>Ga0075012_10000377_pt1 | contig 48250 bp, 86 predicted proteins | sample All_14_2_FD_71474 | JGI IMG/M metagenome (GOLD analysis project Ga0075012, IMG submission 71474) | Freshwater microbial communities in response to fracking from Pennsylvania, USA - Allegheny Zone_MetaG_DW_15 | ecosystem: Environmental > Aquatic > Deep subsurface > Groundwater > Drilled...
GTGGCGGCGGAGAATACAAATTTGTCCCCGCCACTGTTTCTGGCGCTACGACCGTGACTATCGGAACAGGCGGCGCTGGCGCAACGGTCAACGAAACGGCGGGCACCAACGGTGGAAGCACATCTTTTGGGTCTGTGTCGGCACTAGGTGGTGGGGCTGGAGCAGGCGCCGTCACACCGAGCGATGCTGGCGCTTGCGGCGGCGGTCGAGGAACCAGTGCTGGCGCTGAAATGTGTGGCGGCGGCGGCGGCGGAATGGCCGGAAACGGAGAAGCCACAAATCTATTGACCACCACATACACCACCATTCTTCGTGGCGGGTATGGAGTCATAGGCGGCGCAGGTGGCGCAGGAACTGCAGCCGGAGCAAGCGGACTTTACCCCGGCTACGGGGGTCAAGGCATCGACGGTTACTGCGGCGGCGGAGGCGGTACAGGAGTTATATCGACAGCAAACGTATCCGGTTTGGGAACGTCCGGTGGTGGTAATGGCTCGTTCGGTAGTGGTGCGGGGGGTGCTGGCCGCGCCAATTCTGGTGGTGGTGGTGGTGGTGGTAGGGCCGGGAACGGCGGCGCTGGCGGCTCCGGCTTTTGTCGTGTTCTTTGGTGGGAGTGATTTATGGACTACGCACTTATCAAACAAGGCACGGTACAAAACGTCATTGTTGCCGACGAGGCTTTCATTTCGCAGATCGCGCCAGAGTGGGACCACATCGAGCGCATCGACACACCTGCCGAGCAGGCGCTGGGTGTTGGCATCGGCTGGGGTTGGGATGGCACTCAGTTCGTTCGCCCGGCTCCCACGCCCGAGCCGCCCGCACCCGAACCCACCCCGCCCGAGTGGGCGTGGTACATCGACATTGGCCCCTTCTACGACCGTTTCGGCGCGGCAAAGATGGCTGTGCTGACGAATCCCGATGCAGGTTTGAAGGCTATCCTTTCTGACCTCAACATTCGCAAGTGGGTGGACTTGGAGCGCAGCGATGTGGCCCAAGCACTTGCTTACGTAGGGTCTGTCGTACCGGCTGTCGATGCTACGCTGCAGAATGCGATTCTGACGACGCCAGTGGCGAACATTGAGAACCTTGCCTTGCGCAAGCTGTACTTCGCATGATCTGGTGGCACTACCTTCTGGCTCTGGTTGCCGTCTGGAACCTCGCCCCTATTGCGGTGGTGTGGTGCCTGCCGGTGCCCACAAAGCACAAGCTGGGTGCCACCCGCTGCTTCATCGAAGCTGCGCTCAAGGGCGTCATCGACATCATCCCGAACCTGACCGCACCTGTGGTGGTGCCGTTTGCCCTGCTGTTCTGCAAATGGGAAAGCGAGAAGCTACCGCGCCTTTTCTGGTGGTGGGACAACAACGTGTCCATGAACGGCGACAACGCCGACTGGGAGGTGATTGGCGGTGTGCCAACGCCTGCACCGTACCCGCTGGAAGACACGCCCGAAGTCCGAGCCAAGAACTACTGGCTCAAGGGCCACCACCCGCGCAGCTTTCTCAGCCGCTTTGTATGGCTGGGCCTACGCAATCGCGGCTCCAAGCTGTCTGAGGCGCTGGGTGTGTCCTTGGCCCCGCGTGACCATGACCGCGAACTGTGGGGCACCGACCCCATCGGCCAAGGCGTGCAGGGCTGGGCGCTCTACCGCGCTGGTGACGCCTACCAGTTGCACTGGATCGCCAAAGCTGGCCCGTTGGAGCTTCGCGCATCCACTGGCTACAAGGTCTGGGCACGCAATCAGTGGGGCGTAGCCCGCGCCAGCGTCACCAACATCACCATCAGTGCGCGGAGGTGGAAATGGGCGTGATGTTGGCACTCTACAAGGGGCCACCGACAGGTCTTCTGAATAAGATTGGGCACTATGCGGTATGCCTCTGGACCCGCAGTAAATGGGGACACGCTGAACTTGTCATTGATGGTGTGGCGTATTCGTCCTCCGCTCGTGACGGTGGTGTGCGCCCTAAGCAGATCGACTTCGACAGTGGTCGGTGGGACTTGGTGACACTGCCTCTCACTGCAGAAGAGGTCAGCTACGCTCTTCTGTGGTTCCATGAGCGCGATGGTTGGAAATACGACTATTTGAACATCGCTCGTTTCGTATTTCCGATTCTTGGCCATGAGCGCAATCGTGTGGTGTGCTTTGAAGCTGTCGCTGCGGCTCTAGGCTTGCCTGCCGCACACAAGTTCGACGCCAACGACTTGTTCGAATACGCACAAATGCTGGTAGCCAAGCGGCACCCTGCCGCGCTCTTCCAAGACGACCTGTAAGGCTGTCATACTGCGCCCCAGGTGTAGCAATTCTGCACCTGGGGCGTTGTTACGTTCTACAATGGCGAAGCGAGTCGCAGCCTCGCAGGTTGCAGGTTGCCTCATGAAATTAGCACACTGATTGCCATGAGCGACACCATTCAGCAAAACCGAAGGGCAGCAGACCGCCAAAAAGGTCGCACGATAGACGAAGTGGAAGCCGAAATACGGCTTGAAATTTCCGACTTAAAGGCGCACATAGACAGCGCTTTTCCCCGCCGCCAAGGCGAAACAGACGCCGAAGCTGCAGCAAGCCATAAACGGTACCATGATGGTCTGATTAAAAGTGCAGAAAAATGGGACAGAATATGGACAGACATCTTCACCACCATAGCCAAGGGCGGTCTTTGGTTCTTGGTCGCATTGATTGCAGCCGCCTTGTGGCAAGCCTTTGTAGCCGAGGTAAAGAAGTGACGCTACATTACGTAATGGACAAGATCGCCCACATATTTTTGCAACTTGTGGGTGCGGCTCTCATGTTCGCCTTTGTTTGGTTTGTTGAGACCACATACTTTCCAGTTGTGAAAGACTTCAAGGTTGACTACATCAACCGTGTTGGCAATACTTATACTGCAGGCGGCACACTCGACAAAGCAAGAGCCTGTGAATTTATCGGCCTGACCTTGTACGGCACAAAGGGCGGTGAGCCGAAAATATTGCTGACGCAGTACAAAAAAGACGTTTTCGGTTCAGACGTTGGCCAAGGCAAACAAACCTGGGGGCCGTGGTCAGTGCAGTTTCCAAGCGCTATGACTGAGATGGACCAGCTGGAAATTATGGCAAGTCACAAGTGTCATGCTTTTTGGATACAGACAACGATCTACACCAAGATCGACATGAAGATGCTGCGGAGTATCGCCCCATGATTCAAACGCTCATTGCTGCAGGCATCGGCCCTACACAGGCAAAGCTGTTCGCTGACCCGCTGAAAGCTGCAATGGAGTTGCACGCTATCGACACACCGCAGAAGCAGGCAGCATTTATCGCTCAGGCAGCGTATGAGTCAGCAAAGTTCACTAGGCTAGAAGAGAACCTCTTCTACACTACCGAAAAGGCTGCACGTGCAGCCTTTGGCGCACGTGTGCTGCCCAGGCTGAGCGAACTGCTGCGCAACCCACAAGCGATGGCAAACTTCGTTTACGCCAATAGAAACGGAAACGGTAATGAAGAATCAGGAGCCGGGTGGAGGTATAGAGGCAGGGGCCTGTTCCAGCTGACTGGACGACGCAACTACGAAGCTGCTGCTAATGCCCTAGGCCGTGACTACGTGAACTCACCAGAACTTGTGGCACAGCCTTCCGACGCCTGCCTAACGGCTGCTTGGTACTGGCAGGCCAACGGCTGCAACGAAGCGATGGAAGACAAGGACTTCGACGCCACGACACGAATCATCAATGGTGCTGCGATGCTCCACGCCGCACAGCGCAAAACCTTGTTCAACGCTACCGTCAAGGCACTGGCATGAATGAGATTGATCGCTGGAAGAATCGACGCCGAATGGCTTGGCTTGCTGTGCTGTCAGGCCTGTTCTTCTTCCCCGCCCTACTGCTCTTCACCGAGAGTGACCAGCTGGGCGCAGTAGCTGCACCGTTCTACGTGTTCGTTACAGGTGTGGTTGCAAGCTACATTGGCTTCGCCACGTGGGATGACAAGAACCACTTGAAGGGGCCAAGCAATGAATCTGGAAACGCTTAAGAACTACTGGCCGCTGGTCGCTGCCTTTGCTGTCGGCACCGCCGCCTGGGGCCAACAGCAAGAAAAGATCGGCAACCTTGAAACCACTGTCGTTCGTATGCAAGTGCAGGACGAGAAAATCCAGGCCGTCAAAGAGCAAGGTGTAACGAATCAGGTAGAGATTCGTCACCTGCAACGCGAGGTCACTGACCTACGAAGCGAAGTTCGTGAACAGACCCGCTACCTCCGCGCACTTGTTGAAGCCTCCCCCAAAGCCAAGCAGGCGGTCCAATGATCGCCCAGGCCAAGGTCGCCCTGCTGGGTGCCATCCTCGTGGCCGCAGTCGGCCTCGTGCAAGAGCTTCGGGTGCAAAACCTGAAAACAGAACTTGCCGAGGCGAAAAACGAACTGACCGTGCTTGAGAAACAACACGTCGAAAAAATCGCAGAGCAACAAGCCAATCTGATTACTGCACAAGAAAACGCGCAAAAGGCAGAACAAGCTCTGCAGGACTACGTAAACACGGAAGGCAGGAAGAAAGATGATCAAGTCAAAGCTGCTAATGCTGTCGCTGCTGATATGTCTCGTCGGTTGCGACTCGCTACCGAAGAAGCCCGAAAACTTGCCGCCCAAATCCGCGAAGGCTCCAAGACTACCGGAACTGAGGGAACTGTCGCCAGAAGTGACGACACCCTCGTTCCTGCAACGATTGGACAAGAGGATGTTGACGAAGCCATCAGAGCCGACGACATAAGGCTCAGCCTTTTAGAGTGCTACAACGTTTACCGAAAAGCCAGGAAGACGATTGATGACTACAACGCCAAGTTGGACTCAGCGCCGGTTCGTGAAGCAGGCCAAGCTGGAGAAGATGCGCCGTGATGAACGGCGCATCCAAAAAGAACTTGCTAAATCTGCAACAGATTATCTGCGAGACTATCCCCCAAACTTGAGTGAGTTACCAAAAAGGTTTGACTGAAGCCTGCAGAGGCTAAAGTCCCTAGCCCGTTGATTTCCCGATTGTCGCTACAGCCCGCGAAGGGTTCATCGACAAAGACGAAGGGCACAACGGGCAGGAAAACCTTACTTAGCGCAATGCGGATTGCAAGGCCCAGGATGTCTTGCGTGGAGCCTGACAGACCCTTGACGGTGCGACCGTTGACTTTGAATCCGTCTTCACTACGCTCTACGATGGACTCTTCACCCCGAATTTGCGTGAAGTAGTAGCTCACTGCTCCCAGCACCGTACCCCAAAGCTGAGTCGCAATCTTCGGTCGAGCGTCCCGCAGCTTCTTGATTAGCTCGTTGTTTTCGAGCATCTCGTCGTAAGTCTGCTTCGACTTTTCCAGTTCCTGTTTCACAGCCTCAAGCGCGGCGACCTCTCGCTGGTAAGCGTTCAGGTTCGCAACATGAACTTGCTTGGCGGTCTCCAGCTTGCCCAGCAGCGACTGCATGTAGTTCTGCAAGCTTTGCAGTTCTGCCTTCGCAGCAACGTAAGCTTCCAACAGTCGCAGGTCGGCAGATGCGTCGGGCACTACCGGCTCCACCATCGCGTCCAACTCTTCCTGCAGCATCTGGCGTCGCGCTATTTCGCTGCGCCACAGCCTGATAGCTTTTTCCAATTTTGGAATGTCAGGCATCACGCCAGGGGCAGCGGGCGGCTCACCTTTCCAAGTCGGCACAGGCGGCACCGTATCCGACAGCGCCCAATGTGTACCAGCAAGCTTTCGCACATCGTCGCAGTGTTTCTGCAGCGACTGGCACAGCTTCAGTTCGCCTTGTGCGTGAATCAGCTTGCCGTTGAAGTAGGCAAGTTGTTCTTCGGCTTTTTGCACAGCTTCGTCAGCGGCAACATTCGCTGCCAAAACTTCTGGCACGTCGGTCAGGTCTTTCTTACAGAATGCGCACTCCTTTTCGTTGATGCGTTTCATCTGCGCGGTGTTCTTCGCCACACGCCAGTCGGCTATCTGAGCCTGAGCCTGCGCTATCGTTTCCTTCAGCGACTCCACATGCGCGTCAAGTGTCGCACGTGTACCGTCCCATTCGGCGGGTGCTTTGGGGAACACCGTGGTGTAGGCGGCGCGGCGCTCGGCCTGGGCCGCTTCGTTGGCCGCTTCCAGCCTCAGCTGGGCCAGCCCGTCCTCGTCCACGGCGGGTTTCTCTATCACAACGGCCAATTCCGTAACAATTTTAGCCTTCCGGGCGCGGAAAGCCACCAGATCGGCTTCAGAGCGCCGAACGGCCTCCACCGCTACCCTGGCCTTGGCGACCTCCTGATCGCCCGGTACAGCGCGTTCTGCGAGGTCGATTTTGGCCTGAAGCTCGGAAATTTCTGCGGTCAGCAGCGGCGACGCACTATCAACAGGCTCAGTCGGTACTTTAGAGGCTGTCTCCGTCAGTCGCGTGATCTGGTCCAGCATCGACTTGACGTTTCCAGATGGCAATTGGTTTTGTACACCCTCAACCAGCTTCTCGATCACACCCAGGTCGGCAAGCTTTTCGACCAGAGAGCTTGCTGCGGTGCCACCTTCGGCAAGCACGCCTCGTACTTCGTTCTGGTCTGCGATGATCAATGCCTTGGCCATGTCAGCAGAGCAGCCGAAGAGTCGTTCAAAGAAGGTGCGGGTCTCTGTCTGACCCGTCACATGCTGGTCGCCGTACACGACTTCGGCCCCAGACTTGCCTCGGATGACGCTGTACTCCACGCCATCGAAGTCCAGCAGCAGACGGACCTTCAATGAGCCTTCGGGTTCGTCGTAGGTGACAACGTTAGCGAGTGGCTCACGCAGGCCTTTGGCACCGAACAAAGCATAGATGATTGACTCACTCACCGTGGTTTTCCCGGCTTCGGAATCACCTCTGATGATTTGCAAGCCCTCGGTAAAATTCAGTTCCAGGGTCCGGTGTTTCCGAAAGTTCGTCAGTTGGAGTGTCTTTAGCATCGTATGCCTCTCGTGATATGTAGAAGGTAGCGTTTATTTCCATGCAGTCGTTAGCGTACATGTTCACCGTGCGGTCCTTTAGAAAAGAGCCTGGGTGCTGCAGGATACGCAACAGTTCTGCTTTCTCGTCATTGCTGGGCGAGACTCTGTAGTTTGCCATACTCTTTCTCCGTGAGGTAGTCTTTCAGTGCCGCCATAACGTCGAAAGCCCTGACTTGCTCAAGACTTTCAATTTCAAGCTGTTTCTGGCCTTCAGAGGTCTGTACTCGAATCCCATTACCGACCACATAAGCTTCGGACGCTTTCCGGTATCGAGCAACTGTATCAGCAGCTGCTGCGGATTCTTCCGCACTAGCTGTCCCGATAAACCGGATGAACTTTGCATCCGTGGGTTCAGGGCTACGCCAATCCATCTCGACATACTCGGTCTTTCTATCCCACACTTTGATGGGGTTGATCTTGTCGCCTGCGATCTGGTGCATGAATTTGTCATGCCCGTCCAGGCAGTCAGAGATTGACATGGGGAACTGGTTGCCCATGACGACTACCTTGCCACCCAGGAGCTTACGCGGTGCATGTTCGTGAGCGAACACGATAGTCCCGGCTTTGCTGGCCTTAGCCTGCTCTTCGCTGAGGTTTAGGCTTCCATCGCTCTCTTTTGCAAAGTTATTATTGTAGTTGGCATGTAGGAGTAGAAATTCACACTTTGGAACTTTAGCGATCTCTAATTCAAATATGTCTTGATTAGGGACATGACTTATAGCGTATACATTTTCTGTCACATACCCGCCACCCTGTAGGTATTTTACACCTTGTACCGTAGCTAGTAATTCACCTAGAAATTGAAAACTGCTCATTTTCGCACTGTCAGTGCTTAAGTCATGATTACCAGGTATAAGCGTCAATTTTTTATTCTTATTTTTTACCCATGACTCAAGCATTCGGTATGTGACTAAAAGGTCGCTCATCGGTACAGAGTAAGTATCGAATAAGTCTCCCAAAATAACTAGGTCTTCTTCTACTTTAGTTAACAGGTCTGATAGTCTCGCCAAGGCGTAATGCCGTAAAGCTAAGGCAGAGCTTGGCGTTGTGCCTGCACTTCTGATAGCGCCAATATGTATATCTGATAGTATGAACATGTTACTCCTCACTGTAAAGTAGATTTCCTGCTAGACGCTTGCGTACTGGTTTAGTTTCGCGTAAGCCTGTCGCGGCTTCTTCGATAGTCATTCCCGTATAAAGTCTCCCTGCCAAGGTGGACTCTTTTATCCCTAATTCTTCAGACAAACTTTTTAAGGTAAAATTGACTCCCCTGTAAACGTACCTAACGCTAGACCTGCGATTATTTTGTTGCTCTACCATGCTAGACCACTTACAGTTGGACGCTGAGTAATCTTTCAAGGTGTCTTTTCTGTCTAGGGTTGCCCCGTCAAATGGCGGCTCTCCCATATCAGACTTAAACTTAGTAAAGTCTAGCCATTCGCTGCAAACAGCTATACCTCTTCCTCCGTACCACTTATAGTTTGTGGCGTTTGGATTTAAGCACCTAGCCTTCATTGCCAACCAGATACTGTACAGTTTTGTGTCTGTAGCCCCATGTTTTAGAGGTCTTTGCCAGCAACCGCATGTTTTAGTGTGACCTGACAAAAGATCATACCTCTTTACCTGTGCAGTATTGCCGCAGCTACATACTACGTCGTAGACGTAATTTTTGGAGTGTGCTACAGCAGTAACAGTTAGCTTACCGTAAACTTTGCCCACCAAGTCTAACATGTCCAGACTTCGTGAGTTGTTTCGTCTGGCGCAGCCACAGGATTTCACTGCGCCTTTCTTGAGCAGAGTGGCGGACGCTTCCACAGTGTTACCGCAGTTGCAAATGCACTTCCAATACTTGTTGGAAGTTGCTATCTCTACACCTAAGAAGGTTTCGACAGTAAGAAAACCAAAGACTTTTCCAGTCCAATCTTCCACAACCCTCTTTGCTGGAGAATAAGTTCTCATCAGTTCCCAATACAAAAGCCTTCATGGACCTGCTCGTGCTTGCGCACGTTGGCGGACACCGAGTAGGTGCAGCAGGCCCATGAAGGCTTACTCGAATACGCCGCCAAGCGTGAAGCGGAATTTACACGAAGACGGCGAAGAAGTCAACTACAGCAAAGTCTCCAAGGTATTGAGCGGGACCGTGAGTGTATCACGCATGTCCCAACTTGCACCATCGCGCTGAACAAAGTATTCCACGTCGAGTATGCGCCACGTTTGCGTTGGCATGAAGCAGACAGCAACAAGGGCTTGCGCCCCTGCTGCTTTCCACATTCTCATTCGCGCCATTTGATCAGGTGCAAAATTCTTAAAGCTCAACCTGTAATCATGTTGAACTTCTTTTACCTCAAGCAGTGTCAGCTTTCCCTGTCGGCACACGAGGAAGTCAGCCGGTGTCGTAGCCAAGCTTCCAGCGTGGGCGTCTGGGAATCGGTGAAAGGCGCAGTTGGCAAGTTCTAGCGTCTTTAGGTACGCCCGAACCTTGCCCTCTGCCCACTTACCTCGATTGGCGGCGCTCATTTGCGGTTGGCCCAAGCGAAGGTGATAAAGGCGAAGAAGAGCCACATGACTGTCATAATCATGCGCTCTGGTGTCACTTCGTGGAACACTGGCGCACCTGTCACAAGGAACCAGAAGGTGTCGATGCTGAACATCACAATCGGAACCAACAGCGCGAGGCCGAACAGCACACCAAAAACGAACATGATTTTCTTCACAGTGATTTCTCCCAAAGTTTGCGGTGTTGTGTCCAGCCGACGAAGTTGCCGGTGAAGGACTTGCCTGGGGTTGCCTGATGCTCCAGCGGTGACGCGTGGAGTGGTCGGCTACCTGCAAGTTGGTCGAACAGTTTCAGGTCAGCAGCTTGGCTAGGCACCTTTCCATCGTGTGTCAGGTAGCTGACTCGGGCGCAGCGTGCTGCACTGAGTTTCACTGCAAGGTGTGCAGGCAGTTTCTTGTCAATAACGTCCTGCAGTTCCTGTGCCGTTAGGTAGGGCAGGTGCCACTGTCCTGCGCTTAGCTCTGTGTACAGGGCAGTCATATAGGCTTCCTGCATCATGTAGGCAAGCTTCTGGAACTCCGGTTGCGCATCTGGATGGCAGCGCAATTCGAAGAAGTTGTCCCACTCGGTCGCTGTGATGATGGTGTGCATCCACTGCCACGGCTCTAGCAGGCGATTCACAAATTGCTTGTGTCCCCCCAACTTCTCAAGTCCCCAGGCAAAGGCCACAGCCGCTTTGGCTGCGCCACGCCACAGACGTTTAGCAACCCACAGCTTCCAGCCAGCAAGTTCCGACTTGCTCTGCATCCCTGGGTTGTTGGCTCCCCAATGCACCGGCTCTGCAGGGTTGTTCCACACCTGAGCAAGCATCTTCTTTACCGGCACTGCTCTGCTGCTCATGGCGTTGCGCGAGAATACGCGATGCGTCATGATTTCGCCGTGGATGAACCTCGGGTATGCGCATTGAATCGTGGCTATCCGTTTACCCTCTGGGTTAACAGATGCCGCAATGATTTTAGCTTCGAACATTGCGGCCTTTCGTTACACCATTGCTACGACGATGCAGTACGTGTTGTCGTACTGCTTGCCCAGCTTCTTGATCTTGACCATCAGGTTGTCGTCCACGCCTTCAATGAAGGTGGACTTGGCCAGGGCCACGGTGCCTTTGAGCAGCAAGTTGCAAGCTGCGTTGAAGTCTTTGGCGCTGGTGACGGGTTCGCCAGCGTTGTCGGCCAGAACAGCCAGAGCTTCGTTGTGGCCGGATTCGGTAGCGCCGGTAAGGGTGATGATTCGCATGTTAATTTCTCCTGTGGGTAAGTGACCTATGAGGCCGGTCACTGTTAGGCCGTTTCCATTTCCTGCAGTTCCTGCAAACCTTGCTCGATTGCTTCTTTCGAAGGTACGTTACCGATCTCTATTTGCTCACCAAAGCTTCTACCGAATGACACTGAGCTACCAATCGGTACTGTCATGTCAGCATACACACCCACCATACAAGCGTGCATCTTGGGGATGAATTCGAACAGGTCTTCGATGTCGCAGGATGCGACAACTTCGTCGTGAACGGGACCGTAGCATACAGCATCGTAGTCAGAAAAGATACCAGCTTCCCACATGCGGGCTTCGGCTTTCTTCGTCATCTCCGCTGCCGACCCCTGCACCTTGAAGTTGACCGACTGCCGCTCAGCCTTGCTTGCTGTGAAGCGGTCATCCGAAGAGAACAGCGCGGCAAGGTGTCGCACGGCTCCCAGCTTGGTGCGAACGAAGCCTGCCAGCTTGGCTTCTTTGATGACTTCCTCTTTCCACTCCACAACCTGCGGGAAGGCCTCTTCTTTGGCGTCGATGTAGGTCTGTGCCTCGTCTTCGTCAACCAAAAGTGTTATACTAATTTTCTCGGCCATTGCACCATACTCGGTGGCGAAGTTTACTGTCTTACCTGTAGAGCGATACTGTTTGGCTGTCTTATAACGTACATGGCCTGGGTCTTTGAGTGCCTCCATGAAAGTCTCGTAGCTCCAGCCGTCCTTCGGGAATTTCTTCATGAGAATCCCGGAGCCGGTCAGAGCGTGCATGTCCTTGAGGTTGTTACCTACAAAGCACGCCAGCATGTTTTCGTCTTGGCTGTAGTCAGCGATGATTCGCAGTTCTTGCGATTCAAAGTCCATCGACACGACGACTGCGTTCTTCTTGTGCGGCAGAATCGTTTCGCGGAACCTTGCTGGCTGGCCTTCGATCTTCTGATGCTTCGGCAGTTGTTGCTTGTTCGGCTTCGCTTCCGAGGCACGGCGTGTGTTGGTGCCGCACTGGTTGTGTGTCGGATGGATACGACCAGTCTTCCAGTGGACGAAGTACGGGTACTTGCTGTAGTACAGCGAGTCACGAGTACGCACCATCTGCATGAGCTTGATGGCTTCCAGCACAGGCTTGATTTCGTCAGGGCCGTCGCGCAAGGCGTAGGCAAGTGCTTTCGCGTCTCCCTTGGGGTTGCCTTGGCGAATGCCTGCCGCTTTCATCTTTGCGGTGGGCTTGTTGCGCACCACAATCGGCAGCTTCATGACTTCGTACAGCAACTTGACCATCTGCTTGTTCGATGCCTTGAACTTCGGCTCCCCTGTGAAGTGCCGCTGCACGTACTCGGTGAACTGCACGTGCCCACCAGACATGCACATTTCGATCATGGCTGCGAAGTGGTCTTCGCCCATGTCTTGCAGCAGCGCGATCAGCTTTGCAGGTGTGCGTACACGGCTGGAGAGAAAGGCGTCTTTGACGACAGGTACGTTGGCTTCTTCGTCGTCTTCATCAGGCTCTTCGTCGTCAATGCCTTTAACGATCTTGTACGCTTCCTTCATCTGTGCGACTGTGATGTCGTCACCGTATTCAGGGGGTACAGTACCGTCCCAGCCGTTGGCAAGCAGGTACTCCCTCAGAACTTTCCAGGCTTCGGCGTAGACACCTTTGTCATGGGTCTCAAGCAGCTTGCCTTTGGCCATGTCATAGGTAATGCCATCCAAGAAGGACTTAGCGTGGAGGTAGCAGGCCCCAAGCTCCACATCGAGATAGACTGACCAGTGGTGGTCAAGCTGCATGTGAAACTTGTAGAAGTTGTGCAGTGCTGCGGTCGTGATGGTATCGTCTGCGCCATAGTCGAACACCTCGGTTGCGGGCAGTTCACGCATCTTGTATTTCTTGACCAAGATGTCGTTCGGGCTGTCTGCGCCTTCGATACCCTCTGGGTCGCGGTCCACCCGGATGACGCGGCCACCGGGGTACATCTCGTGACGCGGGCCGGTCTTCGTGACCGTCGTGTTGTAGTCTACCTGGGTGTACCCCAGGTGCATGGCGCTGCGCTGCTTCAGCCCGTTCTTCTGGTTCTCGTCCACATACGAGGCTTCGATCTTGGTGTCCCGAATGTGAGGGATGAAGCCGCGCTCACCGTATCGGCTCCAGGCGTCACACCACTTAGTGCCGTCTTCGTCTTGCGCCTGATACAGCACCGTCAATTCGAACATCGTGTTCTGGATGGCAACTGGCTTGCCAAACAAGCATTCGATCATTTCACGAGCTTGCACCATCGTCACGTTGTCGGTGGCGTAGTGGTCAACTGGCACGTAGTAGGTGTACTGCAGGTTGCGGCCAAACGTGATGGAGAAGCCGGTCAAGACTGACCCCAGCTGGTCAACGCCCTCTGGGTCGCCCTGTGCCGCCAGCCATTCGTCGCTTTCGTCAGGCGTCGAGGTTTCAATGTCGAAGGCAGGGGTGGCCGAGTCAGGTAACTTGCTCTTGAGGAAGGCAAGGGCTTGAGCGTAGGTGGTAGAAGTCACCAAACGCTTGCTTGCGCGAAATGGCTTCAAGCGTTCGTCGGTTGTGTTGCTGATGCACACACCGGCTTCCCATTCGATCTGGTGATCGACGGTGTTGACCCATTCGTGATGGATGGTGGCAAGTTTCAGACACTTGACTGCATCGACCCAATGCTCCACGATCAAGCGCAGATACTTGCAGTCTTGCTGTTCTGCGATGGTGGCAACTTCGTCGCGTCGGCCACGGTGAATGAGGTCCATCAATTCGAAGCAGCCGTCATCGTCGTAGCGCACGTTGATGTTGAGCCATGCCGCAGGGCCAAAGCCCTTGACGCCTTTGATCTTGTCGCTGGTGTCACCTACCAGGGCTTTGTACAGGGTGACAAGCTTGGTATCGAACGGGCCGTACTTGTTGACGCCGATTTCTCCGTTGATACGGACCTGCACCTTAGCGCCGTACTCATTGGTGCCATTCAAGACGACAAGGTCATTGTCGTTGGTGGCAATCATCAAGTCTTCTTCGACGTTCTTGGCAAGGTAGCCCAGCACATCGTCGCCTTCCACGTAGGCCTGCGATACGGCGATGGCACCCAGGTCGCGGAAGGTCTTCTTGATGTTTTCCTTCAGCAAATTGAATTGGATGTATTGCTCCGGTGCGCGGCTGTCTCCAGACTTGTACAGCGGGTCCAGCATGGTGCGCTTGCGCTTGCTGTCCTTGCCTTCAAACACGAGAACCATATCCATCGGCACAGCGTCTGCGTCACGCATCGCCGCTGTCAGCATATTGACGAGGTTTTCGTATCCGTATTCTGCTGTATTGACCCAAACGTCGCGGCCATTGTGATTGACTTCGATACCCTCTTTGTCCTTACCGACAAGCAGGCTTGTCCACATGAAGGATGACATGTCTATGGCTAGTCTCATACTAACTCCTGTAAAATCGTTTACGTTTTTCTATGGCGGATTGGCATTCTACACAAGTGTAGAAGCCCATGTCAAGTCTCTTTTGCACTATGCCGGTGTCGCACTCTACACAGTGCTCACCGTCGAAGTCTTTGGGTGGGGCCATTCTGACCCGTACATCTTGGATGGCTGCTTCACGGAACAGGTCTTCTAGTTCCGAGGCGTTGTCGTTAACGTCTGCCGAGTGGTTCATAGCTTGTGTCGGACAAAATATGCAAGTTGCTCGTGCAGGTCTTCCATATCCCCGCTATTGTCTACGCGCCAATCGTAGTCTACGCTGAAAGCGACAGGTACCTCGCTTGCGTGAGTGGCCCTTGCCCCAAGGTCTGACGCACGCCCGTAGAGGTGTAGGAGCGTGCCACCGTTGTCTCGGATGGTGTGTGCCTCGTTTTCAAAGCGCACATCGCTGATGACGAACTTGTCCCAGGCGTCGGTCTTGATGCGCCGTACCAGAAGCTTGAGCCAGATGTCTCGGTCAAGTGTTCGGCCCCACTCGGTGCCCAGCGTCTGCGCGGCGTGACGCCAGGAGAAGCCCCAGGCAGGGTGGACGGCCTCTTTCTCTTCGCGGGTGGCTGGGGCTGGGAAGCCCATTGCGGCCAACATGTCGTAGATGGGTGTGGCGAACGAGATGCGGCGAAAGCCGTGGCGTTCGCACAGGTAGTTTGCTGCGGTGTCTTTACCGACACCAGCAGGCCCGCAGATTCCAATGACAGTCTTCATACTCTTTTCCTTTTCAGGTAGCGTTGTCTTGCTTGAAAGAAGGCAATGAATTTCTCAATGCCACTTGCGATTTGTTTGTCCAGGGTGTAGGTGAACTTCACTACGTCAGCCGGTCGCTTCGGAAACATCGCCATGAATTGATCATGGTCGATGTAGGTTGGCACCATTGCGTCATACAGGTCTCGGTACCGCTCCATCGCAGGCTTAGTGCTGAACCACTGTTCGCGGATACTTTGTAGGTTGTCATCCGTGAACATCAGCTGTGCAAGGCTTGCATCCTCAAACACTATCGGTGTGTAGTCGATCAGCTTTTGCTCTAGCCTGTACACCACATTCGGACTCTGCTGCAGTTTCAGCAGGGCCAGTTGGCGAAACACAACGTCTAAATCTAGCTCTGGCGGGAGCTTGCTTACGCACCAGCTTCTGATTCGATCAAGCAAGTCCCTTGTCTCAAACTCGACATACCCTCTGGGTGTTGTAAGGTAGTCTTGAATGAAGTTGGGGCTTACCTCAGTGGCGTACACGCCGATAAACGGCAAGTGTGTGCCTCTGCGCAGCTTGACGCCGAACCGTTCGCTGTCAGCGACCTTGTAGGTCGAAACTTCCCAGAGCAAGCAGGCGGTGTCAAGTGCAAAGGCTTGCACTGCGTACTTGTGTTCTCGTGTCTCAAAGGTGTAGGCTGTAGCGTGCCAGCCTACGTAGTGCTGAAAAGCCTTCAAAATTTCTGGTGCAAGCTTTCCGTCATGCTCCACCCGCTTGACGATGCCTTGGTAGGCCTTGCAGGTGTCTATGGGGCGGTCAAGCGGTGCCTTTGAGGACGCGATGACCAAGCCTTCCTCTGCGAACTTCTCAGTCCAGCGGCAGGGAACTTCCCAAGGTTCCTTTGTCACCTTCATGGACATGACTTCGCCTACATCAGCCTTGGCAACGTATAAGGACTCCACGAGGGAGTCCATTATACGTTCCGTTTGCCGTGTAGAGACTGACATAGGTGGGAGCGTCAGAGCGTCCCCACTTAGCGTCTGTACGTTGAGCATGTTACTTCTGCAGGTACTTGGTCAGGTCAGGTTTGAAGTAGGTTGCCAGATTCTTGGCGATCTTGCCGTTCGCGTCGAAGATCGGCTTGCCGTCTTTGAATTTGCTGAAGTTCGACAGATTCACATGTTCAAGTGCTCCTGGCAGGTTGAAGCCACACATGTGTGCTACACCTGTAGCAGTTACAAGCTGATCGGCCAAAGCGTCTAGAAGTTCTTGCTTATCCGCCACCTCAACTTTTACTTCCAGTTTCTTCAGCGAAGTTGCGAAAGCCTCGCAGTGAGCCTGAAACTCTCGCAAATGTTTCTCAGAATCTTCATCGGCACCTTTCAGGGCTGCAAGGTGTTCCGCAAATTCCTCTGCGTGGACCCCATTTTGGACGTTGAAGTTTTTGATCGTAGGCTCTGGAATAGCCAGCGCGAACCATTCAGCTGTTTTGTGGATGCTCATTTTCGATTCCAAGTTTATAGTTGATGACGCTCATGTTGGCTTCAGTAATTTCACGCTCGAAATGTACCGTAGCAAGTTCGTTGTGGTCGAACCGCATCACGATTTCTGCGATGAAGTTGAATTCGACTCCAAAGGTCTCAGAAAGCAACTTGGCAACCTCTATGGGTTTGTTTGCCGTCGTCACAGTCCGATACGCATACGTGCCGTCTGTTTGGCTCTGGTAGTAGAAGCTAACCTCTACTCCAGCTTTCTTTACGCGCACCCAGGCACAGCTTGTACCTTCAGGCATTTCTACCTTCAGGTTGGTAAGCAGGAGCTTGAGTGGGCCGATGTCGGTCGAAGGTGTGTAGATCATGCTGCCCTCAGTTTCAGTTGCATGTCAAACGAGTATCGAAGATCGGGGTCTACTTCGCGGTCGTCAAACCAGCGAATGTACTGCAAAGGCAAGTCTGAGAGCTTCTTGCCCTTGTGCGCTCCAAAGGGCATCACATGTACATGCTTAGGCTTGGACGCAGCCTTGACAAGCTGCTCCAGGCTGCGCCCACTGTCCTGCACGATGCGTCGAAGCAAGTTCAGCGTGGTGTAGCAGTCGCCCAGGGCGTTGTGAGCCTCACCTCGCTGCAGGCCCAAGAAATCAGCAAGTGTTTGGAGTTTGTGGTTGGGGGCGGTGCGGTAGAAAGACCTTGCTCCAGAGAGTGTGCAGTAGGCTCCGACTTTGTTGTCGTACTGGTCATCGAGAAACCTTGCATCGAATGGATGGTTGTGCCCTATGGCGATGGTCGGTTCTGTGATCTTGAACAACTCGTGTAGGTACGGCTTGTCTGCGACAGCCTCTGCGCTGATGCCGTGTATGGCTTGTGCATCAGGCTCAATCGGACACCCTGGGTTGACCAACGAATAAAATTCGTCAACCACTTCCAAGGTTTCAGGGTTTATCTGAAGGTATGCAACAGATACCACACCTGAAGCTTCTATAGGCTTTTTCAACCCTACAGTTTCGGTATCCACGATCTGATATTGAATCATGTGTTCTTTCTTGGGCGAAAGAAAACCCACCGAAGTGGGTTTCCTTTCAGAAGGTTACGCGAAGACAGTCTTCGTGTAGATTTCCCCGGTCTTCGACTTTTCCTTCACCGCCTTAATGGTCAGCAGGGCGGCTTCTTCAGCCGTCTTGCGACCCTTAGCCACAGCGTAGGACGCCTGCAGCTGGTAGGTGTTGAAGGAGCGACGGCCCGACTCAGGCAAGTCCATTTGCACCAGTTCACCAGTGCGGTCGGAGGCAACCTTGCCGGTGCTGGAAATGAACTCACCGACGATCACACAGCGGTGTGCAATCGCAGCCTTGCTCCAGCCTTCGCGGCGCAGGAAGTCGAGGTGTTCCTTCAGATCGGTGCCATCGGCAGCGGTCGTCGGGTTGTCGGCGTACTTCACCAATTCGCCATCGGCTTTGGTGTCGTTGGGGCCACAGGTCCAGCTGTCCTGATAGGACATCAACTGAATCTGCACTTGGTCGCCCAGGTCTTCGTCGGTGTCCTTGAACTGGAACGAACCTTGCGAAGCCAGGATTCGCGGCAGGCTGTCGAACTCGACGCGGAAAGCGTCTTTCATGTGCGACAGGACGTTTTGCTTCATGACTGCGGTAGCAGTTGCCACAGCGCGGGTGCCTTGGGTAGCGACAGCAGTGGAAGTCGAAGTAGCCGGTGCAGGCGCTGGAGCCTCGGCTTTGGTTTCCTGTGCAGAGGTTGCCGTGGTTTCGGCTTCGGATTCGAAGGCGGGAGCAGCGACGGGAGCGGAAGTAGGACGGAGTGCCATAGGTATCTTTCTCAAAAGCCGGGTATGCGCACCCGGTGGGCGTCTGAGCAATGCGCTCAAGATTCGTCGTTGACGTTAGTGCCCCAACATGCAGGCGGCTGTTAACCGCTGCACTGGCCGTCTATTACTCGGTGTCAACGAAACCGGGGCCATTTCCATCGTCTTCAGCGGAGGTTCTTCACCAACATAAATCTGAAGCCAGGGCGCGTAGTGTAACACCAAAATCACACCGTGCAACAGGTTATTTTCCAGGGGTCAGGAAGCCCGCAGAGCGCAGTAGGTCAAGGTCGAACACGTGACTGCCACCAGGGCAGTCGAGGTCCACGTGCGCCCCTTTGGCGACCAGCGCGGTCAGGCCACTGAGGGCGTGAACGAATGCCGCCTCGCTGGGGAACAGGGGCTTGGACCTCGCGGTACCGCAGTAGGCCCGGTACTTGAAGTAGCAGGCTCTTGCGTACAGTTCGATACATGATCTGCCGTCGTAGTCTACAAACGCATAGTCTTTTCCTTCTGCGAGGTAGTAGGTTGCTGTTTCGTCTGCGCGGCTCATATCAGCGAAGCAGTTGAACACCTTCAGCCACTCTGGCAAAGTCTGAGCTTGCAGTTCGTCCACGCTGTCGTACAGACCCTCACGCATCTCAGCGAAAACCTTGCTGAACTCGTCGCCAAAAATCGACGTGAGCAAGTTCTGAAACTTGCTGAGTCCGAATTCTGCGACTGCGTAGTTGAACACTGTACGGTCTTTAGCGCCAGCACGCCTTGCCATGTCTTCGGCTGACAGGTTTTCTTCCTCACCTGTCAGCATCAGACGTTTACGGGCACGAGCAAGCAGGGGGCTAAACTCTTCGCTCAGTTGCTCCAAGCTGTACTTTCGCACAATGCCTGCGGCTAGATACTGCCCAATGCTGGACAGGAAGTGCTTGCTACCTACTGCTGCGTCGAACCTGTCCTTATACTTCGTCAGCTGGATACCGGCAGGCTTAATCAGCGTCAGCAGCACAACACGTTCCATCAGCGCCGACTCACTCTCTGCAGCTTCTGCGATGAAGCAAATAGGGGCCGACAGTTGCGTCGTGTGAACTGCCCGGTAGTCGCTGTTCTCACGTGTACCGCCGCCTCGCTCAACGCTTCGGCAGTTGTATGCGTCACGCATCATCAACTTGAATCGGTCGTAAGCCTGGATGTTCATTTCCGAGGGCTTGAACTCGTCAAGTATCAGAGGGATGCTTGCACTGCCTGCGGCTGCATACTGCACAGCAAAGAGCGTCGAAGTTGGTGTAAGCATCTTCGGTTCTTGCTGGTGGTAGTGCAAGGTTGCCATAAGCCGCGTCAGTTCTGTCTTACCCTGCCCTGCGCTACCGTTTACATGCAGCAGCGGAAACTTGGCGTACAGTTTGTGAAACAGCATCCGGTAGTGGCAGGCCACCATCCAACCAAGCAAGCGTCCGAGGTATGCAGGTTTCTGGCACTCCAGCAGGTTGTGGCAGAACTCCAGCATCTGCTTCTTCTGCTCTTCGTCTTTAACGATGGCAGACAGTGAAGGTGACGTTGACAGGTCGGATTGGAACTGGCCGCGATCATCGGGGAAGCCGACAAACTTGAAGATGACGTTCTTCTCTTTGATTCGTGGCTCTGGTGTGACGCCCTCGGCATCGGCCCAGATCATGAACGGCTGTTGCAAGTCTGGGTCGTCGTGGAATGGTATGGACACCACATCCAGACCCTCTCGGTTGACTGCGTACATACGATTTTTTGCCTTCCGCGCTTTCTCTACCAAGCGCATGTACATGCCTCTGGCCTGCACATCATTGCCGCTGAACGACTGACCGTAGCGCATGGTCATCTTGTTCAGGTTGCTGACAGAGTTGAACGTGTCAAGCTCAAAGACTTTCGTGCCAACTTTCTGACCAGCAATCAGCACATCGGCTTGCACCACAGAAACTTGGTTGTTCTCTGTAGATACAAGTTCCGAAGCGTTTTCGAAGCTCATGGCTGTCAGTTGCTTCGGACCATTTTCGGTCAACATAAAAGCGCCACGCTTTGTCATCACCACGCCAGCGTGTTCGTATTCGTCTTCGATTACGACACCGGCGTCTGGGTTGTCAATCCCAGCTTGCACTTCTTCGTCGGTAACGTCCAAGCCTTTGAGGTCGGGTGCGCTGTGCGATAGCAGGGAACCGATAGCAGCACTGCTGTACTCGTAGCAGGGGTTGTCTTCCGTGTAGTCCCACATGCGTCCAAGTTCGTCACGACGCTTGGTGGCTGTGTTGTAGCGGTAGCCGTCGCTCTCATGCTTTTCGCAAAGGCCAGCAGCAGCTTCCAGTAAACCTTCACGGCTCATGCCTTTGGCGTGTGCCGTAATTGCAACCTGCATTGCGATCTGGTGAAAACCTATGTCGCCCTTTAAGCCCTCGCCATTGAGCATCGCTTCAAACGAAGGCAGATTCTCAGGCAGCTTTGGCGGTTTACGTTTCTTGGTCTTAGCAGCTATCTTGCTGACCTTAGCTTTACACTGGTCGAACAGTGCAAGTAAGCCTGTCGCAAGGTCGGGTGCGTCTTGCTCTACGTCGAGCGATTTCCTGGGTGCCGCACACAGCATCTGGTAGTGTGCTGCGCCTGCCTCGGCATCAAGCTCAGCGATAGCCACAAGCTCGGAATACGACAGGCGAACCTTGTACAGACCGTTAGGGCGCTGCACATTCGCACACCGAAACATGCGACCCTTGCGTGCGGTATAGACCCGAAAGTCCATGCTAGGCACAGCAAGTTGGAATGCCATTTCCTTGAAGATCGCAGGCAAGTTGGGCAACCCTTGCTTGGGAGGCTTAGTCAGGAAACATTCTTCAGGCACAAGAACGTGAAAGCCCTTGCCACCGCTGGCGTAAATCTCCAGCATACCAGGGAAAACCCCGGTGTCTTCCAGTTTCTTGACAAGCTCCACGGCATGCTGCGCCGTGGAGGCTGGAGACTGTGCGTCATCCAAGTCAAAGTACAAGGGGCCTTTGTACTTGATCGAAGCAAGTTGTTCTTTGGTCGCGTCGTCGCTGACAGGGACATCAACAGACAAAATGGTGCGAAACATCGCACCGTCTACTGTGTCCAGCTTTGTTTCCGGTACTGGTTTCCATACCTCGTCGCCCCCGTTTTGTTGTACGTAAAAATAATTCACAGTCTAATTTCCTTAAACTGAGGGTAGGTAGCACGGAAGGCACCAACTTGAGAAACCTGAAGCTCACCTTCAACCAGATCATTTGGGTTTCCCTGTGTGCGAAACACAACAGGCAAACGCAGCGAGTACGGAGCGTTATCGGTGCGGGTGTGGTAGGTGACTTCAGGTTTGAAAGGCACGTGCGCAAAGAAGCGACCGTTACCTAGCACATCCGTTGGAGCATGGCCTACCCAGGCACGACCCTTGATAGTAGAGTCCTGGTATTCGATGTGAAGTTTCAGGCCTTCTTTGAAAGAAGCTGAAACGTCGATCACTCGAAGGGAGCCTACAATCATAGGCTCGGACATGAACTGTTGCCACAGCACAAAGATGCTATCGAACTGCACGATAGCACGGCTGGTATGCCGACATGCGGCCCAATCCTGATGTGCTTGAGGGGGGAGTCGTGAAGCGAACTCATAAGCGAGTTGCTTTTCAAACGCAGTGCGTTCGGAAGCCTGCATGGCAATCCTTTCTATGGGTGGTGGGCTATGGAAAGTGGCTATTGTAGCCACCTCCAGGGCTGTGCGGTTACACCCGTCCGAAAATTTCGTCGCGCAGGGTCGTCTTGTTACGCTCCACGATGGAAACGAGGTCGTCGTTTTTCAGGAGGTCGTTGAACAGGGCGGTCTGAATCGTACCCTGGGCCTGCCCAAACCAGAGGGTAGGGCGCACGGTCTGCCCAGGCCGGTCAACGCGCCCAGCGGCCTGTCTGGTGTGCATGGGGGTGGTGGACTGCTCAAGGAACAGCATGGTGTGGCACACGTGCTGAAGCTCCAAGCCAGCGCCGACCGAGGTGGGCTGGGCCACCATGACGCGGGCAGTATCATCGAACATGATTCGATCTACAGCCTTCGCGCTGTCTGTCTCACTGTAGGCGGCTACCACGGCTGTATCACCTAGCTTCTTCTTCAAGTACGCCGTCAAATTTCTTGATGTCATTTTGTAGTAAGTCCAGATAACGAGCTTAGCGTTGTTCTTATCCATCGGCTCTGTCTCTTCTAACGCCTCGTCCACAAGATCGTAGGACGTTGAACGGTCGTCTGCATTGCCGCTAAAGTTGCCCATGTTAACCACCACTTGCTGCAGTGCGTGTCGCAACTTCTGCGCCGTTGTGGCGTCAATCTTGCCACCGTCAGGCAGTAGCAGTAGCTGTTCCTCAGCAAGTCTGTTGTACAGCTTAAGGTGTGCGGGGGCAAGGTTGTAGGGCTTCTCCTGCCAGATTGGGTCTAGGTTAGAGCCAAAGATTTCTTTCTTGGTGCGCTTCACAGACTTCAGCGCGAAGTTCTCCGCCAGTAGCTCCAGATTGCAGTAGCTGGTAATTTGCTTAAAGATGTTTCGTGACCCGACATGCAAGTTTTCCCAATGCCCAAAACTTCGGTACACTTGCGGTGTTTTGATTTTGATGTAGGCATACGTGTCTTCTGGCTTGCTAGTCGGCGTGCCTGTCATCATCACGCAGTTGCGGTCAGGTTCAATGAACATGCGACTGTAGCGCCACAACTTGCTCTCTGGGTTCTTCATAGCTTGACAATTGTGGACAAGAATTCCTCCGGCGAAGTAGTGGGGGCAGTCTCTGACTTCAAAATTCCAGACAGGCTCAGGGCTTTCTCGTTCGATATACGAAACACTTTCCACCCTAAGCTCTCCAGCTTCACTGTCTTCTTTAGGTCTTGTGCCTGCCTCTCGGCCAATCTGTGAGATGAGCCGTCCACCTCTAAGGCCACCTGAGACTGGACATGTGCAAAGTCCAACTTGTAATTCGTTGGGTAGCCTTGCTCCCGCTTTCCCAGCGGCACAGCATGACCCCACAGAAAGCCTCTCATTTCGAGAAATTCCCAAAGAGCTTTCTCGGCTGGAGACATCCCTGTTCCATTGCCCCCGCGAACACTCGGACGATAACCCTTCTCTCGGGCTACCTCCGATAGATGCACACGGTGTCCCTCCGACAGCGGGCCTCGCGGTACACCTCTGCCGTGTAGACCCGTTGCCACTCTCCCTCGGAGCTTGTCGCCCACGGCTTTGAACGCTTCCGGTTGCAGTTGAAATCTGCGACTCGTTCCGCAATAGTTTGAGCAGGTCAGCCCTGTTTGATTTTTCTGTCTCGCCGCATAGGTGAGCAAGCTCTGCTTCTTCTTGTATTCCGTCCCGCACATCGGACAGGTGAGAACTATGTAGCACCCCTCTACCCTGACAATCTTTGGCGGCAACCCAGCCAACGTCTGTAAATATTGGGTGATTAGGTGTACAGGTGATTGTGGTTCCATTTGACAACCTTAAGATAACAAAGATTTTCGTGTAGCTTTTGTAAACTTTAGCTATCGGCTTTGGCCCAAAGGAAGTAAGAACTAAATCTCCCTCAGAAAACTTCTCGATAGCTTTTTCTGTCCCATCAGCGCACAGTACAGGCGTCCCTTCAGGGAAGCACTCATCCACCAGCAGTGAGGCACGCTTGCCTTTGTAGAAGTCTCTGATGGTATTGAAGCTGTCACGGAAGATGGCGTGAGACATCAGCACCCAGCGGTGGTTAAGCATACTCTCTGTACGCCTGGGGCCAGCAAAGATGCTGATGTCTGGTTGCCCAACTTTCTTTAGCCACCGTGCCCATTGCGGCAGCAGGATAGGCGGCATGATCACAACGTTGTGATCGTTGTCCCACACAAGGGCGGCAGCAGTGGTACACACTGTTTTGCCGCACCCGACTCCATTAAACAGTCCGAAACGTTCAGACTGGATACAGTACAGAGTGTCCTCGTACTGTATCTCGGTTAGGGTATAAGGTAGCTGCATGTCATGCAGCACCTTATCCAAATCATCCCGTTCGGACATTTCGTGGTTTTTGCGTCGGTGCGTTGAACATCTTTTCCCAGGAACGGGCCGGGTGCAGGTTTACGAACGGCTGCGGAAACTTCAGCACAATTTGTTCGTAGAACTTGTCGCAGGGCAGCGTGACGGCTGACTCGTGAATAGGGCACTTGTCAGCGATTTTGCTGGAGAGTGCCACAGCTGTAAACCATGCGTTCAGGTTCGCGTGCAGAAAATCAGGCGTCAGTGTGGCGAACTTGCCTTGCATGACCCAGAACAGGTTGAATGTTCCTATGTCTTCAGGCCGCTTGACCTGCACATATTTTGAAGTAGGCAAGGGTGTCCAGTGCGGCTTGGCAAGTTGTGTCAGCATCTTCTGTAGTGTCGGGTCTTGCATTGTGTTCCTTTCAGGACATGTCGAATGTATCACGAAAGCCCAGCGCACGGCCAAGCTTGGGCACGTTGACGATACCATACATGAAGGCCCGGTACTTGATGTGCTGCTTACCAATGAGCTTGTCACGGTTTTCCCAGGCCCACTCGCGCTCTTTGTGGGTGAGCTTGCCTGCACTCACCTTGAAAGGCTTGCCTTCGTGCTTGACCCAGAAGCCACCTGCCATGCCCTTAGCGACTTTGCCTTCGGCGTGTGAGCTTCGTGCTGTGCGGCCAAGTTCGTTGGTGTAGGCTTCGTTGGTGTTTTCCATTGCCTCAAACACATCGTCAATCAAAGCGTCGAAGTCTTCTTCGCGCTTGACTTTATTGAGTGCCATGTCGATGGGAGTGGAGCGACCAAACTTGTAGGGTGCGTTGGGGCGGCGCAGCATCATACCCTCAAAACCTTGCTCAAGAAATTCGGCTTCAGCAGCGTCGAACTCGTCAAGGGTTTTAATCATCTTCTGCGGCAGCATCCTTACCGGGTGGAATTGCTTGATGCGGAGGATGCGGGTAATGTAGGGGTCTTCCGGCTTTTCGAAGTGGTCGAAGACCCAGAACGTGAAGTTGGGTTGGCCGTCTTCTGACCGGACGCCGCTGTTGGTGTTGCTGAGCACGAGCGGGTCTGCCGGGTCGCCAATGATGATTTCGCCGTCGTGGTAGTTGAACCCACTGAGCATTTCCCGGATGTGGTGGTTGGGGATGGGTTTGAGGCTTCGGGCCAGAACATTACCACCGCGAATGACGCAGCGAATACCGTCAAGTTTAGGCGACCCCAAAACAACGCCACCTTGTCCGAAGTGTTTCTCCAAGCGTTTGCGGTCGTAGGGTTTGGCAAGCATTGGTGCGAAGTCATCCATATATCCTCCAGATTCGTGTGATACGTTGAGTGAAGCCTGAGAGGGTCAGGTCTCGGGAGTCAGCGTAAGCAAGGGCTTGCGCTTGCGTGTCGTGTACCGGGCCGACGTGGCGCCAGAACTTGTCTTTGCCTTCCATCACACCGTAGTGCAAGGTTGGGGCCGGAACCTGGGGTTTAGGTTCTTGGTATCCGTGTAGGATTTTCATTTGGTGAGTTGCTCGACAAGCAGTTTGGTGACGGCGGCTCTGGCCTGGGCTTTGGCTTCGGTGGCGATCTTGCGCACTTCCTGCTGCACCTGAGAGTCGAGGGCTTCGTGCAGCAGTTTGCCCATGATGAATTCGTAGCGTGGCCGCTTGTCGCCGTAGCCGTCTGCTCGGCCAGAGGTGTTGACTTTCTCGCTCAAGAAGTCTTCGGCTTTCTTGGTCAACAAGCTTGCGATGGTGGTCTTCGGCCCTGTAGGTTCACCGAAGGCGTCTACCGGGGTGAAGACTCGGGTAATGGCGCTTTCGACCAACGTGTTGAGTGCGGTGTCGATGGCAGGGAGGATGCGGGCGCGGGCTTCGCGCTCCACGGTGTCTTGCAAGCGTTCCAGCAGCAGGTGCGAGGTACGCTCCACGATTCGTTCGTGCAGGTCCGATGTGTCGATGTGTACGACGAGGGGTTCCATGTTGACTCCTAGCTATGTTAAGGCGCAGAAAAACCGGGGTGCGTCCCCGGTTTTTCTGAGTGTTGCCGTTTAGGCGGTGCGCTTCACAGCGTACTTGTTTTCGCCGCCTTCTTCAGCAGCGGATTCCACGAGGCGAATCGTGAACTTCTTTTGCGAAAATTTCTTTGGGCTGACGCTGGGGTACAGAGCCTTCACCGGGCGCTTGTCGGTGAAGTAGAAGCCTTGGTTGACTTCCAGGGCGTCCACAGCGGTAGCGAATTCGCCACGAGTGCGGGTGCGGGTGACTTCGGGCAGGGCGATGTCAGAGATGATTTCGAAGGCCATGATGTAACTCCTGTGGGTTGGGCTTTGTGCCCTGTTGATGAATCGGTGAGTGAATTATACACAGCTTTTCGGGCTGCGCAACTATTTTTTGAATCAGGCGATGGAAGGCGGTATTCGTTGCCACCGGGTCCAGCACCTTGTTGAGTTCCTCTGCCACGGTCAGGCCGTGGGAGATGGCAGGGGCAAGCATCGTGTCCCAAGTACCTGCTGCGATTGCCTGATTGCAGGCTGACACAGCGCCTCGGATGATGCGTTTACGTGGGTCGTCTTGTGGTATGCGTTTGTCCAGTTCCGCAGCGTAGCCGATCAGGCTGAGCCACGGTCCAAGTTCCTCCATCGCGTCTGTAGGGTCGCCTCGCTGTAGCGAGTAGACCTTGAGTTTGAAGTTGAGAAGCTCACCGGCCAGCTTGGCTCTCGCCACGGAGCGGGCTACCGGATTGAGGGCGGTCTGCTTCGATACCTTGCGCTGGTAGATCATCGTCAGTGTCCGAGAAAGTGGGCAGCGGGAAGTAGTGGGTCCACTTGTGCGCTGCCTGATATTCTCCCACAACTGGCTGGCGGTACATCGCATGTATCAGCAGAACCTTGCCTTTGGGCGGGTCTTTGGGGTCGATTGGCAGGTACTTCAGCCGGGTGTCTACCAACGCCTTGCCGTCACTTGTCAGTCTTACGCTCATTTCGGGCTTTCAGTGCAAGGTCTGCACATTGGTAAGCGGCAGCGGGGGCGTCAAACAGCAGTTCGGTTCGTCGCTCTTTGGTCACAAATTTGTCTACGTTCATCGCGTTTGCCAGAAACGCTGGCAAGGTTGCCAGCATCACCTTGTCCAAGAATTCTTGGTCAGAAGGTGGCGTCACCGATTCCTGTGAAGTCTCTGCGCTTTCCTTTTTTGCCGCAGTCGATTCCGTTCCAGCTGGGGAAGGGCCACGGTTCAGGGCATCGTTGATGCAGGCGTAGATGAACCTGTTCAACAGACTTCTTAGCTCCTGACGAGGTAGCGTCGGCGCTTGCTGGACTAGAAACTCTACGGTTACTTCCAGGCCGTCTAGGCTTTGGGGTCGTAGAGGGAAGTCGTTGCTCAGTATCCATTTGAGATGTCCTCGCAGTTCGTTAAGACGGTGTACGTGTTGGTACAGGTCGTTCCCTCGGTTCATGGAGTCTACCGTGTCTCCGATTTCAAAGATTGTTGATCTGATGATGCTCATTTTGTTTCCTCAGTTACCCAGCGCCACACAACTTCACGTTCGTCGTTCTCTTCGGTGACGGTTACGAACATCCTGCGGTTGGGCAGACGCTTGCTGCACCAGACTTTGACTGTAACGTCTTCGCCAGTGCAAAGGTTGTCTGCAATTTCCAAGGCAAGTTCGTGAGCGTCGTTGCAGCCGCTTTCTGGGTTGTCCTCTGACCAAAATTGGTCGGCCTCGTCTTTGTCGATTTCTTCGGCAAGTTTGTTCGATAGCTCCTGCACTAGCTCTAAGAGCTTGCTAGAGACTTTGGCTGAGAGGTTCGGCTCCTGCAGCAGCAGGTCGATGGCCTCTTTAGCTTGCATCAAGGTTTTCTTGTTGTCCATACTTTTGCTCCAGTTCTCGCGCTTTTGCAGCAGCACGTGTGATGCACCGCACTAGGGCGGCACGACGGTCTTTGCGTCGGTTGACTTCCTCGGCAAAGGTGAATGTCTCAGACAGCCTTGAGTCGTACAGGCTTACTTCGACACGGTAAGGTTGACACTCGATGTCAAGGTCGTAGCGCAGTGCGGTTTCAATTATGCTCATGCGCTCTCCTTGCCCACGATTCCGACCTCGATAACACCGCAAGATGACCAGCACGGCTGATGCGCTTTCAGGTCTTCAAAGTCAGAGTAGACCGTCACGCCGCCTGCGGCTTCGCCAAGTTCATGCCGGTAGTCGGTGAGACACATCCAGCCATGCTTCATCGGCACCGCCACCCTCAGCTTGGCCCGCACTGCCTGCTCGACTCGGCGGGCGAATGCCAGCGTGTACTCGGCGTCCTCTTGCCCATCGTCACAAGCGTCTGCGATTCCCTTGATCGCGGCATCCGTCAACACCGGCACCGCCTGCGCGGGTTGTGCGTCCTGAGCTTCCAACATGGCGATCACGTAGGCCACCGCAGCCTGCTCGTTCGGCCCCAGCAGCTTTTCCTCTTTCTTGAACCGTTCCATGAAGTAGAGGGCGCGATGCGCTGTCATCGGCTTCAGTTGCTCAGTCATGTTGACCGCCTTTCTGCTTAAAGACCAACGGCGGCGGCGCAGGCCACCAGTCGCCACCATCGGCAATGAAGAAGCCGGAACCAAGGTGCTGGAACTCAGCAGGGCCAGCGAAACCGGCGTTGATGCCGACAAAGGCCGTACCATCGCGTGGGGCGTATTCGCCCGACCGCCAGCCCAGCTCCAGCAGGCGCTGGCGGCACTGCACCATCATTCGGATGCAGTCCTGCTCGGTCGGCAGTTGCTCGGCTCGGTCGGCCTTCTGTTGCTGTGCCTCGCGCAGCAGTTCGTGAACGTCAACGCTCATGGCTTCTCTCCTTGTGCTGCGATGGCTGCGCGCTGCTTTGGTTTCACGAGCATCGACCCTCGCTTAGCCTCCTCGACGGCTTCTTGCCAAGTGGCGTTTACGGAGTCCCGCCACCATCCGTCGTAGAGCTTCGAGCCGTTAGGGTGTGTCACGCGGATGTACCAGTTGCTTGACAACGAATCTTTAGACACGTTGATGTCATGGCCCTTAAAACGAACGTCGTGTTCTTCAGGCTCGGGCACTTCCTCGCGCCCGCAGTCGCACTCACAATGCTGGCATCTCATACCCCACCACCTTTCTTCGTGGCGGCGTCATCAATAGCCTGATTGATGACCTCGTGAGTGTTGGCAGGACGCGTCGCCAAAAACGTTCGCCACCGCTCCGCATCCCGCACCACATCGCTCGGCACCGCCTCGGCCTGCTGGGGTGCTGCGCAGAACGGGCAATCAGCTTTTGTGCCAAGCGCGGTATCGCCAGCGCCCGTGCAGCGATGGGCAGGCACCGCCTCGGCCTGCTGGGGTGCTGCTGCGACCCGAACGGCGTTCTGCACGGCCGGGGCGTCGTTGACCTCACGGCAGTGCTTTAGGCAACTCTCCATATTGGCGAGTGCCTCCTTTGGGTCGCTGATTCCGTCCACGATGTTCCGCAGCCATTGCAGGCCGTTGATGGCCATGTCAGCCCACTCGTTCGCAGAGTGGCACAGGGCGTTCCAGTCAGGCACCGCCTCGGCCTGCTGGGGTGCTGCTTCTCCGTGCGCCTTCGCCGCCTTCCACGCCGCCGCCCACACACCAGTTTCTTTACGCCAGTCTTTGTCCGTGAATGTTTGACCGTAGTGCGCTTCAAACGCTTCGATCATTCCGGGGTACGGGGCGTCAGGACCGCGACCAATACCGCCGCAGAACTGCGCCCACGCCTTGTCGATGGTGGCGGGAGGTGTGCAGGTGCAGTCCCCACCAGTTAGGGCGGGGCAGAGGGCATCGTGCATTTCAGGCGCCGCCTCGGCCTGCTGGCTTGCTGCCAAAGCCTCGTCGCCCCGCTTGATGACACACTTGCGGCACATGCAGCGCGTAACAAGCCCATCCTGGCAAGCTACATGTGGGACTTGCAGGGCGTAGAGCGCGTCCGCGAGCGCCTGCTTGGTCTGCGGCTTTGGCTCACGTTCTTCCCAGCCCTCACGCTCGGAGCGCAAGAAGGCACTGATGCCCTCGGCCTGCTGCTCGTCCATCGCCTTGAGTTCCTCTCTCAATCCGGGGTGCTGCGCTATGAAGTCGGCAAAGAGGGAGTTAGTGTCTAGGCAATCTGCTTCGGGAACATGCGGCTGCTGGGCTGGCGGGGTGGCTACATAAACAGAGATGGGGGACATTTTGGGTTGCAACCATGTCCCGTTAATCACTTCCACGTCAATATCAGGGTACGTGTCAGTTTCAGTAACATGAAGACGAGCCACCGGCTCCCCCGCCAGCCGCTCAAGCTCTGCCAGTGCGGTGAGGGCTGCGGCAGTAGGTGTCTCGCTCAGGTACGGCTCGCCTTCGCGTCGGTGCGTCAGCCCAGCTCGGATGGTGTCTGTCAGGTGTTTCATTTCGTGTCCTTCACTGTTGAACCATCGTGCCCGCAAGCTGGGCAATCTTCTGATTGGTCATCTTCCGGGCTGTAGGCGTGTAAGCACTTGACGCAGCGGTGCGACTGATTTATCGAAGGCTCAAGCGCCTCTTTGCGCAAGTTTTCAAGTTCTTCCCTCAGTCTTTTGTTCTCCGCCTCCAGATCAGCGCGGGATTCGGTGGCGTAGGCTTGCATTTGAGCGCCCCATGCCAGCTTTGCGCCCGGTGTGAGGTTGATGAACGGCTCCGGCAGTGGCGGCAGTGTGGTGCTCATTGCAGTTCCTTGGTGATGGCGTCGATCACTGATGCGTCTTGCACGTACTTACCAACGGCATCAAGTGCCGACAGCGCCTGCCGCAGCAGCGCGTCCTTGCGCTCGATGTCATCTTTCAGCTTGTTCCACTCGTTGCCGCACTCGTCAGCAGTGCCTAGGTGGCCGAACACGTTTTTCCACTGCCGAAGTTCAACTTGCTGTGTAACAAGTGTCTCAGCAGCTTGCACGAGTTCGGCTTGCTGTGTAACAAGTGTCTCAGCAGCTTGCACAAGCTCGTTGTGTGCGCTATTGCCACCTGCAGAAATCCAGTATTTGATGGCTGAAATCAAAGTCTCAACCGATGTAAACGCTTGTGTCATACGTTTCCTTTCAATCTCTGCGCACACTTGGCGCACTGTCCATTTAGAATCTATCCGACTGGCGAACCAATCGGATAAGCCTCGACTGTCATCTTGCATCAGCCCTGGTGGCCAGCCTGTAGTTCTTGCTGCACCATCTGGGCTATCTCGTGTGCGGTTTCTTGGCATTCAAGTACGCCTCCGTCTTTCATACGCACCACAGAACGAAACGTTCCAGAATGAGGGCCGACTTCAGAGATACGGGCTATCTCGGAGACTGCTAGGTACTCTGTCTTATAGTTGTAACTTGTGCTAACTGTGACTGCGATCATACAGCACCACCTTCGCTGTTAATTCGCGCACCAGAATCAAACGGCTCCAGCACATCACGAATTTCGTCAGCGTTTGCCTTGAAAAAGTGAAAGAGATTTATTTCACTGATACCTGACGCTCTGTTGCAAAGCGCCTTGAGAGGCGCTTCCATCTCAGCCAACGCTTCTTCACGCTCCTTTGCCAGAGCCTGAAACATCTGCTCCTGTTTCTGTGTCCATTTCTTCATGTGTCACCGGCAAGTTTGCTTGCCGTCCTTTGAGAGAATCTGTGAAGCCTTGCATTGAACCAGCGCCGCACGATATAGCCTCGTGCGACGCTGACCACTGTGAACCACGCGCCTATCGTCAGGTTCGTGGAAAATTCGATGTGAATATCGAACATCGGAAAGATGACCAACTGGCTTGCAATCGCTACGACATAGCCTATCGCGGTGCTGCAAGCTGTCTCGATCAACGACTGCAAGCGTGTCTGGTTCACATCAGCACCCTTTGATCTGTGCGGCTTTGCGTACAGCTTCGTACTCGCCCTTGAGTCGGGCAAGTTTTCCAGAGTGTTCGCCACCCTTGTCCAAGGCGAAGGCGGCTGGCCAGAACAAGACCCAGGTGATAATTTCCACACCGGTTTGTTTGCTGCGGTGGCTGTCCACTGCCCCACTTGCTTCGTTGACTTGGCGTTGCAGGCTTGCGACTTCGATGTTGAGTCGGTCGCATGACATTTGCTCGTAGGGCACGCTAGAAGCGTAGTCGGCGGCGACTTCGTGAGACTTCGGTGCGTTGCTGCAAGCGGCCAGCGACAGCGCAGCGATTGAAGCGATAATCTTTTTCATTTTCAATCCTCAAGTTTACGAATGGCAAGCTGTTCCAGTTCGGTGCGCACACCCTTGCTGCACATGGCGGTGATGTTGCCGCCGTTGTGCCACACTTCGTCAAGGAAGTAATCGGCTTCGCACCCAGGCTCTGAGTACGTAGCCTTTTCTGCCTTGTCGAAGTCACCTTTGAGTAGCAGCGGCACGCCGTGATACTCTACGTTGACTTCGGCGTACTTCATGGCTTGCGCAGCATGTTGCTGATCAGCAGCTTCGTATCAGCGTCAGCCGACTCCAGCACCGACTGCGCAAAGCTGCGTCGAGCATTGCTGCGGTACGCCTTGGCCAAGGTTTTGGTGATGGTTTCGTTTTCCTCGGCAAGTTTGAGGCTGGCCTGCATGTCGATCTTGCTCGTTACCCAGCTGTACTGGATGTCAGCATTGGGTTCAATGTCCACATCGTTGTGGACTTCGCAGACGATGGCGACCGACAGACGCACTGCGTTGCTGTTCTTGCTCTTGTAGGGCACCACCACGAAGTCACCGAACTGGATGCCGGGGATGTTGGTGACGTAGGTGTACTCGTTGTCGTGGTACTGGTCTTGCGAGTCCTTTTGGAACTTGACTTTGATGGTGTATGCGTCTTCACGCAGGAAAGCGGCTAAATTGCGGTCCATGATTTACTTTCAGAGAATGGTGTAGTTGGGAAGTTCTTTGAGGCCGAGGTTGCGACAAACGCAATCAATTGAATGGAAGCACATGTCCATTCCGCAACCGTTCACCACGAGGTTGCCTTTATAGTAGCGCCAGCCGAGGATGACGGACATGCCGTAGGTGACGCACCGCAGGCCGTCTTTCTCATGGACGAAGAAGTCCATGTGTCGCGTCATGCCGCTGGCACTCACCTTTCGGATGACGCAGTAGATTTGGCGATTGGGCTTGAAATACTTCTTGTATTCGGCCTTGAACTGCTCACGCAGCAGACGCTTGCCTTCCGTCTTAGAAAGCTTCTCTGCGCTCTTGTGGAATTCGGGATAGTCAGTCTCAAAGACATGACCATCAGGGTCACGCATGTACATGGTACGTTCCTTTCTATGAATAGCAGTCACGAAATTGTGACCTGCACTTTTGCTCCAGGCTTAGCCTGAAACGCTGTCACGACACGCTTGTTCGTGAGAATAAGCTGTGTCGTAAGACTCAATGGCAACTTGCAAGGTCTTGCGTCCACCGGTACTCGCTGGTAGTGCATGATGTACTCTGCCTGCATGTTGTTGTCAGCCAGCCACTTCTGCAATGCTTCCACTGCAGCGGTGTCGGCGTCTGGTGTTCCGTAAACCTTCATGTTCTCTCCTGTAGGGCAGGTAGTGTAACACTCCTGCCCTGTCTGTCAAGAGAAGTAGTTGCGCAGGTAGTCGTAGACGCCACGTGCATCGACCAGCGGCCAGCGGTCGATTTCTTCGCGGGTCGGCACACCGGGCCTCACCGGCTGACCGGGCGGCGCAAAGGCCAGGGGCGGCTTGTCCAGCATCTGCACCGGCAGAGGCACCGCAGCGGGCACCACAGATGGTGCTGGAGCAGGTGAGGGAGCAGGTGAGGGAGCAGGCACCGCAGGTGCTGGCACCGCCTGAGCCGCTTTAGGCTTGGTCCTTGGCTTGTGAGAGCGCGGCCACAGTTCGTACTCTCTCATTCTCGGGTGTACCGTGTACGTCTGAATTTCTCGCATAGAGAATCCACGACCACTGTTCACCTTTTTGTTCACATGACTAATTGTAACCATCTTTCGATGTGCAAGGTCTGCCAGCGAAGAGGATACGTGAGACCGTACCACACCAAGGACTGCGGAAATCTTGCCGCAGTCGGCTCCTGGGTGGTCCTTCACCGCCAGCCATACACGCTGAATCAGCGGCAAAGTTACACCGGCTTTCTTAAGTGCCTGCTCCATGCTTGTCATGCCAAATCCTTTCAATGTGGAATTTCAGTCGTTGCAGCCGCATACAGCCACTTGAGGCCAGCCTCGGGGCGCATGTTTGCGGCTGTCACATACTCAGACATTTTGATGCCTGAGAAGTCCAGTACCCAAGCGTCACGCACGCTGAGGCCAAAGTGGCTGCACACCAAATCAGTGAGCAAACTGTCGTCGCCGTCGATGGCAAGCTGCACCACGTCTTCGTAGTCGTCAACCGTCAACTCTTTGGTGTAGAGTTCGTTGATGCGCTTTTCCGAGATACCCAAGCCGAGGTGACTTTCGCTGCCTTTGGCAAACTTGTTCCACATGCTGAAGCTCGACTCCGAAGGGTCACGCACCGTAGGCAGGTTCTCCCAGGCGATGTTGAGGACTGCTGCGGCAAGTGTGCGCAAGTGTTCAAGGTTGAGCCACTCGTTGGGGCCATGCTCATGAAAATACCCTGTGCTGATGTTGACGCACTCGGCCACTTCGTCAATCCACTCTTTGCAGTCTGTGTAGATGCCCTTGTCGGAAGGCATGTAGAGCAAACCTTGCTCATTCAGCGCCTCAGACAGTGCCTCACCAAAAGCGTCAGACGCACACCGCTGCCCACCCTGGTGGGTGATCACGTCGCTGTAGTCTCGGCGGTCAAAGCAGATGGCACGGTCGAACTGACGCAACCAATCACCACAATTCTCAGCAATGAACGTGGCACCAATGCCGCCACACTCTTCACCACGAGTGAACACGTAGTGTCCAGGCACATAGTTCTGCATCAGCCAGCACAGCAGCATGACACCTGCGCCGTCGTCAGCGCCCAAGGCTGCACCATCAGCCTTCACGAAGGCCGCTTGCGCCCAGGCAGTCGGCGTGTTCTTCTTGAAGCGCACCTTTTCGCTCTTGTAGAGCTTGTAGGTATTGACGCCGCCCATGTGGTGAGCCGTGTCAATGTGTGCAGCGAAGAGCGTGCGAGACTCACCCACTTGGTAGTAGATGTTGCCCGCTGCGTCAACGCGGTCAGGCACCAAGTTGAAGGTAGCAAGGTGTTGAATGAGTACGCCTGCGAATTCGGCGTCAGTCTCAGTCTCGTGTGCCCGGCGGCGGGAGAGGGCTTGGTGGAGGATGTCGTAGTCCATGATTAGCTTTCAGATGTTGTTGATACGGACCACTTCGTCCGGTGAGCGGATAACAGAAGGCGCGGAATAGAACGTAATTTCAGGTCGAGGCTGAACCATCCGGCCTGTTGCCGTGCCAGAAAGGGCAGAAAATCCGGCGAAAGGAGCGTCAAACACATGCCCTATGCCGAGAGCGCGGTATGAGTCCATGAGTGCGGCCAACCCTTCAGCTTGCGCCCCAACGCGGCCTTTGAGCATGTCAGCCAGTACCCGCTCTTCCAACTTTGCAAAGTCAGCGTCTACGGCTTTGGGTGCCTCAGCCTTCACAGGCTCAGGAACAGGCAACGGCAGCGGCATCTGGGCTTCCTGCTGGTGATTCACGAAATAAGCCCACTCTTCGCTTGCCATCACTTTCTCGACTTCTTCGTCGTCCAGCTTCTCGCGCAATTCGGCCTCACTCAAGCCTACCAAGTAAGAGTCAACGTCTTGCTCCAGGCAAAATTCGCCGTCGTTGAACTCGCGGCAGTCGTCAATCGGGTACCACTCGTCGTTGTGTTCACAGTAGGCCGCATTCTCACGCAATTCGTACTCGCCGCTATCAAGCCGAACGACCAAGCTGTCGCCGTTTTTACGATTGCCTACGTCACTGTCTGAATAGTATTCGTCTTCGGACTCCACAAGTACGCAGTTGTCTTCGTGACTAAATTCGCCGTTGTGAAGCTCACGAATGTAGTCCGGCAAGTTGTTTTCGTCGTAGTTCTCCCCGTCAACGCTCACAGCCTCGTGGTCACGGACATAGTATTGGGCAGTACGGCCATTCGACATGCCTGCCGTGCCACGGACCCAGGTGAAGTGACGCTCTATGCAGTGCTGGCACACGCTCTCTTCGACAGACTCTACCCAGGTCACTTCGTCTTCATCGACAGAAGAGCCGCAGTGGTCGCATTCTTGGCGGGCCTCGTGGGTCATCTCACCGTTGGTGTTGTCACACACATAATCGCCGTCGCTGTCACGCACAATGCAGCCACTGCGAACGTCCACACGGCGATAGTCAGCACTGCTGCCATCGAGGTAGGGCATGATGTAGTGGTCGCGGTACTCGATTTTGGCGAACTTCACACCCTCGGGCCAGTATTCGCGGTAGCTGTACCCCTGGTCATCAAGCCACGACTCAAGGGCGTTGTCGTCTTGTGAACGACCGTCATGCTCTTGGCGACCGTAGGAGCGCACATAGATTTTCTTCTCAGTGTGAACAACGCAGCGGCCCATGATGACCGGCCCTTGCAGTCGCACAGCCACGCCCCAGCCGTACTGCGGTTCGTACACCTCGTAGGGGTGAACATCAAAGTCTTCGTCCCACTTCATGCAGGATGCCGGACCCTCTTGCACAGCTTGCACCATCTTCTCAGTGCCAGTCCAGATTTCGAACTTGGCAGGTGCGGCCAACGCTACAGCGTCACGAATCTCGTGATCGGCAAGCTCTGGGAAGTGGCGCTTGAGGTACTTGCCCAGGCTGGTGACGGTGCGCAGGTTCTTGGCTTGCTTGGCGTCAGACTGCCAGTAAGACACGCGGGTGCTGTCTTCGTTCTCAGGTACAGCAGGCATTTCCAGGGCCAGCAGGTGCCAGTCACGGGGGCGGTAGCCTTTGAGCAGGATGCGGGCAACGCCCTGGTGCGGGCTGCGGTACCAGTTGTAGCGGTGAAAGCGCAGGATGCCGACGAGTTCGAAGAATTGATTGTGGGGATGCACTTGCATGGCAATTTCCTTTAAGAGTGGAGGTTAAAATCCCTGGATTTTGATGCGGCCAATTTCCGCTGTCTTGTAGCGCAGAATCCAGACGCGCTTTAGGGGGCGCTGCTTGGCAGCGTTAGACGCTGCGGCAAGCAGTGTGCGAAGTGTAACACCAAGATGCGGCACTTCCAGTTCGCCTTTTTCGTAGTCAGCGATGACTGGTGCTTTGGGTTCGATCATTTCTTGGCCTTGTTGAGTTCGGGCAGGCGTCGGCCTGTCATGATACAGATGACCCAATAGGTCGGCGGCTGGTAGCCCAGAGACTGCATCGCAGCCATTGCACCAGCAAAGAATTCGACTTCTGCTTTCTGGCAGGCAACCGTATGCTGCCTGCCTGGGTGCTGGGTGTCGCGCCGCGCTGCCCAAACCGTTTCGATAGCGGCTGTCAAGTCTTTGGGCGCAGGCTGCAAATCGTCGCCGCCAGCCAGAGTGATAGGAGTTACGCCGTCCATATTAACCTTTCATGGTGCCAATGAGCTTGGCAAGTTCTTGAATGAGCCACACTTTCGGTGCGAACCACACAAACATCGCGTCTTTGGTGAACGCCATTGCACCGATGAAAGACATCACGGCGACGATAGCAGAGCCTACACCTAAGAGGATTCGGCCCACCAACGGGTGGCCGTACTTGTCCACCCAGGCTTTCGCCATGAAGACCTTGGTGACAAAGATGTAGACAGAGCCTGCAAACGCCGTCCACCACAGAATCGCACCGAACGTTTCCCAGGCTCGTGCAAAGGCCACGTAACTCTGTGCGATGTCGGGCAGTTGCTCCAGAGCGAAGTCACCGGCCTTGCCTGCCAGTTCAGTGCCGGTGTCGATGGCCTTGCCGGTGTTGGTTTGAATCGCTGTCAGGATTTCCAACAGCTTTTCTTGGAGTTGGTCTTTCATGTCTGTCCTTTCAGGTTGAGGGCGAATTTCTCTTTGCGCTTCGGCGGCTTGGGTGGTGTGCAAGCTGCGAAGTAGTAGAACGATGTGATGCACACCGAGTTGATGAACGATGCGAAGTTGACCTGGGCCTTGAAGGCGTTGCTCAACACTTCGCCAGCCAGAAGCACGAACAGCAGCAAGCGTGTGAAGCTTGCGTCGTTCAACCTAGCATACCAATGCTCAACACTGCAGGAAAGCAGCATCAGCACAGCCAGTACCGGGTACAGCGTTATCAGCACAGGGTCAGGGCGATTCACCAAGTCGATGGCAGACGCTGCGATGTAAGTTGCCGTCACGACCTTGGCTATCTGTACCGGGCGGCGCTGCAAGGTGTCCACAACTTGCTGGTGCAGGTGGATGACGTAGGCGTCTAGGTTCATACCTGTACCATTTCGTAGGTGATGATTTCAAAGTCGGTGCGACTACGAGGAATCAGTGGCAACTGAATCTCTACAAAATCTTCCCCTCCAGGGTCGTCCCAAAAATTAGTAGCAGGCTCATAGTGGCGCTTATGCACACCCAAGCAGTATTGCACAAGCGCATTCTGCGCCGATTTCAGCGAAAAGAATACACGAGGACTCTTATCGAATACGAGCTTGTCATCGGTAGGTTCCCAATGGCTCCAGCCTCGATTGCTGCCCCGGCTCATGCGGGCTGGCATGAACTTGCCTGTGGCTTTGTGTCGTATGGTATAGACGTTCATATTCCACCTATCAGCGGCGCAAGCCGCATTGCTTCTTTGCAACGTGCCACATCAAACATGCCGATGTGGCATTCGTCCTTTGGTATCTGCATGAGCTTTGCCAGCCGGTCGTAAACCAACGTTCGCTTCATGCCTTTGATGCGCCAGAACGGGTCAACTGCAGCGTGCGCTTGAGTACGCCACATTCGCAGTTCTCGATTGGCAAGTGTGCCCAGCGGAATCGTGCCGTCCGATTCGTGCTTGAGTTCGTTCACGTAAGCGCCCTTGCGGTGGCACCCAACGTAAGCGTCACAGGGCTTGCACTGCCACACGTACAGGTGGGCAAGGTCTGGGCGGTGAGGGTAGACCCTGTGGCCGGTGGTGAGGTTGGCTTTGTTGCCGCAGTATTGGCAGATCACGACAGCCTCCGCACAGCTTCTTCGTAGCTCAAGCGCGAAAGCAGGTGTGCAAGGTGTTCGTCCTGCTCTTCAGCAAGTTTCTCTGCGGCTGCCGCCTTTGCGTCTTCCTCTTTGCGCCACGCGGCCAGTGCCGCTTTGCCCTTCTCCGTCTCTCCTGCGTCAACGCTCAAGTAGAGGCGCACTTCGCGGCCTTCACGGTCAACGAATACAGGTGTGCCGCTGGGCTTGACTGTGACTTCGAACAAACGCGTCAGGCGTTCCACAGTCTCTTGGTCGATACGCCCGCCGAAGCTGCCACCGCTTACCTTGACCGTATGGTCAGCGTAGAGCCGGGTGTGATATCCGATGTTTTCGCTCATACAAGTTCCTCCGGTACGTCTGCCTCTTCTCCGAGGCGTGATACACAATAGCAGCGCATAGCTGCCACAAGTGATGTGGGGCCGTCACCACCGCAGCGAAAGGACTCACCTGCGGCAGCTGCCGGAATTACGTCAAGCCCTCGCCAATACATATTGGCGTACCAGCCGTCGCTGCTCCAAAGAACGTCGATACGCTCCCGCTCAATGATCGACCACGAAATTGCCGGGTTTACAGACGGCTGATAGGTATAGTCAGCAAACCAGCCAACGTTTTCAACCTGTGCCCGAACAATCCAACGGTTGTCGCTTGGGTCGTACCAGTCAATTGGCCGCGCCACACGCATCCGAAAGGCCTTCTCAAGTGTGCCTACTATCCAATCAAGTTGGAGGTTCGAAGCTTCAGCGATTTTGACTTTACGCAAGTTCATCTGGTACCTCCACTTCTTCGCCAAGTTTCGATGCCACGTAGCAGCGCATGGCTGCGATCAGTGGTGTGGGGCCTACCCAATAGCACGGGTCATCGCGGCGCGAAGCTGCGCACGGTCCGCCTTCTGCTGGGTCAGCATCGAAGTCGGTAGCGATGCGCTCGCGCTCAATGATCGGCCCGCCTTGGGACCAGTCGGTGTCGGGGTGGTAGCTAACGTCGCGCGCACCGACACGAACGCAAGGCACCCCATCCCACATGAACGGGCCTTCAGCGCGCCATTCGTCTGTCGCGCCTTCACACTTCGCCACCGCGTAGCGCAGTGCGGGGCCGGTGAGGTTTGTGGTTTTGACTTTCATTGCCCTTCTCCATGTGGTTGCGTGGTGCGCTCACCTATCCAGTGGCGGTCCTTGCTATCTTCTTGCAGGTAGCGCATGTAGGCTTCGGCCTGCACCTTGTGGGTGAAGACGCCTTCGATGTATCTGCCACGATCATCTTCGCTGTAGACGATGAACAGGTCAATCTCGGCATTGTGCGGTGGGGTGTGTTTCATGGCACCACCCACTCAGCCATTGCCCAGGGGGCAAAGTAGCCTTGCCAACGCGCACCCTCTGGCGCTTTCTTCACGTGCAGTGCTGTGTAGGCCAGCAAGCCCTGGAGTTCTTTCTTGTCTGCTGCGTCGGTCGTTCGGCTGCAAAACACAATCTCGTTGTGCAGTGCTGTAGGGTCTTTGACCAAGCCAGAACTTGCAAAGGCGTACAGGGGCGACCATTGCCCGCCGTGCCACTCGTAGGCAAGGTTTCGTGCTTCTTCGTTCGTCATGCCAGCCCCTTATGTTGTTCGACCACGTAGTCACCAGTCAAAGTTTGGCCCTTCCAGCGGGCAAGTGTTACGCCGTAGCGCTTGTCGGGTTGATTCCAGTGGTTGAAGCCTGGGTTTGCGCTATCGAACACTTGCTGTGCGTCGCGCCGGTTGTCACCCAAGTAGAGTAGACTGTTCATCCCGCAGGGTGTGCTGGTTTTGCTGTCGTTGCGGTCTACGCGAAAGTTCGGCATTTGGTTTCCTTTGAAAGTACACAAGAAATAGTCCTGTGCGTGTTACTGTCCAGCCTTGCGCCTTCAGGCGCTCAGCCTCTTTGACTCCCTTGACTGTGGATGTGTCCACGATTCGGTAGTCGATCACTCCAGCCTCTCTTTCTTCAAAATTCGCAACATGTAGTCGAGGTCTTCAACGTCACTGTATTTGGCTGCAATGGACGCCAGAATAGCTTCGTCAAGCGTGTTGAAGTGGCCGACCGACTTCACATAGAAGCTGTGCTGCCCATCAACACCAGAAGGCACATCCTCGTACTCGATGACTTCATGTGTACCGATGTGGTGAACTTCGATCACCGACCCCCAACCAAAATCGGCTGGCAGGGCAAGTTCTTTCATCGCTTGGGTCAGCGCCGCGATAATGTCGCGGCGTTCGTCCTCGACTGTGGCGGTAGGCAGGTTCCTCGCAACTTGCAACGCAGCGCGGATTCGGTCACGCAGTTTCTCTTGGTAAGTCATGGTATCGCCTTCCATTCACTACACTTGCTCACATCCACACGCTTGTCGTAGCCGTGCATTTGCGTGAAGTTTTCAACCAGCCAAATGTCGCCCATGCGGCTGGCCCCTGTCACCTTGTACCGCTTGCCCTCGTAGGTGCAGAACAGGGGCGGCACAAACTTGCGGTACATGGCCGCTTTCCAGGCCGGGTAGCGAAACAGTTCCAGCACGAAGCGTGCGTATTTTTCGCCGTCATCCGGCTCGTAGGTGGGTGTGTCCAACCATTCGTGAATGTGTGTCATAGCGGTGCTTTCCTTTCAACTCGTGCGTTCTCGGGCCAGTAATCCGTCCATTCAATGCTTCGCTGGACTTGAACATTGGACTTGTACTTCGCTCTCTGAGCGGCAATCTGTGGCGACATGGAAGGGTTAGCAGGTATGCTCCACTTCGTACCGTCCCACCAGCGCCAAGCAGTGACGGCTCTCCCCAGACTTGCATTCCACCAACCGATGTGCGGCGGCGGGCCGCTGTGCCAAACTCGTTTCATGGTGTTTCCTTTCACAGTCTGTCCTCCGGTACGGCAAGCCCAAGCTGCAAGCGCAGCAGGCGTCGTGCCATCGCTCCGCCTTCGACGTAGGCTTTTTCAGTGTCAGCAAGTTCTTCACTCAATTCCAAGACTCGGGCAACACGGCTGATTTTCTCACCCACTGCGCCGTTACGGCGATCTACCCAGGCTTGAGCGGCTTCCAGTGTGTCGAACAGTGGCGTGTGTTGGGTAACGACGGTGTATTTCATGTCGGCCTCACAGGTTTGGCACGAGCATTCTCGGGCCAGTAGTCGGTCCATTCGATCTGTCTCTTGCTCATAGGGTCTCGCTTCGTCGTTGCGTTCTGGTTAACCTGCCAGAGCGAATCTTCAGGGTAGGCAGCCATACTCCATCCAGTGCCGTCCCACCAGCGCCAGGCATCGGGAGACTTGCTGATGCTGGCGTTCCACCAGCCAACGCTAGGTGGTGGGCCGCTGCGCCACACCCTGACGTTGCTTGTGTGTCTACCCTTCCACCAGGCAGCCACTTCGCGGAAGTTCTTGTGTGGGTAGCCTTCCAAGTGGTCACGCAACTGCCACGTCATGTAGCTGCCGTGGGGCAACTTGTCGTAGGTGTAGCCAATGTGCGGCTTGCGGCTTTCTTGCAAGTGAGTGAAAACTGCATCAGCAAGTTTCTGCGCGTCTTCTGCGCGGAAAATCACTGAGCCGTCAAGGGTGTATGCTGTGTAACGCATGTGAATGCCTCCAATCCTTTGGCTGCCTCTTCTTTGAGGTATTCGAAGTCGGCATTGTCGATGTTCAAATACTTCAACCAAGTGTTGAAGTAGAGGGTAAGCTCTCGGCGTCGTGGGTGGGTGTCACTGTGGTGGGTGAGGAAGTCCTTGTAATTCTGCACCTTGTCGGCCACCAGCATCAACTGCACCGGGGCAAGGGTTCCAGGGTCGGGTCTGCCCTTGAGAGTCAGCCAAGGTTGTTCACGCAGATAGTCGTACATACCTTGCAGGCCCACCTTGTCTGAGAGCCAGTTGTTCGCACGCCAGCGGTATTCCATAGCGAACAGCACAGCGTGTGGTGCGTGAAAGCGCATCAAGTGGTGATTCTCTTTGAGTTGTTCATCAGACTGCAACAGAGGATGCAAGCAAAAAGCTTGCATCGCGTCAAACAGGTAAGCCTCACCCGGCGCATGTGCGGCCATGATGGCCAAGCCTTCGACGATGTGGTTCAGCAGTGGCAAGTTTGATCGCTCAGCCTTGCGGTCGCCGTAGAACTGACTGATTGCCTCAAAGGCGTTGGTGTCGAATATGTCATCCGACATGTTGAAGATTTTGCTCATGGAAAGCCCTTTGAAAGTTGTAGCTGGCAGATTTACGCGCTTCACGCTCGTAACAGCCGCCGTAGCAAAGTTCGCTAATCAGCTTAGCGATTGCGTCGCGCTCTTTGTCGGTCGCAGTCTCGGCAAGCTTGGCTACGAGTGCGCGGCCCTCGACCATAACTGCACGTTGTCGGTTTGTGCAGCAGTAGAGCGTGAAGATTCTGGTTGCGTAGTTGTGGTCAACCGTATAGGTACGCGGCATAGGAGACTCCGAACAAGAATATGCGGTACCAAATGGCTTCCCTTGCTTTCTCCCATTTGGCTTCCGAGTCCAACTTGTCGTAGCTTGCCGTGTTGGCAAACCACGCCCTGAAAACCATGACGGCCACCACGTGTGACCATTCCACGGTAGGCAGGTTGAACCTGTATTCGCCCGCAAATTCCAGACCCAGGCCAGCAAGGTGCCAATTCCACGTGAGGGTCAGCGCCCAGACGTAGAAGACAAATGCTGTCAACAGAATCAGCAGGCGAACGACGGGCTTGAGTGTGCTCATGAGTACACCAGTATGTAGAGGATGGCCAAAGCGATGGCGAAGAAAAGAACTTTCATTTGTCGAGTTCCTCGTTCAACTTCTGCAACACGGCTTCGCGGGTGCCTTTGTATCCCATTTCCTTCAGGATGGCGTATGCTGACTTGCCGCGTCGTGTCATGCCCTTCATTTCCAGCTTCAAGGCAGAGCGCAAGGTGGCAAGCCTGAAGCGGTCGATTTGCTCGGGTGTGGTGAGTGCGGTCATTTCTTTTCCTCAAAACGGAAGTCCACTTCTTCGCTGTAGTAGCCGTTGGAATAGCCGCCCCAACGAATGTCCACGTAGCCTTTGATGGTGGCAAGTTTGTAGAAGGTCCACGTACCTGGCCCCTCTTCGAAGTCTTCGTGCGTCGTGCCGCCTTGTGCTTCACTCGTCGCCTCTTCGGCCTTGAGGATGGGCGTACCAATCAGGTCTTGAATGTCGCCTGTCACATCCTCTACCTGTACCCTTTCGCAGCAATCTTGAGCGTGATCAAGAATGAAGGTTCCTTCATCGGTGACGAAGTGGATTTCGTCTGCGCCTTTGTATGGTTCGGCGGTGGATTCGTAATGCACGAATTTGACTTCCGTGATGACTTTTCCCAACAGGTTTTCGAATTTCATCGCAAAATCTCCATTTGAATGCAGGTTGTGAAGTAGCGTCGCATACCGACGTTATTGCTTTGGAACTCGACAGCCTTGCCTGCTTTCTCGCAAGCTTGCTGCGTGGCGAACATGATGTTGAAACAGCCTGGGCGGCTGTCGATGTAGGGGCAGGCCAACATGAGCCAGATAGTGACGGTCATCATTTCTGTACCTCTTGAATCATCCAGTCAATCCAGGCAAGTCTTCCTTCCTTGGTCTTTTTCATGATCTGTTCGGTAGTCAGGCCTTCGAACAAATGAGGGTGAGTCCTCCTGACCCACTCGCTGTAGGTGTAGTTAGTCCCTAGCATACTCTGAATCCACTCTTTCAGGTAGTGCGACTGACCGTTGCCGACTGTTTCGCACTCCGCTCGGTCAATGGCGTAGCAGATCAGGTATTTCTGGTCACTCTTGATCAGTTCCCGCGCTCTCTTGAGCAGCGCAATTGCCTTGGGCTTGTTCATGTTGGGGTGAAAGTGGTTCACGATTGCACCTCTTGAATCATCCAAGCAAGTTTTTTGCGTGTTCTGCCTTGGTTACAGTGCCGGTATCCATGACTTTTCCTCTGGTGGAAGGCTGATGGTAATTTCCGGCAGTGCAAGCTTTTCTTGCAGAGCCTTGATGCGATTCGCGTGGTGTTGGGCAAGTGCCTCGTGATACGCGGCCTTGTCTTCGTGGTCAAGCGCGGCGTATTCGTGGTCGCGCAAGTCCTTCTGGATTTGCTGTCTTGGGGTCAGCACTTGTTTCTTGGTGAAGATCATTGCGCTTCCTTGATGATGACTTTGACGGAGAGGTTGTCGAGCTTGACTTCCACGCTTTCGGGCTTGAAGCCGCCTCGGAGGGCGTTGTTGAGTTCGTTGCGAATGACTCGCGCAATGTTGTTCTGTGCGACTTCTTTGCCTGTCTCTGCGGCAGGGTTGATCTTGGCTGTGTAGTACATGGTCACACCTTGAAGTAGATGATGGCGGTAGCGCCGCCGATGGAAGGGAGTTGGTTGAGGGTTTGGTGAGTGAGCAGGTCGATGCTCACGCCTGTGATTTCGACCTTGGTTTGGGCTTGCAGAGTGTGCAAGCGTTGGCTGGTGTAACTTGCGATGTCTTGCTCAGCAAGTTTGAGTGCGGCCTTGAAGTCCTCAAGCGTCGTGATGGGTTTCATTTGCGTTTCTCCATAAGGCGCAGCATTGCGTCTGCGGTTGACTCGGAAGGGGTGGGATAGCCGAAGCCGCTGTGCAAGCGGGCATAGATGCTGGCGCTCCACTTTGCAGCGCGTTGCGAAGCGAACACCTGCGTTCGCTGCGTGATAGGGTCAATCAAGATTGACTCCTTGGGTTTGTTGTGAATCACGAAGCCGTGGTGCTTAATGAGGACTTGCTTGGGCTTTTGCATGTGTCTCTCCCAGGTCAACGAACCACTGGTTTTCGTGGTCGTGTACAACGAAGTGTGTGGCCGTCGATTTGCGGTCACGCTGGATGTTGAAGGCGATCTGTGCGGCTTCAACAGGGTCGTCGGCAACTATGTCGATCAACCAAGCGACTCTGTATTCAGGCATGATGCGTCCAAGTTGAAGGTTTTGGCTGTGACGGCAAGCTCTTCTCGCCAGTCCCTTGGCATTACGTTGTCGTGTACGCATTGCAATGCGTAGTAGAGGCCCTCAGCCTGGGGTGTGCAGGGCCAGCCAGAGCGTTCAACAGCCTCCATAACAGCCGTAGTCGCAACACCCTGATACTCCAAGTTTTCGTGGTAATGCTCGTCGGCAATCAGCACACCGACAGCGCACATGCGCGGCCCGTCACGGTACAGGCAGGCTCCTGTGTTGTCCTCTGAGCGTTGATTTTGCTTGAGCAAGTGGGTGGCGACTGTGTTGAACACGTCTTGCAAGGTCTTCATTCGAATCCTCCGTGATTGTCGATGAATTGGGCAACCAGTTCGATAGGCACCTGGGCGGTCGGGCCGTCTTCGTCGTAGTCGAACTCGGTGGGCATGACTGAGGCGCACCACACCTCAACGTGGGTGTATGGTCCTGAGTTGTTGCGCGGTGTGCAGTAGTGGAATGCGCTTGCCTGTACGCTGATGGTTGTGCCGTCCTTGCACACCACGCGTTCCGCAAGTATTTTGTAGTCGTAGTCACTGAGCAGTCGCACTGGCGTGTTCAGGTGCGCTTGAAGCTTTTCGAGTGTGTTCATTACTGATTCTCCAGCTGGTTGATCATTTGAGCGACCCAGGCAAGTCTTGAGGCTTTGAGCTTGCCCGGTTGGTGAGGGTAGGTGTGTCCTGGGTCGGTCTCTTCTCTTGGTACACCGTGTACTCGTGACAGCCAGCCTTCGTAGGAGAACCAATCGCCCATGTGGTCTTGAATCCAGTCGATCAGGCTGCTGGTGTCTAAGCTGTGCTGCTTTGCAAGCTTTTCTACTTCGAAGCAAATGTACCGATGGTCTTCAAGCTTTACTTGCTTGAGCAAGCTCAGGGCGAAGGCTTTGTCGCCTTTGAACTCGATAGGTGCGGGGATGGGGTAGAGCATTGTGTGTCCTTCCAGAGTTTGAGCGCCTTACGCGCTCGTTGCTTGATACGCAGGCGGGTGCTGGCCGTCTGCCTCGTGTCATCAGAGGGAGGCAAGTGTAACAGAGCCTCCAAGGCGGCGGCAAGCTCTTCACAGTGCGTGGGTGTGTTTGCCTTGCTTGACATGGGTGAATCCCTGTTGTTTGGCCTGCTGGTGCAGGTACGTGATTGCGTGGCCGGTTGCGTATTCGGGCACCGTGGTTGTGGCAAGCAAGTTGCTTCTGTACGTGAGGTTGTACAGGTTGTGGTAAGCGGGCAGAGAAGTGCGAGTGATCGTCGCTGTCTTTTGTGGCGTTTTTGGGAGGGAGCGCCAGCGGGCTATTTGGTCAGCGGTGGGCATTGCGTGTACTCCAAGTAGTCCAAGACGCTTTGCAAGTCTGTGAGAGCGTACTCTGCGCAGGCAAGTTTGTGCTGTGCTGCCACGACTCTGAGGCCGCACAGGGCGCGGGCCATTGAGGGTGATTCGTCGTTGGGGCGTGGCAGCAAGCGGTCGTGTACCCGTTGCAAGTCTCTGAGCAGTGGGTACTGCTTAGGCGTGAAGCCTGCCTGTTTGAGTGCGTAACCGAGTGGGTGGTGTGGGTACGTTTCCTTGTACTTGATCAGGACAGAAACGCTTGTGCCCTCGATTTCGGGGGTGTACAGGCAGTCCGGTATCAGCGCACCCACAGCGCAAGATTTCGGGCCTGCTCGGTAGGCGCAAGCGCCGTCTTCAGTGGCGGCTGTGCGTTGCGTGAGCAAGTGGGTGTGGACTTTGTCGAAGATTTCTTGGTCGGTCATGGGATGGCTCCTGTGTGGTTGGGTGGCTAGGCAAGTTCTCTTTGGGAAATGAGGCCTGCAAAGGCAAGCTCCGCCAGGGCGATGCGGTCCCAGGCGGGTACGCCGTCCTCGACCACGAAGGCCCACAGGTCGTGCTGTGGGTCGGTTTCGTCCCACCGCAGGGTGAGGGTCAGCGGGTCGGCTGTGACAGCTATGGAGGCCCCAGGCGGGGGCGGGAAGACGCGGGTGAGCAGGTCACGGTAGGCC
>Ga0075012_10000381_pt1 | contig 48087 bp, 43 predicted proteins | sample All_14_2_FD_71474 | JGI IMG/M metagenome (GOLD analysis project Ga0075012, IMG submission 71474) | Freshwater microbial communities in response to fracking from Pennsylvania, USA - Allegheny Zone_MetaG_DW_15 | ecosystem: Environmental > Aquatic > Deep subsurface > Groundwater > Drilled...
GTAAAAATGATGGTGGAGGAGGAGATTTGCAATATATTGATTTTAAATTTTACGAAAAAGAAATATCAAATATCTAATTCGATTTTAACCCTGATTATTAACTATTGATAAGAAACAATGACAGCTACAACAATTGCATACGACCTTGAAACGATAAATGTAGCCGCGCAGGCATTACTGAAAGCCATCAGTGAGTATGGTATCATTACCCTCTCCGGCGACCTGGGTGCCGGAAAAACAACCCTTGTGAGCCACTTGTGCCAGATAATGCATGTGCAGGATGCGGTAAGCAGTCCCACATTTTCGCTTGTAAATGAATACCTGATGCAGCCGGATAGCACCAAAAGTACAATGCCCCTCTATCACATAGACTGGTACCGCCTGCGTGATGCAAATGAGGCAATGGATGCCGGGATGGAAGACTATCTGATACAGGCAAACAATGGCGAAGCATGGTGTATCATAGAGTGGCCAGAAAAGGCATCGGAACTCCTGACCATGCCTCATATTGCTGCAACCATATCTGTAACAGGCCCATACTCCCGTGAGATAGTACTGACAACCCGCCCATAATGCCACAAAACAGTAACATTTACATTATCTGCCGGCACTACCTGCAGCCGGAAACGAACCATTACGGTTCGGTATTTTTACTTATTTTCACCGCCCTGAAGAACAACAGACATGCACGATATAATAGAACTGCTGAAGACATTACTCGCAGACCCTGATAAACTAATGACATTCATCCGTGAAAACGGAGGCCTCTATATAGTGATGGCAATCATATTTGCAGAGACCGGCCTTTTTGTAGGCTTCTTCCTGCCAGGTGACTCACTACTGTTTGTAGCAGGCATCATACTTGCTACCACTGCACCGGCTCCATTCAGCACAGACCTGCTAAACCTACCCTACTGGATAGCACTGATAAGCGGCGCAGCCATAGTAGGTAATATGGTAGGCTACTGGCTGGGTAAGAAATCGGGCAACCTGTGGTTTGAGCGTAAAGAGTCATGGCTATTCAAACGAAAGCACCTGGTACAGGCGCACGACTTCTATGAGAAAAAAGGCAGCCTTGCCATCATCCTTGGTCGTTTCCTTCCTATTGTACGCACATTTGCCCCACTGGTGGCAGGTATTGTGAGCATGAGCTATAAGAAGTTCCTGTCTTACAGTGTGATAGGCGCACTGGCATGGGTAGTGAGTATGATTATGGCCGGGTATCTGCTGGGTAGTAATGAGTTTGTAAAACATAACCTGGAAAAAATTGTCATTCTCATAATAGTAGTGACTACCGCACCGGTACTTTTCAAAATGTTCTTCGGTAAAAAAGACGAGGCAAAAGCCTGATAAAACACATCAATCCCCGGAATAATAAATGAAGCAGCAAAAAAACATCGGACTACTAAGCATACCGGTAATTGTAGCTGCTCTGGGTTATTTCGTGGACATATACGACCTGCTCCTTTTCAGCATCATACGTCTTAAAAGCCTGCGTAGCCTGGGGCTCACTGATGCCATGTGCGATACCGAAGGTAAGTTCATCATCAGTATTCAGATGTATGGCCTGCTGCTGGGTGGTATACTATGGGGGGTAATGGGCGACAAAAAAGGTCGCCTAAGTGTACTCTTTGGCTCCATAGTGCTTTACTCAATAGCCAACATTGCCAACGGATTTGTGCAGACAGTAAACCAGTATGCACTGGCCCGGTTTATAGCCGGCGTAGGGCTGGCCGGTGAGCTGGGTGCCGGCATTACGCTGGTAAGTGAGCTGGTGCCTAAGGAAATACGCGGCAAAGCAACATCTATAGTAGCCGGAGTGGGCCTTACCGGCGCTGTAGCTGCCTACTTTGTAGCCAACTCCTTTGGCTGGATGGCGGCATCGGGCAATACATGGGCAGCAGATATGGTATCGTCGGGCTATGACTGGCGCATATGCTACTTTGTGGGTGGTGCCCTTGGCCTTATGCTGCTGCTGCTAAGGGTAAGCGTTTTTGAATCGGGGATGTATAAGAACATGGCACATGCCAAAGTTTCCAAAGGGAACTTCCTTATGTTCTTTAACAACGGCAAGCGATTCAAAAAGTACCTGCTGGCCATACTGGTGGGGCTGCCTACATGGTATGTGATAGGGGTACTCATTACCTTCTCCAAAGAGTTTGCCGAGCACTTTGGCATCAAAGAACCTGTAGAGCCGGGCAAAGCAGTAATGCTGGCCTATGTGGCCATATCTATAGGCGACCTGCTGATAGGCTTTGTGAGCAACTGGCTGGGCAGCCGTAAGAAAGCATTGTATATCTTTTACTTTCTCACGGTGCTGGGCATTGGGCTTTTCTTCTTTCAGCAGAATGGCAGCGCCACCGGCATGTATGCCATATGCGCACTTATGGGATTTGCCACCGGATTCTGGGCACTGTTTGTAACCATGGCGGCAGAACACTTTGGCACCAACCTGCGCGCTACTGCCGCTACTACCGTACCTAATATGGTGCGTGGCTCACTCCCTATCATCATACTCCTGTTCAGCAGCATGAAGCCGGTATTCGGCTATATAAATGCAGGGGCCATCACCGGTGTGATAGTAATGGGCATCAGTATAACAGCAGTATTCATGACGGAAGAAACCTTTGGTAAGGACCTGAACTTTATGGAAGACTGATACCTTTACCATACCCTACTCCCTGTACACCCTGCAGTAATGTAACAAACCAAATAATTAAAGCATGGCACAGTCTCAACACAGCACCTCACTACTGGATACCCAAATGCTGGAACAACTCACGGATGCCCGTGTAGGGGTGGTGTATACGGAATGGAATGACAGCATCATCAATGCACAGCTGGAAGGCTGTGAGCGGATACTGAAACAATTCCATGCCCGCATGACGCATAAGGAAGCTGTGCCGGGCGCTTTTGAGCTGCCATTTGCCTGCAAAAGACTATGGGAGCGTAATGGTGGTACGAGTAATGCGCCGGAAGCTATCATTGCCTTTGGTGCCGTGATACGCGGAGGTACTCCCCACTTTGACTATGTGTGCAATGCTGCAACTGACGGCATACTGCAACTGAACCTCACACTACCTATCCCGGTAATCTTTGGCGTGCTGACACTGGATAGTGAGGCGCAGGCCTGGGAAAGATTAGGCGGCCCCCACGGCCACAAGGGCGAGGAGGCCGCACTAACTGCATTAAAGATGATACAATTCTGCAGACGCTGATATTACTTCAGCTTTCTGAGAATATAGCGTGTGATGAACAGACCACCTGAGCTGCTGCCATTAGAGCTCTGCTGATTGGTGGCGGTAGCTACCTGCACCAGCTCCCAGCCATCGGCGGTGTATTCATTAAGCCGGTCTACAATTACGCGGTCGTTATTGGCAATGTTGCCAAAATTAATACCCACCATACTGTAGAAGTTTTTCAGTTCCTTTTCCATTACCTGTCCTTCATCATCGGTAGTGAGGAGGCGGCTACGGCCAAGGCCACCCGGTACCACAGACTCAACGGCAGTAATCTGCTTATAGACATAACCTACAGGCGTTACAACGTCAGGTGTAGAAGGACGGAATGAGAAGATACCCATTGTGCACAGAGCAGAGGCGGCAGCGATAGCCACGGTAGAGATGTGTTGTTTCATTCTATGTGTGTTTTGCGTGATTGCAATACAAACATTGTGCCTCAAAATGACGCTCTATGCATTTTAAGAAAACATTGACAATCTCAAAAAAAACCTGCATTATGCCGCCAGCTCCTTCAATGCCTGTACCAACTGATCCAGCTCGGCGGTGGTGGTATATATATTGGGGGTGATGCGCACGCCATGTACTCCTGTGGCTTCCTTATCAATAGCTACTGTGTAGATATGGTACTTTTCCATGAGTGTGCCGACAAGTGTGGCCGGTGACATTCCCTTTATACCAACATTGGCAATGGCACAGCTACGCTCAGGGCTGCGTGGGCTATTAAATATGATGCCCGGCAGGTCCTGCACTTTATCTGTCCAGTAATGCCGCAGAAAGCGCAGGCGGGCCTCTTTACGTGCAGCTCCAATTTTCTCATAAAAGTCTATGGCATCGGAAATGGTAAGGTCGGCAGGAGGTGGGTGGGTGCCGGTATGATTGAGCCGGAGGATATCATCTTTCTCCTTACCCTCCTCTGCAAAGAGCGGCCATAATGAGGGGATATGCTCCTTACGTATATACAGCATGCCAGAGCCCAGCGGGGCACTGAGCCACTTATGCAGACTGGCACCGTAAAAATCGCAATTGAGATCGCTGATGGAGAACTGCAGATGCGCCAGCGCATGGGCACCATCTACCATCACCTTTACCCCACGGGCATGAGCCATGTCACATATCTTACGCACGGGCAGTACCTGACCGGTAATATTGATGATATGACATACCATGATGAGCTTAGTGCGCGGGGTGATAGCATCGGCATAGCGCTTTACTATCTCATCATCTGATGCGGGATTGTGCGGTATGGATATCCGTTTATTGACGGTGCCATAACGCTGTGCTACCTGAGTGAACATATCCAGCATGGCTCCGTAGTCCTGCTCTGCCATAATGGCCTCATCGCCCCGCTGCCAGTGAAGCCCGCTGATGATTAGGTCCAGTGACTCTGTAGTATTGCGGGTAATAATAAGCTCCTCTGCGCTACAGCCTGCAAGTGCTGCCAGCCGTGTGGTGATTTTCTTCTTATTCTCTGCCTGCACGGTGCGCATGTAATGTGCGCCCTCCCTGTTGACCTCCTTAATGTGTGCAAAGTAACGTACCTGTATAGCCAGCGGCATGATGCAGTAGTAGCCGTTTTCCAGATTGATAAAATCGGGGCTGAGGTCGTAGCCTTTTCTTACGGTGGCCCAGAAGAGATCTTCATCGCCACCATCAGGCAGGGCTGCAAGCGCATCACTCCCTGTACCCATAGTGACCATACCGGCCATAGTACCAATACCGGCTACTGATAGTTGCTTCAGAAATGTACGCTTATCCATGATGATGACATTTTGTAATTGTAATATACAATAAATATGAGCAGCCCCCACCGGCTCCCCCCAGGGGGGAGAGATGTTTTGTGTTCGTGTTGTCCGGAGTATTAGTTGAGTGACTGTATAAATGTGCGCAGTACTTTTTTTGTGGGAGGTTTTGAGTATTATGCCTGTTAAGTGTATTGATAGTTAATCGTTTATGTAATTACCCAAATGGCCAAACTGCGCAAAAAGTTCGCAAAAATTACTCGCGGGAAATTTAAAATATGAGGCTGATTTGTGCATAAGATTCAGGGTTTGTTTTGTGGTGCAAAGGTCGGGTAATATGGGGTGGCATGAGTGATATTGTGGATAAGTTATTCAGATGGGGTATGATACAGTGAGGGTATTCGTGAACGAGTGCTGTGACCGTGTGCTGGTTGTTGGCGAATCCATAGACATCGCGCCGTTGATTGGTGGGTACAACCATTTTTGTATTTAATTGAAAATAAGGCACTTAGAATATGGTTGTACAGGGGGACGCCAACAACAGCGGACTACCTTACCTTTAAACATCACTCACTGAAAGCATCAATTGCATTGAGAATACTGTTTTCTATTTCACAGGTTGTATCCATATTACGGATATTCTCCTGATTGCTTTCCAATAATGCAATCATCTCTTTCTTATAGTGGGGATGCTTATCCCAGAATTCCTTTTCGGAAGTAAGAACATTTCTCAACAAGTCGCCTTCATAGAAATGCCCTTCAGCAAAAATGTTCTTCCTAAGTTCTGTAATAGCCATCGGTATCAGGATAGGTAACGCAATATTCTGACCTATCATTATCCTGAGGTCTTCTACTTCAAACTCATTCAGATTCTTTTTCCGTAACTCATGGCAAGTAATGACCAGATAGGATTCATACTCTGGTTTTCCCCAATAACTGTTTTCTATTTGCTCTATGGTGTTTTTCATAAAGTGGCTATCTGCTTTTAAAGATAACTCTAATAAAAACCAGATGGGATATCATGCAGGTGTACAGAAAATGAGAAACGCACTACTCCCCGGCCGCTATCCGCCCATGCTTTACGTCTTCCCATACATTGGTGGTGTTCCATTGTATCTGGGACTGCAGGGGGGATTTTCTTTTCTTACAGTCGGGCATGGCGCAGAGGTGGCACTGGTAGGGCATGCAGCCGTCTATGTGTATGAAGAGCTCTACGGCATCGCCAAACTGTGTTTTTATGAGGTCTTCCATGGCGTGTATCTCTCTGTCGGCATCGGCTACCTGCTGGTAGTAAGGCAGGGTAAGGTGTGCATCTATGTGCATAAGGCTACCATAGCGGATAACGCGGAGATTGTGAAGGTCTACCCACTGAGGGGGGCGATTCTTTTGCAGCAGGTCTATAATGGCTTTGAGGGTGTTGAGGTCCATCTCGTCCATCATGCCGGATACGGAACGGCGCAAAACGAGGTAGCCTGTGCGGATGGTAATGGCAGCAAAAAAGAGGGCTACCACACTATCCAGCCACGGCCACTTATTACCGGTAAGCAACATGACTGAAACGCCAATAATAACTGCCAGCGTGGAGTATGCATCTGTAACCAGATGTGCCCCGGCAGACTCCAGCACAAGACTATGATGCGCCTTGCCCTGACGCATAGCCCATGAACCGCCCAGATAATTGATAATACCCGCTGCGGAAACTATGACAAGGCCGGTATTGAGATGCGAGAGTGTGGCAGGGTGCATAAGATGCGATGCCGCCTCCAGAACGATAACACAACCGGCTATGACAATAAGCGTACCTTCCACACCAGCAGAGATGAACTCTACCTTGCCATGACCATAGGGGTGATTAGTATCGCGCGGGCGGGCAGAAAGGATGACGCTGTAGAGCCCAAGGAAGCCAGCCACCATATTGACAATACCCTCCAGGGCATCGGTAAGGATGGTGACAGAGTGCGTGAGCCACCATGCCAGCATCTTAGCGGCAAAGAGGATAACGGACAGTATGGCTATGTAACGCTGAACCTTGACGGGCATGGTGTAAAACTACACCCGCACTCATGTACTGCCAAATAGAATACGGGGCGTGATGAATAAAAGGTATCCGGCGTTCTGATTTTTCCTAATTTGTCGGCTGAATGAAACCGGGGCTGATACTTGTAATACTGTGCGTACTGGAAGTGCTGTTTGCTACTTTCCTCATCAATACGCTGGGGCCGTATGTATCTTCGCTGCTGCTATTCAGTGTATCGGTGGGTATAGGCTTTGTATTTCTGCGCATTGCGGGCGGAAAGACCCGTGAAGCTGCAGCACCAGTGAGCGTGAAACCACAGACGTGGGTGCCGGTAGTGCAGTGGGTACTGTTTGCCGCTGCGGCATGGTTTATAATAGCACAACTGAAACATAAATGGTGGTATGAACTGACGTACCATACAGACAAGGGCTCATCGGACGTAATACCCCAGATAACGACACTGGTGCAGCGGTTCCTGCATGGAGCGCAGCCGTACTATCCGATACCTTTCAAAGACTATACGCTGTACCCTACCTATCTGCCGCTGCAGTGGCTACCCTATATACCACTGGAGCTGGCCCATAAGGACTACAGATGGGTGCCCACATTTGCTATGATGCTGGCGGCATTTTACTACTTCCTTACGCACAGGAAGAGAGAGGGCAATGTATTTTCCCAACTGCTGCTGCCTGTGTGGCCGCTGGTGGTGTGGGGTGCCTTTATACTACATGCCAGTGAGATGTTTGTATTTGCGGTAGAGGGGCTGATAGCGGCCTACTACTTTGCAGTAGCTGAGAGCCTGAAAAAGAATAATGTATGGCTTATAGGCCTTACGGCTGCGGTATGCCTGCTATCGCGCTACAGCATAGTACTATGGCTGCCGCTGTGTGTGGCGCTGTACTGGCTGGCGGGGCAGCGACGCCAGGCACTGATAGTGACCGGGATAAGCGCTGTGCTGATAGTGGCACTGTACTGGTGGCCGTTCCTGCGCCTGGACCCGGACATATTCATAAACGGTTACAACTACCACACCAGGGCTGCCTATGCCCAGTGGATGCAGGACCTGAACCATAATAACGGAGAGGTGTATCTGTATAACGGGCTAGGTTTTACCCCTTATGCGCTGAAGCTGCTGCCGGGCGACGAGGGCAATATACTGATGTGGTATAAACGCATACACATAGGCATGTGCCTGCTGACGCTGGCTATGCTGGCATGGGGCTATGTGCGTGGCAGAAAGCGGTATGCGCTGAATGACTACCTGCTGTTTTCCTTCAAAATATACCTTACTGTATTTTATGTATTTATACAGATACCGTATAAGTATCTGTATCTGGTACCGATATTCCTGAGTGTATCTCTGCTGGGCAGGGCTATGCGCTACAGACCTGTTAAGGAAACTCAAACATTGGCCCTATAAGTGCTGTGGAGGGCATCCCGGCATGAAATATGCTGTACCTTTATGCAAAACATACATCATATGCGTAGGTACCTTATACCGGTGGCAATAGTTGCCCTGACTATTAATGTAAATACTGTAAAGGCTCAGGGCCTTAGAGACTGGTTTAAGAAAACCACGAGTGCAGTATCTGGTACAACGAAGCCGGGTTCCGGCACTACGGGCAGCCTCACCAGCGGCGAAATAACTGCAGGCCTGAAAGAGGCGCTGAATGTAGGTACTAAAAATGCCACCAGCAGACTATCATCGGTAAATGGGTTCTTTGGCAACCAACTGATAAAAATAGCCATGCCACCAGAGGCCAAAAAGATAGAAACCACGCTGCGGTCAATAGGTATGGGGGCACAGGTAGATAAGGCCATACTATCTATGAACAGGGCTGCTGAAGATGCAGCAGGCAAAGCAGTACCGATATTTACCAACGCTATAACGGGCATAACCATACAGGATGGGCTGAGCATACTGAAAGGCAGCAATGATGCCGCTACCCAGTACCTGAAGGGTAAGACTACGGCACAGCTCACCACTGCCTTTAAACCTGTAATACAGTCATCTCTGAACAAGGTGCAGGCCACCAAATACTGGACTGAGCTTGTAACCGTGTATAACAAACTGCCTACTACCCGGCAGAAGCTAAATCCTGACCTGACGGCCTATGTAACGGAGCGGGCTCTGAGCGGCATATTTGTGAATATAGCCGAAGAAGAGGCCAAAATACGCACCAATCCTACTGCCCGTGTAAGTGATATACTGAAAAAAGTATTTGGGTAGGAGGCGTATTTAATAGTTATTTACTATTCAGTAGCTTGCGGTTCAATGAAAATAGCCGTAAATTGCACATATTACGAATGTGTATAGCAGGCCTGTGGCCGGCAGCACTAAACAGAGATATTGCAAGAAAACGCAGCTACTAATATGTCGCAGGAACTGAACTTTGACATTGCCTCCTGGTGGAATGGTCTTTCATTTGATGGTAAAGAATTGTTTAACCTCTCTGAGGATGGCCGGCTGGTACTCCATGCCGGTGATACTGAAAAGGAACGGCTGATAGCCGAAATAAACGCTGAGAACAGCGCAGCCATGCTCAGTACCCTGGGAGAGAAATACTATCAGCTACAGGCTAAAGTAGCTGAGCTGGCCAATGAATGGAATACCAGTGAGGATAAGCTGAAACTGGCTGACAAGGTAGCTGCACTGCGTAATGCTATAAAGAATACTCCGGCGCTGGGTAATATAGATAAACTACTGGCAGAAACAGCACCATGGCAGGCCGCCATAGATGCCCTCCATGAGGAAAACTATGCCACACGCCTTAAAATAGCTGAACAGGCCGAAGCACTGGCGGAAAGCACCGACTGGAAAGAGGCTACCAATACCTTTAAAGAACTAACAGAACAGTGGAAGGCCGCAGGCCATACCGACAAAGGGCGCAGCGATAAGCTGTGGGCCCGTATAGAGGCTGCACGCACTGCATTTTACGACAGAAAGAAGGTGCATAATGAGGAGCATGAAAAAGACATGCTGGTGAATCTGGATCTGAAGCTGGACCTGGTGGAACAGGCTGAAAGCCTTATAAACAGCAGTGAGTGGAAAAAGACGGCTGACACCTTTCACAGGCTTACCAATGAATGGAAATCAATAGGCCATACGCTGAGTAAGAAGAATGAAGAACTGTGGCAGCGATTCATAGCTGCCAAGAGTGCATTCTTTGACAGGAAGCGGGAACATACCGCACAGGTGCAGCAGGAACAGGAGGTTAATGTGATAGCTAAAACCGCACTTGTGGAGCGTGCCGAAGCGATGCAGGAGAGTACTGAATGGAATACTACAGCACAGGCATATGCCGGGCTGATGGATGAGTGGAAAAAGACAGGCAGGGTGAACGGAGAGAAGGGAGAAGAATTGTGGAGCCGCTTTATGGCAGCGCAGGATACCTTCTTCGGGGCGCGTAAGCAGCACTCTGAAGGTGTGCGCAAAATGCATGAGGGTAACTACAACATAAAAATGGAACTGCTGCAACGTGCGGAGCAAATAAAAAACTCCAGCATGTGGGGCGAGACCACGGCAGAAATGAATGAGCTGCTGGATAAGTGGAAGAAAGCAGGCCCTGTAGCGCGGGAACACTCCAACAAAATATGGGAGGCTTTTCTGGCAGCACGTAAGCACTTCTTCAACAGAAAAGACGCTAACCGTGAACAGCGCAAGCACTATGCCGAGGCGCAGAAACAAGTAAGGACTGAGCAGGCTAAAGAAATGGTGGGCCGCCTGCTGCGTGAGATACAGGAAGAAGAAAGCAAACTGGCAGACTTCACCGAAGCACTGAAAAATGTAACTCCCGGCAAAAAAGCTGCAGAACTTAAAACACACCTTGAAAACCTGCTACAGGAAGGTACTCAGAAGCTAAAGCGACTGCGTGAGAAATATGATGCTGTGCAACAGGAGCACGGGCAGAAAGAAACAACCGAAGAAACTGCAACAACCGAAGAAGAAAGTGCGGAATAAGTAACCGGGAACCTGAATAGTGATGTCAAAAAAGAATACTCCGAGACCGGATGGTCTTGCCTACTCTACCAACAAAGATTTTTTTAACGACTTCCCCGCTGATGAGGATGTGGTGACGCCTGCTGCCAACCAGCAGCGGCTGCGTGTGCGACTGGATACCAAGCAGCGTGCCGGTAAGATAGTGACACTGGTAGATGGATTTTCCGGTAATACGGCAGACCTGGAAGAACTGGGTAAACGCCTGAAGACGAAGTGCGGAACTGGTGGCAGCGCCAAGGACGGGCTGATACTGATACAGGGTGACTATAAAGAAAAAGTGGTGGCCTGGCTGAAGGAGTGGGGATATACGCAGACAAAGTAAACCGGGGTAATATTTTATATTTCTACAGAAAAGCAGGTACCGATGTCTGCTTCACTACCTTTGCACCATGCCAAAGGTGTCCATAACCCGTATACTAAGCAACATGAATATAGCTGCACTCAATGAGATGCAGCAGACCACACTGGAGCAGGGCTCCGGGAAAGGAGATGTAATACTGCTATCCCCTACGGGATCGGGTAAGACACTGGCCTACCTGCTACCAGTACTGCAACTTATAGAGCAGGACAAAAAGAATACACAGGTAATGATAGTGGTACCCTCACGGGAGCTGGCACAGCAAACGGAGCAGGTGTTTCGCCAGATGGGTACGGGGCTGAAGATAACTGCATGCTATGGCGGGCACAGGAAGGAGACGGAAGAAAATAACCTGAGAGAATCGCCGGTGGTGATAGTAGGCACACCGGGTCGCCTGTGCGACCACCTGGATGATGGCAATATAGACCCCAGTGGCATTTCCCTGCTGGTGCTGGACGAGTATGATAAGATACTGGAGCTGGGCTTTACAGAGCAGCTCACATTCATACTGGAATCACTACCGGCAGTACATAAAAAAATCCTCACATCGGCTACGATGGATACGGGTACGCAGCAGCAGATAGCACTGCAGGAACCGGTAACCATCAACTTCCTGCCTGAAGAAACAACGACGCAGGATAAGCTGAAAGTGCATGAACTACGCTCGCCGGAGAAGGACAAACTGGAAACGCTATACCGGTTTCTATGCTATGCAGGCAGCCGTAAGACAATAGTATTCTGCAATCACAGAGAGGCGACAGAGCGCGTGAGCAAAGCACTGGGAGAACAGGGAATGGTAACATCCTGCTACCATGGCGGCATGGAGCAGCATCTGCGCGACAGCGCACTGAGTAAATTTCGCAATGGCAGTGCCAACTATCTGATTACTACAGACCTGGGCGCAAGAGGGCTGGACATAGCAGAGATAGCCTATATAGTACACTATCACCTGCCTGACACACAGGAAACCTATATACACCGAAACGGGCGCACAGCGCGTATGCATGCCAGTGGCAGTGCCGTGCTGCTGACAGGCCCTGAAGAAACGGTTCCTGAATACGTGCAGCCAGCACCGGAAATAATGACACTGCCTGCTAAGCTACCTGCACCTGTGGCACCGGAGTGGACGACACTATTCATCAATGCCGGTAAGAAAAACAAGATAAACAAGATAGATATAGCCGGCTTCCTGTCGCACAAGGGTGGACTGAAAAGAGAAGATATAGGGCTGATAGAGGTAAAAGACTTTCTATCATTTGTAGCTATCAGAAAAAGCAAAGCCAGACAGACACTGGGCCTGATAAAAAATGAAAAGATAAAGGGCCAGAAAGTGATGATGGCTATAGCCCGCTGATGGCTACTTTGTGATGACAGCAGGGTGCGCATTATGACTGACGCCATCTATGCGGCATCCCTCCAGCGACCTGACCTTATCCTTAGGACAGTTACATGCGTACTCTGAATAGCTGTAATCGCTGATGCGATATGTTTTGCCCGTAGCAGGGATATACAATTCCCAATCACAGATATCACCAAGTAAATCTCCTTCTATAGTTCTGAAGTAGTACGTACTGTCATCATTAAGTGAAACGGTGTCGCGTTTACGATCTATAGCCAGCTGTGTGAAACCGGAACCGCGTACATATCCTGTAGTATAAATAGTGTCCAGCTCCTGAGAGGTGAAGCCCTGGAAAGACAGGTAAACTGTATCCCATGTGACACAGTACTTTTTAGTGCAACAGGAACTAAAGATTAATGAAAGCAGGGCAATAGCAAAAATGTGTTTCATGTCATGTGTGTATTACTGCTATCAGAGACGATTATTACTGCCCTTCTGTAAGTACCAGCTCATCAAAAAGTTTATTCAATGTAACATCGGGATCATCGCAAAAGCCAGGGTGTACCTGTGAGGCCTGAATGATAGTGCTGCGGGTAGCTGTAAGCCAGCGAAAACGCTCTGCAAGCGGCATGCTACCAATAGTACCTCCTGATGCGCCTCCATCACAAATACGTTCAAAAGAAGCCAGATAACCTGCTACCAATGCCACATCGAGCTGAGGGAATACCTGCAGCCGCGTAAGTGAATTGTCAAAGCGAACTTTCAGGAATCTTTTACCGGAGCAGTACAGAACGACACCTACATTAAGAAACTCGCCCCGCTCTACCCGTGGCATTACCCGCACTACGGCATACTCATATAAGTGCTTCCCTTGCATTGACAGCAGCGTTTACGAAGTGAGCAGAATGAGTGATTCGGGTACAGAGAAACTTTACATAGGCGGCACGGTGCGCAGCGGCATCGGCAAAAGGGCTGTCTTCTACCAGCCATTCATCCGGTACAAGATCTACAATCTCTTTTATCTTACCGGCAGTAATCTTCTCTCTGGCTATAGCATCAGCCTCTGTAAGACTGGCTGCAGCAGGCAGCAATACATGGTCCTTTATCTGAGCAAATGCGGCCGTAGCCTTCTCTTCCCAGTTGTGCCATGAATGATGAAAGTAAAGTGCGGCACCATGGTCTATAAGCCATAATTCCCGGTTCCATGAGAGCATATTAGTATTGCGGCAGGTACGGTCTACATTGAGCAGCAAAGCATCGAGCCATACAATCATGGATGCCAAGGGGGCATCTACTTTTGTAGCAACGGGGTCGAAGGTGACGGAACCCGAAAGGTAATGCAATGCCAGATTGAGCCCGGTGCTTGCCTTGAGCAGGTCCTGTATCTCTTCATCGCCTTCGGTGCGGCCAAATGCAGCATCGAGATGCGCAAATACCAGCTCAGGTACACGCAGGCCCAATGCCCGTGCAATCTCCCCACCTACCAGCTCAGCAATGAGGGCTTTTCTGCCCTGCCCTGCCCCACGAAACTTGAGGACATAAAGGAAACCGTCATCGGCTTCGGCAATCGCCGGCATAGAGCCCCCTTCGCGCAGCGGCGTTACATACCGGGTGACATTAACGTGTCTTATTTCCAGCTCAGTACTCATACTCAATAAACAAAGTTAACCCAAGGCACACTGTGTTGCCAATATATTTACAGGGCTGTATGTGGATGCAACAATTTCATAAATTTACTTACAAAACTGACCTATGTCTTCACAACACTACCTTATACCGACACATAAGGGCGGGGCTGAAACCGACATTTCATTCCGTACTACTGCTACAGATACAGAAGATGCAGAAGACTGGTTTATAGATGCGAAAGACCGGCTGCTGGATGTGAATAACTGGGCAACATTTGCGCATCAGCAGCAGTTCAGCTTTCAGCTTACAGAGAGCCATCTGCAGCCCGTGTCGCGCACTGTAAGGCGGGCAGACCACCTGCTCATAAAAACAGAAGACAATACCCTGCATGATGCCTATGTGATAGATGCGCTGGAATATGACGACTACCCTGATGAGCAAAAGGAGACCTTTGCCATACGAATGCACCCTACAGAAAGTGTGCCTGATGCAGAAGGGTACATCAGCGATACGGCAACAATAGTAGTGGAGCGTAATGGCATACACCTTGCAGCGACCTATCATGCCCGCAACAGCGCTACCGGCCATACAGACCTGTGGCATGGCATACCTGCCAGCGGATGGGCTGCTGTGATGCAGGGACTACTTAAATAGCAGGGAAATGGCTTAAGCCTTCTTAACCGGTGGCTCCATAACGGCGCCACATTTCTTACAGGTACGCTTATGCTCATCTGAATAAAAGCGCTCCATAACCGGTGGCAGCTGGGCTACAATGTCTGATACGTGCATGTACTCTTCGTAGAGCTTCTCATGACAGTTTTCACAGAACCACATAAAGCCATCCAGCTCCTCTGATTTACGCTTTATCTCCAGCACCAGACCTACCGTATCGGCACCGCGCTGCGGAGAGTGAGGCGTGCGCCCGGGCAGAAGGAACATGTCGCCCTCTTTGATATGAATGTCTACTATTTTGCCATCTTCCAGTATGCGTACTACGATATCGCCCTGAAGCTGGTAAAACAGCTCCTCGCCCTCATTATAGTGAAAATCCTTACGGCTGTTAGGGCCACCTACTACCATTACGATAAAATCACCTGCTTCTTTATAAACACACTGGTTACCTACCGGTGGTTTGAGCAAATGACGGTGTTCTTCTATCCATTTATTAAGATTGAAAGGACGTTGTACAGGCATAAAAGAAAATTTTAAGTAGTTAACAGTATCAGCGAAGTACCTTGACCTTAACCGTTTCTATACGGGTATTGGTGACCATCAGGATATCAAACTCACATTTGTCAATAATGATCCGCTCCTTCATTTTAGGTATTGTTTCGTGCCGGGAAATGATATAACCCGACAATGTTTCAGAGTCCTCGGTAGAGAAATGGAAGCCGTACTTTTCATTGAGGTAGTCCAGCTCCAGACGGCCTGAAAATATGTATTCATTTCCGGCTATCTGCTTCTCTACAAACTCCTCCTCGTCATACTCATCATTGATATCTCCGAATATTTCTTCCAGCACATCTTCCATTGTGACTATACCTGCGGTGCCGCCAAACTCGTCTATGACCCATGCAATACTTTTACGCTCGCGTGTAAACCTGTTCATGAGGTCGACAGCACTCATGGCTTCAGGAACTGCGGTGATAGTATGCAGTATATCCCGTACCACTTTGGGCCTGCGATTCATATCGAGGTGATGAATATAGCCCACAATATTGTCAATGGTTTCGTCATAAACAATGATTTTGGACAGCTTTGTATCAATGAACCTCGCTTTTACCTCTGCTATGGGGGTATCAACATCTACAGCTTCTATCTCATTACGCGGCACCATACACTTCCGCACTTTCACATTCACCAGATAGAGTGCATTCTCAAACAGTTCCTGATTAACCTCACTGTTCTCACTCTCATGACTATGCATACTCTGCTTTACAAACAGCTCCAGATCTACCCGGTTAAATACCTGCTTATTCTCTTTGATACGGACATTAAAGAGATATTTAAGAATAAACTCAGATATAGCCACAAATACTCTTGTAACCGGAGAGAAGATAGTGTGTATTATCTTCATGGGTACTGCGAAGATGGTCAAAGCAGCTTCGGCCTTGTGGCGGAATATGGCTTTGGGCAGAAACTCTGCAAAAACCAGTATCACAACCGTAGCAAAAATGGTATCGGTAAGCAGCTTTACATATTCCGGAACCTGAAAGTCGTAATGCTTAAAAAAGTATTCTGTGAGCTGAGAAGTGAACAGACCATAAACAACGAGTACAACGTTTACACATACCAGCGCAGTACCGATAAATTCGGCAGGATTTTCCATGAAGCCGGAGAGAATTTTTCCGGCATACTTCCCCTGTTTCTTTTTGAGCTCAATGTTTAGCTTATTGACAGAAATAAAAGCGATTTCTATCCCGGCAAAAAAGCCGATGAGCAGGATACAAATAACTGTATATAGCAATATATGGGGAACATCCATACCGCCAAAGATAGTGAAATACAATAAGATAAATTATCTGACAGGCACGGTCATGGGGATTCCTGTTTTCTTCTTATAGGAAAGGAAGACACTTATCTGACTGAGCTCTTCAGCAGTTACCTTTTCATCGGGCATATGCTCCTCGTGCTGGCGGTTTGACACCCGCAATTCATACCCCTGTAGCTGCTCTCTTGAAAAATCAGGGATAACCGTATTACGGCCTACTTTTTTGCTATGACACTCTGCACAGTTCATACCGTACAGTACCTTTCCCTTTTCCCATATCTTCATATACTCTGTACGGATATTCTCCGCCATTTCCGGTGGAAAATCGGCTACGGGAGTGTACTTACGGGTGGCACAGGACATCAGTGCAACTATGGCTGCCGCCATCACAATTCTGTTTTTCATATTAATATTCTCCGCCGCTCTTTCTGTTTTTAAGCGCCTTCAATCCTGATGCAGGTAATGTTTCCGGTACCAGCTCAAACTGTACCTGTTCATTGAGAGACCTGATAAATGCAATCATTTGTTCCTTTTCCTGTACAGAGAGATGCAGTGAGTCGGCAGAGAGTGTCTGATTAGGAACGGTGAGCCCATGCCCCTGCCCGCCACCTGCATCATAAAAGTCTATTACCTGCTCCAGCGTTCTGAATACGCCATTGTGCATATAGGGAAAAGTATGTGCGGCATTACGTACGGTGCCGGTGCGGAATGCATGGAAAGTTTCCTCTGCAGGATGTACCCGATATCTGCCACTATCAGAACTGAGACGCGAGTAGCGCACATCGGCGGGAACGCCTAATACTTCAAACTCAGACCCCACGTATGGAGGTTTCACCCCATTGAACTGAGGCACGAAATGGCAGGTAGCACACTGTGCTTTTCCCATAAACAGGTTAAAGCCTGCCTGCTCTGAAGGCGACAAATGCCGGAGACCATTCATGGCACTGTCGAACGGAGCATAGTAACTGCTGAACCTTCCATAATAAACCGTGAGCGCCGATACGATATGCTCCATGGTTATCTCCGGCTCCTGTGGTGTCCACTTCAGCATTTTACGAAACACTGACTTATACTCTTTGCAGCTTAACACCTTTTTTAGCACCTCTTCCTCACTGCACATCATCTCGGCATGATTGGTAATAACATCGCGCCCCTGATTCTGAAGTGTGATGTGCTTACCATCCAGCATGAGCAAATGATTATAAGGGGCATTGACCAGAGAAGGCGTATTGCGCGGCAGGCGGGTACTACCATCAAAATGTAAAGGCGCTGATACCGTATCGGCAAAAAAATGCTCCGGCTTATGACAGGATGCGCAGCTACGGCGGTTGTTACCGGAAAGAATGGGGTCGTAAAAAAGCAACTTGCCTACGCGACGTATTTCTGCAATATCGGCACTGTCTGATACCCTGTGATAGATACCCATACTACTCTGCCCCCGGTATAATGATTTATCAAAAACAGAAGCAGCATGTTTATTCAGAGAGTAGTCCAGCATGCTATGACTGACTACCCTATATTTTTCTATAAGCTTCTGATTGTGTACAAAGAGCGGATTGACATAGGTGCGTATGAATGTATAATGGTCGAAAGCATCGTAAGATGCAGGTGCAACGGCAACAAATGCCTGTAGACTATCAAAAAGCTGCAGATAGGATGCAGATAACGGAGCCTCGGGAAAGCTACTATTATATGCGCGATAAACAGATGCAACACTATTTAACATTCTACGCAACTCAGGTATGATACGGGCCTGATCGGGACATTCGAAACCGGTGGTGTATATGGCTGCAAGGTTGAGCAGAAACAAACGATTGCACAGATAGAAGTGATGATAGCTATCCAGCATGCGTACTATGGAGTCCTGTGTATAGACAGCAACAGAGGTAACAGAGGAATCAATAAGCCGGGTTAATTCACTACGCGCTATAAGCGGCTCATCCAGATAAAGAGCGGCCAGCGTAAGCCCTGCACCGTTTCTACGATAAGGCTTCTCAAACTTTTCGAAAACTTCCGTTTCCCACTCTACAGGCAGGGGGCCGTTTATGAGCCGGTAAGCCTGCGGTTCCAGATAGCGCATCCAGAAGTCGTCTGCTTTCATTGAAAGGCGCAGTTCATAAATTTCTGCTCTGATACTATCTGCACTGCGGGCATCAATACTATCGGGCAGGGCCGCTAAACGGCTACGAAACTGCTGTAACTGCGCGGAAAACTGTGTTAACCGCTGTGTGTACAATTCGGTATAAGTACGGTCTCTACTGGTTCTGGAAAATGAAAAGAACAATAGTGCAGCCGATAACAGGCTCAATAATACGATCCGGTTCTTCCTCATAGCAAGAAACCAAAATTATCAGCGCAATATTTCCCCTGTATTACCTTGAGATTAACTACAGGTTAAGACAAAAAATGCGGGCGCACTGTATGGTGCGCCCGCAGGAAATAAGAATTGACTGTACTCTTAGTGCATTACCACCAGACGGATGTTGGTAGTAACGGTACCCTGAGCAACTTTCACAAAGTAAACACCATTTGTAAGACCAGCAGTGCTGAGCTCAATGAGGTGCTGACCAGCAGAAAGATTGCGGCTGATACCAGCAAGTACCTGCTTGCCCTGAACGTCGTAAGTAGTGATATCTACATTACCACCGTTGTTGAGCGTAAGCGCAACTGTAGCAGTTTCATTAGAAGGGTTTGGATAAACCTTCAGAGAATATGCAGAAGTAGTGGTAGCTACACCTGTAGAAACAAGGCCACGACCCTGAACTGCAAAATCGAATGTGCTCTCATCACTGTCAGTATTGGTTACTGTCATTACTGCTGACCTTGTACCAGAAGCAGAAGGCGTAAACTTAGCCGTAACTGTATAAGTACCTGCTGTAGCAATAGTAACGGGGAATGTAGGTGCGCTCACCAGTGTAAAGTCGGCAGCATCAGTACCTGTAAATGCTATGGCACTTACATTCAGGTTACCAAGACCTGTGTTTTTGATAACGAAAGTCTTATTTACAGACTCACCAACATTTACATCGCCAAAGTCAGTATTGTTAGCTGAACCTGGAGTCATGTCGCCATTAGTGATGTTAGTAGCGTTACCTTCTATTACTATTTCAGGAGACTCAACACCCTCACCGCTCAGAGCGAAATGATAGTGACCTTCGAAAGCATCATTGTTCATGATAGTAGCAGTAGCTGTTCTTGTACCTGCAGCAGCCGGTGTAAAGTTTACAGTAACTGTAGTAGTAGCACCTGAAGCAACAGTGAACGGGAATGTAACAGTACCAGCAAGTGCATACTCTGAAGCGTGCATACCAGAGAAGTTAATACCTGTAACATTGAGCGGACCTGCACCTGTGTTATGTATCACAAATGCACGGGCTTCAACAGCTCCTGTATTTACCATACCGAAGTGTGTATTATCGGCAGTAGAAGGAGTGTTATCACCATCAACGATGCTTATGCCGCTACCGGTAATGTCTATTTCAGGAGCAGAAGCATAAGTAGCAGGGTTGAACATTGTAAGCAGCTGACCACCTTCTACCACACCATTAACACTAATGCTATAATGCGCCTGATCTACCACGATGTAATGGCCAGGGCCCAAAACTTCTTCTGCATCGAGGATACCAGAAGCTTCTTCATTGTTAGTAAGGTAGTTAGCACCACCTGGAGCAAAACGTGTAGTATCATGTGTACCTACCTGAGTAAGAACATCTGTATTGATATCATACTGCCATATTTTAGCAACATAGTTATTGCCACCTGGGTCTTCAACGATAGTTACATGACCATAATGATCGATGGCAATGTTATCAAACATTTCCTGACCTTCTGTACCATCAAGAACTGCAGTTATTGTACCGCCCAGTACCGGATTGGTAACATCGGTAAAGCGAAGTCTCCACATACGGCTTGGTGAACCAAACGCGTTAGTAGTAACGAAGTAGAAGTCATTAGGGTTTGAAGGATCCCATGCACCATCTTCAGGACGGAGGAAGCCTGTAATACCAGCTGTAGTAGCTGCTGCCTGAATAGCAGTACCATTCATGTTATGTACATAACCAAGATCGGCCAGTGTAAACGATGTGCCGGATGAAGGTATGCTTCCGCTTGTTTCTGCAACCATACCGGAAACTGCAACACCATACAGACGACCATTGGTAAGACCAGCTTTTTCAATATCGTTACCAACATTTGTTTTGGTACCAACATAAACAAATACCTGACCGCCAGTACCGTCATTCAGACCCACTACTACGGTAGTATCACTTTCTTTAGGGCTGGCAACTGAGTTTTCCCATGACAGCTTACCCAGGTAAGGCAGCTCATAGCTATGCCCGGCAGCAGTACCAGTGATAATGTGTGCGAAGCCACGACCATTGATGCCAGACTCCTCACCATTCATGAAAATGCGCTCCATTGTTCCTTTACCTGTGTTATGGTTGTAGAACGCAGATACAGCAGGAAGGTCGGCAGAGCAGAACCTTGTAAACCTTGCATCATTAGAAGGGAAAGAGCTGTTGTAAGCGATATAGCTTGATGTAGCTGTATTCCATACGTGAACTGTCTGAATAAGATCGGCACCACTCAGTACCATCATGTCTGACTTACGGATAACCCACTTTGACACAAAAGAACCTGTAGAGCCGTGAGCGCGTGTATTGCCGGCAGTATTGCCAAACTCATGATTCACAACCATTGTGAAAGTACCATCACCGTTATCAAAAATACCTGTACCATCGGGAGTACCAGCCATGCGGTAGCTACCTACGGTTTCATTGGCAGTAAGCAGAGAGGTAAATGATACACCCGGAGCCGTAGGAACCAGATAAGGAGTAGATGCAGTACCAGGACCAGTAACACCCATTGTAAGTGTGCTGGTAAGCGGTGTGAAACCATTTATCTTATCAGTACCCTGCAGACGGTATTTGTAGATGTGGCTGAGGTTGGTAGTAGCTACTGCTATACCGTCTTCGGCAGGACTCATCTGACCATAATCGTTATCGTTACCGATGAATATAGTGCTGTCATTTACAATAGCCAGCAATTCTGTTTTGTCCAGTGAGGCATCCCAGCCGTGCGCCAGGATATCCATGAACAGTGTTTTCTGAACCGGTACAACACCATTGGTAGCAAGACCAGCAGAATCAACAAGGGCCTCCAGTGTAGAAGAACCATACAGACCTGAGTGAACAGGAGTAGCGCTGCTGATGTTTATTTTATATACACGCTTGAAATCGGAAGTGCCTCTCTTGGCAGCCTCGATAACCAGGAATGTAGTATCGTTGATAGCTGCCATATCACCTATCTTCCAGTCGCGCAGACGAATCTGGTTAGAACCTGAAGCACCAATGATACCGTCATTCAGGTAAGCGAACATACGGGTAGCATTTGTAACCGGATCTATTTCCAGTATACGGTGTACGCGTGTATTCTCACCTACGCTCTTGGTAGGATACAGAATTGGGCTCTGTATGATAGTGTATATCTTTCCATTAGGTGCGATAGCGATACCTTCAAAACCGCGATTGTTTTTCCTGTAACGGAAAACGGTATCGATAGCTACGTCCTGTGGTGCTGCACCTGGCAGTGTAGCATATGGAGAGTAGCGCTTTACTACTTTACCATTCTGGTCCAGTTTCCATACGGTAGGTCCACCTTCTTCGCATACCCAGAAATAACCCTGAGCATCTACTACTATACCTTCTGCATCTATACCCCATACATCTTTTGCTACAGTCTTCAGGTTGAAGTTAGCGCAGTCAAGTACGGTATCGGTAGAAGCAACCTCATCGGCAGTGCTACCAAAACCAGTAGGGTTGATGATACCAGTAGCACCAGAACCATCAGGACGCTTGATAGAAAGTGTCTGCAGAATCTGGATTGAGTCACCATTCAGGCGAATGCGGTGAATCTTTGGTGCGTAAGAAGGGAAAGCGTAAATTTTGTCGTAAGTAGGATGACAGCCGGAAGGATTTGCATTACCACCGTCAATGTTCACACCACGGTCAGAACATATCCAGAATTCTTTTCCATTGGTGCCGGGAACGGGATAAATACCAGAGAAACCAGCCTCACGGTAGTTGATACCCTGGAAGGTACCAATTGCGGGTGAATAATTGTTTCTGTAGTCCTGCAACAGACTGATCTGTGCAGTGCTTTTAGCATGGGGTGCAGCAAGACCGCCAATGCAAAGCAAGAGTACACGTAATTTTTTTGTCATTGTGAGATATTTGAACGCGAAAATATCTGCACACTATTATGCGGGAGTTAGTGGCTGATTAACGAATTATCAACTGAACGTTACCGAAAAATAACATAGATACACATATACAAAACAACTATAACAAAAGTTAATTAAACACTGTGATTTCCGTGATATTATATATTGATTGCTCAATTACAAAGGGCAACTTACCTTCGCTCCAAATTGTATGTATTGCTGCGAATTTTCAGAAATAACAGCCCCTTTACAGTACTTATCCTGTTCCTTATAGTGCTGCTTGTGCGGGTGAAGGCACTGATTCACCCTCAGGTACCCCTACCCGTAGCCGGATATTTCATGTACAATTATGTGCTGAAAGGCCTTAACCTTCTATTTGCTGAAAGTCGTTTTGCATGGACCATGATGGCGCTAGTAAGTATTTTTCTTCAGGCGTTATACATAAAAAACATTACTTCAAGGCACAAGCTATTTCCCCGTTACACATATATACCCGCTTATGTGTATATTATACTCACATCGATAGATGCTGAATTCGGATATTTTGGCGTTACAGTTATCATAAACTGGTTTCTGCTGGGCGCAATGGACCTCATGTTCAGCTTTACGCAAACAACACAACCAAGAAAATCATTATATAACGCCGGATTCCTGCTGGCTATGGCTGCAATATTTCAGTTTTCCATGCTCAGCTTCTTTTTGCTGCTGCTGGTAGGAATGGTAATGTTCCGGCCATTTAACCTGGGAGAGTGGAGTGTAGCCCTTATGGGTTATCTGACACCATTATACTTCCTTGTTTCCTGCCTGTTTCTTACCGACAGGCTATATCTGATAAACTACTGGCCGCATGTGGGCATATCACTCCCCGACCATATAAGCTCACCATTCCACCTCATCATTACCATATCAGGACTACTGATACTGTCCGGCGCGGGTACGTTTGCCATGCGGCAGAATGTACCACTAACTAATATATATGTGCGACGAGACTGGACAGCGGTGAGCTATTACCTGTTTATATCTATGCTGGTAGCATTTATTACCGATGAGACCGTGAAAACAGCCTGGCTTATTATCATGCCCGCATTAAGCATTATAATATCTCACGCGTTTCTGCTTGAAAAGAACAAATGGTTTAGTAATTTTATCTTTTATTTTTCGCTAATATTCCTGATGTACAGCATCTGGAAGGGCTAATCAGTAACAGGACACAAAAAATGAAATTTGGTATTATAGTGTTTCCGGGTTCCAACTGTGACCGGGATATGATGCATGCACTGCGCGACGACCTGAAACAGGAGACAGTAATGCTGTGGCATAAAGACAAGGACCTGAGCATGTTCTCTACAGACGACTGCATAGTACTGCCTGGCGGATTCTCATACGGAGACTACCTGCGCTGCGGCGCGCTGGCACGCTTCAGCCCCATGATGGAGCAGGTAATAGACTTTGCCAACAGAGGTGGTAAAGTACTGGGTGTATGCAATGGATTTCAGATACTGTGTGAAGCGGGTCTGCTGCCGGGTGTACTGCTGCTGAATGACCATCAGAAGTTTACCTGCAAAAATGTGTACATTAAAAGTGCATCTACAGAGAATGCAATAGGCCTCTCGGTAGGGGACCAGGTACTGCAGGTGCCGGTAGCGCATGGCGAGGGCAGATATCATGCAGATGCTGCTACACTGAAGAAGCTCAATGAAAATAATCAGGTGCTATTCCGGTATTGTGATGCCAACGGAGAGGTGCATATCAACTCAAACCCCAATGGTGCGATGAATAATATAGCAGGCATATGCAATGAAGGCAGAAATGTATTCGGTATGATGCCGCACCCTGAAAGGGCCTGCTCTGATGAGCTGAACAACGTAGATGGCCGGGGTATACTGATGGCGCTGACTGGCATGAACTGAGCACCGGATATGGCTTTATAGTTTTATTGGCTATCTGATATCATTCATCAGAAGAAACCGTTAAATGTCAGTGCACTGGCACTCATATGCATATATATACCCTACCTTCACTATCCTTATAACAGAGGAAAACGACTAAAGGGAAATGAATAAACTACTACCTCTTATAGCAATAGCCGCAACTGTAACCACAGGCACCACTGCCCATGGGCAGCAGAATGCGGGACCTGCAAAGTGGACTTACGAAAGCAGGAAAGCCGGCAATGGTGAATACAAGCTGGTTTTTCACCTGAGTCTGGATAAAGGCTGGCATATATGGTCGCTCAACCCGGGTGGGGATGGATTTCAGATAATACCATCTTTTACGATAGACAGAAGTACTACCATAACCCAAAAGGGGAAAGTAGTGGAGCAGGGAAAAACTACCACTACTACCATGGAAGGAATAGACGGGAAGGTGACTTACCTGAGCGGAAATGTAGATTATATCATGACTGTGGTGGCAAAACAACCCGGGAAAGTAACCGGAAAGCATACCTTTCAGATATGTGATGACAGGCAATGCCTGGCCCCTACGGACCTGAACTTTTCCTTTGACCTGAAATGACCGGTATCACTACCAAGAACACTGACACCCCTAATGTAACTGGCTGCGAACTAACAATAAATCAATACTTACGGTACAAAGTGACCAGCTCTGCACCGGACCACAAATCAACTATTCTGGTATGAAATCAATAAGGGCTATTCTTCTTGTTCTTCTGGGCCTTGTGGCCACAGGTAGCCTGAACGCACAGATAATTGAAGACCCCACTACATGGAAAATAAGTGCAAAAAAGACCGGGGGAACAGAGTATAAGGTAATCTTTGACCTTACCCTGAAAAAAGGCTGGCATATCTGGTCACTGCAGCCAGGCGAAGATGTAACACTACTGCCGCCGGAGTTCAAATTCAAAAAAAATCCGGATGCTGTGCCCTCTGGCAAAATGACGGAAGCTGGTCATAAAGTAACCGGCGAAATGGATGGTGCAGAAGGAATTGTAAGTTATTACCACGACCATGTTACCTATACTCAAAATGTAAAAGTAACCGGCAATACCGTCATTAAAGGTACCTATATGTATCAGGTGTGTGATGACAAGGGTTGCCTTCCACCCAAAACGCTACCCTTTTCTGTAGAGATAACTGATGCGGCTGCAAAAGCACAGACAACAGAACCACAACCTGTAAAAACAGAAGATACTATAGCTGCCGGCAATGGCGCTGAAAACATAATAACCGACACACTGGCAACTGCCGGAACTGCAAGTACTATGGCTGAGGCTGCAAATGCAGCAGGTGCGGGCAAAACCGCTGCAGGTGATAAAGAAAATGGCACAAATAAAACTGAAGAAAGCGAACAGGAAAAATCGCTGTTGTGGCTGTTTCTTGCGGCACTGGGCGGTGGACTGGCAGCAGTGATAACGCCATGTGTGTACTCTATGATACCCATTACAGTGAGCTTCTTTACCAAACGTAGCAAGACACGTGCCGAAGGTATCCGTAATGCATTGTATTACTCACTGTCTATCATTCTGATATTTACCGTACTGGGTATTGCCATATCGGCAATATTTGGCGCCAATGCACTGAATACGCTATCTACCAACTGGATAGCCAATCTGTTCTTCTTTGCCATATTTGTACTGTTTGGTATCTCATTCCTTGGCGCATTTGAACTTACGCTGCCATCGTCATGGACCAACAAGACAGATTCCAAAGCCGGAGTAGGTAGTTTTGGTGGCATCTTCTTTATGGCGCTTACCCTGGCTATCGTATCCTTCTCCTGTACTGGTCCTATAGTAGGTCCGCTGCTGGTACTGGCCGGTAAAGGGGGGCTGCTGGGACCTGCGGTAGGCATGTTTGGCTTCTCGGTAGGCCTTTCATTACCGTTTGCATTGTTTGCAATATTCCCGGGTATGCTTAATAAAATGGCGCAGTCGGGCGGATGGCTCAATCAGGTAAAAGTAGTACTGGGCTTTCTGGAGCTGATGCTGGCAATGAAATTCTTTTCCAATGCCGACCTGGCACAGGGATGGCGCCTGCTGGACAGAGAAGTGTTTATAGCAGTATGGATAGTGATAGCTATACTACTGGGTATATACCTGCTGGGTAAACTGAAACTGTCTCATGATGATGCCCCGGCAAAAAACATATACGGACAGGAATATGTATCTATATTTAAACTGTTCATGGCTATTATCTCCTTCTCATTTGCCGTATATCTGCTACCGGGCATGTGGGGGGCACCACTTAACGGCATGAGCGCTTTTCTGCCACCAATGGGTACATTTGACCAGTTTGGCAACAGTGGCGGTGGTGGCGGAACGGCCCACAACACGGCTCCCGCAGAAGGTGGACCAGTGAAGTATGTAAATGATATGAAAATATACGAGCCACCAGTGGTGAAAAATCTGGGGCTGGTTACCTACTTTGACTATGAGGAGGCACTGGAAGCAGGCAAAAAACAACATAAACCAGTAATGCTGGATTTTACCGGCATCAACTGTGTAAACTGCCGTAAGATGGAATCGCAGGTATGGTCGCATCCGGAGGTAGCAAAGCGACTGAAGGAAGACTTTGTGGTAGCATCACTGTACTGCGACTTTAACCGTATAGAGCTGCCGGAAGAAGAGCAGTATTTCTCAAAAGGACTGGGAGCCATGGTGATAACCGTGGGCAATAAGAATGCAGCGCTGCAGGCAGAGAAATTTGGCTCTAACTCCCAACCTTTCTACTTCTATGTAGATGAGCAGGGAAATAAGCTGATAGCAGAAGGCTATTCATATGACCCTGATGTACAGAAGTTCATAGCACATCTGGATAAAGTGAAAGAAAATTATAAAGCCAGCAATAAAGGAGAGTAAATCAGACAAAGAAGTGGCAATAGCTATTGTGCAGCCTGCCATACTTCCAGTATTTTTGCAGCAAATATCTCTGCTGTGACGGACAAGAAAAGGAAAGCTGTAGCATGGTGGCTAATAGCCGGCATCATAATGATAGTAATAGAGTTCATTATGGGTGGCGTTACCCGGCTCACCGGCTCAGGATTGTCCATTACAGAATGGAAACCCATAATGGGTGCCGTCCCCCCACTGAGTGAGGAGGAGTGGAACAAAGCATTTGACGCTTACAAAAACATAGCACAATACAAATACCTGAACAGCCACTTTACCCTACCCGACTTTAAATTTATATTCTTCTGGGAATGGTCGCACAGGCTGTGGGCCAGGCTGCTGGGTGTGGTATTCCTCATTGGCTTTGTGTACTTTCTGGTAAAGAAATACTTTGACAGGGATATGGTGCGTCCCTTCATTATACTATTCATACTGGGCGGGCTGCAGGGTTTCGTGGGCTGGAAGATGGTGCAAAGCGGCCTTAATGACACAGAGCTATATGTAAAACATACATGGCTGGCTACACACTTCCTGTCGGCAATAACAGTAATGTGCTATACCCTATGGTTTGCATTACAACTGCTGATACCCGGTGAGCAGCGGATATCGGCACCGGCTATCACCCGGCAGCTGGCTGCTATTATTGTGCTTACCTATCTGCAACTGGGCTATGGCGCATTTATGGCCGGTATGCATGCCTCAAAATCGGCTCCCACATGGCCCACCATCAATGGAGACTGGATACCTGCAGGCATGATGAATAACAGCTTCATCAGCCATCCTATCAATGTTCAGTTTATGCACCGCATGCTGGCATATCTGCTGCTTACCGTCATTGTCATATGGTATTTTAAAGCCGGCAAGGCGGCGAAAGCATATGGAAGTGAGCTGCTGAATAAAGCGCGCCGCTGGCCGGCAGCCCTGGTGCTGATACAGGTGACTCTGGGCATCATTACCGTGGTGAGCGCTCCGCTCATTGTCTTCGGCAAATTTGGCACCTATGAAACCATTGCTGAAATACACCAGCTGGTGGGTATGTTTCTGCTGACGGCGATAGTGGCCAATGTATATGTAACAACGCGAAAGACAGCCTGATATTCGTTTCATTATTTGCTATTTTGCATACATGGACGGTGCAGTAAAAAGCCCCACAGGTACAATACCGGAAAAAGGCAGGAAGCGTACGCAACTCTATTATCTGCTGTTAATACTTATAAGTGTGGCACTCTATGCCAATACGCTGATGAACAGGTATGCCATGGATGACAGCATGGTAATAACAGAAAACAAATATGTAAAACAGGGCATAGCGGGCATCCCCACCCTGCTTACTACGACCCACCTGCGTGGATTTCTGCATCTGCCCAATGATAAATATCGCCCGCTATCACTGGTAACCTTTGCCATCGAATACGGGATATGGGGCATGAACCCGATAATGAGCCATCTGGTAAACATATTACTGTTTGCCGGCTGCACAGTACTGCTGATGCGACTGCTGTCCCGCCTGATGGGAGACAGGCACGTGTCCATAGCATTTGTAGCCGCACTGCTTTTTGCCGTACATCCGATACATACTGAAGTAGTGGCCAACATCAAGAGCCGGGATGAGCTAATGGGGTTTCTCTTCGGCATATCGGCACTACTGTCGTTCATTGCCTATGCTCACAGCGGACGTACCGCCAGGCTGCTACAGGGTGCAGTACTGTACCTGCTGGCACTGATGAGTAAAGAAACCTCAGTAACCTTTGTAGCTCTGGCTCCCTTGCTGTTCTTTGGCTATATAAACGAAAGCCGGCGGCGCAGCTGGCATATTACGGCTACTGTATCGGGAACATCGGCCCTTTTTATAGCAATAGCATGGAGTGTACTACAACTCAATAATACAGGGCTGCCACATGAGGCCAGTGATTTTACCCTGAATGCCCTCACCGCAGCACCAGATACCGCTACCCGATATGCTACCGCCATCTATGCACTGGGCATATATCTGAAACTGCTTTTCGTGCCATGGCCACTCATCTGCAATTACTCATATGCCGCCATACCATTTACCGGTTTTGACAATATACAGGTACTGGCTACCATTGCAGCATATGGAGGACTGATAGCTTATGCCATATATCGCCTGAAGACCAGGCAAAAAGATATGGTGGCCCTGGGCATTCTGATATACATGGTGGTGATGGCCATGTTCTCTAACCTGATAGGAATACTGGGGTCGCAGGTAGCAGAGCGGTTTCTGTTCTATCCATCGGCAGGTTATTGTCTTGCTGCGGCAGCCCTGCTATACCGGCTGGCTGGCAGCCCTGCACAGGACAACCCAACGGCACTGCTACGCAACCCGAAAGTGCTGCTGATACTGGCACCACTGCTAACCGTGTACAGTATACTCACCGTGGCAAGGAATGCTGAATGGAAGGACAATGAAACCCTTTTCAGTGCAGATGTGACAAAATCGCCGCTCGACTGCCGGCTGAACTACTTTAAGGCGGGCGTATCGGCACCGGAGGCAGGGACAACAGATATAGCTGCCTATGGTACCCAGATAGACTATCTGCGCCGGGCACTGAACATATATCCCGACTTTATACAAGCCCATACCGATCTGGCACGGGTTTATGAGGCCACCGGTGCATATGACTCGGCATGGGTACACAGCATAGCTGCCATACGCAGTAAGCCGGACAACAGTATAGCCACCTATACTGCCGGGAAAGTAGCATATGCCCGGAAACAATACCGCGAAGCGGTAGAATGGCTTTATGCCACTGTAAAACTGGAGCCGGAATACCTGCCAGCACGGCTGAACCTGGCTAACTGCTATGCCGATGTGCAGTATTATGACTCTGCCATAAACCATTACCGATACATACTGGCTACCGATGCCCAGCTGCTGCCTGCACAAAGGGGGATAGCTATGTGCTACCTGCAAACCGGCAGGTATGACTCTGCCATTGCACATATTACAGCGGCTATAACTATTGCACATGACCCTGACGACATGAATAACCTGGGTGCTATGTACCTTAATGCCGGCAGATACCGTGATGCACTGAACCAGTTCAAGGCCCTGTATGCACAGCATCCCGGCTATAAACCGGTACGTGCAAATCTTGCCATAACATATGAGCAGATGGGACTGAAAGACAGCGCAGCACTATACCGGAATACTGAGCCGGACAGATAGCAGGCTAATCCCGTTATTATCACTATTTTTGAGCACGTATGAAGCACCTGCCAAATCTGCTTACTCTGGGGAACCTCTTCTGTGGTTGCCTTGCCATAGCCTATATACTTACTGCACAGCCCTATACCAGCATGAATATGAGCGGGGGACTCCCAACATGGAGCTGGGTATATGGTGCAGAACAGATGTATTATGGCAGCATACTGATAGGTATAGCCGGCATCTGCGACCTGCTGGACGGCGCTACCGCCCGTGCACTGAAAGTGTACTCACCTATAGGTAAAGATCTGGACTCACTGGCCGATGTAGTATCATTTGGCGTAGCACCATCCATAATACTGTTTAAATTTCTGTGGGATGCACTAATGAGTGAAAAAAATGCCATGGATGCCAGTATGCTGGGCATGTCGCCTGCATTTCTGGTAGCATGTTTTGCCGCATTGCGACTGGCACGGTTCAACGTGAGTAAGGAATACATACCCAAAGGCTACTTCAGGGGTATGCCTACCCCGGCGGCAGGCATGTTCATAGCATCATTTCCACTGCTGGCGTGGTATAACCCGTGGGGTATAGGCGCATGGCTGCATAACAGGTGGGTACTATACCTGATAATAGCCCTGCTGTGCTGGTTTATGGTGTCCCGCATCAGCTTTCTGAAAATGATGCCTGCAAAAAGAACCTTTGCCGCAGCATGGCCACAGCTGATACTGGTGGTGGCTACAGTGGCTGCTATACCATTTCTGCATGTGGCTGTCATACCATTTACATTCGTTCTATATATAATCCTGTCTCTCATAAAAAGAATGCCGGAAGAGGAAGGAGAGACTGCGCCGGAATGATGCTGATAGTATGTTTTTGACATTCTACCGCCTGCGTTGTACTTTTGGCACCATATTCAGTATCTGAACATACATAACATGAAATACACTGCACATATCAATGTAATGCCGCTTAAAGAACTACTGGACCCACAGGGCAAGGCGGTAAACAACAGCCTGCACAATCTGGGTCTTACAGGTGTGAATGATGTACGCATCGGCAAACGTATAACGCTGGCTATAGAAGCACCTAACAAAGAGGCTGCTGAAAATACAGCACGCGAGGCCTGCAAAAAGCTGCTGGCGAACCCTGTAATGGAAGCATTTGAGTTTACCATTACAGAAGGATAATACCGCATCTACCATCTTTTTACCAGCACCATGCCCTGTAAAGCATGGTGTTTTAATTTCTGACAACTACCGTTATGCGACTGTATCTTGTACCATCACCTATAGGCAACCTGGGCGATATCACCTACCGGGCAGTAGAAGTACTACGCCAGGCCGATGTGATACTGTGTGAAGATACCCGTACCAGTGGTGTACTGCTGCGCCACTACAATATTCAGAAACCACTCACAGCCTACCATGCACACAATGAGCATAAGATACTGGCACACCTGGTGGAACAACTGAAAGCCGGAAGGACCTTTGCCTTAATTACCGATGCAGGTACACCCGGCATATCAGACCCGGGATTTCTGCTGGTGCGGGAATGCCTGCGTAATGGAGTACCTGTGGAATGCCTACCCGGCGCCACAGCATTTGTACCGGCACTGGTACAGTCAGGACTAACCTCCAACCGTTTTGTATTTGAAGGGTTTCTACCCGTAAAGAAGGGGCGGCAAACCATGATGAAAACACTGGCAGAAGAGACCCGCACCATGATACTTTATGAATCGCCACACAGACTGGTAAAGACACTGCGTGAGCTGGCTCAATATATGGGTGCAGACCGCCAGGCAGCTGTATGCAGGGAACTCACCAAAATGTTTGAAGAGACAAACAAAAATACCCTGGAAGCACTGGCAGCCCACTACGAAGCACATGCACCTAAAGGTGAGATAGTGCTGGTAATAGAGGGCGCTGTACCTAAAAAAGGAAAAAGGAAAGAGAGAGGTGATGACGAAGAGGACGACACTGATGGTGAATAGTTACCATCATCAGAACAACATCCTGTACACATCCTCTACCTTGTTCACCGTCTTAATCTGTATCTTGAAATTTCTCGTATCCAATCCTTTGGCATTGGCTTTTGGTATGAATATTACATCCATACCGAGCTTATCGGCCTCGGCTATACGCTGATCGATACGATTCACAGCACGTATCTCGCCACTGAGGCCTATCTCCCCTACCAGGCAAATATTGGACGGTAAAGCTTTGTCTTCATAAGATGACAAAAGTGCGCATACTACCGCCAACTCTATAGAGGGGTCTTCTACACGAATGCCACCGGCAATATTTACAAACACATCTTTAGTGCCAAAGTGAAACCCACCACGCTTCTCCAGTACTGCCAGCAGCAGCTGCAGTCTGTGCAGGTCCATACCGCTTACTGTGCGCTGTGGGGTACCATATACCGCCTGTGTAACCAGGGCCTGTACCTCTATCATGAGCGGGCGTGATGCCTCCATGGTAGCAGCAATAGCAATACCGCTCAGAGGCTCATCGTGCTGAGAAAGTAATATTTCTGAAGGATTGGATACGGGACGCATACCCTGCTGCAGCATTTCATAGATACCCAGCTCTGCCGTGGAGCCGAAACGATTTTTCAGTGTCCGTAATATCCGGTAGGCATAATGACGGTCGCCCTCAAACTGCAGGACAGTATCTACCATATGTTCCAGTACTTTAGGCCCTGCAATGGCACCATCTTTTGTGATATGACCTATGATACACACAGGAATGCCACTGGTCTTTGCAAAACGCTGCAACTCGGCAGCACATTCGCGTACCTGAGATACGCTACCTGCGGCTGAATCGACATAGGGAGATTCCAGCGTCTGGATGGAGTCAATGATGAGCCAGTCTGGTTTAACCTTCTTTACTTCATTAAAGAGAGTAGCCGTATCTGTAGCTGTGAGCAGGAATAGATTGGCATTTTTCATCCCCAGGCGCTCTGCACGCAATTTTATCTGCTGCGCACTTTCCTCGCCCGACACATAAAGTGTTTTAATACCTTTCCATTGTAGTGCACATTGAAGGAAAAGTGTACTCTTCCCTATGCCCGGATCGCCTGCGATGAGCGTAACAGAGCCCATGACCACACCGCCACCCAGTACACGGTTCAGCTCGGCATCAGGACTTGTGAGACGCGACTCTGCCACGTGCACCACATCATCCAGCCTATGTGCCTGCTTTCGCTCTTTACTCTGAGCTTCATCCCATCCTGTAACTTCTGCACGCCCTTTCTCCTCGCGCTGTACCACTTCTTCCACAAGGGAATTCCATGTACCACATGAGGGGCATTTGCCCGTCCATTTGGGAGTTTCATAACCACACTGCTGACAGAAAAAAGCGGAACGGGTCTTAGCCATAGATGCAAATGTAAGCTGTACGGGCTACTCTGTGGCTGATAACAATTTTCAGATAAAGCAGAAACATACCAATAAAGCTACATAACTTTAATAGTAAATTTTATCACCATGTACCAGACCCTTACCAGAAAGATGGCTATTGCTGCCCTGTTGCTCTGCACAACCACAACATTGGCCCAGCTACCCGGCAGCCAACTGCAAGGCGCCTCCCCTACCGCCGCAGAAAGAAAAACATCTACCGATAACCGGCTACTGTCACATAGCATTATCCGGTATAACGGAACAGCTACTTATTTCGTTGACTCATTCATTTACCAATATTCAGGTACAAGGAGTTCGGCTGTACGCTGGAACGACATTGATGCCGACTATGACGAAATGACATGGTTACAATACAAGCCTGCAACAGGCTCCTTTGTAAACTTTCAGCATACTGTACGTACCTATGATGCAGCAGGCAACGTTACTAACAGCCTGCTGGAGTCGTGGATACCCAGCTCAGGTACATGGACTCCCAGATTCAATACCATCAACACCTACAGCAGCACTAATAAAATAACTGAGTCTTTAATAATGAGATGGGATGTCCCATCAGCATCATGGATCAACAATCAACGCACCCAATATACCTATGACGCCACAGACAGACTCTCTGCTGCTACGACGACGGACTGGTATGGCGCAAGCTGGGAAAACACCTATCGCATGCTCTACTCTTATGGCGGCAGCAGTACGCTACCATACGACAAAGTATATGAGAACTGGGAAACGGGTAGTGGTATATGGGTAGACCAGACTAAGGAAAAATATACCTATAATGGGTCCGGCGAGCTGCAAACAATGATGCTTCTTACCATGAATACACTCAGCGGCAACTGGGATACATCTTCCTATACCGAATATACTGACTATAGCGGCGGACAACCACAAACCAGCACTACACAAACGTGGAACGTACATACCCACGAATACCGCAACAGTACACAGCAGAAGTACGGCTATAACGCAGATGGCCAACCGGGCTGGCAGGTAAACTATGACTGGCAGGTTGCATCCGGCACATGGGATACAACTACATCCGGACAAACATCTGTAGTACGATATTACTATGGCCCGCAAGTAGCTGTGCAACAAATACAGAGTACGTCACTGCTGCTACATGTATGGCCTGTTCCCGCCGACAAACAAATATCCGTGCAGGTGCCAACGCAGATGAGTGGCGCGATATCACTATATATAACAGATGCTACCGGGCGTGGTGTATTAAGACAAAGCCATACTGCCTGCAACGGGTGTACACTCCTGATATCTACAGCACTACTATCTCCCGGCAACTATCTGCTGCGCATGACTGATGGCAGTAAGACCGCTACTACCAAAGTGAGTATAATACGGTAATACCATCCTTAGATACAAAACATAAGCGCCGCCCTTTGCAGAGCGGCGCTTTACCATTTATTCCAACAAAATCATTATCAATCTCCCAGGCTATCACTGATAGCTTTGCGCTGGCGCTTTACCCAGTCTTTAAGACGGAAACTGAGCAGGCACATAGCAGGCACTACTATCAGGGTGAGGAAGGTAGCAAAGCTGAGGCCATATATCATAGTCCATGCCATAGGCGCCCAGAAGGCAGGGCTATCACCACCAATGAAGAAGTGCGGACTGAAGCTGGACAGTAAGCCTGCAAAGTCAATATTGACACCGATAGCCAGAGGAATGAGACCCAGTATGGCAGCAGTAGCAGTAAGCAGTACCGGTGTCATACGGGTACGGCCAGCCTCTACAATGGCATCGTACGGGTCCATGCCTTCATGCAGCATCATATCCATAAACTCTACCAGCAGGATACCATTACGTACCACAATACCACAAAGCGCTACGATACCAATGCCACTCATAACCAGAGAGAAAGTATTACCAAACACACTGTAGCCCAGCAGCACACCTGTGATAGAGAAGATAACCTCACTCATGATTATGACCATACGACTGATAGAGTTGAACTGCAGTATAAGCAGCATTATAATGAGGCCCAGAGATATACCCATTGCTGTACCAAGGAAGCTCATGGTCTCTGCCTGCTCTTCCTGCTGACCACCCATTACGATACTGATACCTGATGGTGCATGGAAGTTTACAATCTCATTCTTTACCGCAGCTACTACTGCATTTTCCTCATAACCGGAAAGCACATTGGATGACAGTGAAATGATACGCTTCTGATCCTTACGCTTGATACCGCCATATGTGGTAGAATAACGGATGTCGGCAAAAGAACTGATAGGCACAGTACGTATCATACCTCCCATGCCCATATCGCGATAGATGACCGGCATATTGCGCAGTGCCTCCACATCGCTACGCTGCTGAGACGCATAACGCAGATAAATGGGGTAATCATCATTCGCATCGCGGAAGCGGGATATCTCCTTACCAAACACAGCAGTACGTAATGCACCGGCTACAGCCATAGTACTGATGCTCTCGTTATTCATCCGCTCACGGTTCAGGTCAAAAAGAATTTCTGGCTTATTGGCCTGGAAGTCGCTACGCAGTTCTTCCACACCTGGCACCTGCTTATCCTTCAGGAACTTCTTCAACCTGTCGGACGTAGCGATAAGTGAATCCAGGTTATCACCGGTAAGCTCTATCACTACGGGTTTAGGCAGTGGCGGACCACCCTGTTCTTTATCTACAGTAACCTCTGCACCAGGATACTCACGTACGGCTGCACGTATATCATCCAGATACTTAGCAGTTGATACTCCGTGACGATCGGCAAACTCTACGAATGCTACGGTTATCTTACCCTTGTTGGGGAAGTCACCCAGCTCATTGGTAGTGGGGTCTACTGCACTTACTGTAACATTGGATATAACAGACCTTACTACAGGGTTTTTCTTGCCGTGTGCGGGGTCCATGTTCAGCACTTTGTACACTTTCTGCTCCAGCTCGCCCAGTACAGCATCCGTATGTTTCTGGTCGGTGCCTATAGGCATGTTCAGATATACATAGACAAAGTTAGGGTCGGCAGAAGGGAAGAATACAAATGGCGGGTGACGCATATTGTAAGTCATTATAGACAAAGGGAACAACAATATTGTAACCAGCAGTACCCATCCCGGCTTTTTCAAAGCACGCACCAGCCAGCGGGTGTACCAGTCGCGGAATGCTGGCCAGGCTTTATGCTGGAATGTGTGTATCCATTTAGAGAGTACGTACTTCTCCAGCAATATAAACAGGTAGATGAAAATAACGAAGTTGCCCAGCGCATGTGCGCCACCCAGGTGCGCCAGCAGTGCTATAGCAAGGAATACTATCATCACAGCCATATCGCGACGGGAAAACTTCTTCACCACATGTGGTCCTTCCGGCTCCGGCTTCATGAAGCTCACCGCAAATATCGGGTTGATAAGATAAGCTACAAGCAGCGATGCCACCAGCGTAATGATAAGTGTTACCGGTAGGAAGAACATGAAGCTACCGATTACCCCTTTCCAGAATGCCAGCGGAATGAAGGGCATCAGTGTAGTGATGGTACCTGTAAGTACCGGCAGGAATACCTCACCGGTAGCCATCTTGGCCGCAGTTTTGATATCGCGCTTACCATTATCAAAAATACGGTGTGTATTCTCAATGACCACAATGGCATCATCCACTACTATGCCCAGCGCCAGCAGGAAGGAGAACAATACAATCATATTGAGCGTGAAGCCTATGGCCGGCATTACGAGGAAGGCGATAGCACATGATAACGGTACTGACAATGCCACAAAGAGGGCATTGGTAACACCCATGAAGAACATGAGGATGATAGTAACCAGTATAAAGCCTATCACAATCGTATTCACAAGGTCAGTAAGCGTGCTGCGGGTAGCCTCTGACTGGTCTCCGGTAATAACGATGTTCAGGTCTTTAGGCAGGTCTTCTTTCTGCATCTTTTTTACCAGTGCATCTATCTTCTCTGATGCCTCAATGAGGTTAGCGCCATTGGCTTTAATTACATTGAGCGTAATTACGTTTTTACCATCAAGATGAGCAAAGCTCTTCTGCTCCATGAAGGTATCTATGACCGTAGCTATATCCTTAAGATAAATACTGCTACCCTGCTGATTCTTTACGATGATATCACCTATCTCATCCGCAACCTTAAACTCATGCTTTACACTTAGGATACGCTTCTGGTTGTTCATTGCCACCTCACCGGCAGTCATAGATATATTTTCCATGGCTACTGTACGGTCTATGTCATCGAATGTGAGACCGGCAGCCTGCATTTTGAACAGGTCTACATTAATCTGTATTTCCCGTTCAGGAGCGCCTACCAGATCTACCCGCTTTATCTCTTTCTCTGCCTCAATAGCATCCTTTACTTTATCGGCATATTTTTTGAGACGCGCCAGGTCATAATCGCCCGATACGTTTACGTTAAGTATTGGGAACTCAGAAAAGTCAATATCCTTAACCTCCGGCTGATAGGGCAGATTCTGCGGCAGGTCCTGCTTGGCCTTATCCACACCATCTTTTACATCCTGCTTCGCTTTATCAACCTTTATGTTGGTATTGAATTCTACTATTACTATCGAGTAATCCTGAAAGGAGTTACTGGTTACTTTCTTTACCCCTGTGAGGTTCTTCACCTGTTTTTCAATAGGCTTTGTCACAAGGTTTTCCATATTCTCGGGCGATGTACCCGGATACACAGTCTGCACAATTATCTGTGGCAGCTTTATCTCCGGAAACTGTTCCTTCGGCAGGTTGATATACGTCATAAGACCTATCAACGTGATGAAGACAGTAACGAAGTAGACCGCGGTGCGGTTGTCTATTACCCAACTGGAGGGTTTAAACTCTTTGAATTTGTCTTTCATTTTAATGTTGTTGTGCTTCGGAATGATGTGATGATACAACCCGGCAATGTCATGCTCCGAACTCCCCTACTCCTACACCTGCATATAACCTGCGGGGCGATGCGCTATACTTATTCTACGTTTACTTTTTCGCCACTGTCTAGGTCTTCAAATCCTGCCACAACCAGCTTATCGCCAGGGCTGAGGCCTTCCAGTACTTCCACCATACCGTTAGATATACGGCCTGTGCGAATGACAACAGAGCGTGCTATGTTGCCCTCTACCACATACACCATTTCGCCCTCGGCTGTTTTCTGAATAACGGATACCGGTATAGCCAGCGCACCCTCTTTTTCATAGTTTACTATGCGCATAATGCAGGACATATTGGGGTGCAGTCTTTTGTTATTGCCCAGCTTTATCTGCACCATAAATGCGCGGGATAACTGGTCTACCGCTTTTGAAACGTAGGAAATAGCAGCAGCTACAGAGTCTTCGTTATCAGGAAAAGAAAGTATTACCTTATCGCCAACCTTTACCTTACCCAGATAGTTTTCACCAAGATTTGCCTCTGCTTTCAACTTGTTGGTATTTACTACACGGATAAATGCAAGTGTAGATGGCTGCCCCACTTTCATACCTATTTCATCCACAACACCACTAATAGGTGATACTACATTATATAAATCTCTGCCAGCCTGTGCTACCTCTTTCTGCTTCAGCAGATTTTCATAGTTTGTCTTAGCCGACATCAACTGTACTTCTGTACCTATATTCTGTGCCCACAACTTCTGCTGCTTTTCATAAAGCGCTTTTGTGAGTTCTATCTGCGGCTCCAGCGCTTTTATCTGCTGCTCTGCAATAGCGGCATCGAGCGTTGCCAGCACCTGACCCTGACGTACCTGCTGGCCTACCTGAACATATATTTTACTAACAGTACCCTGGTTGCGTGCGTAAGCATTCACCACTTCATCGCCTGTGATCTGAGACTGAACTTCTATCTCGCCGCGGAATGTAGCAGGCTGCAGTGTTACTACCGATACCGGAGTAACCTTGGCCGAGGAATCTGACTTGCCAGCTTCCAGTTCTGTAATTTTTGCATCGAGCTTTGCACGCTGCTCCTTCAGTGATGCCAGTTCGGCAGCAGGGTCTTTTTGTCCACCTCCGCATGATGCTAACATCAGAGCCGGAACCAGAAATAAATATGAACGTTTCATTTTATAGTGTGTTTTATTTTTTAGTATATGGTAATTTGTATTTAGTATATAGTAGTTATTTGAGCAGACCCAGTGCTTTCTTCAGGTCAGCTTCTGCATTAATGACATCCAGTAATGCAGTAAAGTAGTTGCTCTGGGCACGCATCATTTCAGTTTGTGCAGTTGTTACTTCCAGATTGCTTCCTACGCCCTCTTTGTATTTGCGCTGTGCAAGGTCCAATACGCTATTGGCCAACTCCAGATTACGTTTCTGACTCTGTACCTGTAACAAAGAATTCTTCAATGTTGTTCGGGCACTTGCTGCCTGAAAATCTATTGATAGCTTAAGGTTGTCAATATCGTTCCTTGTTTTATCGATATTCAACTTTGCTTCACGCACCTGGTTAGTACGCCTGAACCCACTAAAGATGGGCACTGTGAGACTCAGACCACCGTTATAGTATTCTATATAATCGCCAAAATGTGATATATCCCTGAATTCAGAAGAGCCATAATTTGCGCCCCTTGATACAAACCCTGCCAATGAAGGCAAAGCAGACAACCGATATCTTTCCAGGTTATATTCGTTCAATTTGAGAGCAGTCTGCAGGGCTGCATATGCTGGTACACGGCTGTAATTTTCCGGCTCCGTCAACAAAGACATTGCCGCATTGGCATTTTTCTCTACAGCAGTATCCGTGAGTATAATCGGTGTATTTAAATCAAGTCCCAGATTATATTTCAGTACCTGCTCTGCAATAGCAAGGCCGTTACTCACTTTTATACTGTCTGCAGCCAGATTGTTTATCTGTACGGCTGAACGCTCTACATCTATTTTTTCAGCAAAACCGGCTTCCCTGGTCTTAATCAGCTCCTGCTCCATACTTCTGGCTAACGACAGCGAGCCTTTTATAATGCTATATTGGCGGTACGCAATAACGAGTGAGTTGTAGGCTTTATGAACATTATAACGAACATTTTCTTCTGTTATCTGCTCATTATTGCGGGCCATATCCATTAAAGTACTTCCCGCCTGTAATGCCACTATCAGACTTCCATCAAACAACACCTGAGATAAGGTGATACTACCCGACGTAGAATATGGGATAGTGAACGGAAGCGGAGCAATTAAACCCTTGGGCGCATTCCTGTCAAAAGCACTGGCATCAAAAAAGGAATACTGCGGATGGTTTTTACTGAAGTGAACAAGGTCTGCTTTGCCGTTCAACTGCGGATATGCTGCTGCTGTTGTCTGCTTTACCTGCGCCTCTTGTATGAGTACGTCCAGGTGCGCATTCTTCATGGCGTAGCTGTTTTTCACCGCATAGTCTATACAGTCCTGCAGGGATAGCTTCAGGGGTTGCTGTGCATACGCCCCGGGGGTTAAAAGCAGTAAGGATGCTACTGCAAAATAAAATTTTCTCATATAGTAGTTACTGTTGTGTGTTTCAGATAATGTTCTTTGTATTTCAGGTATTCTTCTATACCCAGTGGTGTCATCATGCCATACATAAAGTGCTCTCCCAGCTCCAGCGCTACCGACATCAGCGTATTCCTGTCATTAACCATAAGCGTAGGTTGCAATGCCATAAGCGATGTTTCTATCCGGTAGCGGGCCATCAAATCGGCATTTACCTCTGCCCGGTACAGCCCTTCGCCGATGCCCTGGAGGATATTATCCTTCACAAGGGCTACATCGCGCTCCAGGAGCAGCTCACGAAACTGACGATATGCATCAGGGAAGAAACGCTGCATCTCAAATACCGCCATCGGATTGATACGTTTATACATTGTATCAAAAAAGGCTATTATGCGCACCATAGCTTCCACCGCATTTTCTGCACCGCTTAATACCACCATACAACTCTCGGTAGTATTATTCTTGTACCAGGCTACGGTTTCATTCACCACTTCCTGTTTATTGGCAAAATGCTGGTAAAGTGTCTTTTTGGATATGCCGGCCCTCCGCGCTATGTCATCCATAGTGATGCTCTTAAAGCCGTACTGGCTGAAAAGCTCAATAGATGACGTCAGGATTTTCTCTAATACTTCCATAATTCCGGCGCAAAACTATGGAAACGTTTTTGACCACTGATAGTTTCCTGAGTATTTTATGTTTTTATTGGCAAATAAATTTTACCAATAATCATACAACGCTCTGTATATCAATGACCATGAAGCGGCTACTCAAAAATGGCCAGTGTATAGTCTTTCTTACCCTTCTGGATGAGTGTGTACTTTCCGTTGAGCAAATGCTCAACTGTCAGGCGGAAATCTATGGCTGTAACCTTCTCCTTATTGATGCTGATGCCACCACCCTGCACCATCTTACGCGCCTCTCCTTTGGAGGAAAATACACCACTATCGGCCAGGAATGATACAAGATCCACACCATCGGTAAGGGCGGCAGCAGCGCTGCGCACCTGTTTTACACCATCCATTACCTCCAGCAGCTGGCGCTCGTTAAGGCTGCGCAGCGCATCTACCGAAGTATTGCTGAACAGTATCTCTGATGCCTGCTTTGCAAAAGCAAGGTCTTCCTCACTATGTACCATAATGGTCATCTCATCGGCAAGTGCCTTCTGCAATGCACGCTGGTGAGGAGCTACCTCATGTGTGGCTATGAGCTCCTTTATCTCTGCCACCGGGCGGAAAGAAAACACCAAAGCCATCTTTGCGGCATCGGCATCGGGCAGATTGAGCCAGAACTGGTAAAACAGATAAGGAGATGTGCGCTCTCTGTCCAGCCACACATTACCGCTCTCTGACTTGCCAAACTTACTGCCATCGGCCTTTGTGATGAGGCGGCAGGTAAATGCAAAAGCATCGCCACCACCCTTGCGACGAATAAGCTCAGTGCCGGTAACTATATTGCCCCACTGATCAGCTCCACCCATCTGCAGGCGTACACCGTGATTATTGAACAGGTGAAAAAAATCATAGCCCTGTATGAGCTGGTATGTAAACTCTGTAAAGGACATACCCGTCTCCAGGCGTTTCTGTACAGAGTCTTTTGCCATCATATAGTTTACCGTGATGTGCTTGCCTACATCCCGTATAAAATCAAGAAAAGAAAAGTCCTTAAACCAATCATAGTTATTGACCATCACCGCACCATTAGGGGCACTGCTGCTGAAATCCAGAAAACGCTCCAGCTGGCTGCGAATACCATCGCAGTTGTGCTGAATGGTCGCAACATCCAGCAGATTGCGCTCTGCCGACTTGCCACTGGGGTCACCCACCATACCGGTAGCACCACCCACCAGCGCATAGGGCTTGTGGCCGGCACGCTGCAGGCGCATGAGCAGGGTAATAGGCAGGAGGCTGCCCACATGAAGACTGTCGGCAGTAGGGTCAAAGCCAATATATGCCGATGTCATTTCCTTCATCAGTTGCTCTTCAGTACCAGGCATTATATCCTGTACCAATCCTCTTTCCTGCAATTCTGCTATCAGGTTCATAACTATCAGTTTTCGGGCTGCAAAAATAGGGCATAAAGGCCCAGAGGCCCTCATTAATTATTACTTTTTATATAAAAATGTATGTTGCGAAGTATACCTGTTCTATACTAATGTGGCGTGGCAGCGCTATCTCCCTCTCCCCACTGATAGCTATCTGCAGGTATATCGGCCAGCTGCAGCACACGGTGTATCACCGTCATGGCTGCCTCCTCTATACTCTGCGGACGGCTGTAAAATGAGGGTGTAGCGGGGCAAATGATGCCACCGGCTTCTGTAACCGTAGTCATATTGCGCAGGTGTATCAGATTATAGGGAGTTTCCCGCACCACACATACGAGTCTGCGGCGCTCCTTGAGCATCACATCGGCCGCACGGGTTATGAGGTCGTTGCTGATGCCGCCTGCTATGCGCCCCAGTGTACCCATACTGCACGGGCATATAATAAGCGCACTGTACTGTGAGCTGCCGGAAGCGAAGGGTGCCATAAAGTCGTTCTTATTCCACAGGCGAAAGGGCAGATTGCGATACTGGTCATTACCCAGCTCATGCTGCCATACAGTGGCTGCATTGTCGCTCATAACCAGACCTACCTCTACATCGCTGCGCTGTGCCAGGTGCTGCAGCAGCATAGCTGCATATACCGACCCGCTGGCTCCTGTAACCCCTACTGCTATCTTTTTCATAATATTATCCCTACGGGGCAAAACTAAAATGAATCTCTGTAAATTTGTTCAGATGAAAATGTTGATCATGAAACGCTTACTGCTTTCGGCACTGGCTGTACTGCTGTGCGGCCAGGTGGTGCAGGCAAAAAAAGATCCCAATGCACCCGCGCCTACCGATAAAAAAGAGGAAATACACTGGATAACCTCTATAGATGAGCTGCAGGCCAAAATGCAGCAAAACCCCAAAAAGGTACTCATAGATATGTATACCGGCTGGTGTGGCTGGTGCAAAAAGATGGATGCCGATACCTATACCAATCCTGCACTGGTAAAGTATATTAACAACAATTACTATGCTGTGAAATTTGACGCTGAGCGGCAGGATACCATACACTTTCAGGGTAAAGACTATTTCTTTGCCCCACAATACAAGGCCAATGGATTTGCCATAGAGCTCATGAAAGGGCAGATGACCTATCCGCATACGGTATTCATGCTGGAAAACTTTCAGAACCCTACTCCCATACCAGGCTACCGCAGTGTGCAGGAGATGGAAATATTCCTTACCTACTTTGGCGACAATATGTACCGCCGCAGGGCCTATGACGAATATTCAAAAAACTACACACCCCGCTGGAGTAATGGCCAGCCAGCCCCCAGCACTCCGGTACCGGGACATTAATGGTGTTATAAAGATTACTCTACAACCCCGCAGCTATGCTGTGGGGTTTTGTTTTTATGGGTGGGATGTTGTCAAAAGGAATATATTACCCTATTTTCAATAACTTCGTTTGGCTAAAAAAGCTCTTTCAATAGAGTAAAAACGAATCAGTTTTGAGTTACCTCATTCACTACTCTTATAGCTGTCTCTAACGCGCCATGTACTGTGCCACTATGTCCGGCAGTATGCGTAGCCTCTCCGGCAAAGAATAGTTTCTTATCTACACTGCTACCCAACTGTGCCCGCTGCGCAATACCACCACCTACTACCGGATAAGAATATGCGCCTAATATATAGGGCTCTTTTCCCCAGTCGATGATATGTGCTGTATCGAAAACAGATGAGGCCGCAGCACCTCCATACATCATATCCAGCTCTGAAAGCAATGCACTCACAGCACCGGTGCCGAGGCTACTGAGATGCTCGGCCTTTTCGCCCATTATAAATGCAGTAAGAACAAATGCACCACTCCGTCCCAGACCCGGTACCCACATCTCTGCCGACTTCGGCCCGCCTATCAGTGAGTCCATAGCTCCATCCCAGAATCGGCTATTGAACTTCATGATTACTTTCATACCTGCACCCATACCTATTGCAGATATAGCCGTTTTCTTTGCGGCAGGCAAAGCAGGCATAAAGCTTATCAATTCATTTTTCAGTACTGACAATGGCACGGTTATAACCACTCTGTCGGCTGTATATACCTTACCGGCTGTAGTTACATTGACCTTAGTGCCATTATAGTCTATGGCTGTGACAGGACTATTCAGCAACACCTTATCTATAACTGCTGCATAATGATGCTGCAGCACATCATTATAAGAGCCGGTTTTCAAATTATAATTCTTATCGCCGCTATCCCATAATCTGTCTTCCTCTGTTATCCCTGCTATACTCAATCTATTGTTACTGGTACCATATTCATTACCTATAAGGGCGTTGCTGATTTCAAAATTTGCGGGGTTGTTTCCCTGATCCAGCTCTGCCTGATGAACCGTCTTATCGGCACCGCTATAATTACGTGCTGTGGACTCAAAGGTCTGCGCCTGTACCAGTGTTGCATCACCCGCCCATGCGGTCTCGCTCTTCAGTGTATTATTCATGAAGAAATAGTCTTCACCGTCAGGTGTGTGCAATGAGACACCAGGTGTAGCTGTAACCAGATTATACCATTCTGATTTATTTCCATGAACCTCTTCTGCACCAAGCTGAATATCAAAATCGGCCATGCCACTCAGCGCCCTGATGCGGCCACCAGTTTTATCGGAGGCTTCGAGTATAGTCACATTCATGCCCAGATTTGTGAGCAATTTAGCTGTATGCAGCCCTGCTATACCGGCACCTATTACTATTACATCACCCCGCCAGTCGCCGGGTTTTACCTCGTCCTTCTTATTGCAGGAAGAAAGCAGCCAACTATTGCCCAGATACAGAGACGGAATGGCTAATAATGATTGTCTGATAAAACTTTTACGCTCCATGGTGGTTTGCTAATATGAAGTAATATACAAAATTTGACAGATGCAATAGTCATCCCGCTGTTTCTGCAGAAACTACCACGTGTTGTCTACTGGCTTAACCAGATTATGCAACTGTTTTTATAGCTATGGTTTTCCCATTTATTTCAAATGAATAACCTGCCTGCTGCCCCAGCATTTTAGCAGCTATGGGTGCCACTGCCGACACTGCATAAAACGTGCTCCCTTCTACATGCATCTTACCTGCACCAATAGCTATATAAAAGTTGCCACCCGTAGTATATACCAATGAGCCAGGCACCACCAGAGAACCACTCTGGGCAGGAGATATCAATTCCAGAGCCGCAGCCTGCTGCTGCAGCTCATGCAGGCGGGCCTTATTCATATTGATATCCTGTTGCAGTACCTCCCGGGTAGTTTCATACTTATCGCCGGCACTGCTTTTTGTTTCATTGCCCGATGCTTCCTGCGCATCGGCTATCAACATCTTTATCTCCTGCTCTCTGGTGCTTATGTATTCACAGCACAGCCTGTATAGTTGTTCTTTTATTATTGACATTTCCCTTCCTGCATAGCGAAGTAAACTACTTTTTCTCTTTTTAACGGTACTGCTGCCGCTGGGGCTCCCCTTCTCAATTAAGTAAAAACAGGCTCAATTTTTCCACCTAATGGAAATTGCATCCACAACATGGACAGTTGGCATAGTATGCCAAAGTTCAAACAATTGATTATCAACTACTTAAAATCATGGCACGCCGTTGGTAATACTACTGGCATAACACAAACAACAACATACACAAACAAATAAAAAACAACTACAATGAAAAACTTCTTCAAATCAATCGCAATCGCAGCTGTAGCAACTTTCGGTTTCGCAACTGCTTCTCACGCTCAGGCTACTGCTACCGCTTCTGCCTCTGCTAACATCATCACTCCTATCTCTATCGTTAAGACGGTAGATATGAACTTCGGTAACGTAGCCGTTTCTGCTACCATAGCCGGTACTGCTATCCTTGACCCTGCCGGTACACGTACTACAGGCGGCGCAGGTGGTGTAACCCTTCCTGCTACTACAGGTACTGTATCTGCTGCAAGCTTCACAGTTTCCGGTCAGGCTTCTTACACTTACGCCATTACACTGCCTACTTCATGCACTATCTCTGATGGTGCTTCCCATAACATGACTGTTGACAACTTCACTTCTGTACCATCTGCTACCGGTACACTGAGCGCTTCTGGTACTGAAACCCTGAACGTAGGTGCAACGCTGAACGTAGCTGCTGC
>Ga0075012_10000384_pt1 | contig 47772 bp, 42 predicted proteins | sample All_14_2_FD_71474 | JGI IMG/M metagenome (GOLD analysis project Ga0075012, IMG submission 71474) | Freshwater microbial communities in response to fracking from Pennsylvania, USA - Allegheny Zone_MetaG_DW_15 | ecosystem: Environmental > Aquatic > Deep subsurface > Groundwater > Drilled...
CCCGTACCCTTCACCGCAATCCCCTCTCCCGCCCCCACCTTCGGGGAGCTGCTGAGCCCGTCCCAGCTCTGCCTCAGGCTGGGCATCTCCCGCCGCACCCTGAGCAACTGGACCCGCGACAGTCTGCTGCCCATGGTCAAGATCGGCCACGTGTGCCGCTTTGATTACGCGAAGGTGTGCGCCGTGCTGGAACGGCACGAGGTGCCCGCCGCAGACACCTGTGGCAGCAGCAACAACGGCGGAAGCAGCCAGAGCCCTTCCGCCGCCACCCCCGCACTCTCCTGAAGGCATGCCGTGAACCTTTCACCCCCCACTCTTTTTTATGAACACAACGTCTGAAACACCTTCGCCTAAACCCGCCCGCCGTCCGCTCAGCGATTTCATCCTCACCGCCGCCCAGCTCGCGCAAATGACCCCCGAGGAGGTTCGGCGGATCAGCGGGACGCATCGCCGTCCGGTGTGGCGCTACTGGTACGACCCGTATGCCGGCCCGCCCGTGGCGCAGACGGTGGCAGAGGCGCTGGCGCGTGCCGCCAAGGCCCCGCCCGGCACCATCCCGGAGGTGGAAATGCTCACGCCCGATGAGGTCGAGCAACGGATGGAGGAGATCCGCAACCGTCCGGCCCCCACGCCTTCTTCCCGCAAAGCCACCCGCCGCAAACGCTGAAACCTTCCACCACACCTCCTGTCATGGTCACCCCTTTTATTCCTACTGAAGAAGAGCTGGCGCAAATCGAGGAGATAAGGCGCCGGCATCCGAGTCCGCCATCCGCCCAGCCTCAGCCGCCTGAGCCGGACCCTGCGCCCGAGCCGCAGGCACCCATCCCAGTTCCCGGCGCTTCGTCGGGCTGGACACGCCACCTGCGCCCCGCGAATGCTCCGCCGCCCGCCTGGTACAAACCCGAGCCGCCTCCGCCTCCAGCGGAGAGCCGAGCAGAGGCGGAAGAGGACGACTGGCCGGAGGCGGACGAGACGCCGGAGGACGCACCCGCTGCGCCTGCCCATTCCCCATCTTCCCCAAATTCCTCGGGGGGGTATGCACACGCAGAGCCTGGTGGTGGAGAAACTTCACCATCTTCGCCAAATTCGCCGGGAGGGCGTACGCGTGAGCACCCCATCCCGGAGGATTCCATCCTGGCAGACTACCGCGACTTTGTGCGCCAGGTGTCAGAGCTGCCGGACGGCCTCATCGTCGCTCCCATCCTGTCCCTTTGTGGCAAACTCCTCACGCCCGAGGTCACGCTGGATTTCGGCGGCCTCAAGCCGCTCACCCTCTACAACTTCATGACCACACCCGCCGGGCTGCGCAAGGGCACCACCTTCGCCCCGGCGGAAAAGATCGCGCGTCTCATCCTGGGCAGCGACGAACTGCTCCATGGCAATGCCAGCGACTCCGCGCTGTTTGACACCTTTGAGCAGCAGCCCCACCGCCTGCAGTTTGAGGATGAGGGAAACACCATCCTGCGCACCTGGGAGACCAGCTCTCATGGGCGCGAGGTCTCGGCCAGATACTTGAAGCTCTACGATGGCGCACCCTGGTCCCAGAACTACCTGCGTGAGCGCAAGCTGCACGAAAGCGGTGGCTCGGAGCGCAGCATCCCGCAGGCCACGCTGAGCCTCTGCATCGGCTCCACCTTTGGGGTGGCACGGCTGGATCAACTGGAGGCCGGCAGCGGCCTGCGCCGTCGCTTTGGCTTCTACCTGGCCAGCCAGCAGGCACGGGAGATCTGGTGGCCGCGCAGCCTGGAAGGTGCTGCACTCGACGAACTGACAGAGCAGTTTCGCAAGCTGTCCGGCCTTCAAGGCGTGGTGGGCGCGAACAGCTTCACCCAGGAGGCACGGGAGTACTGGATCAGCCTGCAGAAGCGCAACCGTGAACGCTGCAAGAAAATACCAGGATACACCAGCGGAGAGGAGAGCCTGCTCTCCAGCCTCAATGAGTCCCCGGCCCGCTGCCTGAAGCTGGCCGTCATCTTCCAGGCCTGCCGGTGGGCCAGGGGGAGCATCGCAGACCCCTACACCATCACCCAGGATGTCCTTGCCCTGGCCGAACAGCACCAAGACGCCTGTCTGGACGCCCTCGTGGAGCTGGAGGCCCAGAGCCGGCGTGTCCTGGTGGCGGACACCGGGGAGTGGCTGATGTCCCAAATCAGCGGAGACCACCCCGGCCAGCGCAGCGCGGACTACACCCGCACGGAGCTGACCCGCCGCTTTGCCGCCAATCCAGGCCGCCAGGGCGCCCTCACCGTCTCCCGCCTCTACGGCGAGATCCTCCCCCAGCTCACCGAGAAGGGCCACTGCCGCATCCGCTCCAAGGTGGGCAAATGCACCACCTACACCTTCCAGTGGGACTGACGCGTGCGTATACCCCCCCGCAGAAGATGTTGAAGTTGCGGAAGTTTCCCCCCGCCCCGCCGGGGGTGGGGGGAAAATGCCAGTTATTACGCCCACGCTCCTCATCGAATTCCTTCTCTCCGCTTTGCTTCAGTCCCTGCGTGAGACGGCTGCCACCGACCAAGTCAGCGACCAAGTCAAAGCCTTCCTCAAGTGTGTGGGCACGAAGCCTGTCAGCGCCTTGGAGTGCATGAAAAAGCTGGGCCTCTCCCACCTGCCCACCTTCCGCCAAAACTACCTCCAGCCCGCGCTGGATGCCGGGCTGATCGAACGCACTCTGCCGGACAAGCCGAACAGCCGGTTGCAGAAGTACCGGCGCAGGGAGGTGTGAGGGGTGGATCATCTTGGTTCCTGTTTGGGAACGGTGGCACAGGAGAATCAGCATCGCAGCCAGAGCGCTGGCGCATGATGGGCTGCGCCATTAGCACATCGTCACGCCTTTGCGGTTGTGCCATTCCAAGAACGTGGTTGCCCGACAAGAAGAACGAAGCAAGATGCACCGCACATGAGAGGGTTCGTCTACCAACGACTGGTCATCGGGTATCACGGTTGTGATGCCGCTATTCGCGACCAGGTGATTCAGAAGGGTGCTCCGCTCAAGGTTTCTTCGAATACTTATGACTGGCTCGGCCAGGGCATCTACTTCTGGGAGCATGGACTTGCCCGTGCATGGGAATGGGCTCACAAACAGAAGAAAAGAGGCAAATTGAAGACTCCGGCGGTTCTTGGCGCGGTTCTTCATCTGGGCCAGTGCTTTGACCTGCTGGACGCGGAATACACCGATGTGCTGGCCGATGCGTATCCTCAGTTTGAACAAGAAGTCATGGAGTTTTGGGGATATCCGCTTCCGAAGAACAGGCCGCTGGATGCCAACGATGACGACATACTGCTGCGTGATCTCGATTGTGCCGTGGTGAACTGGACTATTGAAGAGCTGCAAAGAAAGGGAACACCCTTTCACAGCGTGCGCGGTGCTTTTCGGGAAGGAGAACCGGTCTTCCCGGATTCCGGCATCTACCGTCGCTCTCATATTCAAATCGCCGTCCGTGATCCCGCTTGCGTACTGGGCTATTTCCTACCATCTTCCGAACGTCATGATGCTTAACAGCAAGCCATTTTTCGATGTGCGCGCCGCTTGGAAGCAAGTCGTACGCGAACGCGATTCCATGACCAAAGAGGAGCGTCTTGCCACGCTAGTGGATGCAGGCATCCTCACCCCCAAAGGTAATCCGCGGAAGCCTTACCGGCGTCTCTTCGCTTCTCGTGCGTCCAAACCCACGGCTGCGAGCAAGCAGTAGGCAGGTCGCGACTGACGCGTCTCAGGGGGATGTCAGGTGAGGCTTCAACCGATGTCTCGTCATCACTCTCGCCCCCCACTACTTCACCTTCACTCGCGCATAATAGATCGCCGCTTTTCCCTCGTGGCTGGAGTAGTAGGTCACGTGGAGGAGGTCGTCGTGCCAGTAGAGGCCGGGGTAGGAGCAGTCGCCGCCGCTGGGGAGTTCGAGGATGGGGGTGAGGCTGGTGGGGGTCATGGCGAAGAGGACCATGTGGGCGCCGGGGGTGGCGCCGAAACCGCGTGAGCCAGCGATGAGTTTGCCATCGGGCAGTTCGATGAAGTTCGGGCCGCCGAGAGGGAGGCCGGTGGCGGCGTAGGTCCAGTCGCGGTAGGGGGCCACGGCTTTGCCGATGACGCCTTTGCGGTCGCCGCCCTGACGGGCGATGAGGGCGAGGGCGGTGCCGTCTTTGAGGAAGCGCAGGGTGGTCTCTCCGGGCTGGCCGGGCACCTGCATGATGGAGGAGAGCTGCCACACGCTGCCGTCTGTGCTGGCGTAGGTTTTCAGCGACCACTCCTTCTCGGGCGCAGGGCCGCCGGAGGCCGGGTGGATGTTGAAGCTGGCGCCGTAGAAGCGTTTGTCCGCCGGATTGATGGAGACGCGCCAGAGCCAGTCGCCTTTGGCCAGGAGCTTCTGCAGCGGGGTCCAGACCTTGCCGTCCATGGAGGTGGCGTAGCGGGTCTGGCGGCCCAGCGTGGGGGAATCGCCGCCGCAGAGCAGGTAGAGGCGCTTTTCATCCGGGGTGACGATGAGCTTGGGATCGCGCAGATCCACGCCGGGCTCGCTGATGGTGACGTGGTCCACCCAGGTCTTGCCATTGGCGGAGATCAGCATGTGGACGACGCCCTCGCCCTTGGTGGGGGAATCGGACTCACGGAAGCAGCAGTAGAAGAGGTTCTGGAAGCGTGTGATGTCGGTGGCGCCGTTGTGGGCGCCCTTGTCCCAGATTTTTTCCACGGAAACGAGCTCTGCCGCAGGGGCCTGCGCGTGCAGCAGGCTGGCGCTGGCGAGGCAAAGAAGTGTGGCGGCAGGGAAGAAGAGCAGACGTGAGGTCATGGCGATGGAAACGTACGCAGCAGGGTTTGTCTTATTATTTGGTCATCTCTTCCTGCATGATCTTCATGATCTGCGGCTGCAGAATTTTCATTTTTGCCTGAGTCTCCTTCATCAAGTCTGCAGTCACCTTGAGCTGCTTGCCAAGAAACAGCTGGCCGGCGGGCGATTCCATCAGCGCTGCGACGTCCTTCGCCTCCTGTTCGGTGAAATTTTTGCCATAGATCGTGATGATCTCAGGCTTGAGCTTTGCCCAGCCCATCTGCTCAAGGATGGTGGCCTTGACCTTTTCCATGCCGGTGGCGAACTTCTGCTGCATCTCCGGGGGCATGGCCTTGATCTGATCCGAGCTGAGGCCCATGCCGGCTTCAAACCCCAGGATGAGGTTGTTCTCGAATTGTTTTTGCACCTGAAGGGCGACCACCAGTTTTTCGATGGCAGCCTCGTGGGAGGGGGTCAAATCGGCACGCGCGGTGGTGAGGCAGAGAGCGAGAGTGGCGAGGATCAGAATGTTTTTCATAAGAGATAGGGTGTCTTTAAACGATCCCTCGGGAAACGGGAAGGGTAAAAACACACGTCGTTTGTAAATTCACCGTTTCTTCGGCCGGGTGGCAAAGAAAAGCGCGATGCCGAGGCAGGAGACGAGGAAGATGCCGAAGGTCACCACGGTGAGCACGAGGTCGCGGGTGTCCTTGTCCGGGATGAAGCCGAGCTTGTGGAAGTTGGTGAACACGGTGGCTTCAAACTGGCGCTGCCTGTCGGTGTGGCGGGTCACGCTGCCGGTGGTGGTGGAGACGTACACGCGGGTGTCCAGCGCATCGCCGGAGTCGAAGCGGTACACGGGCAGGATGCGGAAGATGTTGATGTACTCGGTGTTGAAGGCGGTGAGGAAGTCCGTCTTTTTCACGCTGGCACCCGCGAGGAAATTTTTCGCGATTTCGGCGGCGTAGGCTTCATCCATCGCGGCGTCCACTTTGCCATCCACGGCGCTGACGTACTGCGGAGTGCGGGAGGTCTTGGTGTAAATCTGGTACCAGGGCTGGCCGCCGATGCCGCGCAGATTCACCGCCTGCACCTCGGGTTTGTCTTCGGGCAGTTTGGCCACCGCTTCCGCGACGCTGACTTTGATCGCGTTCACATCCATGCCGCCGCCGGAGGGTTTGGCCTGAGGAGGCGGGGACTGCGTGCGCGTCATGACGTTGTGCAGCACGCCGCTGCCGGAGGCGATGAGCACGGAGACGCTGAAGACGAGGCCAAGCCAGCGGTGGAGTTTGCGGATGAGGCGGGAGTTCATGGGGAGAATGAGATGGGGAGACAATCAGACGGGGAGACAATCAGACGGAGAAAGGCGGAAGGCAGTGCGGTGGACGTTCGGTTTTGCCGCAGAGGTGCAGAGAGGCGGAGGGGGCAGAGAAAGGAACGATGAGGAGGCTATGGAGCGCGGAATTTATTCCGCAGCAGGTGGCCCACAGGCTGCGGGTGGAGCTTTGGTAGTGGCGTCGCAAACACGCTGGCTCTGGGGCGTGGAGGAGGTGTGGGTGAGGAGCGGAAGTGTGGGATGTGGCGGGGTGCTGCGGAATAAATTCCGCGCTCCGGGGGACTAGGCGTGGAGGGTCTGTGGGTGAAGTGCGGAAGTGTGGGATGTGGCGGGGTGCTGCGGAATAAATTCCGCGCTCCGAAGGGACGGGCAGGCTTGCGCCATACCCGTCCCACGGGGATGCGTTTACCATTTCCACTCGATGCCGCCGTAGAAGCTGCGGCCGTCGCCGGGGAGGAAGACGGCGGGGGAGGTGGTGGCATTGGTCACCACGTTAACGGTGGGGCTGTAGGTTTCATCGGTGAGGTTGCGCGCTTCGACGTAGAAGGACAGGCCCTTCTTGGTGCGGTAGCCGAACTTCAGGCCCAGCAGCGCATACGGATCGGCGAAGGTGGTGCGTGCGAGGTCGGCGGCATAGCGGAAGGGAGACCACTCCAGCGTGGGTCCGGCGTAGAAGCCGTTGGGGTGCTCATAGAGAAGCTGCGCGCGGTAATACACGGGTGAATAGCCCGGCAGCAGACGGCTGCCATAGGCGGCGTCTTTGTTGAAGCTGAAGTGGTTCCAGAGGAAGTTCTGGTTCAGCACCAGGCGATCGGATGACACTGCGAGGTTGCGCAGCAGGTCCGCATTCAGCGCAAACTCGACGCCCTGATGAATCGTGCTGCCGGCGTTCACCGTCGTCGTCGGGCCGAGAATCGGCGAGCCGAGCGCAAGGAGCTCGCGCTCCACCCAGGCGTAGTAGTAGCTGAAGTCCCAGGCCACGCGACCGCGCTGGCCGCGTGTGCCGATCTCCAGCGTGGTGGCGGTTTGCGGCTTGAGCGCCAGCAGGCCGTTGCCCGCAGGGGTGGCTTCGCCCAGCGTGGGCGGCTCAAAGCTGCGGCTCGCATTGAAGTAGATCTGCGTCTTGGGGTCCACCTCATAGAGCAGGCCCAGCTTGGGGCTGAAGCCCCAGGATTCGATGCGGTCGCTGTTGTTCACGAGGTTGGGCAGGCCGGTGAACTGGCCGGGCGGATTGACGCCCGCGAAGGTCTGCAGTTCATCGAGTTCACGCGAGGCGTAGGCCACCTGCGCCCCGGCAAACGCGGAGAGCTTGTCCGTGAGCTGAAGCTTGTCCTGGAAGTAGAAATTGAAGTTCGTGGACTGCTGCCGGTAGGCGCCCACCTGTGCGCCGCGGGCTCCGTTGATGTTGAAGAAGCGGTTGTCGTTCGTCCCGCCATACATGAAGCCCGTGCCCACGGTGAGGGTGTTTTCATGCCCCAGCAGCCTGCCCTTGTGCTCATAGCGCAGGTCAAAGCCGAGGTCGTTGCTGAGCTGGTCGATGACCTGGAAGATCGGATGATTCAGATCCTTCCAAGACCAGAAGGTGGACAGCGTCAGGGTGTTGTCGCCGTCGCTGTAGGTCAGCTTGTCTGCCAGGCGGAAGAGGCGGTAGTCACGCTCCTGATAGCCCGCGCCACCGGCCACCGTCGGGATGAAGGAACCCGGCGCGGCCTGCTGCGGATTGGCCTGCATCTGCGCCTTGGTCAGATTTCCGGGGAGCTGCGAATTGCTGTCCACATAGGTGATGTAGAGGCGGTTCTCCAGGTTCGGGCTGATCTTGGTGCCGATGTTCGCAAACACGCGGAAGCTCTCCTGCTTGCTCCAGTCGCGGAAGCCGTCCGTGTGGGAGGCGGTGATGCTGACATACATGTCCGTCTTGCCGCTGACAAAGCCGGAGGAGATCTGCGCGCGGTAGGTGTTGAAGCTGCCGATCTCCACGCGTGCCTGGCTGGCAGGGGCGGTGTAGCCGGTGTTGGAGATGAAGTTGATCGCACCCCCGAGCGTGGCGGAGCCGTACTGCAGCGCGTTCGCACCACGGAAGACTTCGATGTAGTTCGCCGCCAGCGGCTCGATGGCCTGCATGTCAAAGCCGCCGTCCGCCAGGTTCAGCGGCATGCCGTCCTGCATCATCCAGATGCCGCGACCATGGAAGGTGCGCTGCAGGCCGGAGCCACGGATGGAAAGACGCGACTCCTCCGCACCGAAGCGCGACTGAATCAGCACGCCGGGCGCGAAGTCCAGCGCGTCCTTCAGCGTGGAGGCGCGGCCGCGTTTGTAAAAGTCCGAGTCCACCACACCAGCGCCGCCGGGCGTGGATGCAGCGATTTGTTCCTTGCGGAGCTCCAGGCTTGGAACCGTGAGTGAAGGCGAGTCTTTCGTCGCGGTGATGACGACTTCCTTGAGTTCCGTCGTCGAGGTTTTCTTGGGGGTGGCGGTCTGCGCGAGCGCAGCGCTTGTTAGAGAGAGTAAAAAGAGAAAAGAGAATGGTTTCATGAAATGATGGGAGGCAAGATGGCAGCCGCAACGAAGGCGGCATGCGCATGGGGGTGGGCCGGACCTCCAAGTCCGGCGTGTGGCGGAGAAAAGCGGGTTGGGAAAAACCGCGCTACAGATTCAAGCCAGCCCGCATCGTGGCGGTGGCGTCTCCGGCATCTCGTTTCGTTTCACCATTCTTTCGCGAATCATCGCGAATGAAATCGTGTCTCCTGCGGGAGGGATCAGCACCACGGTGCCCGTGAGCACCGCCGCCAGCCCCTTCCCTGCATCCTCTTCCTGCGTGCCTTGTTGTTCGCGGTTGCCGGAGTCCTGAGTCCCCTCCTTCACCTTCCTGCACAGCTCGCAGGCATGCTGCCCGTCAAAGGTCTTCTCAACCGCTTCGATCATCGATCCTTCACGTGCGAAGCTGATGAACATCCCCGTCCACGCGATGCCCTGCAGCAGGGCCCATTGCAGGCCCAGTGCCAGACACAGCAGCAGCACCAGCCCGCGCTGCGCGTGGCGCAGTCGGGGGCGTGGAGGTGCAGAGGTGGCGGAAGGCATGGAGCCGTGACTATTGTGGGAGCTTTGTCTCTATCAAGGTCAGCGTGGGACTATTTTCCCTGCACCAGCTTCAGGCTGCGGATGTCATACATCTTCGCATCGTCCCCCAGCGCCTTCACGGCATCCTCGCGGGTGATCCGCGCATTGGTGGCGATGATTTCGAGCTTCGGCAGTCCGCCCTTTTCAGCGCGGGTGATTTTGACGCTCTGCACGTCCGGCAGCTTCTTCATCGCGGCTTCGACTTTGTTGGTGCAGTGGATGCACATGATGCCCGCGACTTCGCCCTGATAGGTAAATGTCACCGGATCTCCGGCGGTGCATGAGGCGATGGTGATGAGACTGAGGACGAGTGTGAAAAGGTGTTTCATATGATTTGGATGTGGGATGGGTGGGTGATTATTCGGCGGGGTTGTCGAGCAGGCGCTGCACGTCACGGCTGAGCTTTTCAGTCATGAGCGTGGCGATCTCGGCTTGAGGGTGGAAGACGGCGTAGTAGCCGCGCACGCGGCCCTGGCGGTCGATGAGGACCATGCGCAGGTCGTGCTCGTAGAGGTCCAGCGGGTTGATGCGCTTTTCCTCCGGGATGGGTGCGGGTGCCTGCAGTTGCAGGTCATAGGTCATGTAGTCCCAGATGCGCTGCTGCTCACCGGTCACGAACCACCAGGGATCCTCGGGCTTGGCACCCACGCCTTCGGCATAGGCCTTGAGAAAGTCCGGCGTGTCGCGTTCTGGAGCCACCGCGAGCGAGACCTGATGGAAATCCGGTCGCTTGCGATAAGCCGTGTTGAGCTTCTGCATTTGCGCCACCACCGCCGCACATCCATGCGGGCACACGGTGTACAGGCAGGCCATGACGGTGACCTTCCCGCGCAGGGCGGAAAGTTTCACCGTCTGCCCGCTGCGCTCGGTGGCTTCGAGGTCGCCTTTGATTTGGGTGACCACTGGCAGCGGTGCCTGCGGGAGCGCCTGCCGCGCATACTGCCCCAGCACCAGAACGCCCGCGAGGGCCATGCCAATGCCCAGACCCATGCGCACCCATGAGCCGGTGCTGATGCGATGATCATCCCCGGCGGAGGTGTAGCGAATGCTCGGCGGTGGAGACTCTGGAGGTGAATCCGGCATCGTGTTCATTCCACAGGGATTTTGAGGATTTCGGCCTCCGTCCACATCGCGCTGCGGGCCTTCTCGGCCTCACGGATCGCAGCGACTTCGGCGGGCGTGACAGCATCGGCCTTGTTGCCAAAGCTGCTGCGCACATAGGTCAGCACATCGGCGATCTGCGTGTCGCTCAGTGCAGCGCCCTGTGGCGGCATCAGCGGCGCGGGAGAGGCGAAGGGTTTGCCATTGAGCGTGATGGGCCCGGTGAAGCCATGCAGCACCATGCGGATGATGCGGTCCGGCTTTTTCGCCGCCACCCAGTCCGAGCCGGCCAGCGGAGGGAACATGCCCGGCAGGCCCAGCCCGGTGGGCTGATGGCACGCAAAGCAGACCTGCATGTAAACCGTCTGGCCGCGTGCGGGGGACTCCGCCGAAGGAGCCGCTTCCTGAGCGTGAATGAGGGAAGTGAAGGGCAGCACGCAAGCGGCTGCAAGGAGGTGTTTGAGGGATGATTTCATGAATGATGGGGTGGGTTTTTTTTGGTTTTTTGGGATGGGGTGATTGAATGAGGCAGGTGCTTCAGCCGCCTTTGCTGACGGCCTCGACCTTCTTGCGAAAGTCGGTGAACATGTCCGTGACCATCTGTCTGACCTTGGCGGGTGCCTTGGCGGGGTCTCCCGCCGTGGTGGGCGGGTGCGGGTCGTACTCGGCCAGCAGGGCCACGCAGTCCGTGTAGTCACGGTCGCGCCACTTGGTGGTGATGTGCAGGCCGAAGTCCATGCCGGCCGTGACACCGGCGGCGGTGATGACTTTGCCGTCCTCCACCACGCGGTCGTCCGCAGGCGTGGCGCCAAAGAGCGGCAGCATGTCCTTCACCAGCCAGTGGGAGGTGGCCTTCCTGCCTTTCAGCAGGCCTGCGGCACCCAGGATGAGAGAGCCCGTGCAGACGGAGGAGACGACCTTCGCCGCCGCTCCGGCCTTGCGCATGAAGGCCATCGTCTCCGCATCCTGCATGGCGGCCAGCGTGCCGGTGGAGCCACCGGGCACGCAGAGCAGATCCAGCGCTGCCGGACATTCCGCAAAGGTGATGTCGGGCATGATCTTCACGCCTGTGTCGGAGCTGACGAGGTCCTTCGTTCTGGCTGCGAGCAGGACTTTGGCCCCCATCAGCGAAGACAGGAAGTAGTGCGGGCCGATGAGATCGAGCGCCGTGAACCCCGGGTAAAGCACCTGCACGATGACCTCCTTCCCCGTCCAGTTTGCAGGCATGGCGGACATGTCATGGGCGGGCGGCGGCGGCTCAGCGGCCGCCTGGACGCTGGTCGTTTGTGCCAGCGCGGCCAGGCCGGGCAGCACGCAGGTGAGCTGACGTAGAAATTCACGACGTTCGGTGTTCATGGCTTTTAAGGAGGTGAAGTTAGAAGCGCACGGTGGCCTGGCAGAAGACGTTGAAAGGCGCGTTAGGTGCGACAGAGCCGTTGAAGAACGAGAAGGGCTGGTAGTAGCGCGTGTCGAAGAGGTTCTGGATACCCACCGAGACCGTGGCGGGGCCGCGCGTGTAGCTGAGCTGCGCATCCACCGTGGCATAGGCCGGAGTGGAGAAGGTGTTGGCGTTGTCTCCCGGCCGGGCAGTGGCCATCGTGACTCCCAGACCTGCGCCGAATCCTTTGAAAGCGCCATCCTTGCGGTCAAACCGCAGCGCGACGCGGCCCGAGTGCTGCGGGATGCGCGAGAGGCGGTTGCCCGTGGGCAGCGTCGTGTCCGAGACAACCCGGGCATCCTGATAGGCATAGTTCATCAGCAGGCTGAACTCGGAGGCAAACTGCCAGATGAGATCCGCCTCAATGCCCTGCGCCCGCTGCTTGCCAGACTGCGTGCTGAGCAGGCTGCCGGGGATGGCCACGGGTACATTCGAACGCTCATTGTGAAACCACGCCAGCGAGCCCTGCAGCTTCTTGGAGACTTCAAACTTGAAGCCCGCCTCCCACTGCTCTCCGTTGATGACTTTCTTCGGACCTGCGAGGGCGATGCCCACCGGAGCCTGGAAGCCCTGGCCCCAGCCGGCAAAGGCCGTCATCCAGCTCGTCACATCCACCGATGCCCCCGCTCTGCCGGTGACGCGGTGATTGTCCAGGACAGTGTCGATTCCCTGCACCTTTTCCACATCGTGCACCCTGAGGTTGCTGTAGCGCACGGATCCCATGAGGTGGAATCTTTCGGCAAAGGTGATCTGGTCCTGAAGAAATGCTGCGATGGTCTGGTAGTCGTTGTGCTGGTCGATCATGGGGAAACCATTGCCCGCCCATGCCGGGTAGGTGGCGGAGGGATTGCTGACGTCGATAACGCCGAAGGCCGGATTGTAGTACATCACGCCCGGGTCCATGGTGTGGTCATAGTCCATGCCCATGGTCAGGGTGTGCTTGATGGCTCCAGTATCAAACTTGCCATTCACCCGCACGTTGAAAGCAAAGGAGCGCAGCTGCTGCACGAGCTGCGCTGAGTCCACCGGGTAAAGCGTGCCGACCGGCGGGGCGACAAAGCTCGGCCACACGGAGGACTGGTCGAAGTTCCAGTCCATATAGTTGGCCTGGACGATGAGGTTCCAGTCGCTGTTGAAGCTGTGCTTCAGCTCGGCGCTGAGGGTGCGGTTTTTGTTGGAGGTCGCAGGCTGGTTTTCGGCGCGGAAGATGTCGTAGCGGCCAAAGTTGAAGGTGCCGGGGTTCACCGTGCCGGAGGCGGGCAGGCCGCTGTAGTCCGTCTGCGAGCGGTCGGTGTAGCGGCCGCGGAAGGTCAGGGTGGTGTCATCACTGAGCATGATGGCCAGCGTGGGGAAGAAGCTGGTGAGGTGCCCCTTGATGTAGGAGTTCACATCCCGCGTTTCGCGGATGTCTCCGGTGATGCGGAAGAGAATGCGGCCCTTGTCATCCAGCGGTTGGTTGATGTCCCAGATGTTGCCGTAGCCGCCCCAGGTGCTGGCGTTCATGCCCATCATGGCGTGCGCCTCTTTTTCAGGCTGCTTGGAGACGAAGTTCAGCAGGCCGCCCAGGGGGCCGCCGGCAGCGCCGCCAAACATCGTGCCCGTGGGGCCTTTCACCACCTCCACGCGCTCCGTGTTGATCAGCGTCTCCGTGGCAGGTCCCGGGTAATAGAGCTGGAAGCCGTCCAGATACGGCGCGGACTGAAAGCCCCGGATGAAGTACTGGATGTTGTTCATTTCACGCCAGTCGGTGCCCACCACGCCGCTGAAGTTTTTCACCACATCCCCCGGGTGCTGGGTCAGCTGGTTGTTCATCAGCGCACGTGTGATGACCTGGGCGGATTGCGGCAGCTGGCGCAGCGGGATCTCTGAGCGCGTGGTGTTGTTGGCATAGGGAGCCAGGTAGCGCTCTGGCTCTGCAGTGATGATGATCTCCGGCAGCTCCTTGGACTCCTGGCGCGCGAGTGCTGCGGGCGCGGAGGCGGGCTCGGCCTTGATCTTGGGCCCGCCCTTTTGCGGGGCAGGTGTGTTTTGAGAATGGACCGTGGAGGCGGCAAGCAGAGAGACGGCCGTGAGAAGTTTGATGCGCGAAATGCACTTTGGAAAAAGAGAGGAAAGCATGAGTGATGATTGAAAAATGGAACAGGACACATGAGTGAAGTCCTCACGCCATGAGTGTCCGGTCAGGGCGTGATGGTGCGCGTTTTCTGGGATGACGAGTGCATGCTCATGCCCATTCCGACGCGGGCCGGGAGGCCAAGACGGTGATGAGGCGTGAAGCCAGGCGCACACGCTCGCGAGTTCACGCGGTGGGTGCGTCTTTGGTGCTCAACCTAGAGAGAAGAGGCAGCTGCTGCCGCATCGTGGCGGTGGCGTCTCTGGCAGGTCGTTGCGTTGCACCAACGTTTCGTGCAGGGGCACGAATGAGAAAGTGTTTCCTGCAGGTGGGGTCAGGGTCGTCATCTCCACCAGCACGGCGTTGATCTTCTGCATGGACTGTCCTGCCTGCTGCGGCTGCTTGCGGTTGGACTGGCCTTCCTTCACTTTTTTGCAAAGCGGGCAGCCATGCTGACCATCAAAGGTTTTCTGTACCGCCTCTATCACTGTGCCATTGCTGGCAAAGGAGACCAGCATGCCCGCCCACGCGACGCCTTGCAGCAAGGCCCAGTGCAGACCGAGAGAAAGGCAGATGGCCCCCACGATCACCAGCCGCGCGATTCGCGGCAGCAGCGATGCTTGGGAGCGGGAGGACATGGGATGAGTATGGGGGCAGGCCGACCAGTGTCAACTGTGCGCGATTCAGCGGCGTCGGCATTTGGCGTGCGGTCGCGCAGGGAGGAACCACCGGAGCTACCGCTTTCGAATGTCTCGTGGTTTACGCAGAACTGGTGGCTTGCGAAAAACCACCCGCTCCCGCCCTCGGGAGTTCCAGCGTGTTCACATGCTGCCCAGCCCGGTGAAAGCGGTAGCTGCGTTCATTCTTCACTCCGCGACCGCACTCCAAAATACCAGCAGCGCCTCACTTCAAATTCTCAAACCACGCCAGCAGATCAAGGATCTGCTCCGCCTTGAGAGAATTCAGCAGGCCCGCAGGCATCGGCGAAATCTCCGACACGCTGCGCTCCTTGATCATCGCCTTCGCGATCTCGCTCTTCTCGAAAGCGAGCGGATTCGGCTTCAGCACCACGCGCTCGTCGTCCTCGCTCTCCAGGCTGCCGGTGATTGTCCGGCCATCGCTCATCTTTACCGTCACGTAGCGGAATTTTTCATCGATGAACTTGGAGGGGTTTAAAATGTGGTCCAGCAGGTCGCGGCGGTTGAAGCGCGCGGAGACCTGCACCAGATCGGGGCCAAACACGCCTGCCGGCAGCGCGGGATCGTTGCTCACTTTGTGGCAGAAAACGCATTGGGCGCGAATGAGCGCATCCTTGGCGCTGTCGCGGTTGCGCGTCTTCGCATCCATCTTCGCCAGCAGCGGCGTGAGATCTTCCAGCGTCCAGTTCTTGAACGAGTGTCCCGGCAGCGCATGCGCGGAAAGCACCGCAGGCTTCGCCGGTGAGATCACGGAGGCGAGCTGCGCGGCCTCCTCCGGCTTCAGCGCCGCCGCGAGTTCGCTGCGTGTGTCGCTGATCGCTTTGAAGAAGGTCGAGGCCCCGTTCATCTTCTCCGCCTTGTTCAACGCCTCAAACACCACACGCCGCCGCTCCAGCGTCCAGCCGTCCTTGAGGTAACGCAGCATGAAGGGGTAGTACAGCAGGTCCTCCGAAGTCGTGGCCGCTTGGAGCAGCGGCATCGTCTTCTCGATGACCTTCGGGGATTTCAGATACACGAGCAGGCGGCAGGCCTCGCGGTTTTGCAGCGCGGCGCTTTCCGGGGTGATGATTTCCCCCTCCCACCCCGGCACCGGATAGCTCTCCTCGCTTCCTGCCAGCAATCGTTTGTGATCCTCCTCATTTGGCTGGCCAAATCTGGCGCAGGCCACGGCAATGATTCTCAGAGTCAGCAACCGCTCCCGCGTGTGCGGCACATACCAGGGGAAGCGCGTGGTCAGTCTTTGCAGGATGGGCGAAAGATCACTGGCATCACCGACACGCGCCAAAGCCAGCAACGCTGGCAGTGCGGTGGAGCGGTTCTCTTCCTTGAGCGCCTTCTCCCGCCATTTGGCAGGTGGAATGCGCTCCAGCGCCATGCGCGCCGCATGGGCCACCAGGGGTTTGTTGAAGGAGGGCAAAAAATTCCAGACCCATGACAATTCCGGTTCTGGATCATCGTCAGGCGATTGCAAATGACCTTTCAGCTCCACAAGACGTCGGAGCTGCCCCATGCCTTCGTTGTCATTTGACCGTGGCTCTGGCTCGGTGCTTTCGGTGCCTGAATAAGAGACTCGATAGAGTCCGCTCTGTGTCCCCCGCCCTCCCGTGATGAACCACATGGCACCATCGGGGCCGATGCAACCGTCTGTGACATTGAGGGGTCTTCCCGAGACAAAAGGTTCTTGTTCGCCTTGATAACGCACAGGCGAATCATTGAGGTGCACCGCGATGATACGTCCATAGCTCCAATCGAGCAGGTACAAAGCTTCCTGGTACTTCGTCGGAAACTTCGCCCCGTACCCGAAATAGATCCCCGTCGGCGAAGACAGCCCGATGTCGATGACGCTCGGCAGCGTGTCCGCATACCACGCCGGATAGCGCCCTGTGCCACGCCGCCATCCATAATCTCCTCCGGGCACGATTTGCAGCACACGCGTGGGCATGTACCACGGCGTGCCCACGTCCCGCTCCATGTCGGCATCGAAGGTGAAAAGATCGCCTTCCTGATTGAAGGCAATGTCCAGCGGATTGCGCAGGCCGCCCGCGAGCAGGGTGACCTTGCTGCCGTCCGGCTTCACGTGCAGGATGTGGCCGGCGGGGAGTTCGACGTTGCCGTCAAACATGCTGCGGTCCCAGGGGTTCGGGATGAGCTGGTCGGGCGCGTAGTTTTTCAGCGGTGAAGAGGGATCAAGGTTCTTCGGCAGCAGCACGTTGTTGCCGTGCGCCACGTAGATGTCGCCGTCAGGGCCCAGCTTGATGTGGTTGCGGCCATGGCCCACGCCGCCTTCGGTGCGCATCAGCTCCTGGCGTTTTTCAAAGGTGCCGTCGCCATCCGCATCCGTCAGGCGGATGAGCGCCTTGGTATTGTTCGCATTCGCAAAGAGCGAGCCGTGCGCATAGAGCAGGCCGCGACACTCCAGCAGCTGGTCATCGATCACTTCCATTTTCTGATCTCCGCTGCCGCTCAGCGTCAGGCGCAGAAGGCCCTTCTTCTCTTTGCCCAGAGTGATGCGGCCCTGCGGGTCAAAGGCCATGGACACCCACGAGTCCTCCCCCGGTTGTGCGGAGCGGATCAGCTCGGCTTTGAAACCCGGAGGCAGCGTCAGCGTCGCGGGATCGGTGGCCTGATTCTGCGCGTCCGGTTTGGCGAGCTGCCAGGAGTTGTAGGCATCAAAGGTCTTCTTCAAATCGAAGGGGTTCGTGGCCGGATCGGCATCGGTGGGTCCTGCCACCACCGCGTTCTGCCAGGTGGCATCTGTCACGATCCAGCGCACGGCGGCGAGGTCGCCATTGAGCTCCAGCCTTGCGGCGGTTTTCGCCTTGCCCGGCACATGGAGACCGAGCTCATGCGCTTTGCCATCGCCGAGCTGCTGCGTGAGGTCGGTGCCAGTCGCGGTCTCAGCGGCTTTGACAGTGCCGATGGTTTTGCCATCGAGCATGATTTCCATGGCGGCATCACTCGCCGTCAGCAGCACCGCTTTGAGCAGCTTGCCCTCGTGCTTCACGGAGTGGGTAAACGTCGCACCCGCTTCCGGTGCCGCCAGCCACTGCGGCGTCGGCGGACTGTTGGCGAGCTGCGCCAAGGCGCTGGCTGAAATCAGCAGGAAGAGAAGGCAGCGTGACATGCGCAAAGAACGCGGGCTGAAGCCTGAGCCTGTCGGCGGAGATCAAAGCGGGTCGTGGCCGACCGTGAAGGTCACGTTTTGAATCCCGGCCTGATGCAGCGAGTTGAGCACATCCACGATCCGCTCGTAGCTCGCCTGCTCTTCGGCCTGGATCGTCACCAGCACCTTCTGCTTCTGCCGTGCGGACGAGTCGGCTGCGCGGCGCAGGGTTTTTGTCAGCCAAGGCAGTGTTTTGTCCGTGGGGGTGTCGAACACCTCCTCGTTCATCATCACGGTGCCGTCTTCGAGGATGCCGAGGGTGATCTCCTCTGCGGGGAACTGCACGGGCTGCTCAGCATCTCCCGGATTGGGCAGCCGGGTGCGGAGTTCACGCTCCACTTTCACGGAACCCGTCATGACCATGAAAAACAGCATGATGACGAAGACGACATCGATCATGGGAGCGATCTGAAAACCAATCGTGATATCGTCGGAATGGATGCGGTGTTTCATGGTGGCGCCAGGCATGACGGCCCTTACTGGAGAATCTTGGGGGAGCTTTTTAAGCCTTAAAAGTCGGCTTTCAGGTTGTATGGCGGGGGTCTTTTGGGTTAAATCACCAAGCTCTCAAACGTTGAAAAGCAATGCAATGCGTTGCTCGCTCAAACTTTCTTAAGAACGTCGGCTTGACATTCTTTTGAAAATGAGTGTTGTAGTCCGACCGTGAAAAGCAAAATCTATATACTCGACGACCACCCTATCGTTATCGAAGGGCTTAAGAAACTAATCGACCAGCAGGAAGACATGCAGGTCATCGGCAGCGCCGAAGATGCCAATACCGCGCTGCAGCAGATCGCCAAGCTCAAGCCCGACGTAGTCGTGCTCGACATCACCTTGAAGGACCGCAGTGGTGTGGACCTCATCAAAAAGCTGCGTGCCAGCCATCCAAACATGCAGATCCTCGTGTACTCCATGCACGATGAAAACGTGTACGCCGAGCGCTGCCTCCGTGCAGGCGCCATGGGCTATGTGATGAAGGGCGAACCCAGCACCCGCGTGCTGCAGGGCCTCCGTCAGGTGGCCGCTGGTTCCTTCTTCTTCAGCGCCTCCCTTCTGGGCAGCATCGTTTCCGGCGGCGGCCCTCGTGGCGGCTCCCGTGGCGAACCCGCCCGCATGCTCAGCGACCGCCAGCTCGAAATCTTCGAGATGGTGGGCCGAGGCTTCGACTCCCACAGCATCGCCGAAAAGCTGGCTCTCAGCGCCAAGACCGTGGACGCCCACAAGGCCAACATCCGTCAGAAGCTCGGCCTCGCCTCCGCACGCGAACTGCTCATGGAAGCCGTGCGCTGGGTGGAGAAATAGGATCTCTTACAACCACAACTCTCAGCAGCGGGCGGTGTGCAAACACCGCCCGTTTTTTGCAAAGTACCCGCGAGGTTTGCGTCGCGGCTTCGCAATAGCTCGTTCTGGAGAGCACCGCCTCTCCCAGGCGCCTGGAGTGAGCTGAAGCTCACGAGTACTTTTCCATTCAGTCCTTCGCCACCGCGTCCCGGTCCGCCCGCGCCACCACCGCCAGCCGTTCCTTCATCGCAGCCAGGGCATCAGGCTGCATCGCGGCCAGATCCTTGGTCTCATTGGGATCGGCGAGGATGTCATAAAGCTCGTATTTCGCCTTCGTCCCGGAGCCATGCTCCACCAGCTTCCATGGATCGCAGCGCAGGGCGCGTGATTTAAAATTCGGCCCCACGGTGTACAGTGTGCGCGGTGGCGGCGGCGCGCCCTCCGCCAGCTGCGGCCAGAGGTTCACACCGTCCCACTTCAGATCCATGGCGGGTTTGAATCCCGCCAGCGCGCAGAAGGTGGGCATCCAGTCGATGATCTGCACCGGGGCGTCGTGCGTACCGGGTTTCAGGGTGCCGGGCCAGCTCAGAATGCAGGGCACGCGCGTGCCGCCTTCATACACGCTGCCTTTCTCGCCACGCAGCGGCAGATTGTTCCCTGGCAGGTGGCCTGTCGGGTAGTCATCCGGCGGGTAGGCCTGCCCGTTGTTCTCAGCCGTGCTGCCGCCGTTGTCGCTGGTGAAAACGAGCAGGGTGTTGCTGCGCTGACCGTTCTTTTCCAGCGCGGCCACGATCTGGCCCACGGCCGCATCCTGGTGCATGATGCACGCGGCGTAATGGCGTGCCACCGCGCCGGTGATTCCCGCAGGCACTTTGGCCAGCCACTCCTCCGGCTCCTTCACTGGCAGATGCACCGCCGTAAACGGCACGTAGAGAAAAAACGGCGCATCCTTCCGCGCCGCCAGCCACTCGCACGCCTCCTTCGTGATCAAGTCAGTCACATGTCCGGACTCTGTGATGAGCTTTTCATCGCGATGCCAGGTCTCGGTGAACTCGCCTTTCTTGTAATGGTGATCCCACGGTCCGACACCGCCGCCCAGCGAGCCGTAGCTGTGATCAAAGCCAAAGTGATTCGGTCCCCACGCGGGCTTCGAACCGAGATGCCACTTGCCCGTGAGACAGGTGTCATAGCCCACGGATTTCAGCGCACGCGGCAGGGTGGTGGTGTCCCACCGCAGCGCCCTTTGACTTTGTGGACTCGTCACGCCAAAGCGGCTCCAGCAACGGCCGGTCATCAATCCCGTGCGCGTGGGGCTGCACACCGGTGCCACGTAGTGATGTGTCAGCTCCAGGCCTTCCCGGGCCAGCTTGTCCAGATTCGGAGTGGGGGCATTGCCGCCATGAAAGGCCACGTCCGCCCAGCCGAGATCATCGGCCATGATGAAAACGATGTTCGGTTTTGCGGCGGCGGCATGCAGCAGCGGGCAGCAGGTCAGGAGCAGGAGAAAAAAGCGGTGCATGCCACGCCAAACGACGCAGCCCGTGCCGATCTCGCATCAAGGGTTGCGTGCGCGAAAGCGCTGCGGCATAAAGAGGCACATGGGCAGCGCCAAAGATTCCGCCAAATTATCCACCCGCACCGTGCAGTGGGTTGTTTACGCGCTGTTCCGGTGCATCGAAGGCGTGCTGTGGCTGCTGCCGCTCATCGGGGTGTGGTACATTGGCCGGGTGTTCGGTGCTGTGGCGTATGTGCTCGCTGGCAAATACCGCCGCCTTGCGCTGCACAACCTGCACATCGCCTTTGGCCGCGAAAAATCCCCCGCCGAACTCAAGGCGATCGCCCGTGAGCATTTCAAGAGCCTCTTTGCCAATGTGCTCTGCGGTTTCAAACTGCCGCTGATGTCCGAGGCCGCGATCTGCAGGCATGTGCGGTCCGAAGGCATCGAGCGCGCCCAGGCCGCCTATGACAACGGCAAACGCCCGCTCCTGAATCTGGTGCTGCATGCGAGCTGCTGGGAGATCCTGACCCAGGTGCCCTCCATGTATGTGCGCGGCCACAAGGCCGGCGCCATCTACCAGCCGCTGCACAATCCCTGGCTCAATGCCCTGGTGCTCCGCCGCCGCGAAAAGCTGGGCTATGCCCTGTTTGACCGGCAGGCCGGATTCAATGCCCCCATGAAGTTCATGCGCGAGGCCGGTCAGGTGGGCGTGCTGGTGGACCAGCATGCCGGAGATCACGGCCTGTGGTGCCCGTTTTTCGATCGCCTGGCCTCCACCACCACCATCGCGGCGCTCATGGCCATCCGCACGGATGCGGTGGTGCTGCCCATGATGGTGTACAATGATGGCCCGGCACGCTGGCGGCTGGTCTGTGCCCCGGAGGTCAAGGCCGATGAATCACAGCCCAACGCCGAAGGCCTCACTCTGGCCATCAATGCCGCCGTGGAGAAGCTGATCCGTGAACAGCCTGCGAGCTGGTTCTGGGTGCACAACCGCTGGAAGCTGCCGAAGCCGCGATTTCTGCTGGCAGAATATCGTCGCGGTGTGGTCTTTCCCACCGGCTATGACATGAGCCGCCTGCAGCCCTTCGAGCTGCTCATCCGCAGCCCCAACTGGCTGGGAGACGCCTGCATGGCCTTTCCCATGGTGCGCGCCATCAAACGCGGCCGGCCGGACATGAAGATCACCGTTCTCGGCCCGGACAAACTGGAGGAACTGTGGCTCTCCATGCCTGAAGTCTCGCGCTACATCGGCAAGCCCGCCAAGGAGGGCCTCTTCGCCGTGGCCAGGCGCATCAAGGCCACCGGCGTGAAGTTTGAAGCCGCCGTGTTCTGCACCAACTCCACCCGCAGCACCCTGGAAATCTGGCTCGCAGGCGTCCCGCGCCGCGTGGGGGTCAAGGGGTCCTTCCGTGCGAAACTGCTCAATCAGATCATCAAGGGCGGCCCCGCCAAGGGAGGAAAGGAGCACCACGCCCACCGCTACCTGCGCATCGCCAAAGGCATCGGCGCAGACATTGAACAACCCGGCCTGTGGGAGGCAGGTGCCGCGCCCGTTTCAACAGACGGCACCATCCGCGTTGGCGTTTGTGCCGGTGCCGAGTACGGGCCCGCCAAGCGCTGGCCGCTGGAGCGCTTTGCCGCTGTGGTGAATCAGATCTCCGCCCAGCACCCGCAGTTCCGCTGGGAGTTGTTTGGCGCACCTGGAGAGAAGGAGATGGGCGAAAAACTCTCCACCATGCTCCAGGCCCCGCATGAAAACTTCGTGGGCAAAACACGGCTGTCCGAGCTCATCGCCAAGCTGCGCGGCTGCCAGCTTCTGCTCACCAACGACACCGGCACCATGCATCTGGCGGCAGCGCTTGGCGTTCCCACGGTGAGCATTTTCGGCTCCACCTGCCCGATCGAAACCGGCCCGCTCGGCGAGCGCCACACCGTCATCCAGCACAAGATCGAATGCAGCCCCTGCTTCCAGCGCGAGTGCCCCTTCGGCCACTACAACTGCATGCAGCTTGTCACGCCGGAAGAGGTGGCGCAGGCCGTGCTCAAAACCAGCGGCGTGATCTGAGAAAGTACGATGGGCACTCCTGCCCGTCGATGAGCGCTCCGCCACCATCCGTCACTTGCGAGCTGGCTTTTCGTGCCGCTCTCCGGCAGGCTGACGCATGCGGCGGTCGGTTTGTGGGACTTGGTTGAGTCGGGGAGATGGAGTGAGCGCTCGCCGACAGGCATGAGTGCCTATCGTACTCCGCAGCGCGTCGTCAAGGCTCCGCCACCGGGTCCTTGCCCACAAAGATGCCCAGCACCGCGCCGCCGATGACCCAGGCGATCACATGATCCGCGATGTTCACTACCGTATCGCGTCCCGGATTCTCAAACCAGATCCACATCGGCAGGTCGGATGTCAGGCCGGCAAACAACCCTGCTGCTGCCGTGAAGGCGATGCGCGCCGGATAGAACAGCGTGGCCTGGGACATCAGCCCGGCGATCAAAAAGGCGCAGATCAGGCAGCGGACGAAGCTCAGGGCCATGTTCATCCCCATGCTCACATCTCCCCTGCCCGGCCGGATGACGGCATACGCAAAGGGGCCGTCTTTCAGCGCCCGCTGCTGCCGGACTTCGAAGGCCTTCTTCTCCTCGGCGGTGGCGATCTTCGGCGCCTCGCCCATGGCTGGGAGCATGTAGATGCCGTGGCCGGAGGTCACGTTGGCCTTGATCACTTCTGAAACGGCGGATTCATCCCGAAAGGTGCGGAATCCATTTTGATGCCAGCCGAGGGCTGTCCACGACACCGCCTCCCAGCCGAAGACGGCCATGGCGGTGAGAACTGCTCCGAGGAAGAATTTGCCCATGAAGTTTAATAATATCTCAAGACGGAAGGGCAAGCAGGCAATCGGCCAAAACGGAGGGGCTCAGGCAGCCACACCTCAGCACACCGGAGTCAGCGGCGGCGCACCGCTGAAGTGGGCCGCCAGATTCGCCACCACCAGCCGGGCCATCTCAGCGCGCGTCTCATGCGTGCCGCTGCTCAGGTGGGGCAGCAGCACCGCGTTTTCGCACTGGATCAGCGCCTCCGGCACATGAGGTTCATTTTCAAAGACGTCCAGCCCTGCGCCGCGAATCGTGCCGTTTTGCAGCGCCGTGATCAGTGCCGCCTCATCCACCACGGAGCCGCGCGCAATGTTGATCAGCGTGCCCTTGGCACCCAGCACCGCCAGCACTTCCGCATTGACCAGATGCCTCGTCGTCGCACCGCCCGGGAGGGCTAGAATCAGAAAATCCACCGCCCGGGCGAGTCCGAGCAGTGAATCCACATACTCCCATGGCACGTCCTGCCGTGTGCGGCCATGATAGGCGATGCGCATCCCGTGCGCCTCCAGCCGGTGCGCAATCGCCTTGCCGATGCGCCCCAGGCCCACGATGCCCGCCAGCTTGCCCCGCAGCGCATGCGTCAGCGGGAAAGGCCCCTTCTCCCACGCCCCCGCCCGCAGGAACCGGCTGGCGGCCGCCAGCTTCCGGCTCGTCATTAAAACCAGCGCGCTCGCCGTGTCCGCCACATCTTCCGTCAGCACGTCCGGCGTGTTCGTCACCCGGATGCCATGCGCCTTGCACCAGTCGATCGGCACCCCGTCATACCCCACGCCAAACACGCTCAGGATCTCCAGCTTCGGGAGCTGCTCCAGCAGCGCCACCGGCACCAGCGTGCCACCCGACAGCACGATGCCCCGGATCTCCGCGCCCACCTGCGCCAGCAGCGCCGCCTTGTCCTCCGCATGGAAGTGATCATGACACACATGCGCCGCCAGCAGCGGCTGCATCAGGAAGTCCGGCAACGGGGCGAGAATGAGAACAGGGGTCTTTTCCATGGGGGTTACGAAGGGGATTTATTCAATTACTGCGGCGGTGTGAGGCGCACGCCTTTGGGCCATTGCGCGCCTTGCAGGATCCAGTCGTGCAGGGTCTGCTCGTTTTCACGATCCAAATGCTCCGGGGTGGGCGGCATGGCCACGGGATTGTCATGGCCCAGCAGCAGGACCTTGTAGAGCCGGCTTTTGTGCGGCGCTCCGGGCACGATCACCGGCCCGCTGCGCCCGCCTTTCATCGCCAGCTCCTTCGTCTCCAGATTCAGTCCGGCAAACTCATAGCGATGCTGGTGGCACTCCAGACAGTTGGCCTCCAGAACCGGCTTCACACTGCGCACGAAATCCACGGGATCGTTCTTCAGCCGCGTCAGCTTCATCACGCAGGCAGGAAGCGCCGCGCCCAGCACCAGTGCAATGCAGCAAAATCGGCTCATGGGTTCATCATCCTGCGGCGGCAGCACCTGACAAGCGGCGATTCAGCCGGGCCGGTTCCGCATCATGTCCGCCACCTGGGCAAAGAAGGGCCCGATCACCGCCGCCTCCGCCTCTGGCACCGCCACCTCGGTCATCGCTTCGGTCATGAGCTTCATCCAGCGGTCCCGCTCAGCCTCGCCGATGGAAAATGGCATGTGCCTGCCGCGCAGCCGTGGATGCCCGCGCTCCTCGATGTAGGTCTGCGGCCCGCCGAAACGATACACAATGAAACCCGCCAGCCGCTTCTCTGCATTTTCCCAGTCATCCGGCGGATACATCGTGCCGATCACATCATCCACCCGCACCCGCCGGTAAAACGCCGCCACCATCTCGCGCAGCCTGGTTTCGCCCACCCGGGCGCAGAGAGTTGAGAGTTCATCCATGGAAGCAGCATAGAGATGGCCGCCGCCAAACGCAAAAAAGTATCGGACACGGGAGCTCGTGTTTTTTGCCCCTTTTTTGTGCCTCTTGGCAGCCATTCATCTGCTTTTCAGGAATTCCGCCGAAAGTTTCGCCTCATACAGGACGGATGATTGACTCCTCGCCACAACACGTTCGTATCCAATCCATGAAAACCGCGCTCACCCTCCTCACCCTCTTTCTCATGGCCTCCCTCGCCCCGACCTCCTCTGCTGCTGACGCTTCCAAAACCGAAACCGCCGTCATCGGCGGCGGCTGCTTCTGGTGCGTTGAGGCGCAGTACCTCCTCGTCAAAGGCGTCAAGAATGTCGTCAGCGGCTACGCCGGCGGCAAGACCGAAAACCCCACCTATGAAGACGTCTGCACCGGAGACACCGGCCACGCCGAAGTCGTCAAAGTCGAGTTTGATCCCTCCATCATCAGCTACAAGGAAATCATCGACCTCTTCTGGGACGCGCACGATCCCACCAGCGTGACCAAGGAAGACGGCGTGCACCACGGCAAGTTCCTGCCCAAAGGCACCGCCTACCAAGGCAACGACTACGGCAGCCAGTACCGCTCCGCCATCTACTACACCACCGAAGAGCAGCACAAGATCGCCGAGGAATCGAAGGCCGAAGTGCAGAAGAAGTGGAAAGACCCCATCGCCACGGAGATCGCCCCGCTGAAGAAATTCTACCCCGCCGAAGACTACCACCAGAACTTCAAAGCCCTTCACCCGAACCAAGGCTACGTCCGCGCCGTCGTCGATCCCAAGACCGAGAAGTTCAAGCACAAGCTCGAAGAGAAAGGCAAGATCAAGCCGGAGGCGAAGTAATCACCACCGCGAAGTGGTCCGCACTCTCCGAGTGCGGTTTCCGGATCAGCCCAGGCCACAAGGTCTGGGCTTTTTCGTTTACCGCATGGGCATCGGCTCCCGCTCGCTGGCACCGCCTCAATTTACCTCTTAGGTCGCTGATTTACCTTGTCTCTCCGCCGCCTTTCTGGCAGAAGGACGGAAGCATTCCAGCCATGACTCCCACCCGCATCGTTTTCATCATCATCGTCACCGGGGTCTTTGCTCTGGTCGGCGCGAGCCTCGGAACCTGGCAGCGGACGGTCCAGATTGTACAGGGCCCCCAGGAGTTCCGCTCCGTCGCAAAGCTCGTCGCAGGTGGTCAGCGCGTCTCCAATGATGCCGTTCAATGGCGCGAGCAGCAGGAGGACTTCTACGGCACCATCACTGAGACCTTGGAAAGCGGGGAAATGAAACGCCGGGCCCTGGACCGTGTGCGTGCCCTGAATCCCGACCTCAGCGACTGCGATGTGGACATCAAGGTCACCCGCACCAAGGGCAGCGCCATCTTCACCATCCTTGCGACAGGCAACGAACCCAAATACACGAAAATTTTCCTCGATGCCCTGATTGATGAATTCATCGCCTTCCGGCAAAGCATCCGTGAGCAGGCGCAGGGCAGCGGGCTCCAGCGGTTTCTTCAGGAAGTCGTCACGCAGCAGAAGAACATGGAGGACTCCATTGAGGCCCTGAAAAAGGTGCGCGCCACCACTAATACCTTGAGCGCCAAATCGGATCTGGACCGCCTCGTCATGCGCCTGAACACCCTCAGAAATCGGCGCGATGACCTGCGCCTGGAAATCAAATCCCTGGATGCCAAGGATGCGGGCCGGCAGTCTCTGGAAGCGAAGATGGGTCCCCTTGAAGAGGAAATCAAAGGCATCGAAGCGGAGCTGGATCGTCATGAAGCAGACCTCGCTGAACTTCGGACCGCCACCGAAAAAGTGGAGCGCAGCAAAGCACTCTACGATAAAATGTTCGCACAAGTCGAGACCATCCAGTCCGCCTTCGACACCAGCGCCGACCACGTGGCGGTCCAGGAGCGCGCCAGTCCCGCCTTTGAAAACGTGGAAGACTGGAAGCAACCCCTCGCCATCGGGGCCGGTGCCGGCGGACTGGTGGGCGGTCTCATTGGCCTGCTGATCAGCCTCGTCATTGCCTGGCCTCGGGAGCAGGAGTCTCCTGCGCAGGACTGACCGGGCTCCCCAGTTTGTGCGGCCTGCCCCGCCCCCTTCCCGCACCACATCGTCACTTGCATCCCGCACCCGCGTGCTTCATTCGCGGCGCTTGCAATCACTCCACCTCATCGACGCCATCGGCCCGTTCTTTCGCGGGCATGACGTGCGCACGATCAACTGGTCCAAGATCCCTTGGCATCATCTGCCCAAGGAGGCCGGGCCGGAGGCGGAGGAATGGTGGGCGCTTGTGCGCCACGACCTCACGCGCTTCGCCGATCAAGCCGCCGCGTGGGGCTTCAACGCCGTTTCCCTCGATGACGTGACGCATCTGGCGGATCATGCGTGGCTGGAGCCGGAGCTGCGTGCGCGTATCGCGCTCTACCGCGAGGAATTCGCCCGCTGCTTCGCCATCTTCACCGCCCGCGGCCTGCAGGTGCATCTGACGATGGATGTGATGACCTACACGCCTGAGCTGCGGCGGCGCATGGTGGAAGCCAACCGCGAAGTAAACGAATACCTCGCCGAATTGCTAGACGGCTTCTTCACCAGCTTCCCGCAGGTGGTCGGCATCATCATCCGCATTGGCGAATCCGACGGCAAAGGCGTGCACGATGAATTTCGCAGCGAGCTCGTCATTCAGGAACCCGCGCAGGCACGCCAGCTCCTGTGCGATCTTCTGCCCGTGTGCGAGAAGCACGCCCGCCGCCTCATCTTCCGCACCTGGACCGTGGGCGCGTATCGCATCGGGGATCTGATGTGGCACCGCCGCACCTTCACCAGCGTGTTTGAGGGGCTCACCAGTACGGCGCTCGTCATCTCCATGAAATACGGCGAGTCCGATTTCTTCCGCTACCTGCCGCTGAACTCGAACTTCCTCCGCACCGACGTGGCGAAGATCGTCGAACTGCAGACGCGCCGCGAATACGAAGGCTGTGGCGAGTACCCCAGCTTCACCGGCTGGGAGTACGAACGCTACGCGCAAGAGCTCAAGCACGCGAAGAACGTCATCGGCTGCATGGTCTGGTGCCAGACCGGCGGCTGGGTGCCCTTCCGCCGCATTGCCTTCATCGATCCCGAAGCCATCTGGACGGATCTGAATACCTTCGTCACCATCCGCGTCATCAAAGACGGCATGCCGGTGGAGGACGCCGTGCGCGCCTTTGCCAAAGAGCGTGCGCTAGGCGATGCCGAAGCCCTCATCGAACTCCTGCGCCACTCTGATGAAGTCATCCGCGAGCTGCTCTACGTGGAGGAATTTGCGCAGCAAAAGCTCTTCTTCCGTCGCGTGCGCATCCCGCCGCTGCTGCAGGTGTACTGGGGAAACATCTTCATCAATCACAGCATCAAAAAGCTGCTGCTCCACTTTGTGCAGGAGCCCGGAGCCGCCCTGCTCAGCGCCGCCCGCTGCATGGACCGGCTGGAGCAGATGATCGCCCTTGCCCCACGCGCTGGCGTGCCCGAGGCCGATCTCGTGTACATGCGCGACACCTTCCGCCTGCTGGCCCTCGCACGTGAGTACTACTTCACCGAGTTCACGCCCGAAATGGAGACCCGGCTGCGCGAAGCCAAGCGCGCCTACAAAGCCACCTACCCCAAGCGCGGCCTGCGTGCGCGGTATCGCATCAAGACCGACTTCAAGCCCTTCTGGCTGCACCCGCGCTATCTCGGCTGGGCCATCAAGCTCCTCATGCGCCGCCGCCGTGGCTACCGCCTCATCGACCGCCTGCTCATCCTGCACGTGCTGTCCATGATCTACCGCGTTATTGCCCTGCGAAAGCCGCATTGGATTCCCGGCTTTGCCAAGGAGAGCGCGATGGGCGTGGACGTGGTGTTCCGGTAGTACGACAGACACTCCTGTCTGTCGATCAGCGCTTTCAACTGCTGATTAACAACAAGGCGGCGTCCGGGTGTGCGGGCGTTGCGTTGCCGTTCTTCCATGCCGTTGCAGTAGCAGCATGGTAGCTTTGTTTGGGAATCGTGGGTTTTGTTGGGAGCGCTGGCCGACAGACAAGAGTGTCTGTCGTACCTCAAATCTTCGGCTCCCAGCCCTTGCGGTAGCCACCATCGCGGCCCCACAGTTTCAGCGCCTCCGCGTTGTCCAGCACCTTGCCGGTCTTCGGATCGCACTTCACCACGGTGTTCGTTCGATAGGCCATGTTGCCCAGGTGGCACATCATGGTGCTCTTCTGGCCTTCCTCGATGGGGCTGTTCAGCTTCGCATTGCCACGGATGGCCTCGATGAAATTGCCCATGTGTGCGGGATCACCGCCGCCGGCGCCTTTGCCCCTGCTCATCTCCACGCCCTTCAGGTCGTAGTTGATCCAGGAGTCCCGCGCGATGGCCATGGTGCCGTTGTCGCCATAGAAGATCACTTCGCCCAGCGGCTTCTCCGCCGCACGGGCGTGGCAGCTGCTCTGCACCCACTCGCAGCCGGCGTGGCCGAAATCATACACCGCCGTGCCGGTGTCCGGCGTCTCCTGCGCATCATCGTAAAAATAGCGGCCGCCATTGTAGGTGGTGCGCAGCGGGTAATCGCCCTTGAGGCCCCAGCGCAGGATGTCCAGGGAATGGATGCCGTTGTTGCCCAGCTCGCCATTGCCCCAGTGCCAGAACCAGTGCCAGTCATAGTGGGCGAGCGATTTGAAATCATGCTTCGCATCATCCGGCACGGGCCCCTGCCACAGATTGTAGTCGATGTCCGGGGACGCCGGCTTCTCGTTGGTGGCCACGGATTTGCGCGTGTTGTAGTAAAACCCACGACCGTAGCGCACCGGGCCGATGGCGCCGCCATGCAGCGCTTCAATCGCCTCCTTCATCCAGGTGCGGCGCTGATTGCCCATCTGCACCAGGCGATCATACTTCTTCGAAGCCGCCACGATCATCTCCGCCTCCTGCGCGTTTTGGCTGCCGGGCTTTTCCACATAGACGTGCTTGCCCGCCTGCATGCAGAGGATCGCCGCTGGAGTGTGCCAGAAATTCGGCGTGGCGATGAAGACGGCATCCAGCGTCTTGTCATCCAGGAAGCTGCGGAAATCCTTCACGCCCACGCAGGACACCTTCTGCGTGTCATTCACCACCTTGAGGCCCAGTTCCAGGCGCTTCGGATCCACCTCCGCCAGATACGCGATCTCCACGCCCGGGATCTTCAGCAGGGCCTGCACATGCTGCATGCCACGCCCCAGCGCCACCACGGCCACTTTGACATTCTTCCCTGCTTCATCGGCGGCACGGAGCTTGGAGAGGGAGGCTACGGCGGCGGCAGCACTCACGGCGGAGGTCTGGTGGAGGAAGGATCGGCGGTTCATGATGTGGTGAAAGCAAATCGGTTCCCGGCAGCGCGGTCTTGCGGCAATCCGACCTCATGAACAAACACGACGCAATCGCGCGGGGACCGGCCGAAGCCGGTACCGCGAGACGAAGAATGGGGCAGGCGACGACCTGAGGCGCAGGAAAATCCTACACCCCCGCCAGCCTCCGGGCCTCGGCCAGTGCTGCGTCCACCTTGGTCACGTCCTTGCCGCCGCCGCGGGCAAAGTCCGGCTTGCCGCCGCCTTTGCCGCCCACGATCGGTGCGATGGTTTGGATGATCTTGCCGGCCTGAACTTTCGCCTGGTGCTCTTTGTCGACGCTTGCGATCAGCGCCACGCTGCCACCGCCCGTTGCGGCGAGGACAACGATGCCTGGGAAGGTGCCTTTCAGCGCTTCAGCCACACCCACGGCGTAGTCGGCATCCACATCACCAAGGTTGGCGATGATGGTGTTGTTCGCTGCAGTGGCGATGAGGTCTTTGGCCTTCACCGCGGCTTCGCGCTGCTGGGCGGCTTTGAGGTTCTTTTCGAGTTCCTTCTGCTGCGTGAGAATCTGATCGAGCTTCTTCTCAAGATCGGCCGCGCCCTGCGCGCTGACTTTGCCGGCCAGGAGCTTGATCAGGTCCGCATCTGCGCGAGCAGCGTTGTAAGCTTCGAGTCCGGCGATGGCTTCGATACGGCGCACGCCGGAGGCCACGGCGCTTTCGCTCACGAGGCGGAACAGGCCGATCTCGCCGGTGCCGCGCGTGTGGGTGCCGCCGCAAAGTTCCATGCTCCAGCCGTCCAGCTTGTTGCGCTGGCCGCCGATCTGCACCACGCGGACGAGGTCGCCGTACTTCTCGCCGAAGAGGGCCATGATGCCGTTGTTGGCCTTGGCTTCGACGTAGGGGACTTCGGTCCATGAGACGGGGTCGTTGGCGACGATGCGCTCGTTCACCAGACGCTCGATGTCGCTGATCTGCTGCGCGGTGAGCGCGGCGCTGTTGAAGTCGAAGGTGAGCTTGTCAGGCGTCACGCTGGAGCCCTTCTGCGTAGCATCCTTGCTCACCACCTCATGCAGTGCCCAGTGCAGGATGTGCGTCACCGTGTGGTGGCGCTCGATGGCATGGCGGCGTGGTGCGTCAACGATGAGCTTCACGGTGGCATCCAAAGCGGGAGCTTCGTCACCTTCCAGGAAGTGGAGCCAGGTGTTGCCCACCTTGGTGGTGGCGCTGATCGGGTACGTATTCGCACCTAGGATGAGCTGCCCCGCATCGCCAATCTGGCCGCCCATTTCGGCGTAGCAGGTGGAGACATCCAGCACCACGGCCGTCTTGTCTTTCATCGACACGACTTCGAGCACGCGCACATCAGCTTCGAGGGCATCGTAACCAATGAACTTGGTCGGAGCCTTGGTTTCGATTTCGGAGACGGAGACGACTTGCTTGTTCTTCTTGCCGGCTTCGCGGGCACGTTCGCGCTGCTCTTCCATGAGCTTGTTGAATCCGTCGGTGTCAACGGTCAGGCCGCGTTCGCGAGCCATGAGTTCGGTGAGGTCGAGGGGGAAGCCGTAGGTATCATAGAGCATGAAGGCAGATCCACCTGCGATGATTCGCCCCTTGGCTTCAAACTCCTTTAAAATTTCATTGGCTAGCTTTGTTTCAAATGTGTCACGCTTGACCATGTCATCAATCATAACGCCGATCTTGTATTGAGTGGCCGCTCCCACTCGTTCAGCGCTTACCCAAGCTGCAGGACCGCTTTGAATCCAAATGTTCTTCAAATTTGCAAGACCATCGCTGCCAAGCTGACCTTCACGGGTCACATCAGCGACCCGCTTTGACAATCCATCTATGCATCGGCAAACTTCGTCAAAAACATCTATGCCACGATCCAGCGTCCGGTTAAACGCTTCCTCCTCCAGCTTCAGCACACTCTTGATCTGCTCCTTCTTCGTCCGCAATTCCGGGAACACATCGCCCATCTGCGCGGCCAGCACATCGACGAGCTTGTAAAAAAACGGCTCCTTAAACTCCAGCGTGCGGCCGTACTTCACGGCGCGGCGGAGAATTCGGCGGAGGGTGTAGTTGCGGTCGGAGTTGCCGGGCTGAATCCCGTCGGCGATGGCGAAGCTCAGCGTGCGCAGATGGTCGGCGATCACGCGGAAAGCCACGTCGATTTTTTCCTGCTCGGTCACGGGGACGACGTGGCCCTGCTCATTGGCCTTCGGCAGCGTGCTCGCATACGTTTTGCCGCTGAGCTTGGTCAGCTCATCAAAGATCGGCTTGAAGACGTCGGTGTCGTAGTTGCTGATCTTGGCGTTTTCAAAATCAGTAAAACCCTTCGTGCCCTGGATGATGGAGCACACGCGCTCAAAGCCCATGCCGGTGTCCACGTGCTGAGCAGGGAGCGGGACGAAGCTGCCATCCGGGTTGGCGTTGTATTGAATGAAGACGTTGTTCCAGATCTCGATGCAGCTCGCGTCGCTGCCGTTGACGAGCTTGGCACCGGCGCGCTGGCGCTCTTCGTCGAGGTTCGGAGCGCCGGGGGTGAGGTCGATGTGGATCTCGGTGCAGGGTCCGCAGGGGCCGGTGTCGCCCATCATCCAGAAGTTGTCCTTCTTGTTGCCGTTGACGATGTGGATGTCGGGATCGAGGCCGATGCTGCGGAATTTTTCGGCCCAGATGTCCCAGGCTTCCTGGTCGCGTTCAGCGGGGTCGCCAGCGCCGGGCTGGTAGATGGTGGCGAAGACGCGGGTCGGCGGGAACTTCCAGCGCTCGATGACGAGCTCCCAGGCCCAGGAGATGGCTTCTTTTTTGAAGTAGTCGCCGAAGGACCAGTTCCCCAGCATTTCGAAAAGCGTGTGGTGGTAGGTGTCCAGGCCCACGTCTTCGAGGTCATTGTGCTTGCCGCCGGCGCGGATGCACTTCTGCGTGTCCGCCGCGCGGGTCGGCAGGCCCTTGTGCAGCACGCCCGGCCAGGTGTCCACGTCCGCGCTGCGTTCGCCGAGGAAAATGGGCACAAACTGGTTCATCCCCGCATTGGTGAAGATGCGTGCACCGTCGCGGCTGGTGTAGCCGACGTTGTCACTGGGGACGATGGTGTGCTGCTTCTCCTTGAAGAAGTCGAGGAAGCTCTGGCGGATCTGGGCGGCGGTGGGGACGGCGGACATGGCTGGAAAAGGGAGCGCGGATGTTAGCGGGAGGAAGCCGAAGGTAAAGGCGGGGTTTTGGCCTCGGGACGGCGGTGGCGGCAGATGAGGTTGCCGTCTAATCGGGATTTCTCGCCCTCCAAACGTTGACATGCGGAGTTGTAGCGCGGAATTCCGATTCCGCGACGGCACAACTCGGTGTTGGAATACCGAGCCACATGACCGCATGCAACACGCTGTCAGTGGATCACCCGAGAGGGCCAAAATGCAAGGTGGCCTGCCGCTTCCCGCATGGAGAATGCCGCTCCCGATCAAGATCGGCCCTTGGGCAGCGTATCACACAACGTGATCCGCCCCCTCATCGCCCTGCTTTTCGTTGCCCCCGCCCTTGCGGAGCCGGCACCGCGCCCCATCCATTTCTCCAAGGAGATCCGGCCCATCCTGAGCGAGAACTGCTTTTTCTGCCACGGCCCGGATGAAAAGAAGCGCGAGGCCGGCCTGCGCCTGGATGAGGAAGCCAGCGCCAAAAAGAACAACGACGGCACAGTCGCCGTGGTGCCGGGTCATCCTGAAAAAAGCGCCCTGCTGGAGCGCATCCTCACCAAAGACCCGGACGAGGTCATGCCACCCCTGAAGCAGCACAAGACCATCTCCCCCGCGCAGATCGCCCTGCTGACGGAATGGATCAAACAGGGCGCGCCCTGGGGGAAGCACTGGAGCTATGAGAAGGTGGTGAAACCCGCCGTGCCCGCAGGCGCCAAAAACCCCGTGGACGCCTTTCTGGTGCAGCGGCTGAAGCAGGAGGGGCTCAAGTACGGTCCCCAGGCGGACAAAGCCACGCTGATCCGCCGCACCGCGCTGGATCTCACCGGCCTGCCGCCCACGCTTGCAGAACTCGATGCGCTGGCCGCGCAGCCCTACGACAAGATTGTCGATCACTACCTCTCCCTCCCCGCCTACGGCGAGCACTGGGCGCGGCAGTGGCTGGACCTCGCCCGCTACGCGGACAGTTCCGGCTACCCCAGCGACCAGCCGCGCGAAATCTGGGCCTACCGCGACTGGGTGGTGCGCGCGCTGAATTCAAACATGCCGTTTGACCAGTTCACCATCGAGCAAAACGCCGGCGACCTGCTGCCAAACCCGACAGACGACCAGCTCATCGCCACCGCCTTCCACCGCAACACGATGACGCAAAATGAAGGCGGCACCGACGACGAGGAGTTTCGCAACGCCGCCATCATCGACCGCGTGAACACCACCTTCGCCGTCTGGATGGGCACCACCATGGCCTGCGCCCAGTGCCACACGCACAAGTTTGATCCCATCACCATCAACGAGTACTTCCAGTTCTACGCCTTCCTCAATCAAAGCGCCGACAGCGACAAAAAGGACGAGGTCCCCCTGCACAGCTTTGACACGCCGGAGCTGAAGCAAAAGCGCGAGCGTTTGAAGAGCGAGATCGACACGCTGGAGAAACAGTTCGCCTCTCCTGCCCCGGCCTGGCTCGCCGGACTCGATGCCTGGGACTCGGCCTTTGCCCGCGATCTCGGCTGGCAGACCCCACCGCCCGCCAAGGTGACCACGCAGTCCAAACAAAGTGCCGCCATCGCCGCAGACGGCACCGTCTCCATTCCGAAAAACAGCGACACGGATACCTACACCGTCGAACTCCCCGCCACCGGCGACAAGCTCAGCGCCCTGCGCGTGGAGACGATACCAGCCGCTGGTTTCGGCAATTTTGTCATCACCGAAGTGAAGGCTGAGATTGTGCGTGCAGATGCCGGTCCTCCTCCGCAGGCGCGCTACGTGCGCATCGAGCTTCCCGGGGAGAAAAAGATGCTCCAGCTCGCGGAGGTGCAGGTCTTCAGCGGCAGTGAAAACATCGCGCCCAAAGGCGCCGCCTCGCAAAGCAGCACCTACACCACTGCCGCGGCCAAACGCGCCATCGACGGCGGCACCGAGGGCGACTACTCCAAGAACAGCGTGTCCCACACCGCCGGCACGGACAACGACCCCTGGTGGGAGGTCGACCTCAAAGCCGCCAAACCCGTGGACCACGTGGTCGTCTGGAACCGCACCGATGGCGGCACCGGCACGCGCCTCGAAGGCTTCCGCGTGCTCCTGCTGGATGACAAACGCCAGACCCTCTGGAAGAGCGAGCCCACTCCAGCGCCTGCGAAGGACAAATCCTTTGCCACCAGCGGCCCCGCAGCCCTCAGCTTCACCACCGCGCTGGCGGATTATGAGCAGGACGGTTTCACCGCCGCCTCCATCCTCAAGCCCAAGAACAAAAAGCAGCAGGGCTGGGCCGTCTCCGGTGCCGCCGACAAGCCGCACACGCTCACCCTGCTGGCCGCCTCTCCCGTGATGATCCCCGCCGGCGCCCGGCTGCGCATCACCCTCACGCAAAACAGCGAGTTCAAGCAGCACACGCTCGGCCGCTTCCGCCTCAGCTACACCGGAGATGCCCGCGTGCAGCAGGTCACCAAAGTGCCGCAAAATGTCGTCGCCGCACTCGCGCAGGCGAAGGACAAACGCACCCCCGCGCAGCAGAAGACGGTGGTGGATTACTTCGTGCGCAACGTGGCCAAGGCCACCGCCGCCGAGCGCACGCGCCTCGCAGCCGCCAGCAAGGAGCTTGCAGCCGTCAAGCCCGTCACAGTCCCCATCATGCAGGATCTTGATCCCAAGCAGCGTCGCGTCACCAAAATCCAGCTCCGTGGCAACTGGCAGGCCCTTGGAGATGAAGTCAGCGAAGGCACGCCCGCCACCTTCAATCCCCTGCCCGCAAATGCGCCACGCAACCGCCTCACCATGGCCAAATGGCTCGTCAGTCGCGACAACCCGCTCACCGCACGCGTCACCGTGAACCGCCTGTGGGAAAGCATCTTCGGCACCGGCATCGTGCGCAGCAGCGAGGAGTTCGGCAGCCAGGGAGATCTGCCGGTGCATCCCGAACTGCTCGACTGGCTCGCCGCCGAGCTCATGGACAGCGGCTGGGACATCAAGCACATGCTCAAGCTGCTGCTCACCAGCCAGGCCTATCAGCAAAGCACCAAGACCACGCCGGAACTCAATGAACGCGATCCCGACAATCGCCTCCTCGCCCGCGGTCCACGCTTCCGCCCCACTGGCGAGCTTCTGCGCGATCAAGCCCTCGCCGTCAGCGGCCTGCTCAGCGCCAAAATGTACGGCCCGCCCGTGCGCCCACTGACTCCCAATCTCGGCCTCACCACCGCCTTTGGCCGCAGCAACGACTGGACGATCAGCCCCGGCGAGGACAAGCACCGCCGCAGCCTCTACACCGAAGTCCGCCGCAACAGCCCCTACGCCAGCTTCACCACCTTTGACGCTGGCAACCGCGAAGTCTGCATGATCCGCCGCAGCCGCACTAACACGCCGCTGCAGGCCTTCGTGACGCTCAATGACCCCGTCTTCATCGAAACGAATCAAGCCATGGCCCGCCGCCTCGTCGCCGAAGCCAAGGCAACCCCCGAGCGCCTCGCCCTCCTCTTCAAACTCTGCCTCTCACGCGCCCCGAACTCGCATGAAACATCGTCTTTGACGCAGCTCTACACCGAAACACTCGCCACTTATCGCGCCGACTCAGCCGACGCCACCAAGATGGCCACCGATCCCCTTGGCCCTGCTTCCAAAGACGCCGACATCGCCGAACTCGCCGCGTGGACGACGATTGCCAATGTGGTGATGAATCTGGATGAGTTTTTGATGCGCCGTTAATTTCACACTGATTTCCCCATGAACCCCATCACACACGACACCCTGCAGCTCAAGACGCGCCGACAGTTCCTCGGCAACGCGGGGCAGTTCAGCCTCGGGGCCATCGCCATGCATGCGATGCAGCAGCACGCGGGCGCCAGTGCAGCCTCTGACAATCCGCTCGCGCCGAAGAAGTCGCAGTATGCGCCGAAGGCCAAACGCGTGATCTACCTGCACATGTCAGGAGCGCCACCGCACCTCGATCTGTTTGATTACAAACCGGAGCTCGTGAAGCGCAGCGGGCAGGACTGCCCCGACTCGATCCTCAAAGGCCGGCGCTTCGCCTTCACCACCGGCGTGCCAAAGCTCATGGGTACGCCGCGCACCTTTGCGCGTTACGGCAAAGGCGGCATCACGATGAGCGATGCCTGCCCGAACTTCCACACTATCGCCAATGAGATGTGCATGATCCGCTCGATGAACACGGATCAGTTCAATCACGCACCAGCGGAGCTGCTGCTCTTCACCGGTCATGCGCGGCAGGGCCGGCCTTCCATGGGCTCCTGGGCTACATATGGCCTCGGTACGGAAAATCAGGATCTGCCCGGCTTCGTCGCCCTCATCTCCAGCGGCACGCAGCCCAGCGGCGGTCAGGGCTGCTGGGGCAGCGGCTTCATCCCCAGCGTGTATCAGGGCGTGCAATGCCGCAGCAAGGGCGATCCCGTTCTCTTTGTCAGCGACCCCGCCGGCATGAACCGCGCCATGCGCCGCAAGACGCTGGATGCTTTGCAGGATCTCAATCAGCAGCAGGTCGCCGAATTCGGCCATCCCGAGACCGTCACGCGCATGGCGCAGTACGAACTCGCCTTTCGCATGCAGACCAGCGTGCCCGAGGTCATGGACATCTCCAAGGAGCCCCAGCACGTCATCGAAGCCTACGGCGCCAAACCCGGCGAGGCCAGTTTCGCCAACAACTGCCTGCTCGCACGCCGACTCATTGAAAAAGGCGTGCGCTTTGTAAATCTCTTCGACTGGGGCTGGGATTTTCACGGCACCAGCGAAGGCAGCGGCATCACCACCGGACTCACCGCCAAAATGGCCGCGACCGACAAGCCCGTGGCCGCACTCATCAAAGACCTCAAACAGCGCGGCCTGCTGGACGACACCCTCGTCATCTGGGGCGGTGAATTCGGCCGCACGCCTTTCCGTGAAGGCCGCACCGCCGCCAGCAAGGTGCTCGGCCGCGATCACTACCCCGACTGCTTCTCACTCTTCATGGCCGGTGGCGGCGTGAAGGGCGGCTTCGAATACGGCAGCACCGACGAGCTCGGCTTCAGCGTCGCTGAAAACAAAGTCCACGTGCACGACTTCCAGGCCACCGTGATGCACCTCCTCGGCTTTGATCACGAACGCCTCACCTACCGCTTCCAAGGCCGCGACTACCGCCTCACCGACATCCACGGACACGTGGTGAAGGATATTCTGGCGTGATTTCACCACGGCATTCTGTGCCGGTCTTTCAAAGGTGCTGCGGTTGATGGCTTGCATGGACTGGCTGCGCCTGCTCTTCTCCCGCATGACAGGCTCATCCCAGGATCCGGATTCCACCCGCGAACGCATCTGGCGCATCATCTTCCTTTCCGACTCGAAGGCGGGCCGTGTTTTCGATGTGCTGCTGCTTTGGCTGATCGGCCTGAGTGTTTTGACGATCATGCTGGAGAGCGTTGACTCGCTGCGGGAGCAGCACGGTCCGTTGTTCAACACACTGGAATGGGTCTTCACGGGGCTGTTCACGCTGGAGTATCTGACGCGTCTGTGGGTGGTGCGAAAGCGATGGAACTACGCACGAAGTTTCTTCGGCATTGTCGATGTGATGTCCGTTCTCCCGGCTTTCATTTCCCTGCTGCTGCCGGGTTCGCATTATCTCACCACTGTGCGGGTTCTGCGGCTCATGCGGATGTTCCGTGTGCTAAAGATGGCGGAGTACATCGGCGAGGCGGGCGTGCTCATGAACGCACTCAGCGCCAGCCGGCGCAAGATCCTCATCTTCTTCTCCGCCGTGCTTTCACTCGTCTGCGTGGAAGGCACGCTCGTGTATGTGATCGAGCACGATTCCAATCCCGGCTACTCGAACATCCCGCAGTCGATTTACTGGGCCATCGTCACCATCACCACGGTCGGCTACGGCGACATTGCGCCGGTCACCGTGCTGGGAAAAATGATGGCGTCTGTGATCATGCTCACCGGCTTCGCCATCATCGCCGTGCCCACGGGTATCGTGACATCCGAGATTGGCCGCGAGCTGAAAGGCTCCCGCGTCCGCCGCCGCTGCAGGGAGTGCGGCTGGGACGACCATGATTCCCGTGCCCGGCACTGCCAGCAGTGTGGCGTGGCGCTGGAGTAAAACGATCAATGTTTTGACTCGCGCGGACTGGCAAACCCGGACCGTCCACCGTAGTGGATACGTTCGTGTCTTTCCTGCGCCATGGTTGGATTGATGAATTTCGCCGGCCTCTGAAAGTGCTCGTAGGCCAGACGCAGTTGAATGGCCGCCTCAAGTGCATTCACGCCACCTGTCCCCGTGCCTAGACCGGGGCACGCAAGGGTTTTGATCTGCCTTGCTTCGGTGCGATTGTGCCGATGCACCGCCGTGAGCGAAGCCCAAAGAGCCTGATAGATATGATCTGTGCCCTGGATATTCATAGGCACTCGCATCGTGGGTGCATGAGCCACAAACGGGTGGGCCGTATGATCCGTCGGAATGAGGATGCAGGTGCCTACCGGTTGTTCGCCGAGGTAATCGTCGAGGATTTGCCGCTGAACACGCTCCATGACGTGCCTGCCAAAATAACGCACGACGGCGAGGTCGATTCCTGCGTCCATCAATCCAAAGGAATTGCCCGCAGTGATCACGCAATCGAACGATGGCAGATCTTCGAAACGCCCATGGACAATCTCAACTTCGGGATGAGTGCGGAACTCCCAGCGCAACACGTCACAAAGCTCTTTTCCTCTATCGACGAGAATCAATCGCATGTGGTTTGGAAGTTCAGTTATTGGAAACCTACCCCCCCTGCACCGGCGGCATGATCGCCACTTCGCCGCCATCATGCAGCGGCTCGTCGCGCTTCACATAAGTTTGGTCCAGAGCCAGGAGCAGGCTGTTCTCCCAGTCGCGCAGCTTCGGCCAGCGGGCTTCGATTTGAGCGAGCAAGTCGCCCATGGTGGCCTCCGCTGGCACTTCGAGGCTGATTTCGTCCGTGCCGGTGATGTCGCGCAGGACGGAGAAGAAAAGCACACGCAGCTTCATGACGCGGGATTCGGGTTGAGAATGCCGATGCAGGGCAGATTGCGGAAGCGCCCCATGTAATCCATGCCGTAGCCGACCACGAATTCGTCGTCGATCTCAAAGCCGGCGTCATCCAGCGCCACATGGCTCAGGCGCTCGCGGCGTTTGCTGAGCAGCACGCAGGTGCGCAGGGAGGCGGGTTGTTGCGCGAGGAGGCGCTCGCAGATGGCACTGAGCGTGAGCCCGGTGTCGAGGATGTCATCAAGCAGCAGCACATCCTGATCGCGCAGATTGAAGTTCGCGGGCCAGTTCACCTTCACCTCGCCAGTGGTGGCGGTTCCGCCTTGATAGCTGCTGGCGCTCAGAGTGTACAGCCGCACGGGCATTTCGAGTTTGCGCAGCAGATCTGCCACAAAGAAAAGGCCGCCATCCATCAGTGCTACCACGGTGACGACCTTGCCTGCGAGTTCGGCATTCAAGCGCGCCGCCATCGCGTCCACCCGCTCGCTGATTTGCGCTGGGGTGAGCAGGATGCGTTCGAGATCTTGAATGACGCCTGTGACAGAAGATGGCATGGAGCAAAAGAGTGTGTAAAAGGCCAAAGCTGACGTAGCGCAGGCCGCACGACACGCGTTTCTTGTAACCTGAATGAACCCAACTGACAAACCGAACCTGCCCGACCTGCGCGTGAGTTACGACCAGGGCGAACTGGACGAACACAGCGCCCCGGCCGACCCCGTGGAGCTCTTCACCCATTGGATCAACGACGCCCTCACCCACAAGCTGCCAGAGCCGAATGCGATGAGCCTGGCCACCAACGGCCTCGATGGCACCCCCACCGTGCGCACCGTGCTGCTCAAAGGCATCGACGAGCGCGGTTTTCATTTTTACACCAACTACGAGAGCCGGAAGGGCCACGAGATCGCCGCCAATGCCCGGGCCGCCGCCTGCTTCCTGTGGACGGACCGCCATCATCAGGTCTGCCTCAAGGGCGCCATCTCCAAGCTCGACCGTGCCGATGCGGAAAAGTACTTCGCCAGCCGTCCCTACGGTCATCAAATCGGCGCCTGGACCTCCGCCCAGAGCGTGGAAATCCCTGGCCGCGAGTGGCTGGAGCAGCGCGATGCCGAATTCAAGGCGCAATACCCCGAAGGCCAGGTCCCCTGCCCGCCGCACTGGGGCGGCTACACCCTGCTCGCCGACGAGATCGAGTTCTGGCAGGGCCGCATCAGCCGCCTGCACGACCGCATTCGCTATCGCAAAGAAAACGGCGTGTGGGTCAAAGTGCGCCTGAGCCCGTAAGTACAGTAGCCCTCTCGCTCCGCGAGAGGAGCTCAGCGTTTCCGCAAGCCGACACTCTCACCGAATCAAACACGACACCGCCAGCGGTCGCGTCAGGCTCATCTCGTCGGAGCGAAAGGGCTGCCATTCAAGCCAATGGGCCACAGAGTCATCAGACATCCGAAGGCAAAAATAAAAACAACTCACCTCTTGCCTTTCATTATTTTCAGTTTTTAATGAAATCGTGAGCAAGGAACTACCAGAATGGGAAAAGGCACGCGAGGAATTCGTGGTGCAGTGGGGTTCACTTGGCACGCAGTGGGGCATCCCCCGCACCATGGCCCAGATTCACGCCCTGCTCATGACCGCCCCGGAGCCGATGTGTACGGACGAGGTCATGGAGCGCCTGGAGATCAGCCGCGGCAATGCGCATACGAATTTAAAAGATCTCGTCGGTTGGAACCTTGTCCGCATCATCACCAAGAAGGGCGACCGCAAGGAGTACTTCGAGGCCGAGAAGGATGTTTGGAAGATCTTCATCACCATCTCGAAGGAGCGCAAACGCCGCGAGATCGAGCCCGCCATCCACCTCCTGCGCGACTGCGCCGCCCGCACCAAGGACGAAGCCACCGGCCCCGGCAAAGACTTCCACCAGCAGATGCAGGACCTCGACGAATTCCTCAGCTTCGGCGTCAAAGTCGCCGACACCGTCATCTCCATGAAGCATGCCTCAGCCCTGCAGTGGGCCATGCGCCTCCTCGGCTGATCTTTTCATGCCCACATGTTTCATTTAATACTGAAATTTCAGAATATAAAGTCACCATGAACACCGCTCCACTCGAAGTCCGCCGCATGCGCCCGGGCTGTGATGAGACGAATCCCCTCGAGGGCCGGGTCGGGTGGAGTCCGGTGAAGTCGCTCTGGTTCACGACGCATCTGGTCATTGCCGTGATTGGCGGCTGGCTAACGATCAGCCCGGGGGCCGTGCTGCTTTCAGGCGTCTTCACGGTGCTCACCCTGTGCCTTGGACACACCATTGGCTTGCATCGCCTCCTCATTCATCGCAGCTTCAGTTGTCCGCGCTGGCTGGAGCATGGGCTGGTGCATCTAGGCACCGTGGTCGGCATGGGCGGCCCCTTTGCCATGCTCTACCAGCATGACATTCGCGACTGGGCGCAGCGGCACCCGGCCTGCCATCCATTCTACATCGATCAACGCCCCATCTGGCGCGATGCGCTGTGGCAGCTTCACTGCAAGCTCCGCCTCAAACATCCGCCTCAGTTCGAGATCGAGCGCGAGGTGAGGGAGGATCGCTTTTACCAGATGCTGGAGCGTACTTGGATGCTGCAGCAGCTTCCTTATGCGGTGCTGTTCTACCTGGTCGGCGGCATAGGCTGGGTCGTGTGGGGCATCTCGGTACGCATTGTCGTGTCGCTGATCGGCCACTGGCTCATCGGTTACTTCGCGCACAATACCGGCCAGCGCGACTGGCACCTGCAAGGCCACGCCGTGCAGGGCTACAACATCCCCCACCTCGGCCTGATCACCATGGGCGAGTGCTGGCACAACAACCACCACGCCTTCCCCGAATCCGCACGCCTGGGACTGACCCACGCCCAGCACGATCCCGGCTGGTGGGCGCTGCGGGTGCTGAATTTCTTTGGCCTGATCACGCACGTGAAACTGCCCGCTGATATGCCGGAACGGCCCGAACTCTTTCCCCTCAAACCAACCCACTAACCACCCAAACATATGAACGAAACCGTCATCAGCTACAGCCTCTACCTCATCCTTGCCGTCAGCATGACGGTCTGGGTGGCGCGTACCCTCCACAAAAACGGCCGCATCTTCCTCGTTGATTGCTTCAACGGGAACACGGACCTCGCCGACAGCGTCAATCACCTGCTCGTCGTCGGCTTCTACCTCGTGAACATCGGCTTCGTCTCGCTGTATCTGAAAAGCACGGAGGAAATCAGCGGGGCGCGCGGCGTCTTCGAGCTGCTCAGCGGCAAGATGGGCGTCGTGCTCCTCATGCTCGGCGGCATGCACTTCTTCAATCTCTACGTCTTCACCCGCATGCGCCGACGCGCCACCCTCGCAAACCTGCCACCGCCCGTGCCGCCAATGCATCGCGTCAGCAAAGCGCATGATATTCTCGACACGCTGTGAAAACGCTCCTGCGCAAAATGAAGCTGTCGTTCCTCGCGATGTTGTGCGGCTGGATTGCGTGCAACATCGCGTTGTGGCTCGTTGCCGGATACTTTGAATGGTTCACAGAAGAGACATCGCGCGGGCGATTCTACGATTGGTTGCCGGCTATTGGAGCCATTTCGGGTGTCGAAATCGTGTGTGTCTGGCTGGTCATTTTTCTGCCGGTGGACCTTGCTGTGCGGGATGACTCATGGCTGCGTCAGCCAAAAACAGCCGCGTGTGCGGGCTTTGCCTCGGCCTGCGTCTTTGTGTTCGTTTGCGGCGCAATTACTCCAATATTCAACTCTGCAAGCGCACTGCTGGCGATGGTCCTTCTTGCCGGATTGACCGGGACCACTGCCGCCTACGTCCGCGCACGGATGGACAAACCCAACCCACGAACTGTGCCATGAACACCCTCACCGTCTTCTACGATGCCCGCTGCGGCCTGTGCTCGCGCTTCCGGCGCTGGATGCTCGATCAGGCCGCGTACGTGAGGCTGGTGTTTCTGCCCTACGATTCGCCGCAGGCGCTGCGCCTCTGCCCGGACCTGCCCAACATGCGCGCCGATCAGGAAATCGTCGTCATGGGCGATGACGGCTCCCTCTGGCAGGGCGCGGGCGCATGGGTGATATGCCTGTGGGCGCTGCGCGAGTATCGGGAGTGGTCTCTGCGGCTCGCCAGTCCGGCGATGCAGCAGATCGCCCGCCGTGTGGTGCATTGGATCTCCAGCAACCGCATCGGCCTCTCTCACCTGTTGCGCCTGCGCAGCGACGACGCGCTGCGGGTGCAGATCACTGAGACGACTTGTGACAATGGGGCCTGCTCCATTGAAACACGAAACGCGGCTTGAATGAAGACAGCGGTCTGCGCTGTAATGCCTGCATGTCATTCCTCCGCAGTCTGCTCATCCTCGGCACCCTCGCCGCCAGCCTCCACGCCGCCGAGGACAAAATGCGCCTCGTGCGCGAGACCGATGCCCTGACTCCCGAGCAGGAGCGCGGAGGCCTGCACGTGCCGCCCGGCTTCACCGTGCAGCTCTTCGCCAGCGAGCCCATGATCAACAAGCCCATCAACATGGCCTTCGATGCGCGCGGCCGCTTGTGGGTTTCCTCCACCGTCGAGTACCCCTACGCCGCCGACAGAAGCCGCTGGTCCGACCCCGAAGGCACCCGCGTCAAAGACAGCCGCGATGCCATCAAAATCCTCGAAGACACCAATGGCGACGGCAAGGCCGACAAGGTTACCGACTTCGCCGACGGCCTGAACATCCCCACCGGCGTTCTCCCCTGGCACAAGCCGGAGCACAAGGCCGGATGCATCGCCTGGAGCATCCCCAACATCTGGTACTTCGCCGACACCGACGGCGACGACAAAGCCGACCACCGCGAAATCCTCTTCGGCCCCCTCGGCTACGAAAAAGACACCCACGGCATGTGCAGCAGCTTCCGCATGGGCCTGGATGGCTGGGTGTACGCCACCCATGGCTTCAATAACACGAGCCATATCAAAGCTAGGGACGGCAGTTCGCTCGATCTCCACAGCGGCAACGTCTTCCGCTTCCGCCCCGATGGCTCACGCGTGGAAATCTGGACGCACGGCCAGGTCAATCCCTTCGGCCTTTGCTGGGACCGCTTTGGCAATCTCTACAGCGCCGACTGCCACAGCTCGCCCATCTACCAGCTCATTCGCGGCGCCTGCTACCCCAGCTTCGGCAAACCCGATGACGGCCTCGGCTTCGCCCCCGTGATGTGCCAGCACAGTCATGGCTCCACTGGCATCTGCGGCATCGTTTACATCGACGGTGGCGTCTGGGGCCCTGAGTGGGACGACCACATGCTCGTCGGCAACTGCGTCACCTCCCGCGTGAACCATGATACAGTCACCTTCACCGGCTCCACGCCCAAAGCCAACGAGCAGCCCGACTTCATCACCAGCGATGATCCGTGGTTCCGCCCCGTCGATCTCCAGCTCGGCCCAGACAACGCCCTCTACATCGCCGACTTCTACAACAAGATCATCGGCCACTATGAGGTGCCACTCGACCATCCCGGCCGTGACAAAGAGCGCGGCAGAATCTGGCGTGTGGTGAAAGTGGAACACACAGTCAGCCCCACGGAGTGGAAAGAGTATGCAAGCAGTGCTCAAAAGATGAGGCTTCTCCTGGAGAAAGGCAGTCCCCCTCAACGCAAGGTCGCCACCGATTGGTTTGCCCAGTCACCAGAACTTTGGAAAACGGAGAATTTTGCCTGGTGCGGCAATTGTTACGAAGCCACACATCAGAACACAGACCGACGTGCAATAGCGGCCAATACATGGGTCTTGCTCCGCACTGGCAATGAAGGAGATCGTGCTCGGGTGGCCCTGGGAGCGGCCGAGTTTCTGAAAGAAAGAGATTTCACCTGGAGACATGCGAGCGTGAGGTTCCTTGAGGCTCTGGACCATTGGCCCGATGAAGCAAAAGCGGCCATGGTTTTGACCTCACGTGAAATGCCGACGACGCAGACTGCAACGTTGCGCACTCTGGTCCAGGCGGTTGCTGCACATCCAGCGCCGGAATTTGTCGCTCCCCTCATGATGCATCTTGGACGCACTCCACGTGAAGATCCCTCGCTCCATCTTGCCATCATGATCGCACTACGGAGTTGTCTTGAAGTTCCGAATGGCTGTCTGGCATTGCAGGGTGTCAAAATCCCAGCGAGCCTGCATTCAGATGTGGTGCAACTCGTCAGCAGCACCCGTTCAGCAGAAGCCTCCCAGTTTCTCTGGGATCAGTTTGCTTCATCCAATGATGCAGCTCATCAGGGGGTCCTTTTCCTCCACGTGGCTCGTTACGGCGACCCCAAGCTCGTTGAGCAAGCGATTGCACTCGCCCGCAAATCATCGGCATCATCCGACACCAACTCGGCCATTCAAAAAATCACCGCCCTCCACAACGGCCTCAGCGAGCGCGGTACCCCTGCCAATCCCGAGCTGCTGCAATGGGCGCAGGAGCTCGCCACCCAGCTCCTCGATTCCGCACCGCAGCAGCCCGCTCCCGCATGGACCTCCTCTGGCGATGCCCAATGGTCTTTGCAGCCACGCAAATGCACCGACGGCACTCAGGCGCAGGTGCTGCAGAGCATGGCCAAAGGCGGTGGCGATGAGGAAAAGCGCACGGGCATTCTCAAATCCAAAGACTTCCCCGCGCCCGCCAAACTCATCGTCTGGATCAACGGCCATCGCGGCCCACCCACCAGCAAAGCGCACGACAAAAATCTCGTGCGCGTGGTGGACGCACAAAGTGGCACCACGCTCGCCAGCGCCTTCCCACCGCGCAGCGATGTCTGCCAGCGCACGGAACTGGACCTCTCCGCACACACCGGCAAATCCGTGCGCCTGGAGATCGTGGATGGCGACGACGGCAAAGCCTACGCCTGGCTCGGCATCACCCGCATCCAGCCCGCCGTCGTCAGCGTGAACGATTTTCAAAATGAGGACAGCACCCGCACCGCGCTCAAGACCCTTGCCGTGCTGCTCCAGCACACCGCGCCCGCCGCATTGCGCGAAAAGCTCTCCGCCTACCTTCCACCC
>Ga0075012_10000385_pt1 | contig 47762 bp, 50 predicted proteins | sample All_14_2_FD_71474 | JGI IMG/M metagenome (GOLD analysis project Ga0075012, IMG submission 71474) | Freshwater microbial communities in response to fracking from Pennsylvania, USA - Allegheny Zone_MetaG_DW_15 | ecosystem: Environmental > Aquatic > Deep subsurface > Groundwater > Drilled...
GAGTGGACAAGGTCGTGAAAGCAACAACGTTCAAAAGGATTGCGCAAAGCATCCCGGCACAATGGCTTCCGTTCGCGGATGTAGCCAGTGTCGGCTTGCCGTTGTCGCGCCTTTTGCGTTTGTCGCTGTTCAAAGTGACGATGGGCATCACCACGGCCCTGCTCATTGGCACGCTCAACCGGGTCATGATTGTTGAATTGGGTGTGACAGCTTCTCTGGTCTCGCTGATGCTCGCCCTGCCCTTGCTGGTGGCACCTTTTCGAGCGGTGACGGGGTATCAATCGGATACCCACCTGTCAGCATTTGGCTGGAAACGTGTGCCCTTCATGTGGGGCGGCACGCTGGTGCAGTTTCTTGGGCTGGCCTTCATGCCGTTTGCGTTGCTGGCGCTGTCCGGACAGGGCCAGACCCCCCTGCCCGCCTGGTTGGCGCAGGGCGTTGCAGCCATGGCGTTTTTGATGGTCGGCGCGGGGTTGCAAACGTCCCAGACGGCTGGTTTGGCATTGGCCACCGACTTGGCCAGCGAAGAAACACGGCCCAGAGTGGTTGCCTTGATGTACATCATGCTGCTCGCAGGCGCCGTGAGTGGCAGCCTGGTCTTTAGCGTTTTGCTGGCAGATTTCAGCGCCCAGCGCCTGGTGCAGGTTGTACAGGGAACTGCCATGGTGGTGTTGTGCCTGAACGCTTTCGCCCTGTGGAAACAAGAACCCAGAAACCCGCAGCGTGCGGCCACGCGCAAACAAGTCACCAAGCCATCGTTCAAGTCCGTCTGGACCAACTTCATCAACTTGCCCCATGCGCGCCGCTTTTTGTGGACCACGGGCCTGGGGACGATGGCCTTCAACATGCAGGACGTGGTGCTTGAGCCCTACGGCGGCGAGATTTTGCACTTGAGCGTGGGGGCCACCAGCGCACTGACGGCCATGTTGGCTGGCGGTGCACTGTTGGGCTTTCTGTTGGCTGGCCGCCAGTTGGCCCGCGGCATGGACCCGTTGTTGCTGGCGGCTGCGGGCACGGTTCTGGGACTCCCCGCTTTTTCAGCGGTCATTTTTTCGGCCCCCCTGGAGGCTGGCTGGCTGTTTCGCGTGGGTGCGTTGGGCATTGGTTTGGGGGGTGGCTTGTTTGCGGTCGGCACACTGTTTGCCGCCATGCGCCTGGATGGCGGCGGGTACATCGGTCTGGCCTTGGGCGCCTGGGGTGCAGTGCAATCAACTGCCGCGGGCCTGGCCATGTTCCTGGGCGGCGCCTTGCGTGATGTGTTCACCCACTTCACGGCCAGTGGCGCGTTTGGCGCCGCCATTGCCGCACCCTCCGTTGGTTATAGCGTGGTCTACCACGTCGAGATGTTTTTATTGTTTGTCACCTTGATTGCCATTGGCCCGCTGGTCAAACATGGCAAGCACGTGGCCCAACACAGGCCGATTATCCCTGTTATCCAGTAGATTTTTTGAAGGAGTTAACCATGGAATTTGGTGGTTTCACACAGTCTTTCGACGCAGCACAACTTGTGCTTTACGTTTTTTGGGCCTTTTTCGCAGGGGTGGTTTATTACCTCCAGCGTGAACAACACCGGGAGGGCTACCCGATGGACCCCGGTCGACCCAATGGCCCCTACACCACTGGCTGGCCGCTGGTGAAGCCCAAAACCTACAAAATGCGCCATGGCCCCGATATGGTGGCGCCCAACCCGGACCGTCAGGATGGCGAGTATTCGTTCGAACCGGGCAACCCCTGGAGCGGTGGCAACATCGTCCCCAAAGGTGATCCGCTGCTGGCCGGTGTGGGCCCAGGCGCCTGGGCCATGCGGGCAGACGAACCTGATTTGACCTACGAAGGCAATCCGAAAATTGTCCCCCTGCGCGTTGCCAAAGACTACAACGTCGCCAAGCAAAACGTTGATCCACGGGGGATGCAGGTGCTGTGTGCGGACAAGGAGAGTGCCGGTCAGGTGGTGGACTTGTGGATTGACCAGTCAGAGTCCATCTTCCGCTTCATCGAAGTCGCTCTGAAAGACTCTGGCACCCACGTCCTCATTCCCATGAACTTCGCGCGCATCAACAAGCACGGTGTTCACGTGAACGCATTGATGTCCTACCAGTTCAACAACGTGCCCAAGACCAAGTCGCCTGAGCAGATCACCTTGCTCGAGGAAGAGAAAATCATGGGTTACTTTGGTGCCGGTTTGCTGTACGCACACCCCAGCCGGTTGGATCCATTGCTGTGAAAGCCACCCACGAGCATGAGTTTGAGGCAGCACCCGGGCTGCCCGAACCCCTGCCTGCGGGCGAAAAATTGCTTTGGCAAGGCGCGCCGGACTGGTTCCGTCTGGCGCTTCACGCGTTTCATGTACGCAAGATCGCCGTCTATTTCCTGATCATGCTGGTGATTCAGCTCACCTATCTGACGGACAGCGATGCCAGCAGCCGCGAGATCACGATCTCGATTGTGAAAAGTTTTCTGACAGGCCTGCTGGCCATCGCCATGCTCAGTGGCGTGGCCTGGTTGTCGTGCAAAACAACCATGTACACCATCACCGACAAGCGACTCGTGATGCGCATTGGGATTGTGCTCACGCTGACATTCAATTTGCCTTTCAAAAGAATTGCAGCGGCCTCCATCAAGCATATGAACGGGGCGGTGGGCGACATTGCGCTGAGCCTCTACCCGGCGGACCGCATCGCCTGGATGCACCTTTGGCCACATGCCCGGGCATGGCGGCTGACCCAGCCCGAACCGGCCTTACGTTGCATCAAGGACGTTGACGCGGTCGGCAAGCTACTTCTGGCAGCCTGGAGTCAGCATCATGCCGACGAGAGAGTCACGACGGATGCCACCCGCCCGGTTGAACCATCAGGACAGACAGGTCAGGGCCTGCCTGCATGAATCAGCCTTTGTCCTCCGGTCCCTCCAGACCTCCTATCCGAGTACCCATCCGCTATTTGCTGCTGTTTCTGGGGCTCATCTTGGCGGCGGTAGCTTTTGTCCGATTCCAAGGCTTGGCCTGGACGGTGCAAGATGCACCCATTCAATGGCAACGCGAACTGGTTTTTGTCGACACCCCGGATGGGCAAATTGCTGCCATTGACTTTACAAATCGCCAAGAAGTGATGCGATTTGAGGGTGAGCAAGGTTTTTTACGGGGAACCCTGCGTGCACTGGCGCGTGAAAGAAAACGTCGCGGCATCGGCCGTGAGGCACCCTTTTTGGTGCTTGAGCATACCGATGGGCGGCTCACGCTGCTGGACCCGAGTACGCAGCAGCGGATTGACCTGGCGTCCTTCGGCCCGATCAATTCGGCCATCTTCCGCAACTTCAAACCTCAGTAGCCAACCAGGATACTCACCATGACTACCCTCGTGCACAGCATTGAAACATCAACTGATGCCAACGCCAAGGCGGTTCAGAGCAGCATGCTCAGCCCCCGTTTCTACACCACGGATTTCGCCGCGATCGACCGCATCAATATCGAGCCGCTGCGCAAGGAGTGGGACATCATGATGAAGGAGTATGAGGGGGATAACAACCACGACCACTTCCAGCGCGATGCGGCATTTGCCGAAGAATTCGCCCAAACCATGCCTCGGCTGTCCAAGGAAATGCGCCAGGAGTTCATCGATTTCCTGGTGAGTTCACTCACCTCCGAGTTTTCGGGCTGCATCCTTTACAACGAGATCCGCAAAAACATTGCCAACCCGGACATGAAACAGTTGATGGCTTACATGGCGCGAGATGAGTCTCGCCATGCCGGTTTCATCAACCAGTCGTTGAAAGACTTTGACCTCGGCATCGATTTGGGCAACCTCAAACGCGAAAAGGCCTACACATTTTTCAAGCCCAAGTACATCCTGTACGCGACGTACCTGTCGGAGAAAATTGGTTATGCACGTTACATCACCATTTACCGCCAGCTTGAACGTCATCCCGACAAACGTTTTCACCCCATCTTTCGCTGGTTTGAACGCTGGTGCACCGATGAGTTTCGCCACGGTGAGTCGTTCGCACTGATCCTTCGCGCCAACCCCCACCTGCTGCGGGGTGGCAACCTGTTGTGGATCCGCTTTTTCCTGCTGGCCGTCTACGCCACCATGTTTGTCAGAGATCACACCCGGCCCATGTTGCATGAAGCGATGGGGCTGGACTCTGCCACCTATGACTTCACCGTTTTTCGCATCACCACGGAGATCACGCAACAGGTGTTCCCGATTGCGCTCGACACGGACAACCCGAAGTTCAGGGCCGGACTCGAAAAACTCTTTGTCATCTCCAAGAACAATGACCTGGCCAAGCAGCAAGGCGGGGTGCTGGGCAAATTGAAACAGGCCTGGTTCGTCACCCAAGCCGCCGTGGTTTTTGCCCGCCTGTATGTGCTGCCGGTCAAGAAACAGACCCTGACCGCCAATGTGCGCATGGAACCCGCGTGGTGAGTGACACCGTTTTGGCAGCTGGCTACGCCGCCCTGTGCTGGTGGTTTGGCACCGGCATCATTTTGTGGCTGGACCGACTCCCGCCCCGCAGCTTTCGCTGGAGTCTGGGCGGCTGGAGCATTCTGCTGCTGCTCAGTTTCTGGGCTGTCGCTGAAAGCATGAAAAGCTCAAGTGTCAGCAACGCCTATTTGGGTTTTGGCAGTGTGATTGTGATGTGGGGATGGCATGAATTGGCGTTCTTGACTGGCTGGCTCACCGGTCCTCGCAAAACAGCCTTGCAGCCAGGTGTGACTGGATTTGTGCGGTTCAAACAGTCACTGGACGTGATCCTGCACCATGAACTCGCGCTGATTTTCAACTTTGTCGTGCTGTGGGTGATGCAGTGGGACCAACCGAACCACGTGGCCCTGTGCACGTTCGCCTTGTTGTGGTGCATGCGGGTCAGCGGCAAACTCAATCTGTACTTTGGCGTCCCGCGAAACGGCGCCCAGTACCTTCCCAAACATTTAAGTTACCTGGCCAGCTATTTCCCGACGAACGGGATGACACCTTGGTTCGTTTTTTCCTTCGGCACTGCGCTTGTGGTGTGGGTATGGATCATCGGCCAGGCGCAGTTGGGTGTCGTGGAAGCCTCCACCGGTTGGGTGATGCTGGCGACGCTGCTCGGGTTGGGTATTCTGGAGCACGCCATGATGGTCTTGCCCTGGCCTATGGAGCGGTTGTGGGGTTGGGCGCTCGGCACCAAAAATGACACTGTGCTGGATAACGCAACATTGGATTCAAAATGAATGCATTTTCAAATGTAGAAATCGCCACGGCGAAACATGAAGCGCACGACAAGCGGCCAACCGCGATCGTGATCGGAAGTGGTTTTGGTGGCCTGGCAGCGGCGGTGAGGCTAAGCTGCAAAGGTTATCGCGTTCAAGTCCTGGAAAAGCAGGATCAAGCGGGCGGACGCGCCGCGGTCTGGCGACGTGACGGATTCACTTTTGATGCCGGACCGACCATCGTCACCGCGCCATACATGCTGGAGGAGTTGTGGGCCATGTGCGGCCGGCGCTTGGCCGACGATGTCACCCTGATTCCGACCACACCGTTTTATCGCATCCGCTTTGACGACGGTAGCCACTTCGACTACGGCAGTGACCAGCAAGCCAACCGGGACCAGATCAAAAAAATCTGCCCCTCTGACCTGCCTGGTTATGAGGCATTCATCAAAGAAGCCGAGGCTTGTTATCAACTGGGTTTCCAGGAGCTTGGCAGCATCGTGTACGACAGCCCCAAGGACTTGTTGCGCGCCATTCCCAATATGCTGCGCCTGCGCGGCTGGCGCAGCATGTACGCGATGGTGTCGAGTTACATGAAAGACCCCAAGCTGCGCGCCGCGTTCACGCTGCAGTCGCTACTGATCGGCGGCAACCCGCTGAGCGTCACGGGCATTTATGCGCTCATCAACGCCTTGGAGCGACGCTTTGGTGTGCATTGGGCCATGGGCGGCACGGGTTCAGTGGTGCGGGGATTGGTCAGCCTGTTGAATCACCGCCAAGTGCCTATCCGGTTCAACGCCGAGGTTCGTCGCATTCTGGTTGACCAGGGTCGTGCAACGGGGGTGGAGCTGGCCAGTGGCGAGCGCATTGAGAGCGACATTGTGGTCAGCAATGGGGACACCGCTTGGACTTACCGCCACCTGATTGACGCCAAGCACCGACCACATTGGACGGACAAACGCATCGAAGGCAAAAAATATTCCATGGGTTTGTTCGTCTGGTATTTCGGCACCAACAAACGGTATGAAGATGTGCCTCACCACACCATGGTGCTCGGCCCGCGTTACCAGGAACTGCTGGATGATATTTTCAAAAAGAAGCACTTGGCCGACGATTTCAGCCTGTACCTGCACCGCCCAACCGCCAGTGATCCCGGGATGGCGCCGGCTGGATGCGATACGTTTTATGCGTTGTCACCGGTACCCCATCTCGATAGCGGAACCGACTGGAAGGCCATGGGCGAAATTTACCGCCAGCGCATCGAGAAACGCCTGAGTGAAACCCTGTTGCCGGATCTGAAGGCCCATATCGTCACATCGCAATTCACCACACCGCAAGACTTTCATGACCGCTTGTTGTCTTTCAAGGGTGCCGGGTTTGGCATGGAGCCGCTGCTGCTGCAAAGCGCCTATTTCCGACCGCACAACCGCAGCGAAGACATCAAAGGCTTGTTTATGGTCGGCGCCGGCACACATCCGGGCGCGGGTGTTCCCGGTGTGCTGATGTCTGCCAAAGCGCTTGAACAGGTTGTTCCTCATGCCAACAGTTTCGCTTGATTACGACGCCCGTGATCTGAGGGCCTGCATCGCGATGATGAAGGGCGGCTCGAAAACGTTTTTCGCCGCCAGTCGCTTGCTGCCCTTTCGGGTGCGTGCCGCATCCGTGGCTTTGTATGCCTTTTGTCGGGTCGCCGATGACTTGGTGGACCAGGGCGGCGATGTGCATGCCAACTTGTCGTTGCTGAAGCATCGGCTGGACATGATCTATCAAGGTACGCCCTCCAACTGCGTCGAGGACCAAGCCCTGACGCTGGTCGTCCAGCAATACCAGTTGCCCCGCTTGTTCCTGGATGCGTTGCTGGAGGGTTTCGAATGGGACGCCCTGGGACGCCGCTATCAAACCCTGGAAGACCTGCAGACCTATGCAGCGCGTGTAGCCGGTACCGTAGGCGCCATGATGTGCTGGATCATGGGGGCGAAATCCAGCCTTACCTTGGCAAGGGCATGTGAATTGGGTGTGGCCATGCAGCTCACCAACATCGCCCGGGATGTTGGCGAAGATGCGAGAAATGGCAGGATTTACTTGCCCCTGGAATGGATGGCGTCTGCCAACATTGATGTTGCACAGTGGCTGAATGATCCGCAACCGACCGACATTGTCAAAGCACAAATTGCCCGACTGTTGGACGAGGCTGACGTTTTATACCAAAGGGCACAGTCAGGTATCGCCGAGCTGCCGCCTGATTGCCGGGCAGCTATTTTTGCGGCAAGTTCGATTTATGGAGAAATTGGCGCCCAATTGCGGCGTGAAGGATTGGATTCAATTACCCGTCGAACAGTTGTCAGCACAACTCGGAAATTGGTCCTGCTGGCAGCAGCCTGGACCCAAGTACGTTGGGTTTACGCCAAGCCCAACCAGCCCTTGCCGTTAGAGGCGATCAGTTTCTTGGTTGATGACCAACAACTGAACTTTAATGCACATGGTCAGAAACACTATTTCCCTAACCGTGCCATGAATCAGCGTATCGAACGCATCATCGGGTTACTGGAACGACTTGAGAACGAAAAAATCGGTCGCAAGTCGTCCTGATTGAATATATTTTGATTATTTTTTGTCGTCGGGACGATTCATCCAGTTCATGATCATGAACAGGATGAATACGACGTACATAATGATCAAAATGGTACTTGTTTTCATAGTTTCTCCTTCAGGTTGACGTTAAGTTACTCTTTAATTAACACAGGATTCATATCCGTGACGCGTTGATAACGGGGACGAATGAGCGGATACATCACGACGAGGGTGACCAAAAGCAATACTATTTCTATAGTATAGACAACTGTGTAGCCAGTGAACGCATCATATCGGTTGGCCACCAGATCGCGAATCACCCCACCCATCGCCATCGCGACCCCGGCGGCTGTCGCCTGTACGGCACCCCACGCGCCAAGCGCCAAACCCACCTGATCCTTAGGCGCCAGAACCATGGTCGCCGTTAAGGTGCCATGTCCAAACAGGCCGACACCGCATCCGATCAGAAAGGCACCCAGGGAGAAAAGCCATGGCAAATCAAGATAGCCAGAGGCAATCACCGACAAAAACGCAGGTATGCCCAAAACGACCCCACCAGTTGCCATGAGGCTGGGATCGGTACCACGACTCAGCACCCGTGATGCCCAGCTGAAACCGATCAAACTTCCAAATGCCAAAGTGGCCGTCAAGGTGGTTGTCGAAGAAACACTGAGCCCGAGAATCTCGCCACCATACGGCTCAAGCAGCACATCTTCCATCTGAAATGCCATGGTACCTGCCCCAAGCACAAACAGACGGCGAACGGCTTGACCACCCTGACAGAAACTACGCCAGGCTGCCGAAAAACTCTCGTCATCAACCGGTGCGTTCAGCCGCCCGGGTTGCCTGGCCTCCTGCTTCCACAGCGCTGTCACATTCAAAATCATGGTCACCAAAGCGGCACCCTGGATCACCTGCACGAGACGACCCGGACTGTAGTCGGACAACAACTCACCGTAAATGAAGGCACTGCTGATCATCCCGACCAACAACATCACATACATCAGGCCCACGACCTTTGGCTTTGACTCCTGAGGCGCCAGATCGGTCGCCAAAGCCAGCCCGACAGTCTGGGTGGTATGCAAACCTGCGCCCACCAGCAGGAACGCCACCGCAGCACCCAGTTGCCCAATCCAGGCGGGTGCGTCCGCAGCATCACCTGCGCCGGCAAGCACCAAGAGCGCGAAAGGCATGATGGCAAAACCGCCAAACTGCAGCAGGGTACCCATCCATATGTAGGGCACACGCCGCCAGCCCAATGCGGAACGGTGTTTGTCAGACCGAAAGCCAATCAATGCCCTGAGAGGCGCAAAGAGTAAAGGCAAACTCACCATGATCGCAACCAGTGCAGAAGGCACTTTCAGTTCGACGATCATCACCCGGTTAAGGGTACCCACCAGCATGACCAAGGCCATGCCAACTGAAACTTGAAACAAGGAAAGTCGCAACAACCGCGACAACGGCAAATCAGGCGAAGCCGCATCCGCAAACGGAAGAAACCGTGGACCCAGACTGGACCACTCCGAAACGACTTTTTTACTAAATCGACTCATTGGAAAAGAGCCCGGAATCCGAAGATTCCGGGCTCTTGCCTTCGTGTGTGAATTACTTCTTCGCCACGACAGTTGCAGGCAACGCGGGTGCTGCATCCGCAGCTGCAGCAGCCACAGCCTTGCCAGCGCTACCGCTGTAATAAGCCTTCAACCATGGCACGTTCGTGAACAATGCCAGGTGAACAGCAAATGCGGCGATCGCAACTGCGCCCAAATAAACTGGAATACCAGTGGAGGGCTTCACGTACAACCAAATTTTGCCGTAAATCATGGTAATAACTCCTTATTTGAGCCAGGGTGAGTAAATGTAGGACAGCAAATGGGCGAATGCGGCAATCATGCCGAAAATTTGCGTTCCCTGAATGAGATGCCGATGGATCTCTTGAGACTCAGCCTCGGTCAAACCACTTGGGTATACTTTGTCTGTATCAGACATGGTTATTCTCCTTGCAACGTGCAAAACCCGCACGAGGGTTATTTAAGGCCGGAATGGCCAAAAATTTCGAAACGCTGTCAGCACCAATCAGTGTTTGCGTGAAACAGAATTCACACCCATCGATGGAGCTGACAGTGAAATATAGTAACAGCGAATGACATTTTATCTTTGATATACATCAGAGTTTCCTCGGCATCCGCCACGGCAACATGGCGCGCACCACCGGCGATACCAATCTCGGAATAGAAAGTGATTCGTGAAAACTGGAGACGGTTTCACCCAGCAATTCACTTTTCAAAATAGCCCGTTGGTAAAACGGCGTATCTTCAAGCTGCTCAGTAATTTCAACTTTTGAGCTACTACGCATACCTCTAGACACATGCCATCCCGTGCGCGGCAATAATTTTCTTTCCGGCGGAGAAAAAGTATCGATACCGCCCTGCTTATTAAATAACAGCGCCAGCGTTGAACTACCTTGATCCTTGAAGCGCATATCGTATAAAACAGCGGTGCTGCCATTACGCATCAGACTACGCGACCAATCCCATTCGTGAAAAGCGTTCTCAATGGGTTCGTCACCTTCATTCGAGTCGACATAAGCCGTCCCTGTCCACTGCTGCGCTGGGTCGGTCAAATCGACCTCAATGCGCGCGGTGGGTGCGATCGGGCCCCAACGATGTTTGCCCTGTGGGTGAATCGGCGTGCTAAAGCAAAACAGCCGATCAGGCTCGATCCTGATGTGCCCAACAATCCGCCGTGGAATGGGCGCACTGACTTCGTTGACCCGAATGTTCAAGGCGACACCATCCCAACTCACTTCACTCGGTCCGATGACATAACGCTTAGCATCGCGCGAACAGTGCTTTCGGCCACGCTCGGTCATGCACCAACGTTTGCTGTTGCGGTGGTACAGGGCAACATTCAGAGCGCAATGGTTGTCAGGGTCTGACGTCCCTTTGCGTCTAGCCCACGCGTAATAGGGCGAGAAAACACTCCCCACAAAAACAATCACGCTCAAACCGAACTGGCCGTCATCACTCATGGCGTCAACGTACCACCAGAGGTAGCCTCCATTCGGAACCGGCTGGTCAAACCGAGGTTCTCCATCACGGCCGCGGCCGCCAGTCGCCCCGACATGGCTGCCATCGGTACCCCGGCTCCCGGATGCACACTGCCCCCCGCCAGATACAACCCCGGTATCAGACTGACCGAGCCGGGTCTCGAAAATATGCTCAACCATCCGTGTGTTGCCTGTCCGTAAAGTGCCCCCCCAGTTCCGGGGAAACGTTGGTGAAACTGACGTGGGGTCGTTCGAACTGCCGTATCGGGATCCAGCTCAATCTCCAAGCCACACTTCCTTGCGCGCTCGAAACACCGTTGTTGCAACCCCTCCAACATGTCCGGCACCAGATTGGGATCATCCACATCACCTATAGCGGGCGCATTGACCAAACACAACATGCGCTCGGGCCGAACCGGAACATCTTCGGTACCGCGATCTTGGGCACACACATACAACGTGGGATCTTGAGGCAAGCGCTTGCGACCAAAGATATCGTCGAACTCCGTCGCATAACGGCGGCCAAAAAACAGGTTGTGCCGATCCAACTTGATGCCCCGTGTCTTTGCCAGCAAGCACCAGGTGACGGCGGACAAAGAACGAGGTTGCGGGCGCGCAGGAACTGCTTGGCGCGCCTTGCCGCCCAACAAACCTTGACGCAGCGCAGAGGCATCACCATTGAACACCACAGCGTTCGCTGCCAACACCGAGCCGTCGTCAAGAACAACACCTGTGGCCCGCCCGTTGGCGACCTGTATCTCGCGACAACCCGTCTGGTATTGAAACTGAACCCCGTTTTGTTTGCACAGACGAACCAGACATTGCGCCAGCGCGGTCATACCACCTTGAACCGACCAGACACCGTCCATTTCAACCTGGGCGATCAGATTCAGCGTGGCAGGTGCCTGCCAAGGCGAAGAACCACAATAGGTTGCATAACGCCCAAACAACTGCTGTAGGCGAGGATCCGCAAAGTGGCGCCCCAAACTGTCCCACATGCTGCGCGTCGGGCCAACCCCGGCCAACAAAGCCAGCCCCCGAGGACCCAGGCTCCACATGAACTTTGGCAGATGCATGGCCTGTGAGCGGATAAAGGGCCCTTCCAGATAACGGTACAAGGCCTTGGTCGTCTTGGCGAACGTTTGAAACCGGGCCGCCTCGTCACTGCCGGCAAAGGACGCCACCGCCGCTTCGCTGGCCTGCAGATCCGAAAACAAGTCGAGTGAACTACCGTCATCCCAAAAATGCCGTCCAATCACGGGGAGCTGAGTCAACTTCAGCTCGCGATCGATATCGGCACCCACCGACGCCAACAGCTCGGCAAAAACCCATTTCATGGTGAAAACAGTTGGCCCAGCGTCTACAAACTGTCCACCCACCTCTTGCGCACGAAGTTTGCCGCCGGCCACATCACTGCGTTCAACCACAGTCACCTGCAGCCCGGCATGCGCCAAGCGCAAGGCAGCCGCCAGGCCGCCCATGCCGGCACCAACCACAACGACCCGTTTGTCAGCCATGCTGCACCTCAAGGGCCTGGTCATAACTGCGACCTTGCCAGCAACCCGTCATACTCAAAACTTGCATCCGCACAAACATGGACTCGGCAAAGTAGTCGTTTTTGTAAGCCGCGTTGATGGCCACCTTGTGCGCGCCATTCTGCGCATACGCCACCATGGCATCCACATCACGCCACAAGCTGAAAGTACATTGCCGCAGCAGAGGCGCCTCTCCCAAACCCATTGCCAAGTAGCAACCCGGCGTGGTGCTGAGTTCTTTCTGCGCGGGCGGGGAATAACGCCAAAAGGCAAGCGCTTTGGCGGGGCGAATCGTGCCCCGCGTCAAAACGGCTATCGGACCATTTGACAAGCCAGATGCACGATCATCTTGAGAACCGACCAAACAGGCACTCGGCGTCACACCCCATGCCTGCTGATCCCACTGTCCCCTGGCTGATGTCACCGTCAACATGCTCAACCAATGCTCCCGTGCATGGTCAACAATGGAGCGCACGTGGTCGCCCAGACAGAATTCCTCAGCCGCCCGCTGGTCCTCAAAAAGACAAATGAGTCCCTGGTGACTTCCACTGGGTCGAAGACCAAAACCACCGCCATGCCCACTTCCCATGACTTTGGAAAAAAGCAACCCAGGAACGTCCTTGAGCGCCGCCCCGCCTTGTACGAGGCGCATCCAACCCCAGGCGCGATGCTGCACCAAATAGTCCACCAGTAATACCACAACAACCCCGGACAGGTCTTTGGCCGCACTAGTCTTTGCATTCATGGAATGACCTCTAAGACTGTTGGGCGACCGCGACGCGGTACGCAGAGGTGAAATCTGCAGCGGTACGCATGGTGGACCTCGTCAAACCAACTCGATCTAGTTAGCGGCGACCGTCGCTGTTGGCGAAGGCCGTGGCGCGCCCAGCTCAGGGTAATCCTTGAGCATTGGGGCACCGTTCATCGGCTTATAAGCAGACTGATGGCACGTCGCGCAATTGACCTTGGGAGCGTCGCCCGTCGGGCCGAGCCGGTTGGCAGGAAACGCGCTACGCAGGGGTTCAAGGTAATTGACATTCAAGCTACGCGCCATCTGGATACCGTGCCACGCAGTCACCCGTTGAGGAGGTGCACCGTCCCATTCGGCAAACGAACGGCTGTTGTGGCAATACGTACAGTTGACATTCAACGACGAAGACATGTGCGTCATCAAGCTGTAGGTCCACTCCGCCTGTTTGATCGACGCGTTGTTACCCGATGGCAGCGCTGTCGTGCTGTAGACACGGATTGGCTTGGCTTCCAACAAGAAAGGCGTGAACGGATCACTTGGCAAGGAGGCGTACTTGACGCTGATGGCGGCCAGGTTTTGACCAGCGGCATCACCGATGAAATTGGAACCGTTGGCCTGAGGAGCTTCCTTGAACCAGATCTCGGACGGAATCGGCTGTCCACGGTGGCAGGTGTAACAAGTCACACCCGTTTCCACAACGTGGCTCTTCCACTCCGTGTTGATGTGCCGTGTCATTTCCAGCATCCGTCTGGACACCACCTTGGTGTACAAAGCATCGTCGGCATAGTTGTCAACGTTGTGGCAGTAGGCACAACCTTGCACTGGCGACACCCACTCCGTCATCGCCGTCATGATGCGCGTGAATTCCGCAGCGCTGGTGTCACCCAGCACCTTGACGTTCTGAAACACTTGAGAAGCACGCGGGCCCTCAGGACTGGCCGGTGCCAGGGCAACCGGCGAAACGTTGGCCTGCGTGATCGCATCAAGAATGCGCGGGTTGTAAACCTGCAACATGCCGGTTCCGCGGTAGCCACGCTGTACCGAATCCGGTACCGGACGCTCACAACCCGCTAACAGTACCAGACAGCCAAGTGCCAGGAAACGCAGAAAATTCGATGTCATAGTCATGGTTTCACTCCATTCAGGAGGGCGGGATCAACGACGATAGGGAACACATTGGGTTGTGGCGGCACGACACCGTGTTTCATCGACCACAAGTACCAGTTGTCCACCACGGTGCCGCTCAGCAAGATGCCGATACCCCCCACCAACGGGCACAACACAGCGAACCACCAGCCCCAACGGTGAATGGACTCCATCGTGGCGTTGAATCCCATCGTCCAGCGCCAGAACAACGCAGCGCGCTCCGAGGCACCACCCCGATCAAAAATCTGCTCAATTTCACGCTCGCCGCCAAAACGGGTCACAGCCAGAATGGTCGCGCCGTGCATCGCAAAGATCAAAGTTGAACCGTAGAGAAACGCAATCGACAAGGCGTGGAACGGGTTGTAAAACAGGTTGCCGTAGCGCAGCGAAAACGCAGCAGTCCAATCCAGATGCGGGAAGATGCCAAAAGGTACAGCTTCGCTCCATGACCCCATCAAAATCGGGCGGAAGAAACCCAACACCAGGTACAGCCAAATCGCAGCAGCAAACGCCCAGGCCACGTGCGTGCCCATGTGCAACTCACGCGCGCGGCGGTAAACCCGCAGCCACCACAAAATCAACGATGCCGTCAGGAAGAAACCTGCCATCAGCCACCAACCACCTTGGTTCAGGGGAGGTAACTTCAGCCCGTACTCAGGCGGTGGCGGCTCCAAAGCCAGCCAAAACAACTGGCGAACAAACTGGACCGGGTCCCAGCCGACGGACGCCAGCATGTTCATCCCGATGATGAAAAAAGCAATGCAGAAACTCACCGCTGCAGCAACACCCAGCGTGCCAAGGTAAATTGGCCCAAGCTGCGCATTACCCAGACGACCCAACAGGTGGAACTGAACTGGCTCACCAAAGCGAGGTTCATTGCCTTTACCCAGGGGAACCCCGTGGTGCACGGCGCCCACAGGTTGTACTACTGTAAATAGATTTTGATATTCAGCCATGATGCGGACTCCTGACTTAGTTCCAGATGGGCATATTCAGCCACCAACCCCACCACTCAGGCCACCCACGTGTCCAGAACGGGCCACTGATCACAATACACAGCGCGCTGAACAGAACGGCGGCAAGCGCCAGGAACAAGCCGAGACGGTGGATACCCAAGGTACCGATCGAATAACCAATGATGTCGCGGAAAAATGTATCTTCTGCCTCTGGCGCACATACCCGCTCGCCGTTCTTGGGGTTCGACGCAGAAACAATCAGTGAACTGTGCAACGACAGCGCGAACGTGGTGCCAAAAAAGAAACTGATCGCCAGCATGTGCGCTGGGTTGTAGTGGAAATGCAGGTACTGGTAGCCAACGTTGGAAACCCAGTCAAGGTGGCTGTAAATACCGTAGGGGAAGCCATGTCCCCATGCACCCATCAGGACGGGACGGATCACCACCAGGGTCACATAAGCAAAAATCGCCACACCAAACGCCAGCGGCACATGCAAACCCATGCCCAGCTTGCGACAGATCTCGACCTCACGCAGCATCCAGGACACGAACGCACCAATAGCACAGACTGTGATCAATTGCCACAAGCCGCCCTCAAGAAGCGGCGCAATCCCGAGACCGTAGGACAGGTCTGGAGGTGCAATGCTGATCTGCCACAGATTCCAGGTGGGACCTTGCGATGCACCCCAGAGAATCATGAGCGTGCCCAACAAACTGAAAAACAATGTTGTGACACCGAAAAAACCGACGTAGAAGGGGCCGACCCAAAAGTCGAACAGGTCACCACCAATCAGAGTTCCCCCACGAACTCTGTACTTCTTTTCAAAGCTGAGCATCGCCATGATTGCACCCGCCTAACTAGAACTGACCCAAAGTCAGCTCTGAATTGATTACAAAAACGAGGCAAACGAAACCCAAAAGCTTTGGGTCCGTTTGCTTTCCATAAACACAGTCCTTAGGACCCTGCTGCTGGAACTGTTGCTGGCAGCGGTGCGTTTTGCACGGCCACTGCGCCTACTTTCTGGCCGTCGAGCCAGTTGAACTTGTTGGTACCCAGCAAGATGAGGTGAATCATCGCTGCCAACGCAAACAGGAAAACACCTTGAGCAACCATAACCCGAATAGGGTCGAACAAACGCCAAATTCTCCACATGGTCATTTCTCCTAAATAATGTATGACATGAGTGTGTAAACCGCTGAACTCACACCTTCAAGTAAGCTTTTTGAATTTTCCGCCCCAGGCAAATATGTTCTCCACTGCATACCCGCTAGCGAAGCCAGCACAGACGCAACAAGGAGAATGGCAAACACTGGTGCAAAAATCATCCAAAAAGCCAGCGACCTTTCCGCATGCAGAAATTCGCTTTGTATTTGAGGGCTTTGATTCATGGCAGCTAGTCCTTAAATCCAAACGCCAGCTTTACAGCCAGGGTCGCCAAGCCCAAACAAGAATGTGCGCAACCACAGCAACCGCCGTGAATCCCACAAAGCCTTGAACGTAGAACTTGTGGAACTCCTGGGCTTCCTCGTCAGTCAGTCCGGAAATAGAGGTTTGATTCGACATGCGAATACTCCTTCACAAAAAAGCCTTTCGGCCGATGATGCGCACAACCCGCGCAACCTGAGTAGCCAAGGTTTGCGGCCTTGACATCTTGTTGACCAAGGCTGAACACAGCCTTGGCTTGGAGACATGCAGATCAACACTCATGCATGCACTCCCAATCCCAATTCTTCGCCCGCACGGTTCACGTGCGATACGGTCACCAAATTTTGTTCATCCTGGCGGGCCAGTTTTTCAGCCAGATCACGCAAGCGCTTGGCCGCAGAAATCTGAATCAGCACGGGCTGACCCTGAATCAAATCACGCATGCGCAGCTGCGCAGCTTCTTGCCAGGACGCATTCGGCACCACCACACCGCGGGCATGGGTCGGATCGACACGGTCCAGATCAGAACCCAGCGGCAGGATGTGAAACAGGGCATCAAACAGGCTGTTGCACACTTCCTGAATAAGATAAGTCGCCCCGCTATATCCCATGAAAGGAGTACCAGTATGGCGACGGATCACAGCACCAGGAAAAGACGCCGGAATAAACGACGCCCGCATGGGCCCGCCACCCGACATTTCGCTCAAATACATGCGTTCGTTGTAACTGCCGAACATGATCAGCGGCGTTTGTGTCTTGCACAACTCGCGAATTTTCTGGTTGTCAGTTTTGGCGCCAGCGGTGCGTGAGACACTGAACTTGCAGGGCAAACCCATCTCGACTTCCAGGAAGTGTTTCAGGCCACGTGCATACGTTTCGTTGGCCACGACAGCAAAACTGGCTGTCGAGAAAAAGTCCTGCGTCACTGAACGCCACAAATCCCACAGCGGTTTCAACGTGGTGTGCCGCTCACGCTCAATGAAAGGCTCGGGATTCAGACCCAGCAACTCTCCTAGCTTGCGCAAAAATTGCGTCGTGCTGTGCAGCCCAATGGGCGCTTGCAGGTAGGGGCGCTCCAGCGCTTCACACAGCATGCGGCCAAATTCGCGGTACATGCAAATGTTGACATCCGCGTTCACCAGGTTGCCAACCTCTGATAAATGGCTGCCCAGCGGAAACACCATGTTCACTTCTGCGCCAATTCCCTCGACCAGACGACGCACCTCAGCCAGATCACTGGGAGAGTTGAACATGCCATAGGACGGGCCAATGATGTTGACGCGGGGCTTCTCCGTCACCGGGCGATCGCAAAGCGGCGTACGCGCGGGAATCTTGCGCAAGCCATACTCGCTCCAAAGCCAGTAGATGGCCCGGTTGGCACATTGCCATTGGTCTTCGTCGATCGTTCGCGGCAAAAACCGCAAAATATTGGTGCCCTCGGGCGTGACACCGCCACCGATCATTTCTGATATCGACCCGGTGACCACAACCGCTGGCAAATCCGGGTCCAACGTGGCATGGGCACGCTTCATCGCGCCCTCGGTGCCTTCGCGCCCCAGTTGTTCCTCGCCCAAGCCGGTCACCACAATGGGCAACTCATGGGGCGGCAGGGCGTCGGTGTAATGCAGAACCGAGGTCACCGGCAGATTTTCGCAACCCACCGGGCCGTCAATCACCACCTGCAGTCCTTTGATGGCCGTGAAGACATACACAGCCCCCCAATAGCCACCCGCGCGATCATGGTCCAAGATGTACATCAGCCCATCTCCTCGGCTTTGCGCTTCTTGATCGCGCGATCCAGCTGACGCCGCGTCTCGATGCGGAATTCGGGATGCGCCACAGGCACATCTTCCCAGACGCCAGCCGTGTCGCCAGAGCCCACATTCTCAAAAAATGCGGTCATGGTCTCAAAGCGGGCCCGATTACCAATCGCAGACTGAACCACTTGTACCAATGAACCTGCACCAGCCACACCCATCAACGGACGGGCCGAGATCAAATTGGTGAAGTACAGCGCCGGAATGGACATCTGTTTGGCCTTTTGCACAACGGGCGTCGTCCCGATAGCCAGATCAGGACGGAATTCGTCAACTGCTGCCATGTCTTGCTCAAGGGAAGCACGAAACTGGACTTGCACACCTTTCGAGCGCAACCAATCGGCGTCATCTGCATTCCAAGGTGTGGCCGGGCACGCGGTACCCACGTACTTCAAGTCAGCCCCACACTCCACCAACAACCGTCCTACCAACAACTCGGAGCCTTCATAACCACTCAAGGTGATACGGCCCGTGATGGCGTTGGCGGACAACACAGCTTTGATAGCTGCCGCTGCCTGGGCTTTGGCCAGATCAATCTTGTCTTGCGCCACACCCGCGGCCTCACCGATGGCTTGCAGCCACGACACCGTGCCATCCAGCCCGACCGGCGCGGAGCCCACCACTGGGCGACCAGCAGCTCCAAATTCACGCACACTGGCGGTGTAAAACGGATGGATGGCGGCCACCGCCACACAATCCAAGGCGGCATACAGCTCACGCCATTCACGGGTAGGCACCACCGGACCTGCGGCAAGCCCCATGGGTGCCAGCAAATGGGCGATACCAACGGGATCAGCCGGAAACATTTCACCCAGCAAGGTCACGGTGGGCATGTCCACCACGCCACCGCGTGGCGCCTGCACCGGGCCACTCTGGATCTCATGGCGGGCATACCGGAGCATCGCGCCCGCGAGGACATCTTTGGCCTCGGCATGGGTCGGGACACCAAAACCGGGAACGTCAATACCAATGACCCGAACGCCATTGATCTCTTTCGGCAACAGCTGCAGCGGCACACCGCTGGCGGTGGGCACACACAGGTTGATGACCACGATTGCGTCCAGCGTGGCGGGATCAGCCTGCAAATGGACGGCTTCACGAATGTCTTCAAACAGCTTGCCAGTGACCAAGGTTTCCGAGTTGAACGGCACGTACCCCACACTGCGCCGAGCGCCATAGAAATGCGAGGTGAAGGTCAAACCATAAACGCAACACGCTGAGCCCGACAAGATAGTCGCGGTCCGCCGCATCCGCAAACCCACCCTGAGTGCACCAAAAGCCGGGCACATGCTCTGCGGCTGATCATGCGGGCCCGCCTTGGCATCTTGCGGATAGTCTTTGGCGTACTGCTTCAAGATGTCAGATTTACCTGCAGCCTTGGCGGCAGACAGCAGCTGTTCACCACCGGCATGGCAACCCATACCGTCACCCTCCAGTGCAGTCGCCTGCATCTGTGGTGTGGTTGCTGAAATGTTGGAAGCGGCGGCAGTCATCGCTCAAGACTTGTCGTAAATGACTTCCAGGCTGGGCTTGACAACGTCGTGCCGTCCCACCATGTCAAAAGAGGTAGCTGGCTCCAGCACCACGTTGCGACCCACCACATCGGCACTGAACAGGCCCAACAATTGATCTTGCGTCTGGGGCTTGGGACGCACCGGCGGCGCCTCACCCACATTGATGGCGAGTTGCTCGAACATGGGGCCCCATTCGCCACCCGGGATGCCAATGATTTCGTAACTGGCGCTTTTTCTGCGGATGTCTTCGTTGGCAGGGATCGCTGCCAGCACGGGAATGCCTGCATTGGCTGCAAAAGCCGCGGCTTCACCGGTGCCATCGTCTTTGTTGATAACCATGCCAGCCACACCCACGTTGCCACCGAGCTTGCGGAAATACTCCACAGCCGAGCACACGTTGTTGGCCACATACAGTGACTGCAAGTCATTGCTGCCAACCACGATGACCTTTTGGCACATGTCGCGCGCAATCGGCAAGCCAAAGCCTCCGCACACCACGTCCCCCAGAAAATCAAGCAAAACGTAGTCAAAACCCCAATCGTGGAAACCGAGCTTTTCCAGCGTTTCAAACCCATGGATGATGCCTCGGCCACCGCAGCCGCGTCCGACCTCCGGTCCGCCCAGCTCCATGGCAAACACACCGTCACGCTTGAAGCAGACATCGCTGATACTGACGGCCTGCCCGGCCAGCTTCAACCGCGACGACGTCTCGATGATGGTCGGGCAAGCCTTGCCACCAAACAACAAGCTGGTGGTGTCACTTTTGGGGTCGCAGCCGATCAGCAAAACTTTTTTGCCTTGTTGCGCCATCATGTAGCTCAAATTGGCCAAGGTAAAACTTTTGCCAATACCGCCTTTTCCGTAGATCGCAATGATCTGCGTCTCTTTCGAGGGCGCGCCAGTTGACACTTCCGCCAACGGCTCAGCAGCTTCTTGCCGCAGCCGCTCGACAAACTTCACGGTCTGCTCGACAGGGGCACCCAAAGTGGTCATGCGTTAGCACTCCAATCCATAATCATTTTCAAACACAGCGGGTCACCAAAGGCCACTTCGTAAGCAGCCAGCGCGTTTTTGGGCGACTGGTGGTGCGTGATCAAGCCGTCAAGCGATAGCCTGCCGGTATTGACCAACTCCGTGACCGCCAACAGATCTGCCCGCTTCCATTCGGCCGCCGTGCGAATTTGGGCTTCACGCATGAACGCGGGGGCGTACGCGAAGTGGAGGTCTTGCTTGTAAAAGCCAGCCAACACCACTTCACCGCCGGGGGCCAAACGCAAAATGAGCTTGTCTAGCAGGTTGCTGTCGCCGCTCACGTCGTAAATAGCCTTGTAATCCTTGCGCGGGTCATCATCAGGATGCACCACACGGTAACCTTCGGCACCATCCATGCGGACCGCTTGCGTCTCCCACACCGTGGGCTCCGGCGCACCAGCAGCCACCGTCAGACGAGCCAACAGCCGCCCCATCACACCATGGCCCACAATCAGATCGGGCGAGGTGATCACTTCGCGTTTGCCACCACCCGCAACCGCGTGGTAGGCCGTCGCGGCCAAGGCCAACAACACCGCTTGTTCTCCCAAGCTCTCGGGAACTGGAATGGCGCGCTCTTGCGGCACCACCAAATCAGAGGCTGAGCCACCAAACAGGTTGCGCACACCTTGAAAACAGTTGGCACCCGGCAGAAAAACGCGTTGCCCAACTTTCAGGGTGCAATCACCCGCCACCTTGATGACGCGACCGACCGTCTCATAACCCGGAACCAGGGGATAACCCATCCCCGGAAAAGCTGGCATCGTGCCGTCCCAGAGCAACCTTTCGGTGCCCGTGCTGATGCCGCTGTACTCCACCTGCACATGAACCCGATGGTCTGCCAGCTCGGGCAAGTCCAGAGACTGCACCGACAGATGCTGCGGCTGTTGGAAGACGATGGCTTGTGCTTTCATGAATTTAATTCTAGATTGACATTCACATTTGTCAACTTGAATTTACAGTTTAATCTTACGGTTAGGGTAAATACTTAGATCGAGCCAGATTTGCGAGCGACTAAGAGGCGGGTGTGGATAGGCATGGCATTGGGCACGAGCTCGACCCGTTCGAACCCCGTCTCAAGCAGCATGGCCTTCAGTTCACTGGCGGTTCTGTAACGACCGGCCCCCATGGCCAGCAAGTACAAATGGAAGTACGCATCCCCCAGCGGTGGGTCGCCGGGCTCCTGAGCCATGGGCTCCGCCAGCAAGAGACTGCCGCCAGCGGGCAACGCCTGGTAAATCCTTTTCATGATGCCCAGCACCGCGTCGTCCGGGTGGTCATGGGCGACACGCACCAGCGTGATCAGGTCAGCCCCTTTGGGAAGGTCATCATGAAAGAAGCTGCCCGGGTGGTAGCTCATCCTGCCCTCCAGACCCAAGCTGACATGATTTTTCTGCGTCAAAGCCAAAACGGCTGGCAAATCAAACAACTGGAACTTGAGCTGTTGGTGCTGTTGTGCCACGGCCGCGACAAAACGCCCCATGCCACAGCCCACATCCATCATGCAGCGGTGTTTCTGGAACGAATAGGCACTGAGGATTTCTTCAATCACAAAATTCTGGGAGGCAGCCATCAGCGCCGAATAGCGACCCACCTGATCGCCTTTGGCCACCGAATCCTGGGCCGGTGATTCTGAGTGGGCATAGGGCCAATAGCCGGCCATGCCACCCCGCCAGGTGTCGCGCAAAAACTCCAAGGGGTCGGCCATGTCGTGGTAGAGCAAATTGTTGTGCTCTACCATGGCCCGGATGCCTTCGTGCGCTGCCAAGGGTGCACCCAGGGCACCCAGCCCTATACGCTGCTGGCTTCTATGCTCCAACAACCGTAGCGCGATGGCAGACAGGATGAGTCGCTGCAACACCGGCGCGGGCACTTTGCAGCGCACTGACAGCTCCTCCAGCGTGGCAGGCGCCTCGCGCACCATGGAGAAAATATTCAGCTTGACACAGGACAAAAGCACCTGCGAGTGAACGAACCCCGACATGAGATCGAACACCTGTTTGGTACGGCGGCGGGTGACCCACCGTGTCAGGGGATTCGAGATCGACATCCGGTACAGCCCGGGCCGGGTCATCAGGTCATCAATTTTTTGATGAATCCCATCCATCCACGACTGACTTTTGATACCGGCGTGCGAGGGCCGGGCGAGATCCAAATTTTCCACAGCGGCTACCCAACGTTGGTCTGACGAAACCCGATCAAGCGGACAGGCTTTGCGTGGCCGTGTGATGTTGCAAGCGGTATTGCGCGAAGACATCGCTGGGAACCAGTCGCTCGGCTTCCCGGCGCACCAGTTGGCGCAGCAATTCGCGGTGCGAGCACAGGGGAATGCTGGCAATGGCCGTTTCAATCAAGGCCTGGAAATGGGCCATGGCGCCATCCAGACCCAGTTCACTGGCGGCGCTGGGCCGATCATGCAACACATCCTGACCCGCTGGCTTGCCCAGCAAAATGGTCTGACCCATCACATCGCGGATGTCATCTGCCACCTGGTAGGCCTCACCCAAGCTGGCGCCCAGCGTGGCCCACGGACTGGCATCGCTGGCGCAGCACAACGCACCAGCACAGGTTGCCGCCACAAAGAGTGCGCCGGTTTTGGCACGCTGGTACTGGCCCAGGTCGGCCTTGACTTCACATTCCCACGCTTGTCCGGCCACGATCCCTGACGGCAAACCCACACCAGCGCTCAAGTTCTGCATCAATGCGACCAGGCGCGCCGGATGCGCCTGACCAGCATTCAACAAGACCTGGTAAGCCATGACGATCAAAGCATCGCCTGCCAGCAAGGCCAAAGGCTCACCGAACGCCTTGTGCACCGAAGGTCGCCCGCGGCGGATGTCGGCATTGTCAAAAGCCGGCATGTCATCGTGCACCAAAGACGCGCAATGCATCAGCTCCACCGCACAGGCGGCTGCATCGGTCAGTTCGGGAACATCTTCGCCACACGCCATGGCGACTGACATCACCAGTTGGGGGCGGACCCGCGCACCGCCGGAAAACACGGCGTGACGCATCGCGTCGACCAATCTTGGAGGTGCGCCTACACCCACAGCCCGCTCAAAGTGAAATTCAAGGGATTTTTCGGCACGCTTCAACAGATCCATATAGCCTCACTTTTGTGTCACGTTAACTTGACATTTGTGCGTAACTATATATAACGGTCAAAAGTTGTCAACCAATATTTACATTCTTGCGTTGTGCCACAACCGACGATGCCCGTTGTCAAAACGACACATGCCTCCCGGTTAGCGACGCCCCCACGTTGGTTCACAATGAAAAAAGGACATCTTGCAAGCCTCGGACCGCCAAATCGCTGGCGCCTGCGGGTGTTGGCGTTACCATGGCTATGACCAAGACCAATTTTGGTGGGGTTGACTTGAGCGGATGACGCCAGCGCAGCAACACACAGGGATAACCATGCTCAACAGTACGACCCATTCAGCAGCTCCTCATGCCATCCCTGGGGCCTACGGCCAAAGCTCGGTGGATGCGTGTACAGGCTCGCTACGCAGTCTGATTGAGAGTCAGATCATCCCGCGCTTGCTTGAAGCCCATCCCCGTGTCGGTGATGTCAACGCCCCGGATGTCGAGCGTGACTACCAACCCACCGCGACAGAGGTGACGGCATTTGCCGAACTGTGCATGGCCAATGAGCGTACCCAGGTGCTGACGTTTATCGAGAAGCTGCTGCTCGACAACGTGAACAACGACAGCATCTTTTTGAACCTGATCGCACCGGCGGCACGCCACTTGGGTTGGTTGTGGGAGCAGGAACGTGCCGACTTCACCCAGGTCACCATGGGCTTGTTGCAGATGCATCAGATCACCCACAGGATAGGTTACGAGCACCCGAGCGGTCCGCAGCAGGCGGGATCGTCCCGACGTGTCATGTTGGCCGGTGCGCCGGGCTCTCAGCACATTCTGGGCCTGGCCATGGTGTCAGAGTTCTTTCGCAAACATGGCTGGCAAGTGGTCGTGGACATCTCAACAACGCCCGCCGAGTTGTGTGCCACGGTCAAAAATGAATGGTTCGATTTGATGGGACTGTCGGTCGGCGTGACAGAGCAGTTGGATGGTCTGGCCGAGCTCATCGCCACCCTGAAGAAAAAGTCGCGCAATCGCGATATTCCGGTGCTGCTGGGCGGCCCGGCCTTCCTCTTCCATACGGTTGACGCCAGAAGTCTGGGGGCAGACGGCATCGCCACCGATGCCCTCGAAGGTGTTCAGATGGCCTCACTGCTGGTGACCAACTGATCACCGCTGTGTCGACCCTGAACATGTCATCCAACCAGTCGCACCGCATGCTCACCCGCACCGGCGGCGTCTGATCATCCGCTTGCCACATGCCCGCAGACACACCGCCCATCCGCCCCAAACAAGCGCTGTCGGGTCTGGTCCCTTTCCTGCGGCCACACAAACTGCGCATTGGTCTGGCGCTGGTGTTCCTGCTCCTGGCCGCGGTGACCACCCTGGCCTTTCCGCTGGCGCTGCGTAATCTGATTGATGGCGGTCTGACGCCAGGTGATCCGGGCGAGCGGCTGATGGCCTTGCGTGGCCACTTCGCCTTGCTGTTTGGCGTGGCGGTAGCCCTGGGGATGTTCTCCGCAGCGCGCTTTTATATGGTGAGCTGGTTGGGCGAGCGTGTCAGTGCCGACCTGCGCAACGCGGTGTACGCCCATGTACTGCAGCAAAGTCCGGAATTTTTTGAAACCACCCAAACCGGCGAAGTGCTGTCGCGCCTGTCAGCAGACACCACGCTGGTGCAGACCGTGGTGGGCTCGTCCCTGAGCCAGGGCTTGCGCAATCTGGTGATGGGGTCGGGTGCGCTGATCATTCTGGTGTGGACCAACCCGGTGGTGATGGCACAAGTGCTGCTGATCCTGATATTGATCGTGGTACCGGCGGCAGCGTTTGGCAGGCGCTTGCGCAAACTCTCGCGAGCCAGCCAGGACCGCGCCGCGGACTCCAGCGCGATCGCGGCGGAGGTGCTCAACGCCATCCCGGTGGTGCAAAGCTACACCGCCGAGCAGCGGGAAACCGACCGTTTCACTGCTGCCACCGAAACGGCCTTTGAAGTGGCCGCGCGACGCTCAGGCACACGCTCTGGGCTGGTGGCGTTCATCATCATCGCCACCAGCGCGGCCCTGCTGTGGGGCTTGTACCAGGGCACGCAAGCGGTGCTGGCGGGCACCATCTCCGCAGGCCACCTGGGTCAAACGGTGATTTACGTCATCATTCTGGCCAGTGCCTTTGCGGTATTGGGTGAGGTGTATGGCGATATATCACGCGCAGCGGGCGCGACCGAACGGCTGATGGAACTGCTGGCCAGCCAGGCACCCATCACATCACCGGCCCATCCGGCTCACGCCCCGATCCACCAAGGGGCCAGCACGATCACGTTTGATTCGGTCGTCTTCCATTACCCGTCGCGTCCAAGTCAAGCCGCTTTACGTGATTTTTCCTTGACGGTGCCAGCCGGGCAGACAGTGGCGCTGGTTGGGCCCAGCGGGGCAGGCAAAAGCACGGTGTTTCAGCTGCTACTGAGGTTTTACGACGTCCAAAGCGGGCGCATCCTCCTGGATGGTGTGCCCACCCGCAACATGTTGCTGGCCGATTTGCGTCAGCACATCGGCATCGTGCCGCAGGATGCGGTCGTCTTTTCCAGCAGCGCGCTGGAAAACATCCGTTATGGCCGACCCGAAGCCAGTGACGCCGAGGTGAAGGCTGCCGCTGCGGCGGCCTACGCAGACGGCTTCATCAACGCCCTGCCCCAAGGGTATGACACGTTTCTGGGTGAGCGCGGTGTTCGACTGAGCGGTGGTCAGCGCCAGCGCATCGCCATTGCCCGCGCCATCCTGAAGAACCCACCGCTGCTGCTGCTGGACGAGGCGACCAGCGCGCTGGATGCCGAGAGTGAACGCATGGTTCAGGCCGCGCTGGAGTCAGCCATGCGCGGACGCACCACGCTGGTGATCGCGCACCGGCTGGCCACGGTCCAGAAGGCGGACCGCATCGTGGTGATCGACCAGGGGCATCTGGTCGAACAGGGTACCCATGCCGAGCTGGTGGCCCTGGGCGGTGTCTACGCCGGGCTGGCAGCGCTGCAGTTCAACGCCTGAAACCGCGCCGCAGTGGTTGTCCATCGCCCGGATCACTTGTAAACTGAAGCGGTTTGTTACAGGAGCACCCCATGGAAGTGTCCAGCGCCCGATCAGCACCGGTTCAATCCACACAGCAACCCACCGCCTCGCAGAAAGCCAGGCAGGCATCCGAGGCCACCCAGCGCCCACCTGCCGAGGCCATGCCCGTCAAGGCAGAACCGCCCAAGCCGGTGATCAACACCCAGGGCCAGGCCACTGGGCGTTTGTTGAACGTGATCGCCTGACACCACATCGACTGTCCGAATGGCTGCACTGGCTGCCACCAACAGCGCCATACCGTCGCTGCAGGCCACGCTGACGATGACCCGTCTGCAGGTCGCGCGGCGGGAGGCGCACCAAGCCGAGTCCAGCGTTCGTCAATTGCGGGCCGACCTTGAGGTCGCACAAAACAGATCTGATCAGCGCCAGACCAACGTGCGCAGGCTGACGGACCAATCCCGCCAAAGCGATCCCACCTACTCACGCCAAATCCAAGCCAAAGCGGCCGACGTTCCCATCCAGGCACAGGCAATTGTGTTGGGTCTGTACCAAGCAACCAACGCCCGGCAGGCGGTTGACGGCAACGGTTTGCCAAGTGTCCCGGCAGCGGCGCCGGTGATCAATACCCAGGGGCAGGCCACCGGACGTATCGTCAATATCAGCGCATGAGGTCGGTCGGTGCTGGCGCGATCGGTTGAACCTGGGGTGTGATCGGTGCGTCGGCTGTCAGACAGATGATCTCTGTCACCAGGATCAGACTAGGGTGCGTCCAACCAATCCAGCTTCCACGTGCCCGAGAGCACGTTTTGCAACCACAGGGCGGCAATGAGCGTTTTGGCATCTGTCACCGTGCCATCGCGGCACCAGGCCATCAACTCGGATGGGGTGGCGGTAAATACATCCAACAGTTCGTCGTCGTCCAGGCGCCGTTCGCCTGCGATCAGACCGCGTGCAAACCAGATATCGATGAATTCGGTGGAGTAAGAGATTACCGGGTGCAACAAGCCTGCACGCGCCCAAGACGTGGCCTGGTAACCCGTTTCCTCACGCAGTTCGCGTTGGGCACATTGAAACGGGTCCTCGCCGGGATCGATCTTCCCAGCCGGAAACTCGATCATCACCCTGTGGAGCGGGTACCGGAACTGCCGCTCCAGCACAAGTCGAACCTGCCCATCGGCATCTTCCACCAGCGGCACCACCATGACGGCACCCGGGTGAACGACGTATTCGCGCGTCGTCAGACGCCCATTGGGCAATGCGACCGTGTCGCGCAACACATGCAAAAAATGACCTTTGCACAGCTCTGAGCTGGCAATTTGGGTTTCCTGAAGGTGATTCATGGTGAGCATCCGGCGGTGAGGTGTTCACCCAAGCCCGACATCCGGCAAGATCAGGTCGACATCATGCGCACCACGGCATTGGCACACAAGGTCATCAAGCCGCCCGGTAACAAACCCAACACCAGGAGCAAAGCGCCGTTGAGCGCCAGCACCGCACGGACATCATGGGGTGCCGTCAGCGGCGCGGTACTTGTTGGCGCATCAAAGTACATCACCTTGACCACACGCAGGTAATAAAACGCCCCAATCAGCGACATCATCACCGCAAAGACCGCCAGAACGATGTTGGACGTGGCACCGGAAGAAATCAAGGCCTCCAGCACAGCGAGCTTGGCGTAAAACCCAACCATTGGCGGGATGCCCGCCAGGGAGAACAGGCACAGCGCCATGATGCCGGCGTACAGCGGGCTGCGCTGGTTCAGTCCAGCGAAATCTGAAATTTCTTCGCTCTCAAAACCTTCACGCGACAACAGCAAGATGATGCCAAAACTGGCCAACGTGGTCAGCACGTAAGACACCACATAAAACATGGCCGACCCGTAAGCGCTGCCCGCCGGGTCGCCCTGCCCGTTCACGAAGCCCGACATCATGCCGATCAGCACAAAACCCATGTGAGAAATGGTCGAGAAGGCCAGCATCCGCTTGATATTGGTTTGCGCAATGGCTGCCAGGTTGCCCACCGCCAACGACGCCACGGCCAGAACCATCAGCATTTGCTGCCAGTCCACCGACAGGGGCGACAGGCCTTCGACCAGCAGCCGAATCATCACGGCAAAGGCGGCCAGCTTCGGTGCCCCCCCGACCAGCAGCGTGACCACCGTTGGCGCACCCTGATAGACATCCGGAATCCACATGTGGAACGGAACCACGCCGAGCTTAAATGCCAAACCGGCCACCAAAAAGACCAGGCCGAAAACCAGAATCTGCTGATCAATCTGGCCGGTACTAATGGCCTTGAAAACCAGGCTCAGATCCAGCGTGCCCGTCGCACCGTAAAGCATGGACATACCGTACAACAACAGGCCGGACGCCAGCGAACCCAGCACAAAGTACTTCATCGCCGCCTCAGTCGAGATGGCGTGGTCACGTCGCAAAGCGACCAAGGCGTAGCTGGACAGCGTCAACAACTCCAGCCCCATGTAGATGCCCAGAAAGTTGTTCCCGGAAATCATCACAAACATGCCAAGCACCGAAAACAGGCTCAGGGTAAACAAATCACCGCCGCGCAACATGCCGCGACCAAAGGCGTAATCCCGGCCATAAACCAAGGTCACCATGACCGACACGGCAGCAAAACACTTGAGCCAATGACCCATGGCGTCATTGACCACCATGTTGCCAAACGCATAAACAGTCTGGCCATGGGTGGCTGATGCGGCTTCCAGCGCCGCCACCACCGCGAGGGTGAGCATGGTCAAACCATAGGTTGCCCCACGCTTGCCGCTCTTGACCGACACATCAAAGAGCAGGATCACGCAGGCCATGACCAACAGGATAATTTCCGGAATAACCGCCAGCAAACTGAGTTTGTCAATCATGTGGATCTCTAGTCTTGGATTCAGGTTGGGGCTCAGGGCAGCTTGGATTGCGCCACGTGCTTCAGCAGTTCAGCCACTGAAACATCCATCACATCGGTAAATGGCTTCGGGTAGATGCCCATGTAAAGCACCGCAATGGCCAGCAGGCTCAAGAAGAAAAACTCGCGCTTGTTGATGTCGGTCAGGTGCCTGACATGGTCATTGGCAATCGGGCCCAGGTACACCCGCTTGAACATCCACAGCGAGTAAGCCGCACCAAAGATAAGCGCACTCGCGGCCGCCATCCCGACCCAGAAGTTCACCTTCACAGCGCCCAGAATGACCATCCACTCACCGACGAATCCTGCGGTGGCAGGCAAACCGCAGTTGGCCATCACAAACAGCAAGGCAAACGCGGTGAACTTGGGCATGGTGTTAACCACCCCCCCGTAGCTGGCGATTTCGCGCGAGTGCATCCGGTCATACAGGACACCGATGGACAAGAACATGGCCGCGGAGACAAAACCATGCGCGATCATCTGGACAATGCCGCCGGAAACACCCAGGTCATTGAACATGAAGAAGCCCAGCGTCACAAAACCCATGTGGGCAACGGACGAATAAGCCACCAGTTTTTTCATGTCTTTCTGGACCAGCGTGACCAGACCGACGTAGACCACAGCCACCAGAGACAAACCCACCATCAAACCAGACCACTGATGGGACGCATCAGGCGCGATGGGCAACGAAAAGCGCAGGAAGCCATAGGCACCCAGCTTGAGCATGATGGCAGCCAGCACGGCAGAGCCACCCGTAGGTGCTTCCACGTGAACGTCCGGCAACCAGGTGTGCACCGGCCACATCGGCACCTTGACGGCAAACGCCGACAAAAATGCAAAGAACAACAGGGTCTGCGCGGTACTGTCCAGCGGCAACTTGTGCCACACAGCCAACTCAAAACTGTTGCCCGATTGAACGTAGAGGTAAATCAACGCCACCAGCATCAGCAAGGAACCCAACAAGGTGTAGAGAAAGAACTTGAACGACGCGTAGATCTTGTTCGGCCCGCCCCAGATACCAATGATCAGATACATGGGTATCAGCGTGGCCTCGAAGAACACGTAAAACAACATGCCATCGAGCGCACAAAACACGCCGATCATCAAACCGCTCAAAATCAGGAAAGCACCCATGTACTGGTTGACACGGGTGGTGATCACTTCCCAACCGGCAATCACCACAATCACGTTGATGAACGCCGTCAGCAGCACAAACCACAGCGAAATACCATCCACACCCAGGTGGTAGTTGACATTAAAGAGGCTGATCCACGGCGACATTTCCCCGAACTGCATCGCAGCGGTCGAGTTGTCAAACAACACATACAAAGGCAAAGTCACCAGCAAACTGATCACGGCACCCACCAGTGCCACCCAACGAACAGTGCGTACCTGGTCGTCCCGACCCATTGCAAGCAAAACCACACCAAACAGAATTGGTGTCCAAATAGCCAGGCTCAAAAAACCCATTTTTATATTTCTCCTATTTGAGCCAGACGAAATACGTCATCAGCACGAAGATGCCCAGAACCATCGTCAGTGCGTAGTCGTACAAAAAGCCGGTCTGGAATTTTCTGACCACGCTGGAGATCAACCCGACCACCCGCCAGGAGCCGTTCACAGCTGCGCCGTCAATCAGGGTCTGATCACCCACCTTCCACAACACGACGCCCAAACCACGCGCGCCACGGGCCAAGACGTTCTCGTTGAACCAGTCCAGGTAGTACTTGTTTTCCAGCAGGTTGAACACAGGCATAGCGTTGCGTTTGATGGCCGCTGGCAAAGCCGGGTTCACCATGTACATGTACCAGGACGTCACCACACCCGCCAGTGCCAGCCAGAACGGTGCAGCGTAAAAACCATGTCTGGCCAGTGCCGCGGCACCATGAAACTCTTCCGCCAGCACTTCCATGGCCTTGTGCAGTTCGGCATTCACATAGATCGCGTCTTTGAAGAAATCGCCAAACAGCATCGGGCCAATGGTGTGGTAACCAATGATCACCGACGGGATGGCCAGCAAGATCAATGGAATGGTGACCACCCAGGGCGATTCTTTGGGTTCTTGGTGCGTTGCGTGGCCGTCATGGCCGTGACCGTGGTCGTCTGCAGCAGCGCTATGGTCATCGTGGTGCCCATGGTGAGCATCGGGGTTTTGATCGAACCGATCTTTGCCATGAAACACCAGGAAATACAGTCTGAAGGAGTAAAACGCCGTGACAAACACACCGGCCATCACCGCAAAGTAAGCAAATCCCGATGCGGGCAAGTTGCTGGCATGCACCGCCATGATGATTTCGTCTTTGGAGAAAAAGCCGGAGAAGAAGGGCGTGCCGATCAAGGCCAGCGAGCCAAGCAGAAAAGTGATCCAGGTGAGGGGCATGTATTTGCGCACGCCACCCATCCAGCGAATGTCCTGGTTATGGTGCAAGCCCATGATCACCGAACCAGCCGCCAAAAACAGCAAGGCCTTGAAGAACGCATGGGTCATCAGGTGAAACACCGCCACCGAGTAGGCTGAAGCGCCCAATGCCACGGTCATGTAACCCAACTGTGACAGCGTCGAGTAGGCCACCACGCGTTTGATGTCGTTCTGGATGATGCCCAAAAAGCCCATGAACAGCGCCGTGATGGCACCAATGATCATGATGAAGTTCAGCGCGGCTTCACTCAACTCAAACAGCGGCGACATCCGGGCGACCATGAAGATACCTGCCGTGACCATGGTTGCGGCATGGATCAAGGCGGAAATCGGTGTCGGGCCTTCCATCGAATCCGGCAACCAGACATGCAGCGGGAATTGCGCGGACTTGCCCATGGCGCCAATAAACAGGCAGATGCAGATCACCGTGACCAGCATCCAGTCGGTACCGGGCAAAGTCAAGGCAGCCAGTTCAGAAGACTTGGCAAACGCTTCTGTGTAATTCAGCGTACCGGCGTAGGCGGCGATCAGGCTGATACCCAGAATGAATCCAAAGTCACCGACCCGGTTCACCAGGAAGGCCTTCATGTTGGCAAAAATGGCCGTCGGTTTGTTGTACCAGAACCCGATCAACAGGTAGGAGACCAGCCCCACGGCTTCCCAACCGAAGAAGAGTTGCAGCATGTTGTTGCTCATCACCAGCATCAACATGGAGAAGGTGAACAACGAGATGTAGGAGAAGAACCGGTTGTAACCTTCGTCTTCTTCCATGTACCCGATGGTGTAAATGTGCACCATCAGTGACACAAAGGTCACCACACACATCATCATGGCGGTGAGGCCGTCGACCATGAAGCCAATTTCCATCTTCAGGTCACCCACCACCATCCAGGTGTAGAGAGACTCGTTAAAACGGGCACCGTCAAAAGCCACGTTGTACAACGTCACGGCAGACAGAATAAACGACACCAGAACGCCGATGATGGCAAACGAGTGCGACGCTCCCCGACCAATGCTGTTGCCACCAAACTTGGTTCCCATGACGCCGGCCACCAAGGCACCAAACAAAGGCGCCAACGGAACAGCTGCCAATAAAGGGGCGGATAGGGTTTGACTCATTTCCTGTTACCCCTTCAACGAATCGAGTTCGTCCACATTGATATTGGTTCGGTTGCGGAACAGCACCACCAGAATGGCCAACCCGATGGCAGCTTCAGCAGCAGCAACTGTCAAGATGAAAAACACAAAGATCTGCCCTTTCAGGTCACCGAGGTAGTGCGAGAAAGCGATGAAGTTGGTGTTCACAGCCAGCAACATCAACTCGATGGCCATCAACAACACAATCAAGTTCTTACGGTTCAGAAAAATACCGATCACGGAGAGTGCAAACAGCATTGCACCCAAGGTCAGGAAATGGCCCAATGTCAACGTCATGCTTTGCTCTCCACAGAAGGTGCGTCGGTTGGTGGCTCAATCGGCAACGCGGGTTGAGTGGCTTTCAGCTTCACCACGGTCATCCGATCCTTGGCCCGAACCCGAACCTGTGCGGCCGAATCAATGGCTTTGCTGTCCTTGCGTTGGCGCAACGTCAAGGCAATGGCTGCCACCATCCCCACCAACAAAATGGCCGTTGCCACTTCGAGCGGGTAAATGTATTCGGTGTACAGCAACTTGCCGAGTGCTTTGCTGTTGGACAACTCCCCGCTTCCTTTCGCCACAGCAGCCAAGGCGTCGGGCTGCTCACTCACCCGAAAGCCACCCATCAACACAGCAGACATTTCGACAATGATCAGCGCGCCCAGCACCGCGGCCAACGGAAAGTTCTTCCAGAAACCCACTCGCATGGCTTCCACGTTCACATCGAGCATCATCACCACGAACAGGAACAGCACCATCACGGCGCCCACATACACCAACACCAACGTCAGCGACAAAAACTCGGCCTTGAGCAGCATCCAGATCATGGACGCCTGGAAAAAGGTGAGGACCAGGTACAACACAGCATGAACCGGATTGCGCGTCGTGATCACGCGAAACGCCGAGCCCAGCAAAATGGCAGAAAACAGGTAAAACAGACCAGTCGTGACACTCATGATTCGGATTCTTTCTTACGACGGATCAACGGTATTTGGCATCGGCCAGCTTGCTGGCAGCAATTTCTGGCTCATAACGGTCACCCACCGCCAGAAGCATCTCTTTGGTGAAATAGAGATCGCCGCGTTTTTCGCCGTGGTATTCCAGGATATTTGTCTCGACGATGGAATCCACCGGGCAGCTTTCTTCGCAGAACCCGCAAAAAATGCACTTGGTCAAATCAATGTCATAACGCGTGGTTCGCCTGGACCCATCGGCCCTTTCCTCTGATTCGATGGTGATCGCCATGGCCGGACAGACGGCCTCACACAGCTTGCAGGCAATACAACGCTCCTCACCCGTTTCATAGCGGCGCAAGGCATGCAAGCCGCGAAAGCGTGGCGACAGAGGTGTCTTCTCTTCTGGATACTCCAGGGTAATCTTGCTTTTGAAGGCATATTTGCCCGTCAGCCGCATGCCCTTGAAAAGCTCGGTCAGGAAAAAACTCGACAAAAAATCCGACAGCGAAAAGGCACTCACGGATGAGCTTTTGCCGAAATGAGAAGTTGTGGTTGACATAAGCGACTCGTTTTACTTCCAAATGTTCCACGGGGTCTGCATCCAGACGCCAATCACCACCAGCCAAACCAACGTCACAGGGATAAAGATCTTCCAACCCAGACGCATGATCTGGTCGTACCGGAATCGGGGGAAGGTGACACGCACCCAAATGAAAGTCGTCATCACCAAAAAGGTCTTGAGCCCCAGCCAGATCCAGCCGGGAATCCAGCTCAGGCTGTCAATGGGCGACAACCATCCGCCAAAAAACAGCGTGACCGACAGAATGCAAATCAGCCAGATGCTCGCGTACTCGGCCATCTGGAACATCGCCCAGGACATGCCGGAATACTCCACCATGTGACCCGCGACAATTTCCGATTCACCTTCGATCACGTCAAACGGGGTCCGGTTGGTTTCCGCCAGGCCCGAAATAAAGTAGACAACAACAATCGGCAACAGCGGCAGCCAATTCCACGACAGGAAGGTCAAGCCCATGTCAGCAAACTGACCTTTGGCCTGCCCCATCACGATGTCGGTCATGTTGAGGCTGTTGGACACCATCAACACGATCAAGAAGCAAAAGCCCATCGCGATTTCATAACTCACCATTTGTGCCGAGGCACGCAAAGCGCCCAGGAACGCATATTTGGAGTTGGACGCCCAGCCTGAGATGATCACGCCATAAACCTCCAACGAGGTGATGGCCATCAGGAACAGCAAACCAGCGTTCAGGTTGGCAATGGCAATCTCCGGGCCAAACGGCACCACGGCCCAAGCGGCCAGTGCGGGTGCCACGGTAAGCACCGGCCCCATGTAAAAGAGGAACTTGTCAGACGCAGCGGGCCGGACAACTTCCTTGGTCATCAATTTCAGGGCGTCAGCGATGGGCTGCAACAGACCCCAAGGCCCGACGCGGTTCGGCCCGAGGCGAATTTGCGCCCAGCCCAGCACCTTGCGTTCCCACAGGGTGGCATACGTCACGGCGCCCAAGACGATCATGAGCACGGGAACAATCTTGATCAGCGCCCAGAGCACCGGCCAGACCAGCTCAGTCCACCAGTCCGCGGCCACCAGGCCCAAGCCAGCGGCAAACATCGTGTCGATCATGCTGTCACCTCCTGAGCCTGTGATGCCTTGGCATCTGCCGTCGCTTGAAGCGACGGTGCACGACGCACCAAACCATCGAGTTGATAAATACCGGCAACACAAGGCGTGATCGAACCGTTGCTGGTGGGCAGCGCCGCTGCGCGACTGTCAGCATTGCTCAAACGGGCAGACGGCACAACCGTTGGCACCGCTGCTGCAGCATCGCCTAAAGCCTGGGTCAAGACCTCTTGCGACGACTCGAAATCAAAACCGGGCAGATCCATCACGTTGGCCAAGGCGCGGAAAACTTTCCATGCCGGCCGGGTGTCGCCCAAGGGTTTCACGACAGCATGAAAACTCTGGACACGCCCTTCCGCATTGACAAAGGTGCCGGAGGTTTCCGTGAAGGGTGAAATGGGCAGCAGCACATCGCTGATGTCCAGATTCGCCTTGAACGGACTCAGTGTCACCACCATCTTGCAGTCCGCAAGCGCTTGGACTGAGGCCGCTGCGCCAGCGCTGTCGAATTGCGGCTCGTTATTGAGCAAGATGACGGCTTTCACGCCACCTGCCAGCATTTGCCCCGCGTTGAGGCCTTGGGCCTGAGGCATCGCACCGACCACCTGAGCACCCACCGTATTCGCTGCTTCGGTCAGGTAGCCAACCGTGGCACCAGTGTGCTCGCCAATCCAGTTGGCCAAGGCCAACAACTGGTTCGCCTGCGGGTGATGAGCCGCCGCGTTACCCAACAAAATGGCTGTTCGCTCGCCACTCAGCAAGGAGCTGGCGGTAGAACGGGCGAGGTCCGTTGGCTGCCCGGGCTGGGGCGCCACAAGATTCTTCTCAAGGGCCACAGCGGCAGCAATGTCAGCAAGCGCCTGCACCCAGCCCGACGAGGGTGCCACATGGGTCAAAGCCACGGGCATCGCCCAGTTCACCGGGCTGGCAACCACGGCGCTTACAGTGCAACCCAATTTGATGGCTTGACGTAGCCGCTGGGCAAACAACGGATGGTCTTTGCGCAGGTTGGACCCAACGACCAAAACGCTTTGCAGTGTAGACAACGCCGCAATGGGCAGCCCCAGATATCTGGCGCCCGGTTGCGCCGTCTCGAACTGGGCATGACGCAGTCGGTAATCGATGTTGTCGCTCCCCAAACCACGCACCACAGCGCCTGCCAGATACAGCTCTTCCAGGGTGCTGTGTGGGCTGACCAGTGCGCCTATTGCCGCCGCGCCGTGGTCTGCCTTGATGCTGGTCAATCCGTGCGCCACGTATTCCAGCGCCGTTTTCCAGTCCACCACTTTCCACTCGCCACCGTGTTTGATCATCGGTGTAGTCAAACGCTCAGGGCCATTGAGCGCTTCGTAAGAGAAACGGTCACGGTCCGCAATCCAGCACTCGTTGACTGCCTCATTTTCCAGCGGCACCACGCGCATCACCTTGTTGGCTTTGACCTGAACAATCAAATTGGCACCGGTTGAATCATGCGGGCTGACGGACTTGCGCCGCGACAGCTCCCAGGTACGGGCGCTGTACCTGAAGGGCTTGCTGGTCAGGGCACCAACAGGACAAATGTCGATCATGTTGCCCGACAGCTCGGAATCAATGGTCTGCCCGACAAAGGTTTCGATTTCAGCATGCTCGCCACGGTGCGACATGCCCAACTCCATCACGCCGGCAATTTCCTGACCGAAACGAACACACCGGGTGCAATGGATGCAGCGTGCCATCTCCTGCATGGAGATCAACGGGCCCACATCCTTGTGCTGCACGACCCGTTTTTCTTCTTCATACCGTGATGACGTGCCACCATAACCCACCGCCAAGTCTTGCAACTGGCATTCGCCGCCTTGGTCACAGATCGGACAATCCAGCGGGTGGTTGATCAGCAAAAACTCCATCACCGACTGCTGCGCCTTAATGGCCTTGTCAGATTTTGTGCGCACCACCATGCCTTGGGTGACGGATGTTGCGCATGCCGGCATGGGTTTGGGCATCTTCTCGATGTCCACCAGACACATGCGGCAACTGGCCGCAATGCTGAGCTTCTTGTGATAACAAAAGTGCGGAATGTACGTGCCCACCTTTTCGGCGGCGTGCATCACCGTGCTGCCCTGTTCAATGGCGACTTTTTGACCGTCGAGTTCAATTTCAATCATCTGTTGCTCACTCAAACGTAGGCGGGAACCATGCAGGTCTTGTGCGCGATGTGGTACTCAAATTCAGGCATGAAGTGTTTGAGCATGGCCCGCACGGGCATGGCTGCTGCGTCACCCAGGGCGCAAATCGTGCGGCCTTGGATGTCTTCCGCCACAGAATTAAGCAGGGCCAGATCAGATTCACGACCCAAACCGGTTTCGATGCGATCCACCACCCGTGACATCCAGCCCGTGCCCTCACGGCACGGCGTGCATTGGCCACAGGACTCATGCATGTAAAAGTAGCTCAGACGCTGCAGGCTCTTGACCATGCAACGCGAATCGTCCATGACGATCACCGCACCCGAACCCAGCATGGAGCCGGCTTTGGCGATCGAGTCGTAGTCCATGGTGCAGTCCATCATGATGCTGGCTGGCAACACGGGTGACGACGAACCACCGGGGATGACGGCTTTCAGTTGACGGCCTGAGCGCACGCCGCCAGCCAACTCCAGCAGTGTGGCGAAAGGCGTCCCCATGGGCACTTCATAGTTGCCCGGCATCTCCACGTCACCACTCACCGAATAAATCTTGGTACCGCCGTTGTTCGGTTTACCAGACTCCAGATAAGCCTGACCGCCGTTGCGGATGATCCAAGGAACAGCACCAAAAGTCTCGGTGTTGTTGATCGTCGTCGGTTTGCCGTACAGCCCAAAACTGGCGGGGAATGGCGGCTTGAAGCGCGGCTGACCCTTTTTGCCTTCCAGCGATTCCAGCAAGCCGGTTTCTTCGCCACAAATATAAGCACCGAACCCATGGGCGGCATGCAACTGGAAACTGAAGTTACTGCCCAAAATGTTGGCGCCGAGATAACCCGCCGCCCTGGCTTCTTCCAACGCCTCTTCAAAACGCCGATAGGTGTGAAAAATTTCGCCGTGGATGTAGTTGTAACCCACAGAAATGCCCATGGCATAAGCCGCAATGATCATGCCTTCAATCACTGTATGCGGATTGAACTCCATGATGTCACGGTCTTTGCAGGTGCCCGGTTCACCCTCGTCCGAGTTGCAAACCAGGTATTTCTGCCCCGGAAACTGGCGCGGCATGAAACTCCATTTGAGCCCGGTCGGGAAGCCTGCACCACCACGACCGCGTAGTCCTGACTCCTTGACCGTGGCGATCACCTGGTCCTGCGTCATCCCGGCACCGCCGTCCTGACCCAACACCTTGCGCAGCGCCTGGTACCCCCCGCGCGCTTCGTAGTCTTTCAAGCGCCAGTTGGCACCATTCAGGTCAGCGAGGATTTGCGGTTTGATGTGCCGGTTGTGAAAACAGGTCTGCGCACCTGTTGACTGGAACTGGGAGAGGAAGCTGTCGGCACTCATGACTTCACCTCCATCGCACGTAAACCGTCAACCAATTGATCCAGTTTGTCATCCGTCATGAAACTGCACATGGCGGTGTCGTTTACCAGCATCACGGGTGAATCGGCACACGCGCCCAAACACTCGCATTCCTGCAAGGTGAACAAACCGTCCGGTGTGGTCTGATTGGCATCGATGCCCAGCTTGGCTTTCAAATGGGCCATCGCCTGAGCGCCCTGACGCAACTGGCAGGGCAGATTGGTGCAGACGTTGAGCTTGTACTTGCCAACCGGTTTCTGGTTGTACATGTTGTAGAAACTCGTCACCTCATGCACCGCCATCGGTGCCATACCCAGATAATCTGCCACCAAGCGTTCATGTTCAGGACTCACAAAACCTGATTCCTGCTGCACGATCTGCAGGCAAGCCATCACCGCGGATTGCTTTTGCTCGGGCGGATACTTGGCAACCTCTTTTGCAAAGGCCGCGAGAGATTTTTCTGAAATCATCGGTCAACTTCCCCAAACACAATGTCCATCGTGCCAATGATCGCCACCGCGTCAGCAATCATGTGCCCCTTGCCCATTTCGTTGAGGGCGGCCAGATGCACAAAAGCGGGCGGGCGAATTTTCATCCGATACGGCTTGTTGGCACCATCACTGACCATGTAGATACCGAACTCGCCTTTGGGATGTTCGATGGCGCAGTAGGCCTCACCTTCCGGGACGGCAAAACCTTCGGTAAACAACTTGAAGTGATGGATCAGGTCTTCCATGTTGGCTTTCATGGACTCACGATCCGGCGGTGCGATCTTGTGGTTGTCCGTGATTACCGGGCCTGGATTGACACGCAGCCAGTCAATACACTGCTTGATGATGCGGTTGGACTGCCGCATTTCTTCCATACGCACCAGATAACGGTCGTAGGTGTCGCCAGTCTTGCCAACAGGGATGTCGAAGTCGAGCCGGTCGTAGACCTCGTAAGGCTGCTGCTTGCGCAAGTCCCAGGCGAAACCGGAGCCGCGCAACATCGGCCCGGTAAAACCAAGATTCAGAGCGCGCTCGGGCGTGACCACGCCAATACCCACCGTCCGCTGTTTCCAGATCCGGTTCTCAGTCAACAGTGTGTGGTACTCGTCAAGATATGTCGGGAACCGCTTGGTAAAGTCTTCAATGAAATCCAGCAGGCTACCTTCCCGATTCCGGTTCAACGCCTGTGTCGACTTCGCGCTGCGAACCTTGTTGGGCGTATGACGCGGCATCGTGTCGGGCAAGTCGCGATAAACACCACCTGGACGGAAATAAGCGGCGTGCATGCGCGCACCACTCACCGCCTCATAGGCATCAAGCAGGTCTTCGCGCTCACGGAACGCGTACAGCATGACCGTCATGGCACCGCAGTCGATCGCGTGCGCACCCACCCACAACAGGTGGTTGAGCAAGCGGGTAATTTCAGCAAACATCACCCGGATGTACTGGGCCCGCAGCGGCACCTCAAGGCCCAGCATCTTCTCGATGACCAGACAATAAGCTTGCTCGTTGCACATCATGGACATGTAGTCCAGTCGATCCATGTACGGCAAGGTTTGCAGGTAGGTCTTGTTTTCTGCCAGTTTTTCGGTGGCACGATGCAGCAGACCGATATGCGGGTCGGCACGCTGGATGACTTCGCCGTCCAGCTCCAACACCAGACGTAACACGCCGTGCGCTGCCGGATGCTGGGGTCCGAAATTCAGGGTGTAATTTTTGATTTCCGCCATAACTTACTGCGCCTGCGGCAGGCCTCCATAGTTCTCTTCGCGGATGATGCGTGGCGTGATTTCACGCGGCTCGATCGTGACCGGCTGGTAAACCACCCGTTTCTGCTCCGCGTCGTAACGCATTTCGACGTGACCGGACAAGGGAAAGTCCTTGCGAAACGGATGACCAATAAAACCGTAATCCGTCAGGATGCGACGCAGGTCGTCATGCCCTTCAAACACAATACCAAACAGGTCGAAGGCCTCGCGCTCAAACCAGTTGGCCGAACTCCAGATATCACAGACCGAACGCAGCACCGGCGCTTCGTCGTCACTGGCGAACACCTTCAGCCGGATCCGCTGGTTCAGACTCACCGACAGCAAATGCAACACAGCACAAAAACGCAGCCCAACCTGGGGTTCGTCTTTGTACGTGGAGTAATCGATACCACAGAGGTCAATCAATTGCTCAAACTGGCAATCAGGGTGTTCTTTTAAAACCGTTGCCGCTTGAAAATAGTCGGCCGCCTTGACGACGATGGTCAGTTCACCCCACTTGACCACACTGCTTTGAACCATGTCACCCAACGCCGCCTCGACCTGGGTCTTGAGCGTTTGGATATTTACCGCGTATAACGTCATGACGTTCCTTCTACGTGCGTGCGATCGTTTGCGTACGACGGATCTTGCTTTGCAATTGGATGATGCCGTACACCAGTGCTTCTGCCGTTGGCGGGCAGCCAGGCACATAAATATCCACCGGCACAATCCGGTCACAGCCGCGCACCACGGAATAACTGTAGTGGTAATACCCCCCGCCATTGGCACATGACCCCATGCTGATCACCCAACGCGGCTCAGCCATCTGGTCATACACCTTGCGAAAGGCGGGTGCCATCTTGTTGGTCAATGTGCCCGCCACAATGATCAAATCAGACTGCCGTGGACTCGGACGAAACACCTCGGCACCAAATCGAGCGAGGTCGTACCGAGCCGCCGCAGCATGCATCATCTCCACCGCACAGCAAGCAAGACCAAACGTCATGGGCCACACTGAACCCGTCTTGGCCCAGTTCACGACACTGTCATAAGTCGTCGTGACAAAGCCCTCTTTAAGAACACCTTCAATCATTGACTTACTCCCAATCCAGGGCGCCTTTAAGCCACATGTACACGAACCCTATCGTCAGGACAGTCACAATTTCCAGTCCGACAAAAAAGCTGAAAAGGCCCAACTCCCTGAGCGTGACCGCCCACGGAAACAACAAGGCGGTTTCCAGATCAAACAGGATAAACAGGATGGCAATCAGGTAATAACGCACATCAAACGTCATGCGCGCGTCACCAAACGCTTCAAAACCACATTCGTAAGGGGAATTTTTCGCAGTGTCTGGCCGATTGGGCCCCAGGACATATCCAATCACCTGGGGAAGCACACCAACTGCAATGCCGATGAGGATAAACAAAAGTACCGGCAGGTACTGACCGAGGTTCATCATAAGGATTTGTCTACCTGTATCTTTGACCCGCCGAAGCGGGTCAAAGTTGTTTATCTGGTGCCGTCGGCGAGACTCGAACTCGCACAGCTTTCGCCACTACCACCTCAAGATAGCGTGTCTACCAATTTCACCACGACGGCTATTTAGATTTCTCGACCAAACCAAAACTTGACGTTTGTTAAGTTTGTCGGTGAACCCGAAGTTTACCCTGAAATCGCTTGCTCTCCCCTGACGGGAGAGCCTTTCCGATAGCGATTATTTAGACGGAATTTGTGCTGCGCCAGATGCAGGGGCAACAGGAGCCACAGCTGCGGGCACAGGCGCCACCAAAGCGGCGTTTTCCAGCACACTGCCGGAAGCAGGCGCTGGACGGGCCGAACCAAAATAGGCCAGCGCCAAAGTGCTGACAAAGAAAACCGTTGCCAGAACAGCCGTCGTGCGCGACAGGAAGTTGGCACTGCCACTGGCACCAAACAAGCTGCCAGACCCCCCGCTGCCAAAGGCTGCGCCCATATCAGCACCCTTGCCGTGCTGCACCAGAATCAAACCGACCATCACAATGGCAGACAGCATCTGCACCGCCAGCAAAATCGTCAACATCACATTCATCTTCCGCTCCTCATTCAGTAACTACGGCCCCTTGATGCTCAATGGGCAGCAGCAATAATCGTTAAAAAATCCTGTGCTTTCAAGGCGGCACCGCCTATCAGACCCCCATCAATGTCGGGCTGCGCCAGCAGTGACGCCGCGTTGGCCGCGTTCATGCTGCCGCCATAGAGCAGCTTGATGCGGTCGGCGTGATCGGAAGCCGCTTTCAGTTGCGCGCGCAAAACCGCATGCACTTGCTGCGCCATCTCCGGCGTGGCAGTCTTGCCGGTACCAATGGCCCAGACGGGCTCATAGGCCACCACCACTTCACTGATGCAATGGCCGTTGGTGTGGATCACCGCGGCCAATTGGCGCTTGACCACCTCGTCGGTTTTCCCGGCTTCACGCTCGGCCAAGGTTTCACCCACACACACGATCGGGGTGATGCCGCAACCCAGCGCGCGCTGCGCCTTGAGCGCCACCACCTCGTCGGTCTCACCGTGGTATTGACGACGTTCGGAATGCCCGACGATCACATAACGCACGCCAAACTCCTTGAGCATGGCACCCGAGATTTCACCGGTGTACGCGCCGACCTCATGGGCCGAAATATCCTGTGCCGCCAAGTCGATCGCCGTGCCCGCAAGCAAGGCCTGGCATTGCGACAGGTATACCGCAGGCACGCCTACCGCCATCTGGCAAGCCGCTTGCCCCAGACCCGCGAGGATGTCCTTGAGCAGCTTGTCGTTGGCAGCCAGGCTGCCGTTCATCTTCCAGTTACCGGCAATCAGTTTTTTCTTCATGATTCGCTCCAAATCAAAACAATCTTCCCAATATGCTGGCTCGACTCCATCAATTCATGCGCCTGCACCACGTCAGCCGCGGCAAAGGTGCGATAAACCACCGGCTTGATGCGTCCGTCAGCCAGCGCTGGCCAGACGTTTTCCAGGCAGGCTTTGGCGATCGCGGCTTTGAAAGCCACCGGGCGTGGTCGCAAGGTCGAGCCGGTGATGGTCAGGCGTTTGCGCAAAACCAGGCCGGCGTTGAACTCGCTGCGGGTGCCGCCTTGTATTGAAATAATGACAAGGCGCCCATCCTCCTTGAGGCATTGGACCTCTTTGGCCACATAACTCCCGGCCACAATATCCAGAATGACATCAACGCCCTGGCCGTCGGTCAGGCGCATGATCTCGTCCTTGAAGTCCTGCGTCTTATAGTTGATGGCAGCTTGCGCACCCAGCGCCACACAGGCCGCACACTTGTCATCACTGCCCGCCGTCACAAACACCCGCGCACCCGTCAACCTGGCCAACTGAATGGCGGTAACACCAATCCCGCTGCCACCCCCCTGAATCAGCACCGACTCACCGGGCTGCAGGCAGGCGCGCGCCATCAGGTTGCTCCAGACGGTAAAAAAAGTCTCGGGCAAGCTGGCTGCTTCGATATCGGTCAACCCGTCAGGCACTGGCAAACACTGACCGATCGGCGCAACACAATACTCGGCATAACCGCCACCCGCGACCAGCGCACATACCCGGTCGCCGAGTTGAAAACCGGCCGCAGCCAGCTCAACTGGGTCACCCTGCGCAATGCTGCCCGCCACTTCCAGCCCCAGGATGTCCGAGGCACCGGGCGGCACCGGGTAGTTGCCCTGGCGCTGCAGCACATCAGGACGGTTGACACCACTGGCGGTGACGCGGATGAGCAACTCACCGGCGCCGGCAACAGGCATGGGGCGCTCTCCCAGACGCAACACGTCCGATGCCCCATAACCCGTGATTTCAATCGTTTTCATGGACTTTTTGGCCTCCAGCCCTTAGCAAGCAAGGGCTGTCAGCTTGCTCAGTCGCTTCAAGCCCGGTTGTCGTTGCCGCCCTGCGCTGGGCGATCCAGCAGAGCCTTCATCGACAGCTTGACACGGCCTTTTTCGTCGGTTTCCATGACCTTGACCTTGACGATCTGGCCTTCTGACAAGTAGTCAGTCACCTTCTCGACGCGTTCATGAGCGATCTGGCTGATGTGCAGCAGACCGTCCTTGCCGGGCAACAGGTTGATCAACGCACCAAAGTCAAGAATTTTGACCACCGGACCTTCGTAGACCTTGCCGATTTCGACTTCGGCGGTGATCTGCTCGATGCGGCGTTTGGCTTCTTCGGCCTTGGCCGGGTCAGCCGATGCGATGGTGATGGTGCCGTCTTCGTCGATGTTGATCTGGGTGCCGGTTTCTTCGGTCAACGCACGGATCACCGCGCCGCCCTTGCCGATCACATCACGGATCTTCTCGGGGTTGATCTTCATCGTGAACAGGCGCGGTGCGAAGTTGGAGACTTCGGTTTTGGCTTCACCCATGGCTTCGACCATCTTGCCCAGGATGTGCATACGCGCTTCCTTGGCTTGTGCCAAAGCGACTTGCATGATTTCCTTGGTGATGCCCTGGATCTTGATGTCCATCTGCAACGCGGTGATGCCGTTGGTGGTACCGGCCACCTTGAAGTCCATGTCGCCCAGGTGATCTTCGTCACCCAGGATGTCGGTCAGCACCGCAAAACGGTTGTCGTCCTTGATCAGGCCCATGGCGATACCGGCCACATGGGCTTTCAAAGGCACACCTGCGTCCATCAAGCTCAAGCAGCCACCACAGACCGAAGCCATCGATGACGAACCGTTGGATTCGGTCACTTCCGACACCACACGCATGGTGTAGGGGAAGTCTTCCTTGCTTGGCAACACCGCCACCAAGGCACGCTTGGCCAGACGGCCGTGGCCGATTTCGCGGCGCTTGGGCGTGCCCACACGGCCGGTTTCGCCAGTGGCGAAGGGAGGCATGTTGTAGTGCAGCATAAAACGGTCTTCGTAGTCACCGGCCAGCGAATCCACACGCTGGGCATCACGTTCGGTACCGAGCGTGGTCACCACCAGGGCCTGGGTTTCACCGCGGGTGAACAGGGCCGAGCCGTGGGTACGGGGCAACACGCCGTTGCGGATCTCGATGGCGCGCACGGTGCGGGTGTCGCGGCCGTCGATACGGGGCTCACCGGCGAGGATCTGACCACGCACGATCTTGGCTTCAATCTCGAACAACAGACCTTCGATGGCCACTGCGTCAAAAGCCACACCCTCTTCTTTCAAAGCGGCCATGACTTCAGCATAGGCAGCACGGCAGGCTTGGGTGCGGGCTTGTTTGTTGCGGATTTGGTAAGCAGCAACCAGCTTGTCTTTGGCCAGGCCGTCGATCTTGGCGATCAGCGCTTCGTCCTTGGCGGCAGGCTTCCAGTCCCAAACCGGTTTGCCAGCGTCACGCACGAGTTCGTGGATGGCGTTGATGGCAATCGCACCCTGGGTGTGACCAAACACCACGGCGCCAAGCATGATGTCTTCGGACAGTTGGTCGGCTTCGGACTCCACCATCAACACGGCGGATTCGGTACCTGCCACCACCAAGTCCATGGTGGAATTCTTGCGTGCGGTTTGGCCAGGGTTAAGCACGTACTCACCATTGACATAACCCACGCGGGCCGCACCAATCGGGCCGCTGAACGGCACACCGCTGATCGACAGCGCAGCGCTGACAGCAATCATGGCGGCGATGTCGGCGTCCACTTCGGGGTTGAGTGACAGGGTGTGTACCACCACGTGCACTTCATTGAAGAAACCTTCGGGGAACAGCGGGCGGATCGGGCGATCGATCAGGCGGCTGGTCAAGGTTTCAAATTCGCTGGGGCGGCCTTCGCGCTTGAAGAAGCTGCCGGGGATACGACCTGCGGCATAAGACTTTTCAAGGTAATCCACAGTCAAGGGGAAGAAATCCTGACCGGCCTTGCCTTCGGTCTTGGCCACCACCGTGGCCAGCACCACGGTGCCATCCATATCCAGCTTGACCGCACCGCTGGCCTGGCGGGCAATTTCGCCGGTTTCCATGGTGACCGTGTGTTGACCCCATTGGAAGGTCTTGCTTACTTTTTTGAACATCGTCATGTTGATATTTCCTGAGAATTCGGAGGATGCAGGCCATCCCCCTAAGCCCGGATCAGACAAAACAGGCCACGATGCCATTCCAGAGCCACACCCTCACTGAAAGGGTCGCCAGGCTTTGGAATGACACAGCTTCGCTCCGCTTTCGCCGTCTCCGAAGTAAAAAACGCCTGAGCTAGTGAACTAACTCAGGCGTCTGTCATTTGGTGCAAGGCTTACTTGCGCAGACCCAGCTTGGCGATCAGAGCAACGTAACGGTCGTGGTCCACGCGGTTCAGGTA
>Ga0075012_10000389_pt1 | contig 47525 bp, 31 predicted proteins | sample All_14_2_FD_71474 | JGI IMG/M metagenome (GOLD analysis project Ga0075012, IMG submission 71474) | Freshwater microbial communities in response to fracking from Pennsylvania, USA - Allegheny Zone_MetaG_DW_15 | ecosystem: Environmental > Aquatic > Deep subsurface > Groundwater > Drilled...
GTGTTAACTTCTATTATTTCAAGGTCAAGTTTTCTTTATACAAATTTTAAAATTCGTTCTAAGTTGCTGGTGCCTTTGGTATTTATTTTAAAATCTTGCATAAATGCTTAATTAATAATGAGTTGAGTTTGTTTATGAATTCTTAATATTGAATTTATACTTTTTTATTTGTTTGATAAATATTAATTCAATAGCTTTGCTGCGCCCAAAGCAGGTTTTCACAACCACTAACTGGATCAACCAGACAATCACTAGCACACTTGTTCGATTTGTGATACGGAAATTCTGGGCCGTCAGTATTTATTTTAATAATATGCTTTCACGCTCTTGAATTTGAAGTGTGTTTTTGCATTAAATAACTATTTCTCAAACTCCGACTTCCTAAATAACAATTGAATCATTGGCTTTTTGCTAATGAGGGTAAATTTGTTTTTAGTGGGGTCGACCATTTAAACTATTTTCATGAAAACAAAATTTACCTCAGTTGCTATCCTGGCGCTGTTTTTTGCCTTTATTCATCAAGGCAATGCCCAAGTTACACTTCTTAATGACCTTCTTCAGCAACTCAACTCCAATTTGTTGAACGGAAACGCACCACCCAGTCTTGACCAAGGAAGCTTGGACGAGTTAGGTGCAGGCTATGATTCGCTGGCCCAAAACATTTCAGGGCTAGGTTTTTCCGCCGCCAATCAGGATACCTTGCTTGGAACAATTGGCTGGCTGTATGGAAGTTTGGTTGGCAATGCCAATGACCTCAACGGACTTTATGGACAGTACCAAGACAGCTTATCTTTTGGCGATGCCGCAAATTGGAATGTAACTATTATTGGTGGGGATTCCTTGGTAAATCAAGGGCTTAACAACCTAGAAGATCCTTACAGCGAAATTGGGGATCCAGCAAACCCTGAATTACCATCCGATTTTGGGCCAGCCTTGGGCCAGCTATTTGATGTTAATTTATTCCCAGATATAGAACTGGCTTTTGGGTCTCAGAGTGCCGACCTTAGTTATTGGGGGCTGAATTATCATCGAAATGCTAAGATTGTTAGGGTAGGGTCTGTGCCAAGGTTCAATAAGTCAAGCAATGGCGCTTTGAATGCAATGCCAATTGAAGCACGCTGGCACGGAGAGGTTAGCTGGATTAGTTCCGACCCAGTTGGAGTTGCAGATATTAATTCCAATGTAAATAACGAAGGTGCCTTTAATCCTTTACTGCTTTACGGCGATTATGCGCTTATGGCAACGCCTTCTATCGGCAGCCTCGGAAGAATTTCTTTCCGGCTTTTGACCAGCTTGGGTACTGAGTTTGGCACCTATGCCCCTGCACACAAAGAATTTGCTCCTAGCCGGACTCACACGAACAAAGGCTTTACCACAGGTGTCGGTGCCCAAACTGGTGCCGGTTTTGCTTTCACATCAGGTCAACTGACAGTTTACACCATGGCTACTTTTACCCACGGAAAAACTTTCGGTACTGATGAATCCTACGAATACGATAGTGGCCGATATGAAGTAGGTGCCCGCTTTGGGAATATTGTAAACCTGCGCTACTCAAATGGGACGTCCTCTTGGGAGCCAAATGGCAATCGCATAGCAAGTGTGAAAAACCAGTTTACACTAGGCATTATCTTGCCTGAGCTTCACTTCTGATTAGATTCCAAGACGGTCTGTCGAAGAGCCGATGGTTTGCCAAGTACAAGCCATCGGCTCTTTTGTTTTGGCTTCAAACACCTTTGAAATTGTAAGGAATTGTTAATGGTGCAATTTTTAGTATAAGGATGTCAAAATGTGCAACCCTGTATTCAGAATATTGCACCTTTTGTATCGTTCTTTTAGTCATTGTTTTCCAACTTGTCTTGCAATATTACCTTTGCTTTTTGCAAACCCTTGGGAAAACACGAGTTTAAACTTAAATAATTTTCAAAAGATGAAGTTCAAAATCCTCATGGCGGCCTTTTTGCTGACGGTGTCGGCAGTGGCCTTTGCACAACAACCCAGCGGAGAAGGCATGGGTAAACAGCGTGGCGGCGGTGACCCCATGCAACGTGCGGAAAAGCAAACGAAAATGATGGTGGACAGCCTTTCCCTCTCTAGCAAGCAGGCGGAAAAGGTCAAGGATATCAACATGAAGTACGCTGAGAAACAGCAGCAAATCCGCAACTCCACACAAGATGGCGATTGGGACAAAATGCGTACTTCCATGGATTCCGCCCGAATAGCCCAAGACGCTGAAATAAAGTCGGTACTTACCAAATCGCAGTACGAACAATGGCAAGCCATTTCCCAAAGGCAGTTCAGGAACGGTGGACGTGCGCATTGGAAAGAAGGCGAGAAGCAAACACCACCCTCCACGGGCCAGAAGCCAGAGAAAAAAGAAAAGCCAAATAAGGCCAAATATGGAGGTGGAGCGAAGCCGCCGCCACCGCCGCCTCCTGCACAGAATGGCGATGCACCACCACCTCCGCCGCCACCTCCAGCACAGAATGGTGATACACCACCTCCGCCACCGCCACCCGCACCCGAAAAGGACATCAAGGGTGAAGGCGGAGGCAATAACAAATAAGCCTCACAAAAGGAAAACCTGGGCCAGCAAGCTTGCTGGCCCAAGTTTTTTCTACTCGCTTGGTGCAAGCTTTGGTCTATCCTTTAGGGGGTATGGTCTACGAAAGGGAAAGCTATTCAGAACCAAACCCCTGTACCTCGTATTTTTGTGCTATGAAAAAACTGATTCCCACCTTAGCCTGCGCTTTATTGAGTCTTTTGGCCAGCGCTCAAAATTTCACCATAAACGGGGTTGTTTTAGATGATAAAAATGTCCCATTACCTGGTGCCAATGTGGTGTTGAATTATCCTTGGGGAGAAATGGCCACTGCCACCGCAACGGAGCCAAACGGCAGTTTTAAGCTGGAAAATGTGGAGAAGGGCGGATATTCCATGGTCATCACCTACCTCGGTTTCGAGGACTTGAAAAAAGAAATCACGATAACCGACAAGAGTGTCAATTTGGGGAAACTAGCGCTTTCGCAAGGTGCGACCACGCTCGGCGAGGTGACCGTGAAGGAACAGGTCTCTATGGGCAAGGTACAAGGCGATACTGTTCAGTACAATGCGGATGCTTTCAAGATTATGAAAGACGCAAATGCACAGGATTTGATAGAGAAAATGCCAGCCGTAACGAACGAAAACGGGACGGTAAAGGCCCAAGGCGAGAATATTCAGCAGGTTTTGGTGGATGGGAAACCTTTTTTCGGGAATGACCCGACCACTGCACTGAAAAACCTGCCTGCCGAACTCATCGAAAAAGTACAGATTTACGACCAGCAGAGCGAGCAATCGCAGTTCACAGGCGTGCAGGATGGCAATACTACCAAAACCATCAACATTGTGACACGAAAGGGAATGAACAACGGCCAATTCGGCAAAGTGTACGCCGGATATGGATGGGAGGATAAATACCAATTGGGCGGCAACACCAATATTTTCAAGGGAAACCGCCGCATTTCCATACTCGGCATGTCCAACAACATCAACGTCCAGAACTTCAGCATGGACGACATCCTTGGCCTGTCGGGCAGTAGCGGGGGAGGTGGCCGAGGCGGTTTTAGCGGAAGGGGCGGCGGCGGAGGTGGCCGTGGGCCTGGCGGAGGTGGCTCCGACTTTTTGGTGCAAAGCGCTGGCGGCGTTTCCACGACCCATGCACTCGGCGTCAATTACTCGGACAAATGGGGCAAAAAAGTGGATGTCACGGGCAGCTATTTTTTCAACCTTAGCAAAAACAAGTCGCTGAAAGCGCTGAACCGACAGTACCTCACGGAAGAAGGTTTTGGCGATAATTATACGGAAGACAATACCGCTGAAACCGAGAATACTAACCACCGGGTAAATTTCCGAATTGACTGGAATCTCGACAGTTCCAACTCCATCCTCATTCGCCCAAGGGCTACTTGGCAAATCAACGATGGCTACTCCACGACCTTCGGCCAAACCTACCTCGAATCGCTGTTCAAGAACCAAACCAACAACGTTTTTAACTCAAAATACACCGGCCTCAGTTTCAACAACAGCGTCCTTTGGCGGCATAAGTTTGGCAAACAGGGCCGTACCTTCTCCGTGGATGCCAGCAACGGCTACAACCCCAAAACCGGCAACAGCACGCTGCGCTCCACTGACAATTATTTTATTCCAGAAAATGACTCGGATTCGCTGGACCAAAAATCCACGCTCGATGCCTACAGTTGGAACGTGGCTGCCAACCTCGAATACACGGAGCCGCTCACGCAATACTCCCAACTGTTGCTGAACTACCGGGCCAGTTACCAACAAGAAGAATCGGACAAGGAAACCTTCGATTACTGGGCCATCACAGGCGGGTACGATATTTTGAATTCAACGCTGAGCAATATATTTTCCAACGATTATATCACGCAATCGGGAGGTGCTGGTTACAATTATAGCAAAGGCCGGGATTTGAACTGGAACGTCCGTGCAAACTACCAGTGGTCGCAACTGGCCAACCAGCCCATTTTCCCCGAAGGGGAGGACAAAACCATCACTTTCAGCAACTTGTTGCCCTCGGCGAGCCTGCGCTACAACCTCGACCGACAGCGCAGCGTGCGGCTTTTTTATCGCACTAGTACGCAACTGCCCTCGGTCAGCCAATTGCAGAAAGTCGTGGACAACTCGAACCCGCTCCAACTCAGCACTGGCAACCCTGACTTGGTACAAAGTTACCAGCACAACCTTTTCATGCGCTACCAAGCCACCAATACCGAAAAATCAACCGTGCTTTTCGCCATGCTCGGCGGTGGCATAACGAGCGATTACATCGGAAACAGCACCTGGTACGCAGGCAGCGACACGCCCCTTTTCGACAGCCTCGACGTTGCGCCGGGTGCGCTCATCCGCCAACCCACGAACCTGGATGGCTATCGCAACATGCGCTCTTTCGTGAGTTATGGTTTCCCGCTCAAGCGCATAAAATCAAATTTGAGCTTCAACCTGGGTTACAATTTCAGCCGTACCCCCGGCCAGGTCAACGGCAAGGAGAACATTTCCAATAACCACAATTTCAGCACGGGTATCACGCTGGCCAGCAACATCAGCACCAAGCTTGATTTCAACATCAACCTGATGCCGGGCTGGAACAAGGCCACGAATTCCCTCCAAACCGCCAGCAACACGGAGTATTTCAACCAAAACAGCAGCCTACGGCTAAACTGGATAGTGCTGGACGGACTTGTTTTCAGGACCGACCTCACGCACCAGTACTACAACGGCCTGTCGGCAGGTTACGATCAGAACTATTTGCTCTGGAATGTTGCCATTGGCAAAAAACTTTTCAAAAACGAGCGGGGCGAAATCGCACTTGCCGTCAACGACGTGCTGAAACAAAACCGCAGCATTAGCCGCAACATAACGGAAACCTATATCGAAGATATTTCCACGAATGCCCTTCAGCGTTTCGTGATGTTGAGTTTCACCTACAATATCCGAATGTTTGGCACACCGCCTGCCTCCAATGGCAGTGGGGAAAGACGTTGGGAAGGTGGTGGAATGCCGCCGCCGATGCCGTCACCGGGCGGCAGGGGCTGAGTTTGGTGACTTTTGTCCGCCAAATGGCTGAAACTGCGTGCAGTTTGGCCGAGTTTGTAACTTTGCGCTCAATTTTGCAAAAACAAACAATTGAATCCATGGGAACACAAGCTGAACCACGACCGCCACGTCAGGATTTTTACTGGGTAGATGACCGGGAGCCTCACTTCCAGCGCCGCAAGGACATCCTTCAGGCGCATCCAGAAGTGACCAAATTGTTCGGGGTGAACCCCCGCCTAAAGTACGTGACTGTGGCAATCGTGCTCGTGCAACTGGGCCTTGCCTACTACGCCAACCAGATGCCTTGGTGGGTTTTCCTGTTGGTGGCGTATGCCATCGGCGGCACGGTTGCCCAGGCTCTGTTTCTGGCCATCCATGAAATAACCCACGATCTTGCCTTCAAGTCCAAGCTATACAATAACCTGCTGGCCTTGTTTGCCAACTTGCCCATCGTGTTTCCATTCGCCATTTCTTTTAAGGTCTATCATGCCATCCACCACTGGGACCAAGGCAAGGACGGGGAGGACATGGACATTCCTTCGGTGTTTGAGGCAAAAATCTTCCGGGGATTCCTAGGCAAGGTGCTTTGGTTTTTGAATCAAATCGTTTTTTACGCTTTGCGCCCGGTACTGGGCAAGCCCATGAAGCCTGACTCCTGGCAGGTTTACAACATCATCTTCCAAGTGGCGGCGATGGCCGTCATTCTGCCGTTGGTGGGTTGGTCTGGCTTGGGTTATCTCGTGCTTTCGCTGGTGTTTGCTGGCGGCCTCCACCCCACGTCGGGGCACTTTATTTCCGAGCACTACGTTTTCCACGAAGGCCAGGAGACCTATTCCTACTACGGCCCGCTGAACGCCGTGACCTTCAACGTTGGCTACCACAACGAGCACCACGACTTCCCGACGATACCCGGCAGCCGCCTTCCAGCATTGAAGCGCATGGCACCAGAATACTACAACAACCTGCATTCCTACACTTCTTGGCTAGGCGTCATCAAGGAATTTTTGCTCCGCAAAGATGTGACGCTGTACTCCCGCACGAAGCGGCGAAAGAATTGAGGATTTGAAAATAATCTTGACAGCTGGAGTACCCAACGCCAAGCCGCCAAACAAAAAAGCCCCAGCGCAAGCTGAGGCTTTTTCTTTTTTTCGGCGGAGAAAGAGGGATTCGAACCCCCGGTACCTTTTCCCACAGGGACAAGCGGTACAACGGTTTTTCCCGCAGGGACAAGCAAGGTCGCCGTTTACCCCTTTGGGGCATTAAACCGCTCTGCCATCTTCTTTGGCTAAGTAATACCCTTTTCTTTTAGGAGTCTGTAACCTTCAACTGATTTAAAGAATTTTTCTCGTTCAAAGGCTTCCTGTTTGTTTGGAAAAGATTCGTAATAATGCAATGCCCAAGGAATGCCATGCTTTGTTGAGCGGACATGCCCGGAATTGTGGTATTTTAACCTTTCATCTAAATCCGAGGTGGCCCCATAGTAGAACCTGCCTGTCTTTTCGCTCTTCAAAATGTATGTGTAGAACATGATGGACGAGAGTTGGCTTCAACAAAAAAGCCCCAGCGCAAGCTGAGGCTTTTTCTTTTTTCGGCGGAGAAAGAGGGATTCGAACCCCCGGTACCTTTCGGTACAACGGTTTTCAAGACCGCCGCATTAAACCGCTCTGCCATTTCTCCGCCGCAAAACTATGACAGTTTTTGAAAACTGGAAAACAGTTTTTCGTTTGCAGCCCAAAATTGAGTGGACAGCGCAGCAGGATTTAAGGCAGAGAATCTGGAAATTCCTTTGGAAAATGAGGGGTCAAGCGCATTTCGATGGCCGCATTTTTTTTTACAAAAAAAATCAAATCAACTCGCTAGTCGAGCGATAGATTGTAAACCTTGGCCGCTTCTTCAACTTCATCGTCAAGCGTAGCATCGAAGGAAATAGCGAATAAGACCCACTCCTTGTCGGGTTTGTAAAACTCAAAGGTGAAGCGGATGGGCTGTCGGTCATACCGCAGCAAATAGGATTAGAGCACAAAGCAATCTGCCAGTTGTTTTCGGCAAATCAGGGAAAAACCATGCATGTTTCCGACGTACTCCGGGGTCAGTTTCTCCACTTCCCCCTTCAGGTTGGCGATGGCGTCGTTGGCCTTAGCCATCCACGGGCTGGTCTGGTAAATTTTTTCAATCGCCCGGCCCTTGTCCTTTTTGAAATCCTCAAAGAAAAGAGCCACCATGTCGTCCGGTGTGGTTTGGGCAGCCAAGCCGTAGGAATAAATGGCGCAGATGAGGAGTACGAGCAGTTTTTTCATAGTAAAGGGTTTGCTGACGAGGCAGCTTTGGGCTGCCCCGACAGCGGTTTTAGGAATTTATTCAATTTAGATTTTAAGCACTTGAGTTGGGTACTTTGGTACGGCCTTGCTTTTAAACTTTTTGCTGACCGTTTTTTATTTCATTGATTTTTTTGACATTGCCCAATACCACAAACAGGCCGAGTGCGGGTATTATCAATACGGCTGGCCAATAGCCAATCGTTTCATAAAGCGTAGCGATAGGTGACCAAATGCTTACCGATGCTACCTCGCCGGATTCCAATTTGTTCAAATTGTAAATTATCCAAAATGACAAGAATAGCAGGATTGGCCCGCCAATAAAAATCAACCTTTTATGAAAGGCAATGTGTTCGGCAACGGAGGCATCTTCCGATGGTTTTTTGCCAAGGTCTTCAATCGTTGGAGGTGCTCCACCTCTAAAACAGATGAAAGATTTATAAGCCAAAAACAGTATGATGCCTATGCCGCCTAGGAGCGTGAAGGTGTCCAATTCACTGCCAACGAAAATCATGATGGCAGCCATTGCGACTGCAAGCAATGCATATAACCAACCAGTATTCATAATGCATTTTGTTTTTAAAAAGCCGACTTTATGGATTTTCAGTTTTCTTCAGGATAAAGACGCCCTGGCCGACTTTTATGATTAAGTCGCTCTCGCTCAACGACACAACTTGAAATTCGTTGGATTTTCCCTTGGTGGAGTTTAGGGTTACTGTTTTTCCATCATTTGCCATATTCCAGCTACCATCTTCCAGCTTATCCAACAAGGTGGCGCTATATCGTCCATCCTTTTGAAAAGTCATCGTCATATTGCCAAAGAACATCTGCAGCATTTTCAGTCCTTCGGCATCAATTTTTTCTTTTTCATAAACATCATGGTACTTCCAGGTGCCGTGAAGTAGCGTAGGGCTTTGGGCAGCTAGGCGAAGGGTGGCAATTGAAAATAGAAGCAATAAATAAAATCTGATTTTCATGTTGAAAGAAAGAAATTGGAGCGGGCAATCAGGAAAGTTTTAGTCCTCTATGCCCGCTCCGGTTACTGGTTAATAATTTTTTCCATAAAAATGGGAGTTCCTTCATCCGTTATTTTCACAAAGTACACTCCTGCTGGTAGTCCAGCAAATCTCAGTTGGTGTTGCTGCCTGCCCGGCAGCAGTGTTTCCGTGCGAAGGGTTCTGCCGAGGAGGTCGAGGATTTGGACAGCGCCAGCTTTGGGGGTTGTGCCCCTGAATTCCAGCGTCAAACCGCCGCTTGTGGGGTTAGGGTAAAGGCGGATATCATCTACGTTATATTTATTATTTGCACCAACGAACCCTGGCCCTCTCAGGCAGAAATAATCCAACTGGATATTGGAGATGGAATCAGTGCCTGACCCCGTTGAATGGTTATTGGTCGCATAAACCACAGGACGAATCATCAAGCTGGTTGGTGCGCAACTATCTTCCACTGTAACGGCGCTGATATTGTAGGGCAGCTCAATATTGGTCCATTCACCTAAACTGTCTGGGAGTTCCACCGCAGCAATTTCATAGCAATCTGGTTCGATGCATTCCAATGTTTGGAAATTGTCGCCCCTGACAAATCTAACGACCAAGGTTTCGCCCTGTTTTGGCAGGCTTGCGGCGCCAAGTGCGTTCACGGAGCGCAATCGTATATTGATGGTGCCGCTATCTTTTTCAAGACATATTCCTTCCACCGTGCGAATAGCATCTCTGTTGTCGGCATTGCCCGAAAGCGTCGTCACCCAATTATCCGAAGTGCCAATTACACTATCAATTGTTGGTGTTCCAGTCACTGTGTTCCAAAAGGCTGATACGCCACCGTCTCCCAATACACCTTCGGATGCTTCGTCACCAAAATCGGGGTTGTAAGCACGAGGATTTTCGCAATTCAACACAATGATTGGGGTGCAATTCAGTGTGATGGCCTTTTCGTAGGTGAACACCTCGCAAATGGAGTTGACGCCTTTCTTTCGGGTCACAATCATTTTTATCTTGTAGGTGCCCGACTGTGCAAAATTGTGGCACAGGGTCTGTTTGCCAACCGTTGAATACGTTATCGGGCTGCCAACTGGAATCCCCGTACCGCTGATTTCCCAACTGACCATGTCGCATGGCGTAAGCGCCTTTGGCTTGACACAAACATTGCAAGGCGTCAATACTTTTTGGAACAACCAAAAACCTTTGGCAACATCGCTATTAAACTGATTGACATCGCACGGGCACAATGGCGGGCATGGTGGATTGACCACAAAATATATGATGCAAGGCGGACAAATCTGGCCGCAACTCCCCGTCAATACTAACTGATAGGTGCCGGGGACATAGAAATAGCCCGATGGCAATGGGATGCTGAAATTTGGGTTTGGCGACACTGTTCCTTGGTCAACCATGCCGATGCCGGGCGCCCAAAGCTCCCATGTCATTTGCGGGGTGACTGCACAAGCGCAGGTGAAGGAGCCACTCAACACATAATTCGTACCCGGCTGGCAGGGTAGAATAACGTCGGTTCCACAACTTACACTGATGGTTCCGCCACCCTGTATAGGACCAAAACTCAGGTTTGAATATGGTGCAGGCCCACAGCAATTTATATTACAGATGGGTGAAACTACTTGGCTGAATGTTTTCGTGAAACAGTTGGCACCTGTTGTTTCATTTTGTTCAACTGCCGTAAATGAGATGGTATAATCTCCGCTATCGCCATAAGTATGAGCGGGGGTATCGCCCGCAGAGAATGGCCCAGTGCTTTGGTCGCCATCCCCCCAGTCAATGGACTCGATGAAGTCGCAGCCGGGCAGGTCTTCCATGCTGAAAGTGGCGGTGCAGGTGCTGTTGTCCACGCTGATGGCAACATCGGTTTCAATCCTTGCACTGAACACATCGAAATCGGCGCAGCAAAGCTGTGGTGGGCAAAGTATGCTCTGGCATTGGTTCAGAATGAACTGCTTCGATTTGACGCAGATACTTCCGTTGGTTAAGCAAGAAGAAGTCACGGTATAAATGCCGGGCAGGTTGACGGTGATGATTGCTGTGTTGTTGGGGCCGATTATGCCGGGGCCAGTCCAAGAAAAACTGCAACTATTGGGGCATGGCTTATTGGGTGGTAATACCATTTCTACTTCCAGCATAACGGGGTCATTATCGCACATAGACCAAGGCCCTTTAACGACAGGGACGCAACATGGGAACACCTGCGACACCCATGATTTCTGGGTATTGTTCAGGCAGTTGTCGTCTTTTACGATGGCATAATAATTACCTGCAAGGGGCGCTATAGTATAGGTAAACATTGCCGAAGGCACAGTGGTATTATTCGTATTGGTGGTGCCAATATAAAACCCGTCTTTGTACCAATCCACGGTATAGGTGGAGGTGCAAGGTGTCAGGCATCCCTGAATTCTGCACTGGTCAATGGTGATGGACAAATCCACTTGCTGCACGGCACATGGGTCGGAGATGGCGTCGAACTGCGTGATGTTCAGAGGTTCCTTGATTTCGACTTTCAACTGAACTGTGTCCTCTGTACACACGCCATTTTTTGTTTCCAAATAATAGTAATAGGAATTATCGGCTTGGTTGGTATTGTAAATGCCGTTCATCAAGCCCGCCCCTGTCAACGGGGTAACGGTGGGCGTGGTGCCTGTTGGCACGCAGTCCCGCTTGAACCATTTCCACATGGCGGGGTCGCCAGCACAGCCGGGCGTGAACTTGAGCGTGACATCTTCCTTGGGGCAAAACGGCTGCGGTTGTTCGAGCGGGTCCATTTCCAATTTGCCCTTGGGCGCCTCATCACTGTCAAGCCGCACGACGGCCTCGCAGGTCCTTTGCCCACAATCATCCGTGATGACCACGGTGTAGATGAAATCCTCGTAGCAATCCGTCATCCAGTTTGCCATCGAAAGGCACTGCGTCGGCTGGTAACTCATTCCGCCTACCTGAACGGGCGTGTTCAGGTTGCCGGGGGCAAACCACTCCCATGTCGGCTGGCAATTGCCCGTTGTGGGGGTTAATGTGAGCGACAAGGGGTCAGGCGGCGTTATGCAAGTCCCTGTGTAACAGTATGCTAAATTGTTAAGGCTGCAATTGGTGGGTTCGCATAGCCGGATGCAGGCCACATTGGTCGTAAGCACGGTGCATGGCCCATCGTTCAAATGCACCACGGCATATACGCAGACATCGCCCGCCATATTTTGGGGGTATAAATGGAGCGGTTCCAGCACGTTTGTGAGGTTATCTTGATAGGGCGTGACTGGCTGCCAAGGCACGATGGGGCAAATACCGGACGAAGGCTTCGGCTGCACATACCAGGTCACTTGCGTGATGTTATAGGGCGTGCCCCAAGATGGTTTTATCAGCACGTTCAAAACCGAATTATCCTCGCAAACTTCTCGGTCGGGCACTAGTATCTGCTTGCAGCAAACCATCGGTACGTTGGCCGATACTTGGCAATTGAAAGGTTGGCCCGATGGGCAAACGCAGCTCATGTTTACCGTAAAATTCAGGAAATTGGGCAACGGCCCCGTTAGTGTGAAGAAGCCGGTTATGGTGACGCCAGTGGCCGAAGGCGTGTAATTTGGCCCCGATATGAAGTTGATTGCTGGATTATTTGCGAGCAAATAGGTGCAATTGGAGAGGTTGGTTTGGTTGTTAACAAATAAATTTAGGAGATAAGTATCAGAATCCTCGGTGCAGTCAATAGTGCCCGTTGCAGTTGCACATCCGTTGCAGTTGTTCACAGTGACGGTCTGGCAAGCCACTGCAGCACATCCAATATGGTCAGTGACAGTCACACAAACGTTGAACACACCCCCACCGCAAAAGAAATGGTTAGTGTTTGGGGTGGTAGTGGTGGCATCTGTAACGCCATCCCCGTCGAAGTCCCAGTCATAAGTATTGGGGTCAATGAAGCAACTGCTTGATGCAGCAGTAAAATTCACGTTGAAACAACTGCCTAAAGTATAGCTCAAACTGGCCGTGCAAGGGGCTGAGGCACAAAAAGTGGTGCAGCAATAATCAAGTGGTTGGCATTGGTCGGATATGGATTGGGGAATGGTGGCTGGTGCTGCGTTTATGGTGGTTGGGAAGCCAGTTAATTGGAGGGTAGGAGTGGAAAATGGGAAAGTGTAAAGGCAAGCTGAGTTCAAATCAAGGTCATAAGCGCCTACCAGCATATCCCAGCTTCCAAAAAAAGACTGGTTTTTCAACCTCGCATCCGCATAGAAAATACGGTCATGTGCGGGCGTGACCGAGATGTTTCCATTGGAATAACTACTTTCTGGATATCCAATATCCTCTAGGTATTTTGCCCAGTCCACGGTCAAGTCGGCAGAGCCTGCATGGGTGGAATAGTTAATCTTATGAACTACTTGGTATGGTTTGGTCGAGCTGGACAAGTTACTCTCTCCGATGACGTATAATTTCCCGATTTTGTCTATCCAAATGTCTTTGAAGTTGGTGACATCAGGAAGTTCTATAATCGGGGTATTGCCAAATGGTGTGATATAACCAATTGGCCCACCATTGATGGATCCTTTTTGCAAAACTGCCACAAATGCATGGTGATTTGCCCAATTTTCACCGACAATAATAACTCGATCATTTCCCAACGATATCCCATCATAAATATCTAATGGCTGGCCAATAAAACGATAGCCAGTCGCACTGCCGGTGATGCCATCCACTTCCACAATCATACCGTCGTTGTTCGTCACAGTGCCAGTCATCATCAAGTTTCCAGCAGACAATGCTATCAATCCCAAGTGATACTCGTCGTCCGTCGGAGTGTTGAGGCAAGATGGACAATCATACTCCACGGGCCAGCCGGGTTGCACGACCCCTGCTGCATTCATGTTGTACATGAACACAATATCGCTCGATGACGGGGCCGCATTTGGCGGGTTTTTTCGTCCCAAAATATAATAGGGGAAATTGGGGTCGGCAGCGGTGGGGTGATTGACGATGCGGGTGAAAGCCTCCCTGCCGGACTGGTCATAATATTTGGAAAAAACATGGTTGCCATTGTCATCCAGTTTTACTAAAATCGAACGGTTGTTCATAGTGGGGTTCAATGTTGCCGTATGCCCAACCAAGAGGAATTGGTCATTTGCGGCATCATATTCAAAGTCAAGAATGCGGGTGTCAGTAGAAAGCTGCCTTTCCCAAATCAAGCTGCCGTTGTTTAAATCAAATTTGGAAAATGTGCCATAATCCATGCCTCCGACTACCCTGTAACCGGCCACATATACGCCGTCCCCAAATGCCTTCACCGCCGTTGGACGGTTGTCATTTGCATCGCCATATACTTTTTCAAACAGTGCTGGATTTGAACAGGGAGGCACCATGAACTGTGAAGTGATTAGCGGAATGTCACAGGGGTTGCCGGGCTGTCCAATTACAACCGAAAAATTAACAAAACCACTAGGTGCGCTGCTCAAACAAATTCTGCCGAGGTTGAATTTTGGGGAACAATTTAGCCCAAGCGAAACAAAATTGGAGGTAAAAACCGCTTGGTTGACCGTTTGCATCGTGGCCGTAGCAATCGAGGGGTCTGAGGAAGTAACCGACGAAATGTCGCCCGTGGCGAATGGGTTTCCATTGGAGTATATGGTCAGCGGGCCATATTGAGCGGGGAGGCTGCAACTAGGCAGTATCTGGTTATGGCAAAAAAGCACATCAAAACAGCATGAATCAATGGGGTCTTGCACGATTTCAACCTGGAAATCGCATTGGCACTGCGAACGGAGTTCCGTCCAGCCGACAAAACCGAATAATATGATGAGGGCTATATTTTTCATTGGTCGAAGTTTTTTAATGATGGTTGAAAGGATAAATTGCGGAGCGCTTTTTAAAAGCATGGCTTGATATAAAAAGTCTCTGTCCAGCAACATCCGAGGTTGGGGTCGCAAATGGTCAAGGTATAGGTGGTGCCACCGGGGTCGGGTATGGTCGTGCATTCGCAGCCATTTGGACCTCCGGCAACGCAGGGAGCGCCATTGCTCGACCAAGTATAGGTAAGTGGCAATGGCCCAGTGTTTTGGCAGGTGATGACGGAATTGCAGCCGCTGAGGGTCACTGGCTCACCCAAGCATACGCACGGGCTTCCCAGTGGGCATTCGATGACGGGGATGATGGCACATTCCTCCAAGCACGCCTTGTCTGATTCTAGCCTCATGCAGCCGTCAAACGCCTCTAACCAGTAGCAGGCAGCTTGGGTGGCAGGGATGGTTGGGCCGCTGCCCAAGTAGATGGCATTGCAGTACCAATCATATTGAATCACGGCTGGGTCAAACGGGCAGACGCTCAATTGCGCAGCGTTGTTTTGGCAAAACTGCATTGGGGCCAAACAGATGGTAGGCTTTTGCAGCGGCGGTGTCAGGCAAATCTCCACTTCGTTGCTGTGGCAAGGCAGGCAATCCGAAAACGGATAATGCTTCGGGCGGCATTCGATTCGGTAGGTAATGCAAGTGGCAGTTGGAGGCCACAAGTATGGTGAAAGCGATTGAGGCAAGGTGTTGGTGTTTTGCACCGGATTGCTCGTGCCCAATAGGTTATGCCAAGTGCCAACTGGGTCTGTGTCAAAATGATATTGCCACACGGCATCACAATCCTTAAAATCCAATGCGTTGTTCATAGCGATTTGCGCCTCACCACCTGCGCAAATCAAATAATCATATTGCCCGCCGCCCGGCTGTTGTGCCAACCCAGAAATCTGGTCAATCAAGCCGCACATGGGCTGCTTGTCCACTGGGATGCAAATATTGACTTTATACGTGGGGCAAACGCCGTTTTTCACTTTTGCCTCAAAACAGAGATTGGGGAAGCTTGGCTGGCCGCTGTAAACAAAGGAGGGCAGGTCGTCCAAGCTTGGGTCGTAAACCCCGTTTATGCACCATTGAATATCGAGATTGCCATTGGTTGGAAGCCCAGATGGTATGAAAGTATGCGTTGAGCTAAGCGAAACTGTTGTGGAATAGGAAGTTCCCTCGCACAAAGCTATGTTCGGGGAGTTCGGAATCTGAGGGGCAAGACCAATGCTTGCATTGCTGACCGGGCAATCAATCCGCAACAGGTATTCCGAACTTGTATAAGTACAGGTTTGAGCCCCAGTCCCAACGGTGATTTTTGCCCGAAACTTCCTGTCCAAATAGCCCGTGCTGTTGTTACAACTGAACGATAAGGCACTGTTGCCGGAAGGCACCCCAAAGCAGTAGCCAACAAAAGCAGCGTTTCCTGTTATTGCGGTCCATTGACCCACAATGGCATCGAAATATTCCCAACCTATGCTGCTGACATTGTTGAGGTTTACTTGCGTGCCATTTTGGTTGATGCAAAAATGCGCCCCATCGCCATTGCAGATTGCCGTCAGTGGGTTGGTCTGGGAGCCTAAGTCATTGATATTCAGGGTGAAATACGGTGGGCATGTATTGCGGACGAAGTTGCTCGTCGGCCCGTTCAGCGTGAAGTTAATTAGCGCTCCATGATTGCCATTGCCGCTCATGTCCACAGCGGTTGCACCTGAATTATTTCCCCCCGGGACTACGCCCTGCGGCATTTGGTCAAACGTCCAGTTCACCAGCAAGTCGGGGGAAACACCCGTTACTGAAATGGAACAATCCTTTGAATCCAAGATTTGGGCTTGGGTACGGGCAGTATTCCAAAGGCGCACCTCGTCAACTTGTCCTTCCCAATCCTGGGTTGGAGTAGTGCCACCACCCCAGTGCCCAACACGGAAAAGGTTGATATTCAATGGCCCCAATGGCGGAAGTGACTGGCCGATGGAGACGCCATCCAAGTAAACTTGAACAGCAGCGCCATTTCTAACAACTGCCAAGTGGTGCCAAATAGAAGGTGAAATCGGCGCCAGCACATTGAACGAGGAGTTAAAGTTGACATCGTTCAAAAAAAGTATCAAATTGGTGCCATCCTCGCCAATTTCAAACCTTGTTGTGGTACTCGATAGGGAAAACAATCGCCTAAAAGCTTGGCCTGTAAGTGCCCCCCCTGTTGTCATGAACCACCCTTCAACGGTGAAATTGGCGTTGCCCGTAACAGGGCTGGGATTGCTTTCAATATAGTCGCCGTTAGGATTGTTAAAAGTGCTGCCTTTGAAGTCGAGTGCCAAGTTATCCTGCGCTTGTAGGAGATTGGCTAGCAGGGCAAAAACGGTAGTGGCCATTACCACCACCCATGTTTTGATTTGGTTAATAAAGCCTTTCATTGATTTATATTTAAGTTGATTTTAGGTAGCTAATGCCAAGCAATTATGTGGGTTAACTCTATTGCTCGATTGCTACAATGCCTTCGCCGCAAGCGCATTGGATATTGTTGTTGGCATATTATATTGTGCGATAAAGCATCATTGTCATTTCACTGGTTTTAGGTTAAAATGTTTTTCAAAAATGGCATGTCCACCTCCATGCTAGTTGCACCAATGAGCAGGTGGTGGTTTTCATTGATTAAACAGCAGCTTTGCCAAAAGAACAAATCATTAACAGCCAATTCCGCTGTTCACTCATTCAAAACGACCGTTCACGCATCAGGAAGCGGATTTGCCAACGCCCCAACTACATTTGTGGATAGTGAGTTTATTTTAACTGCTTCGAACCAATCAGCTTATTTTCCCCAACTTGCCCTATTTTGCAGACCATGAGTGCCAGCTTTAAAATATATTGGCTTGTCTTGGTCGTACTGCCCATTTTGGCCAAGGCCCAGCAAGAAGCACCTTCCCTTACCCGCTACACCATGGAGCAGGGGCTGGCTGACAACTGGGTGCATACCGCCTTGCGGGACTCCAAGGGCTTCCTCTGGCTGGGCACCGAGGGCGGGCTTTCCCGTTTCGATGGGCAGCGTTTTTCCAATTTTTTCGAAGAAAAAAACAACGCCAACTCCCTTTCCAACAATACAGTTAGGGGCATCTGCGAAGACCCCGACGGGAGCCTTTGGCTGGCTGTGCTGGATGGCGGCGTCAACCACCTCAACCCAGCCTCTGGCAAATTCGAGTCGTGGAAAACCGACCCCAATAACCCCGATTTTAAAGGCGAACTGACCTCCATCGTGCAGGACGGCGACCTGCTCTGGCTTGGCTCCTACCACCACGGCCTCGGTTGTTTCGATAAAAAAAAGCGGCAGTACGTCGGCTGGTACAGCTACCCCCCCGACGAGCTTTCAAAGCAAAGCTTGCAGTTCAACACAGTCAATCACCTCATTGCCGACAGGCAAAACCCACGCTACCTTTGGCTCGCTGCCGCAAACAGGGGTATTGCCCGTTTCGACAAGCAAACCCACCAGTTCGAAATTTGGGCAATCATGGGCCATTCAGGCAAGCCGGGCGTGGCGGCCATGTACATCCTCCAAGACAAGTCGGGCCAGATATGGGCAGGTACCTGGAGCGGTGGCATCGCACATTTTGACCCGGTGGCCAAGCAGGCGAAAACCTATCCATACGACCTCGACTCTTACAGGCAGCCCAACAACTTCAACCGCAACGTGGTGCTTTCCGTCCTCGAAAAAGGCGATGGTGAACTTTGGGTGGCCACCGAAGACAACGGCTTCGGCGTTTTCAGCAAGGCCACTGGCCACTACCAGTTTTTCCGTGAAAAATTCAGCAGTGAAAGCCCAGAGATTGACCGTGTTTGTCAGGGGCTTTACCTCGACCCACAGCAGCGGCTTTGGGTCCTGGGCAGGCAAGGTGGCGTCAGGGTTTTTGCTCCGCAACGGCAGACCATGCGCTACATCAGCCTAGCGGCAGGGGGCAGCAGCATCGAACGGGCCGAGGTGACCGACTTTGCCTATTCGCCCAGCCGCCGCACCGTTTTCGTGGCGACGGAGAACAGCGGCTGCTTCGAGTGGTCGGACGAGAACGGCAGCCTCATGCAACGGGCATTACCGCTCCCGGATGGCAGCTTCCCGAATTTCAAGGCTTTGCTCTGCGATTCACGGGGGAATATCTGGGCGGGTACGGCGAAAACCTTGGGCGGCGGCGCTTCGCTCTATGTTTTGCGGCCCGGAAAAACGAATTTCGAAGTGGCCGTGCTTAAGTTACAGCCAGTTAGGAGGCTGGAGGAAACCGTGAACGACCTGCTGGAAGATTCCAAAGGCAATATCTGGGTTGCCACGAGCTATGATGGCATTTACCGCATTGGCCCGGGGACCAATGACGTGGATTATTTCAGGGAGCAAGAAAATTTTGCCGAAGGTGCCCCCGATTTCAACAAATGGTGGGTGCTGCTGAACATGGCCGAAGCGCCAAATGGGCATATCTGGTTTGCCCTAAAAAGCGGCGGTGTGATTGATTTTGACCCCACTGCCCGCAATTTCAGGGTCTTCAATTTCGAAAACCTGCTCACCTCCAATGATATTTTATCCATCGAAGCCAGCGGCGATGGCCGCATCTGGGTGGGCACCAAAAACAACGGCCTGCAAGTTTTTATGCCAACCTCGGCCTCCAAAAAAGCCATACTGTTCTTGAGCAACGAAGATGGCCCGGTCAGCCAATACTTATCGGCCATCCGGCATGACGAAGCCACGGGGCAGCTTTGGGTCACTACCGACAATGGCCTGATTGCCCTCGACCCCACAAACGGGGCGGTCAAGGTGTACGGCATGGGGGCGGGGCTTCGCAATGCTTATTTGAATGGAAAGGGACTGGCCGTGGTCGGGGGGCTTGGCGTGCTCATCGGCCAGCCCAATGGGTTTTGCCTGCTTCGCAACGAGGCGACCAAAAGCCAAACTGCCCCCGACACGCTGCGGGTGGTCTTGAGCGATTTCAAGGTTTTCAACCAATCGAAGTATTTTGAAAAGAACATCCGCAATGCCATCGAGGTGGTGCTCAAGCCCTCCGAAAACGTCTTTGAATTTGAATTCTCGGCCCCTACCGCACCCAGCGCCGACCTCGTCAGCTACCAGTTCATGCTCAATGGATTTGATGAAAAATGGTACGCCGCCGATGGCCGGAAATCCATCACTTACACGCAATTGCCGCCCGGCGAATACACGCTCAGGGTAAAAGCACAGCAAACTGGCTACGATTTCTCGCCTGAAACCACCTTGGCCATCTGCATCCTGCCGCATTGGTGGCAGACGTGGTGGTTTGTAGCTGCATTGCTTTTTTTGCTAGGGTTGGCGGTTTGGGCCATCATCCGCTACCGAACCGCACAGATTCGGCATGAGGAACAACTGAAGACGGCGTTTTACAAGGAACTGTCCGAAAAGGAAATGATAGCCCTGCGCTCGCAGATGAACCCCCATTTTATCTACAATTGCCTCAATTCCATCAACAATTTCATCGTGCGCAACAACAGCCAGCAGGCGGCCAACTATGTTACCAAGTTCAGCCGGCTTATCCGTCTGGTGCTCGACAACTCCCAGCAACAGAAAATCCCGTTGGAAAAAGAACTGGAAGCCTTGCGCCTCTACATGGACCTGGAGGCCATGCGCTTCGACGGCAAGTTCCGCTACGAGGTCTGGGTGGACGATGCCGTGGACGAGCAGTACCTCCAAATACCGCCGCTCTTGGTGCAACCCTACGTCGAAAACGCCATCTGGCACGGCCTCATGCACAAGCCCGAAGGCGGTTCCGTGGTGGTGGACGTGCGCCTGCCCGCTGAGGACTTGCTCCTCATCGAAATCACGGATGACGGTGTGGGAAGGGTGCGGGCCGCCGAACTGGAAAGCAAGACTGCGCTGGAACATAAATCGCAAGGCACCCTCATCACCGCCGAGCGTCTGCACAACCTGAACCCTGATAAACCTGACCAAGGCAAAGTCAGCATCCACGACCTCGTTGACGAACAGGGCCAGCCCTGCGGAACAAGGGTGGTGCTTGAGATACCGGTGTAACTAATGATGAATGATAAATGGTGGAATGAGGAATCATGCTCGTCCGCCATTTATCATTCATCATTTATCATTCATCATTCCAATGAAAACCATCATCATTGACGACGAGCCGCATTGCGTGGGGTACTTGCAGGTGCTTTTGCAACAGCATTGTCCGCAGTTGCAGGTAGTGGCCACGGCGGGCAACGGGCAGGAGGGGCTGTCCATCATCCGGCATTTTTCGCCCCAATTGGTTTTCCTTGATGTGGAAATGCCCGTGATGAATGGCTTTCGAATGCTGGAAGAGCTGGGTGAGGTGCCGTTTCAACTCATTTTCACCACCGCCTACGACCGCTATGCCCTGCGGGCCTTCAAGTTCAGTGCCTTGGACTACCTCCTGAAGCCCATTGACGCACAGGAACTCAAAAACGCCGTGAACCGCTCCAGTAAATCGCATTTGCCGCAGCCACAGCAGTTTAAACTGATGGAGGCTCACTTGTACCACGCTGAATCTGCGCTTTCCAATAAGATTGCAATCCCCAATTCCGATGGGTTTTGTTTTGTCAGCCTTGACAATATCGTGACCTGTGAGGCAGAGAGCAATTATACCAAATTTCACTTGACAGATGGGAAGAACCTACTGGTATCACGCACCCTTGGCGACGTTGAGGAAACCCTTAAGGATAAAGGCTTTTTTCGCATCCATAAACAGTTTTTGATAAACTTGCGCCATATAGACAAATACGTGAAGAGCGATGGCGGCTATGTAGTTATGTGCAATCAGCAAATTGTCAGCATCGCCCGTAGCAGGCGGGATGATTTCGTGATGCTGTTCAGCAGGGTGTGAAGCCTGGATTGGCTCCCCCAAAAAAGGTGCCTGTTATATTGAAAAATGCTTGTGGCAATGGTCGAGTATCTGCCCCCGCAAGCCCCTGAGCTGCTCCCAGATGGCGGCTTCGTTTTTGGCGATGTAAGCGGCTCGGCTGCCCCTTTGCGCAAGCGTCCAAGTGCGTAGCCACCACTCCGCCAGCAGACCCATCGGTACGATGGCAAGCAGGTAGGCCCACTTCACCCAATCGGGCCAACCAAGCCAGTCGGCCATTTTTCCAACAAACCAAGTCTGCAGCCAAATGAACAAGGGGTACAGCACCACACCAGCAGCGAATTTGTAGGTGGGCAGCCAGTGGTAGTCGGCATTCAGCGATTTTGTTATTTTTTGAGTGGAAAAGCAGGGCAACGCATGGCTCAGGTAGCTGGGTAAAAACAATGGGAATGTTGCGGCAAGCAATAGCGCCTTGCGCCCAGGCGCTGGATTTTTTACGTGCAAGTCGTTGATTTTAAGCATTTTGATTCGCTCAAAATAATCAAAAACGAGTGCCGAAAAATTGGCGTAATCCGCTGCATCCTCGGTTTTCCACTGCTGCAAACTGCCCAGTACCCGCTGCGAGCGCCGCAATTTTTCCACAGACGGCAAGCGTTCTTCGTTCCTCAAAATGGCATCCACTCGGTACAGTAGCTGGTCCTGTGCATCGTCCTCGCAGTCGAGAATGAGCGTTTTCAACTGCTCGGCCACGGCTTCGGTGAGGCAGTGGACGGCGTTCACTGCGTCGGCCTCGTACAGTTCCCGGAAATCGGCCACCCGAATCGGCGTGCCGAAAACCGTCACCAAACGGCTGCGGAATTTGGTGGGGTCGCTGTAGTTCAAGCCGATAGGCAGCAGGGTCAGCCCCACCGACCAACCGTTGGCGGCCTCCGTAGCGAATGCGATGCGGGCGGTTCCCGTTTTCAGTTTGCGGAGCCGCCGCTCCACGAAACTGCTGCCCTCCGGTGCGATGTAGAGGCAGCCGTCTTTGGCCAAGAAGCGGACAGCTTGCCGGAAATTCTCGGCATTGTTCAGGGGCTTCCCGCCGTTGTCCTGTGGCCTTTCGATGGGGATGCAGTAGAGCCTGCGCAGCAACCAGTCGGCTACTGGATGCTTGAAAAGCGTGGAGTTTGCCAAAAAATTGACCTCGGCGTTCACTTCCACCGCAACATTGAGCGGGTCGAGCAGGGTGCTGGGGTGGTTGCTGATGAGGATGCAGGGATTTTGGCTGCGGTCGTGCCGCTTGCCAGTGACGGTGATTTTCGAATAGTAAACCCAGGTGCTGAGGCGCACCAAGAGTTTTACGACATAATAGATAAAGTAGAGAATTGGGTTCAAACAGGCTGTTTTTCCGTAAAAAGCGGCAATATCGTCAACCAAACGGAGAATTTGGAAAAATCAACACCAGACATTTCATCCATGCTACGAAGCATTTCGTCTATCCTTCGAAAACAACCTTCATCGGCCCAGCGTTTTTTGTGCATCGGCCCTTTGTGCCATGTTTTTTAAACCAATAATTTTGCCACAGAAACAAAAATTCACATGAAAAGCAACTCCATCCTACGGTTTTTTCTTTGGGCCGCCCTGCTCGTCGGCGGTTTTTTCCTCGGAACTTCCTGGAAAACGACCTTCAATCAACAAATGGCGCCACAAACCAGCGCCGACGAGGGCACTCCCCGCAATGTCAACAATGAAGGGCCATCGAGCACGACAGCCTTGCCTCCCGGCCTGAACGAGGGCGAAAAAGCAACCATCCGCCTCTTCGAAAACTCGGCCCCGTCCGTCGCCTACATCACTACCTCGCAGATACGGCAGGACTACTGGACCCGCAACGTCATGGAAATCCCGCAGGGCAGTGGCTCCGGATTCGTTTGGGACAAAAACGGCCACGTCATCACCAATTACCACGTGATTCAAGGTGCCGACAAGGCACAGGTGACCCTCTCCGACCGCACCACCTGGGATGCGGAACTGGTAGGTGCTGCGCCTGAAAAAGACTTGGCCGTGCTGAAAATTACGACCCCGACTTCTACACTGAAACCCATCCCCGTCGGCAGTTCCGATAATTTATTGGTTGGCCAGAGCGTGCTCGCCATCGGCAACCCCTTCGGCCTAGACCAAACCCTGACCACGGGCATCATCAGCGCACTTGGGCGGGAGATTAAATCGGTGAGCGGCATCCCCATCCGGGATGTGATTCAGTCCGACGCTGCTATCAACCCCGGCAATTCCGGCGGCCCCCTTCTCAACTCCTCCGGCGAACTCATTGGCGTGAACACGGCCATCTACAGCCCCAGTGGGGCCTCGGCGGGCATTGGTTTTTCTATCCCGGTTGATGTGGTGAAATGGGTCGTGCCCGACCTGATCCAGTACGGCAAGGTGAACCGCCCGACCCTCGGCGTGGAGCTTGCCAATGCGCAAACCACCCAGCGCCTTGGCCTGAAAGGTGCGCTCATCACCCACGTATCGGAAGGTAGCGCCGCCGAAAAGGCTGGCTTGCAGCCCACTTACCGTGACCGTTCCGGCCGCATCCGGCTCGGCGATTCCATCATCGCCATCAACGGGGAGGTGGTGGAGTCCAGCAACGACCTGATTTTGATTTTGGAAAAATACAAGGCTGGCGACAACGTGAAAGTCAAAATCCTGCGGGAAGATCGGGAAACCGAACTGACGCTTCGGTTGGATGGGAGCAGATAGGATATATGCGGAGGGATTTATTGCTATAATATTCCCTCCGCATATATTTTTATTGTTTTATAAAACGCCTTGTAATATTCTTTCCTGTAGGCAATTTTATGATATACTCATACATTCCTGAAGGCAGGTTTTTAACACTGATATGGGTTGAAGCGCCTGTAATGATGCCTGTTTCCACCTGCTGTCCAATATGATTTACAATGCTCCAATTTGCTATATTAGGTGCATTTTTTTCTAGCAAAGTTATTTGCAAATTATTAGTGGCAGGGTTGGGATATAGCAGGATTTGGCTATTGTTATATAGCTCATTTGCAGCCACCAATTCCGCTTGTTCCACTGTATTATTGGCAGAAATCAACCACAAATCAGGGTCAAACTGAACGCCTGTAACCTCGAAAGGAACCTCCACACTGAACAACTGGCCGTTCAGTGTATGCTCCAACCTGACCAGCGTGTCCACACCATTGCCCATCAGCAAAATGGGCACGGGCATTTCGAAAAAATCTACCGAAGGATGCGAGGTAGTCTGGTCGAGTTGCAGGTAAACCGTGCCAGTGCTGCTCTGCTCCCACCCGATTTGGTAGCTGGGGAAGCCTTGCCCCGAAAACCAATCCTCGAAAAACTCGGTCAAGTCTTGGCCTGAGGCTGCCTCCAAATGTGCTTTCAAATGTGGTGTTCTGGCAAAATCATAACCTCGGTCGTTCAGGTAATTGCGCAAGCCAGCAAAAAAATCATCGTCGCCAAGCTTCCAGCGCAGCATGTTCAGCAGGTATGCGCCCTTGTTGTAGCTCAATCTGCTACTGAAAATGCGGCCAACGCTCGTCGTGTCGTCCACGAGCACAGCGCCGTCGGGCTGTGAGGTGATGCTTTGGACTTTGCTGAGTTTCCAGTCGTACCATTGGGTATTTACTTGCGATGGGAAGCGCTCCCTGGACAAGCCTTCGAGGTAGGTGGCGAAGCCCTCGTTCAGCCAGATGTCCTCCCAACTGCCGCAGGTCACCATGTCGCCAAACCACTGGTGCGCCAGCTCGTGGGAAAGCAGGCTCCAATTGAACCCCGTAACGAAGCTCATCGTCTGGTGTTCCATGCCGCCGCCCCAGCCGAATTCGGCATGGCCATATTTTTCTTCATGAAATGGATATACGTGGAAAAGGCTATCGTAAAACTGCAAAACCTGTACGAGGTTGGCCGTGCCAGCTTGGGCGTTTTGGAGGTGTTCAGGGTAAACATAATTTAGCATCGGTAAATCAGTTCCGTTGCTAAGTGGCACGTTATCAACGTATTGTGCGTAGTTTGTCACAGCAATGGCGACGAGGTAGGGTGCGATGGGATAGCGGTGCTTCCAATGGTAAACCGTGTTATTGCCCGAAGTTGTTTCCGACACCAAAAGGCCATTGCTGGCTGCCCTGTACTGCGCATCCGTCGTCACGAAAACATCAATGCTGTCAATTTTGTCGTCGAGGCCGTTCTTGCATGGCCACCAGTCCTGCGCACCGTATGGCTCGGAGAGTGTCCAAAGCACGGGCGTGCCGTTGTGGTTGTTTTGCACGAAGGAGCCAAAGCCGTTAGACGGCGGTGCGCCCTCGTAGGAAATGGTCAGGCTGTCAAGCGTGCCAGCGGGCAGGGCAGCGGGCAGTGGGATGGTGAGCAGGTAGTCGCCAGAAGGTGTGGAACTGAGGTTCTGACCGTGGTAGCTCACGCTGTTCACTGTCAGTTGCGTCGAAAAATCAAAATTGATTTCTGAGAAATCATCCTCCAGCGTTTCAAAATAGACCGTGGCACTGCCTTCGATGTAGTACTGTGCAGGGTCAATATTCCACCAAAAGCGGTAATATTTTAGGTCATAATTTTCCGTCAAAGGGTTGGCGGCAGGCGCACCGTGAATCCAGCTAGCATGGCCATCGGCCTCCTTGCAGGCAATGTCTTCGAGGTCGTTTTCATGGGTTTGGTTTTGGGCAAAGATGCCTATCGAAGTAATAAGCAATAGTAATGTCAATAAATTTTTCATGAAAAAAAAGTTGAAGTTTGAAATCTATGCTTGGTGTTTTCAAGTAGTAGGGCCAACCGTATGCATCAGTTTACCCGCACCAGTTTTTTCTTCATCACCTGCCCATCCACCCAAAGCTGGAGCAGGTAGGCCCCCTGCGGGATATTCATGGCTGCGAGGTTGATTTTTTCGAGGTAAATGCCGTAATCCCGCCATTCGTTGTCAATCGGGCGGGCGATTTCCTTGCCATCCATATCCGATAGGATTAGGTTGACGAGCGAGCGTTTGTGCAGCTTGAACGAAATGCCCGTCTGCACGGAGGCCGGGTTGGGGTAGGGGTTGCCAAGGTCGAAGCTTGGCGCCGATGCTTCATGCGAGCTGGAGATAACACTGTCGGGTTCAACGAGTGCTGTCCAAATGGAGAGTTCGGCGTCGTGGAGCCTGGCCCAGATGGGGCGCACCACGCCGTTGTGTGCGGTCACGTTGGTGTAATCGCCGAAGAAAAAATCGCTGTTCGGGAAAAATGGGCTTTCGCTGACCCGAAAGTTCTTGAAAGTTTCGCCGCCATCCGTTGAAACGGCCATGTAAACATCTGTCGTCTCGTTTTGGTAACTTCTGCGGTCATAAAAAACGAACCAAAGCCAGCCTGTCGCTTGGTCAACGGTCATCCATGTGAAAAACTGCTGTTTGCCCGCTGGGTCGTCGTTTACCCGCACGGGTGAGCTCCAAGTGTTGCCGCCGTCGGTGCTTTTGGCGAGCCAAATGTCCGTGTCGTCCTCGCCATTTCGCTGGTCGCTCCAATTGACGTAAATCGTGCCGTGGTTTGGGCCGCCGCTGAGGTCGCAGGTGGTGACGGGCAGCCCGTTCGCCCGATAGATGCCGGGGATGCTGTAGTCCCAACCGCCGGGTTGGTCTGCCACGAAAATATCGTTGTTGAGCCAAGTGTTGCCGCCGTCGGTGGAGCGGTCGAACCAGATTTTGTTTCGGTTGGACCATGCGACGTACACCTCGCCGTTCGGCCCGACGCAGGGCACGGCGCCCTCTGCAGTATCGTCCGAGTCCACGCAATCACCAGCTAAAAGGTTGATGCGCTGGGCGGGCGACCAGTTTTCGCCACTGTCGAGGCTTTTGGAGAAAAGTATGATGGAGCTGTCGTTGGGATTCGAAGTGCCGTATTGGTCGAACTGCGTCCAGGTCACGTAAAGCGCATTCGTCTGGCGGTCAACGGCAATCCAATGCTTGTCCTGTGCCTTCGTGCCATTGAGGCCCATGAAGCTGCCATCGCTCCAGGTTTCGCCGCCGTCGGTGCTTTTTTGGGCGATGATGCGGTCAATCCAGTTCCCAGATGCGGGGTTGGAGAGGTGCAGGTAGAAAAAAGCCCCAGCCGTGTCCACCCCGATCACCGGGTCGCCCCAGATTCCCCACGGGCAACTGACAGGCGTTTTGGTCCAGGTGGCACCGCCGTCGTGCGAGTAGTAAACATTGTTCAGGTTGGCTCCCGCTACCAGTTCCTGCGTGTTTTTTGGGTTGATGCAGATGGACGGCTCGTTCGGGGAGTTCTCGTCGTTGACCAGCACGTTGGTATGCTGGGCAATGCCGATTTTGCCGAAGGCAAAAAACAGGAAAAAAAGGAGGTGGAAAATAGCGCTTGTTGGGTGCATGATTGACTGTTTTGACCACGAAGATTCAGCGTTCTGTTCGGTTTTTTGGTGAGATAATTCACTTAAGTAATTTTCATTGCACAACCACTTTACAGGTTTCGGTTGCCCGCCCATTGCTCAGTTTCAAAAAATAAAGCCCTGTGGGCAAACGCAGCACGGAATTGTCCAGCCTGACTTCATGTGCGCCCGCTGCATATTTTTTTTGGGTAAAAAGCTGCCCTGCTTCCCGCCCCGTCCCGTCGTGGATGGTGAGCGTGAGCTGCTGCTCAGCGGCCAGGTTGAAACTGACCATCGTCGCGTCGGCGAAGGGGTTCGGGTAGCTCCCCAATTTTGCCTGCAAGGCAAAAAAATCGGGGCTTTCGATGCCGACAGGATATGCCAAAACCGCCGTCCAGATGGAGGCCTGCCCATCCACCTGCCGCTCCCAAATGGGGTGTACCTGGCCGTCGTGTACGGCGATATTGGTATAGTCGCCAAAGAACTTATCGGGCTGTGGGGTGAACGGCAGGTTGCTCAGCTTCAGGTTGGCAAAGGTCTCGCCGCCATCGGTAGAGTAGGCGAGATAGACGCCCGTTTGCCAGTCGGAATAGTCCCGGCGGTCGTAAAAAACGAAGAACAAATGGCCAGTGGTTTGGTCAATGGCCATCCAAGTGAGGAAGTTGTGCCTGCCGGGCGGGTCGATGTTCACCCGCACTGGAGCGCTCCAGGTGTTGCCACCGTCGGTGGATTTTGCGAGGAAAACATCCGTGTCGTCCGTGCCGTTGCGCTGGTCGGTCCAGTTGACGTAAACGGTTCCCGTGTTGCGGTCGCAGGCGGTGACGGGCAGGCCGTTGCAGCGGAAAAGGCCGGGCACGACGTAGTTCCAGCCGCCGGGTTGCGCCGCCACGACCTTGTCCTGAGTGAGCCAGGTCAGTCCACCGTCCAAGGAGCGGTCGAACCAGATGGTGTCGTTCAGGGACCAAGCGGTATAGACCTCGCCGTTCGGGCCGATGGCGGGCACGGCGCCTTCGGCGGTATTGTCGGAGTCAATGCAGTCGCCCGTGTACTGGCTCACCTCCACGGGCTGGTTCCAGGTTTCCGCCCCGTCATTCGACATGGAGCAGAGGATGCGGCTGCGGTTTTGGGCCTCGCCGGAGCCGTACTCATCGAACTCCGTCCAAGTCACGTACAGATTGCCCTTGAACGGGCTGTTGGGGGAGGCATCGTAGGCCATCCACGGCTTGTCTTGGTCCTTGTCCTCGTTTAGTCCGGTGAAGCTGCCGTCGTTCCAGGTCTGCCCGCCGTCCGTTGATTTTTGAATGACGATGCGGTCGAGCCAGCCCGAACCACCCGTGTTGGAGAGGTGGGAATAGTAAAAATTGCCGCTCGTGTCGGCCACCAGGCAGGGGTCGCCCCAGACGCCCCACGAGGAGGTCAAGTGCCCGCTCGACCAGGTCAGGCCGCCGTCGTGGGAGTAGAAGAAATTGTCGCCATTGGCCCCGGCCACCAGTTCGTTGGTGTTTTTTGGGTTGATGCAGATGGACGGCTCCTTGGGGCTTTCCTTGATGAGGATGTTCTCAAACTGCGCAGTGGCCGTTTGCGAAGCGAACAAAAAAAGGAGGAAAAAAGGCAACCGTGGCATGGTGGGTCTTATTTTGAAGAGGCGCTAAAACGGAGGTTCGCCCAGTTTGTTCTGACGAACCTCCGCCGTTCGCAGTTGGGTTATTCGCTGCAAAGCCCTTGGATCAAGTGGAAAACATCGTGCAGTTTCGTGATGCTCTCCGTCACCTCCTTGTCGGAGCTGTTTTTCTTTTGCACCAATTTGTCCAGTGCATCGGCCCCAGCGACAAGGTCGGCGATGGCCTTTTTGATGGGGTCTGTGTTGAAGGAGGCGGGGATTTTTCCTGCTTGTAGGGCCTTGGCTTTCTCCACCATCTCGCCGGAGCGGGTGCGGATGGGCTGTAGGTTGCCTTCCTCTGCTGGGTGGAAGGTCTGCGACATGACCTTGTGGAAATCCTTCAGTGCTGTCCAAGTATCTTTTTCAATGTCCTTGAGCAGCGGGCTGGTGAGCGCTTCCTTGAAGTTTTGGTTCACCTGCTGCCAGTTGATGACGCTCCAAATGGCGGCGAGGTAGTCGCCCCGCTTGTTCATGTACTTGAGGTAGTAGGCATGTTCCCAAACGTCAATGCCGAGCACGGGGATGCCCCTTTCCGGCGAAACGTCCATGATGGGGTTGTCTTGGTTGGGCGAAGAGCAGACGGCCAGTTTTTTCTCCGGCGTCAGGTACAGCCAAGCCCAGCCGGAGCCGAAGCGGGTGGAGCCAGCCTTGTTCATCAGTGTTTTCAGGCTGTCCAGGCTGGTGAAGGTCTGGGTGATGGCCTTGCCCACCTCGGAATTTGGGTCGAATTGGCTGCCTTTTGCCAGGATTTTCCAGAAATGGCTGTGGTTCCAATGGCCGCCAGCGTTGTTGCGGACGGCATCGCCCATGCGCCCAGCACGGAGCACGATGTCCTCTAGGCTCCACGTTTCGTAATCCGTGCCCTTCACGGCCTTGTTGAGGTTTGTGACATAAGCCTGGTGGTGCTTCGAGTAGTGGGTTTCCATCGTCAGGGCGTCAATGGCAGGCTCAAGTGCGTTGTAGGCGTAGCCCAGTGGCGGCAAGCTGAACGGCCCGTCGGATTGGGCCATGCTTTTTTGCCCGATGGAAAGCAAAGTGATGATTGCGATTGCAGAATAAATGCGTTTTTTCATGTTGAATTTTTTTGCAAAAATAAAGTTGGAATTCAAGACAACAGGGTGACAATCATCGCTTATCAACCCGTCCACCGCTTATTGCTGCGCAAGATATTTTTCTGGATTTTTCAAAAACTCCTCTTTGCAGCTTGCTGCGCAAAAAGCGTAAGTCTGACCCTTGTAATTGCAAGTGTCCGACCACCGGGGCTGCACGTCCATGCCACAGATATAATCTTTCCTATTGGCAAAATGGACATGGCCGTCAGCGGCAGTTTGAGGTTGGTTTTGGCAGCTCAAAAATGCCGTGATTGTAAATGCGATGGTGATGATTTTTTTCATGATTCTAATTAATTAAAAAGGGGAGGTGGATGTTTGTATTAACTTGATATATCCACCCCCATTATGACACAAGATACGACTGAATACACTTGTTGATATTACTCTTTAAAAAACCGCTCATCCTGCGTGAAGTCCTTATCGGTCAGCGTTTTTAAAAAGGAAATAATAGCTGTTTTTTCGGCTGTGGTCATGGGGATGCCATCTTTCAGGCTGGGGTCAAGGGACAGCGAAGGCTTTATGCCATTGCTATAATGGTCGAGCACGGCTTCCAAGCTTGCGAACTTGGCGTTGTGCATGTAGGGAGAGGTGATGCCCACATTCCGAAGGCTCGGCACTCGGAACTTGCCGATGTCGCCATCGAAGGAAGTAATCCTTGCCCGGCCAATATCGGTGAAGGAGGTATCAATGCCGTTGTTGCGGTAGCTTTCATCGGTGAAAAGGATGCCCGCATGGCACGACTGGCATTTTTGCTCAAACAAATGAAGCCCTTCCAGTTCCTGCTCGCTCAGCGCAGCCTCTCCCCGCAGGTATTTGTCATAGGGCGAATTATTGGAAACCATCATCGTTGTGAACTGCGCCAGCGCATGGAGCATGAGCGGCGTGGTGACTTTTGAACTGCCAAAAGCCTGCTCGAAAAGGGCGGGATATTCGGGGTCGGCATTCAGCTTTTCAATGACGTTGGCGATTTCCTCGTCCATTTCGATCTCGCTTTCGATGGCATTCAGCGGCACAAAATCGAGGTGCGTGACGCCGCCATCCCAGAAAAACTCCTTCATGAAGGCCAAGTTGACCAGTTGCGGGGCATTGCGGATGCCCTGCCGCTCCTGCACGCCCTTGCTGAACGGGTGCAGCGACAAGTCGGCGAAGGCAAGTGACTGGTTGTGGCAGTTGTTGCACGAAACCGTATTGTCCACCGAGAGGATGGGGTCGAAAAACAGCTTTTTGCCCAGCTTGAAACCCGCCTCCGTGATGGGGTTATTATCAAACGTATAAACGGGCGCAGGGAAATTCGCCGGGGCAACGAATGTGTATTTGTCTTCCTTCTGCGTATCGTCTTTTTTGCACCCAATGGCTGCAAAAACCAGCAGCACGAGTGCCCAAGCAATTATTTTTTTCATGGCAAAAAAAGAAAAAGTGTGGCCACCATAGAATAGGATGGCGGCCACCGAATCCTGTTATAAAAAATTCTTTACTGCTTCATTCGATTATTGATGGACGTGATCCACCACAAATGCACCATGTAGGTTTTCAGCAAAATCATGGCCGCCCGCTGGGGTATGCACTTGGTTTGTCACGCTGAAATCAGCGGTGGCATGGTGGCCTGCGATAACCTCCAAGAGGTCCATTTTCAAATGGGCACTTGGGCTGTATTTTTCACCGACATTCACAGTTGTCCCAAAGTCCAGCGTGATGGTTTTCACGTTGTTGACCATGTTCGGGTTGTCTTGGATGTCCTTCCAGCCGCCGATGTGTATCTGCACGGAATTCTCTGGGTTCCATTGTGTTTCGGCCACGGGCGAGGCAGGGCTGCGGCCCTCAAAGGCCATGCCGATGTAGCCAGCGTCCCAGTTCCAGAGCCAAGCGCCTTCGGCGGGGTCGAGCACGCCACCCGTGGCACCTTCCTGCACGATTTCGGCGGGGATGCCCAAGGTGAAGGTCACTTTGTTGTACTTGCCGGAAGGTACATTGCTCAGGTTTACCACTTGGGAGTTCACATCGCCCTCCAGGATTTGGTAAATCCCTTTCACGTCAGCGGCATTGGCGCCTGTGGCCACCGGGTCGCCAAAGGTCTCGCCGTTCGGGCCTTCCAGCTTGATTTGGGTGATGTAGTAGCCGAGCAGCGAGACGTTGAAATCCTGGTCAAGGCCATTTTTATACTTAAAATCGCTGCTGGTGCTCTCCACCAAGTTCAGGTCTTTGTCGCCAACGACATTATCAAACTCTAGCGCCAAGGTGCCATAAGTTGTCTTGTTGTCATCGTCTTTCTTGCAAGCGCTGAGCAATGCGATGCTCACAAACAGGGTACTCAAAAACAAAAACTTCTTCATGATTAGTGCTAAAATTTATTGGTTAAAAAATATGAGAAAACTGTACCGTCAGCCTTCCCTTCGCCTCGACTTCCGCATTGGAGATATGCTGCGAAACCGGTTCGGCGTAGGAGATGCCCAACAGCCAGTTGCCTTGCCGTAGGTTGGTTCCCAGGGACATAAAAATGCTGCGACCGCCCGTGGATGGGGCGTATTTGTCATCGGCTTTCATGTCCTGAAAAGTCTTTTCCGCCGAGACGCCGACAAAGGGCGTAACGGATAATTTTTCATCTACTTGAAATTGGTTGAAGACCATCGCCTGCCCCGACCACTGGTGGCCGAAGCGGTAGCCGTTGCTGGCCGGGCGGTTGTGCTGGTAGCTCGTCGTGAGCAGCAGGCCGCTGTTTTTGCGGCTCAGCACGATATTGGCCTGTGCCAGCCCGGCCCAACTGCCGTTGCCGGGGTTGAAGTTCTCCGACAGGTTCCGCTGGTCGTGCAGGTCGGGGTTGAAGTGGCCAGTCGGTGCCTTCACGCCCGCTCCTGCTTCCACGAAGAGCCGCATTTTTCGGGAGAAAATGGCTTGGTTGAAAAAAGTATAATTGGCTAAAAACCGGGTATCACCCAAGCCGGAAAGCCGGGCGTTGCCATCTAGGGAGTGCCGGATATTCAACCGATAGGGTTGGTACAGTTGGAGGTTCAGCCGATTCGACACGCTGTATCGGATGGCCAATTCGAAGGAATGGAAATAATCCTTGGAGCCTTGTCCGTGTTCCAGTGTTGACCGAAATGGGGCATATTGGTATTGCAACCCGATATAGTTCTGACGGTAGGTTGCCATCAGTCCCACCCCGATGCCGTTGACGCTGCATCCGCAGGCGTCGCAGGCATTTGCATTTTCGGTGAAAATCAACAGGAACATGGCCAATGCGGTGATGCATTTTGCCATGATTTAAGCTTTAAGTAATGGGTGATTAGTAAATGCTTGCCCCATTGGGGGTAATTAGTGAATGGCATGGCGTGATATATGCTGATAAGCATACGATTGACCACGACAGTCATCCACAATAAACCAAGCAATAGAATGGATTAGCAGCCTTGAGGTGGCTGGAAAATATCGGCCAATATGGACTGGCTGGTGAAGGTGGGTTCGGCAAAATATGCCATTTGGTAGCTGTCTTCTAATGGTTTTGCTTCTATGAAGAATATGTCTTGAATTTCGGCAATTTCACGCTGTTCGACCGCTTTCTTGAAAGGGGCTTTGGCGTTGTTTTCCTCGTTGCCTTCCTTTATTTTTTTGTCGAAATAGCATTTGCCATTGCACATCACTTCTGGTGTAAACCTGTTCACACAGAGCGTGTTGGCGATGTAGTTCTGGTTCAGTTTGAAGCTGGCCCACATCAAGAGGTCTTTTGCCGACAGGGCGGCAATAAGCACAATCAACGATATGGACACAATTTTTCTCATTTGCGGAGCAAAGCTAGGGCAAAATCAAAATTAACTTATCCCAGCGGCAAAAAAAGTAGGAACCATGACAAAACTCATGTGATAAAAAGCACAAAACTTGGCATTGCAGATTTAGTCGCCACTGTTTAGCTTAGTCGTTTCCCTGCACTACCTTCGCTCGGCTCAAATTATTTGAATGAAGAATTATTATTTCACCATCGCCGTGGTACTGGCGGCAACGCTGGCCATGTTGTTCCCGCAGCCTTTCACCGAAATCAACGGCTTCCAGATGAAAAGCCTCATCGTGCCGTTGCTCCAAATCATCATGTTTGGCATGGGCGCCACGATGAGTTGGCAGGACTTCGTCAATGTGGTTAAAATGCCCAAAGCCGTCTTCGTCGGGCTGATTTGCCAGTTCACCATCATGCCGTTCGTGGGTTTCGGACTGGCCACGGCCTTTGGGTTTCCGCCGGAAATTGCCGCAGGCATCATCCTCATCGGCTGCTCGCCGAGCGGGCTAGCCAGCAACGTCATGTCGTACATTGCCAAGGCAAACGTGGCGCTTTCCATCACCATCACCACCCTGGCCACGCTGCTCTCCCCGCTGATGACCCCGGCGCTGATGAAGCTGCTGGCGGGCCAGTTCATCGAAGTCAGCTTCCTGAGCATGATGTGGGACATCGTGAAAATGGTCATCCTCCCAGTGGTGGTAGGGTTGATTTTGAACCAAATTTTGGGCAAAAAAGGCGGCTGGCTAAAGCGCTGGCTGCCGCTGGTGAGCATGGCGGGCATTGCGATGATTATCATGGTGGTGACGGCGGCGGGCCGTGAGTCGCTACTACAGATGGGCCTATTGATGGTGGTTGCCGTGGTGCTGCACAACGGCCTTGGCTACCTGCTCGGCTACTGGGGCGCCCGGCTCCTCGGCCTCGACGAGCAAAGCTGCCGGACGGTGAGCATTGAGGTGGGTTTGCAAAATGCGGGCATCGCATCCGGGCTGGCGCTCAAGCTGGGCAAGTTCGCCACGATGGGACTGGCGGCGGCGCTGTTCGGCCCGCTGATGAATTTCACCGGCTCCCTGCTCGCCAATTGGTGGAGCAAGAAGCCGGTCAGCGAATGATAGTGTGAAGGTTATGCGGTGGTTTGATGGGTTTGAGTAGTTTGAGGGGTTTGATTTGTTCCCTACGACTCAAACCCTTCAAACAAAAATCATCGCCTGTTCAGAAACCATCCTAGCCACAGCCCGACGATACCCCATTGGCCGATGGCGTCAATGAGGTAGCCCAATGAGCTGGTTTCATACCAAATCGTGTACAAGTATGGGATGGTGAAATAACCGATGAAGCCTACAGCGAGCGAGGAGAGGAGAATGGTCTGGAAGCTTGGATTGGCCATTTTCCCTAACAACCAAACCAGCAGGAAGGCCGCCAAAATGTCAATCACGAAGCCCCGAATCAGGTTCATGCCCATGTTGGCATCATAGGCTTCGTGGTAGCTGATGGTGGCCCAAGGCTTGCCGGCCATGTTTTCCATCATTGCCTTTTGCTCCTCCGCCGAGCTGTTGGGGGCAGGCATGGGCAGCTGGTAGGAGCCAGTCTTCAGGTTTTGCGAAAGCATCTGTAAGATAGCGTCCTGCTTGTCGGTGTACTGCGATTCGCTGCTGTGGAAGTTGATAGCACCCCACGATAGGAACTGCCAAATGAAAATGATAAGGGCTGCCACGAGGGTGGCGATGAGTTGCTTCTTCATCGTTGTTCGATTATAGTTGGTGAGTAAAAAACAAAAGGCCGTTTGGCGTTGCGTCAAATGTAGCAAATTGGGATAGCATGAAAAGCTTTTTTGTAAAATTTAGAAAACAGTCGAGTAGGTAATTCTTTTGCAGATAAGATTGGCCGAACCCAAAGGATTTGCTGAGGCCTTAAATCACTTGAAAAAATGCTCCGTGCATCCAAAATCACCAACATACGACCTGTTTTTTTCATCCCAACAAAATTTTCCCCCTACATTCACCGCAGCTAACAATTAGGCGGGTTCAAATGAAGGCAGCGCCCGACCACATCAAAATGTGGTTCCCCTCCTCTTTGTAAGGCGGTAGGTTTGCGGCATGGAACAAATAAACCTAGCCATCATCGAAGACGACCCGCTCATTCAGGAGAGCCTGGAAGGGTACCTGAGCGCCAATACTGCCATCAAGATTAATCTGGTGGCGGGCAGTGTGGAGGATTTTTTGGAAAAAACCAAGGTGCTTCCCCCTGCCGTCAACATCATTTTGCTAGACATCGGTCTGCCCGGCATGTCGGGGCTGGAGGGCATCCGGCACATCCGGCTGGTGTTCCCGGAGGCGGACATCATCATGCTGACTACCTTCGAGGAGGACGACAAAATCTTCAAGGCACTCTGTGCCGGAGCCTGCTCCTACATTTCGAAGCGCACCTCGCTGGTGCATATCCAAGAAGCGCTGTTCGTGGTGCGGCGGGGCGGCTCGTACATGTCGCCGTCCATCGCCCGCAAGATTGCGCAGCACTTCATGCCCAAGGAACGCAAGGCCGAAGACCTGCTCTCGCCCCGCCAAAAACAGATCGTGGATGGCATCGTGGAGGGCTACAGCTACAAGATGATTGCCGACAAGCTGAGCATCTCCCTCGACACGGTGCGTGACCATATCAAGCGCATCTATCGGGCGCTGGAGGTGAATAGCAAGGCGGAGATTATCCGAAAGTCGCTCGAAGGGGAGATATAGGTAGTAATGGCCTTTAGGCCGTTCCGTCCCCGCCCTTTAGGGCGAGGGCAAAATGGGCAGGATTAACTCCCTCAAGGGAGAGTGCGAAATGAAATATTAATGCCCTTTAGGGCGAGCGGGTAAAGAAAAACATTTGCCTTTAGGCAAATGCGTTTCTTGGCATCGTGGGATATTACACTCGCCCTAAAGGGCTTGGACGGAACGGCCTAAAGGCCGTTGCTACCGAGGCATGATTTCATCAACTTTAAAATAAAGCTTACCATGATTTATGACGAAAACCACAATGGAATTCAATTGACCGCTCTGCAAGTCGGCGCACTTGTCAACAACCAAACATTTCAGGGATTTTTTACGAAAGCGGACTTGAATGCCTTGGTTGCACAGCCCAATGTTATTGGCGTTCGAGTCTATAATGCCAAGGCAAGCGCCACGGATACTAGTCTGAGGCTGGTTGCAGTGGGTGTTTGGGCCAACGGCGGGGAAGAATCGGACGGGGCAGCGAAGTATGTCCTGAGTCAACCATTTGACGCCAATACTTCGCCTTCAAATGGCACGCAAAAAACCAAAACTGATGCTACTTCCATCGTTGAATTGGCGGTTGCAAGCCCACTTCCACCAACCGACTCACGTGGCACACTGGCTTTTGCCTCCTATTTCAGCAAGGCAATGCTTGCCAACCTGTTGGCAACAAGGAATGGCACTGAGGTGGCCGGCATCGGGTTTTATGTGGCAGCTTTTGGGGCCAATCATTCACATGTAGGGGTGCCGTATTCAAACGGATCAACTGTAGCACCGCTCACCAGCAACAGCTTGTTTCCAGTTGTTCAATGCGACAATCCATGCCCAAGCCATTGCGCCTACCCCGCAGAGGAAGTAACAGTACTCACGCCCACCACTGAAACGGTCTCTATCTCGAATGCAAGCAAGACGAACCTTTATTTGCTTAAATGGGATAATTAAATAGCGATTGGCTATGAATCTTGTTTTTCAATTCGTTGATTTTCAATTGATTGAAAATAATTTGAGTTCCGAATAATTTTTAAGAAAACCATTGTATAGCTTGCGCAAGCATATTTTTCATGAATTAATTCAAGTTTTAATTGAGTCATAAAAAGGGATACTGGACAATACGAGGCTTTGCGATTATACCGGAGGGCGCTGCTTGGCTATGTCTTTTTTTATGGCTGTTTTGCACCGATGCCACTGCGCAGGACTTGCAGCTTGTTTTCCACGAGCTTAACCAGGAAGCTGGCTTGCCTCCAGCTGAAAACTATTATTTTTCAAGTGCATCGAATGGATTCGCATGGATAGGCACGGACGGTGGGCTTTGCCGTTTTGATGGGTCGAAGCTGGTTCGTTTTTCCCATGACCCCGCCGACCAAAATTCGATGGCGGAAAACCAAGTGACCAGCCCTTGCTACGAGGACGAAGCAGGCGACCTCTGGTTCACCACCTTCGGGGCGGTACAATGCCTACACCGAAAGACGGGCAATTTTGAAAAATGGGTATTGCAAGAATCCAATGAAAAAGGCTATCACGCTTTCTATCTTGACACAGTTCAACAAAGACTGTGGCTGCGCATCGGCAACGAGCGCAAGGCTTATTTCTACTATTTTAGCTTAAAGGAGAAAAAATTCGTGCGGCGGCACGAAATGGAAGGGAACAGCAGCATCCTTTGGCCGGAAAGTGGCGCTTCCCCAACGCATATGATTGAGTACAAACTGCCAACCCGTGGCGGCTTCAACTGGCGTTCGCTGGCCACAGGAGCGGCGGTTTACATTGATTTCCTGAAAACGAACAAGGGGGCACCTCGCAATTACTCCAGCCCGACCAATGCTGCAGTTACCGACGGGGATAGCCTCATCTGGTTCGGTGTGTACAATGGATTGGGCGTTTTTTATCCTGAAACTCAAGCGCATTGGGTGGAAGTGGACCGCCTGCCGGATGTGCCAGAGGACATCGGGTGGGTAAACGGCATCGTGCCACTCGACGGGCAAAAACTGCTTGTTTCAAGCTCTAAAGGGTTGGCTGTATTCGACAAGCGTGGAAGGAAGTTCACCCAATTATTGCAACCACAAACCAACGAACCATCCAATTTGCAAGCTACCGTCTATAAGACACTCTTCAGGGATGCAAACGATAATATCTGGGCAGAATTGGAGGGGCAGGGCGTGACCTTTGCCAATTTGAAAAAGCTGAAGTTCCCAACCTTACCGCTGCTGTCAGGAAAGAACCTGACCAATGTTTATCAAGACACAAAAGGCAGTATTTGGTGCAGTACATCCAACGATGGGACTTTCGTTTTTAACGAAAAGGGGCAATTGTTGAAGCAGCTTAAAAAATTGGACAACCTAGCCAATCGGGAAGCCCAGTTCGACCTGCCATCTATGACCAATTTCTTGATTGATGCCAATGGGCAATTTTGGGGCGTATCAGAAAACTACCTATTCCTTTGGGATGAAAAAAAAGGCGTTTTCAGCTTTCGGGAAACGTATTTTTTGGGTGTGCCAAACACTAGCGCCGATAAGGTCAATCTCGTTTATCCGCTTCGCAATGGCGACATCTTGGCCGCCAAAGGAAAGGACGTTTTCAAGCTAATGACCAGTTCCGAAAAAGTCAGCCTCGCTCCTTGGCACGACCTCTCCTCCCACAACTTCCAAATCATCACCGCCATTTTTCAGGATAAAAAAGGCCGTATCTACCTCGCTGACCAAACCGAGCGGTTGCTGGTTTTCAACGAAACGGAAAGCGGTGTCCAACGAATTGCGGAGCTAAAAAACATGGGCATCTGCAATGGCTTTTTGGAAATGGGCGACTCGCTCGTTTACGCCGCCACGGCCAAGGGTTTGCTCAAAATCGAAACCAAGAACTGGCGCTACCGCCTGCTCGATGAAAAACTGGACGGCATTCCCAGCGAGACATTTTACAAAGTTTTAGTGGACAAAAGCGGGCTGCTATGGCTCTCCGGATCGAATGGGTTGGTGCGCTATGACCCGCTTCGCAAACAGTTCCACCGCTTCGGCAAGGCGGACGGTTTGGCGTCGAAAGGGGCAAGCCCCAATGCCTTCATGGTCAGTTCCACGGGCGAGTTTTGGCTGGGCGGGAAGAGCGGGCTGAACGTTTTCAAACCAGAGGACGTGCAATTGATGACCAACTCGCCGCCCGTTCGCATCACGCAGATTTTGGTGAACGACACCCTTTTTACCGAAAAAAACAAAGGCGAAACCACCTCGCTCGACCTTGATTACCGCCGCAATACCCTCTCCTTCCGCTTTGCTGCGCTCGACTTCAGCGATCCCGGCTCCAACGAATTTTACTATCGCCTGCAAGGCTTCGAGGACGATTGGGTTTACAACGGCACGCAGGGCTTTGTGCGTTACCCGAACCTGCCGCCCGGCGATTATACGCTTGAAGTGAAAGCCACGAATTCTGATGGAGTTTTGGGTGAAAATATCCAGCGCATTGCTGTGCATATCCAACCACCGTTTTGGCGGACTTGGTGGTTTTACCTGCTCTGTGTGCTGTTCGTGTCGGGGATAGTATGGGGTTTGATGCAGTACCGCTTGCAACAGGCCGTGAAGATGGAGCGCCTCCGTGTCAAGATCTCCAGCGACCTGCACGATGAGGTGGGAACGCTGCTTTCCGGCCTCGCCATGCAGACCGAGGTGCTGGAACTCACCGCCCGCAAGGAGGACAAATCCAAGCTGCACCGCATCGCCGAACTGAGTCGCAGTGCCATGCTCAGCATGCGGGACACGGTATGGGCCATTGACGCCCGCAAGGACAAGTTCGAGAACCTGCTCGACCGGATGCGGGAACACGCTGAGGAGACGCTGACGCCCCGCAATTTCCGCTTCAATATTGAGGTGGAGGGCATTGATTTGAAAAAGAGCATTCCCGTGGATTTTCGCCAAAACCTCTACCTGATTTACAAGGAGGCCGTCACGAATATTGCGAAGCACTCGAATGGCGACGCCGTGCAGATTTCGCTTTCCCGACACGGAGATGCTTTTGAGCTGCGTATTGAGGACAATGGCAAAGTGGTGGAAAAGGAATATAAATCCACCGGACTGGGCATGTCGAATATGCAGTTGCGGGCGGAGCGGCTGGGCGGGGTGTTGGAAGTGGATAAAGTGGATGGGTATTCGGTCTTGTTGAAGATACCCCGGTAGCAATGGCCTTTAGGCCGTCCCGTCCAAGCCCTTTAGGGCGAATGCACAACCATGTGAAACACCCCGGTAGTAAATGGCCTTTAGGCCGACCCATCCAAGCCCTTTAGGGCGTATATTCAACTTTGTAAAACATCGTTGCAGTCTAACCTAAAGGGCTTTAGGCCGCAACGTGATGTGAAACTTATTGTCGCCCTCGCCCTAAAGGGCGGGGACGGGACGGCCTAACGGCCGTTGCTACCAGTTATCGGGGGAAAATCAACTTCATCTGCATATAATCTTCCCGAACCCAAGTGAACGGGTGTTCCATCCAATGCAAGCAAATTTTTGCTTTCACAGGATTGTTTTTCACATAATCCACGGCTGATACGAAATGCCGAAAATTGCGGATATATCGGTCGTGGTATTCGTCGTCCCAGAACGGATTTCCGGTCCTGTCGAGCAGTAAGTTGGAGAAACGGGACGACCTGCCTTTTATTAAATCCATTGATTTAGGCAGACCAATATATTGGTCTATATTGAACAATTGCTTATCAGGGACTTGTATGGAATAATCCAGTATAACATGGAAATGGTTGGGCATGATGGTATAGGCAACCAGATTATAATGCTTGCCATCATATTTGTGAAGGGCATCCACCAGAATCTTTGCCACTGTTGGGTCTTTTAAATAAGTGGGGCTGTTTAAACACTGGTCTAATAATCTATCATATTCCAGAAAATACTGCCTTTTGACCATGTATAGCTGCTTGGCTATGTCTGGTGGATTTTGGCGATTTATTTCCTCAATGGTTTTATCCCTTGCATCCCGCAGTTTTTTTAAAACATCGAACGGGACGGAGCCTTCTAAATGGCTGGTGATAAAATAGGTGGCGCCGACATGGTGGAAATGTGGCAGTTTGCGCTGGTGTTCGGTCGTGATTGTTTTTCTCATGTATGCATGTTTTCGTGTGCTTTGCGAAGGTGTTGTTTTTAGGTGAGTTTTCATAGTTTTTAGGATTTTATTTTTGGAGGACGCCCTAAAGGGCTTGGACGAGACTGCCTAAAGGTCGTTGCTACCGGGGCCACATCAAGATGTGGTTAGGCACCTGATTTAATGCCTCCACCTTTGCATCATTCAATTACCAAATGAAAACAATCAATTTTTTTCACAATCTTAATTTTTTATCTAATGAAAACAAGATTCATTTCTTTACTGATGCTGGCAATCCTTTTTTGCCAAACACAATCGGCCATTGCGCAGCAAGCCGAACTAACTTATTACATCGCTTATGATTACATGAAAGTAAAGCCGGGCAAATGGGACGATTACCTGAAGCTCGAAAAAGCCTTCAAGAAAATCCATGCGGCCAAGAAAAAGGCGGGCAAGATGGACACTTGGGGGCTTATGGAAGTACTCTCTCCTTCGGGTGCAAGCAGGGAGTATGACTATGTGACCTACAACATCTACGCTGGTGAAGCGCAGTTGGCCAATTACTATGAGGGTGAGTATATGCCTGATAATTGGAGCAATCTACTGACCCCGGACGAGTTTGAATTGGTGATGAACGCTGGTAATATCAGGACACTGGTAAAATCGGAAGTCTGGACGGCAACAGACGAGGTCTTGGCTAAGGACTTCGAAACTGCCAAAATCTCCGTGTTCAACTACTTCGATTTCCCGGCAACTGGCAGCCACGACAAGCACGTGAAGGCGGAAACCGACATCTGGAAACCCATCCACGCAGCAAGGGTGAAGGATGGCTCGATGAAAGGCTGGCGGCTGCTTCAGATGCAACTACCTTTCGGTGCCGATATGCCCTACCAAGATGCCACGGTTGACCTCTACTCGGATATGAGCCAGTACCTTTCCAATTGGTTCGACAAGTATTTAGCCAAAGTACATCCCGGAAAAGACGTGAACGCACTGATGAAACAAACCAATGAAAGCGCCATCCTTCTCAAGGGAGAAGTGCGCATGGTCATTGACCGCTTGGATTGGTAAGATATGATGAATGATACCGGTCATAAATCTTAGTTGACAAAAGTTGGTGAGAAGTGTAGCTGGAAAATATATCTTGCTGTTGGCCCTCATGGTCTTCGTGGGGGATGTGTTTTTCAGGCTACATTATCCCTATTTCAACCAGAGACTTGATTTACCTCGAATACCGAGCATTGAAATAATTGCTTAAAACGACAAGCATGAAATCCAACCCTGTGGGCAAGTTAGGCCCAACGGTAAAATTGCCGATAAGCAATCCCGTGGCTGTTGCTTTTCAGGTGCAGTTGCTCGACAACCTCGGCAGGAAAATCAGCGGGATGGAAACGGACGTCTTGCTGGGCGGCCAGGTGCAGGAAATGAAAATCCCGGCGCTGCCAGCAGGTGTCTATCACATTCGGGTAATGGCTGGCGAGCACGTTTTTTACAAGCAATTGGTGGTGCAGTAAGTGTGGAACAATTTGCTGTTGTTTTTCTCAATGCGTTGAATATCAGCAGATTAAAATAACGCCTTACTGCCTATCCAGCCAAAAACAATAAAAAACAGCCCAAACGTCCCATCTAAGCAACGGAAACCCGAATCTCAATGGCCCTAAGCCGTTGCTAAACGGCCCTAAGCCCTTGCTAAACGACCGGAAACGGTTGCTAAACGACCTGAAGCCTTAGCTAAACGCCACTAAGCGCTATCTAAACACCACTAAACCCTATCTAAACGCCACTAAGCGCTATCTAAACGGGCAAGAAAACCTGCTAAACAGCCCGGCCATTCATCCTAAACGCCATAATATCCAATCACATCGGGATAATGGCCAGCAGCTATTTTGCTTTTCCACATCAAGATGTGGTTCAGGGCCTTCCAATCCCACCCCATCTTTGCATCAACAAAGCCACGGAAGACCAAAACAATCCTTTATTTACTTTAAAAATTTTCACCAATGAAAGACAACCTTATGCGGCTGCTCACAGCCGTCCTGCTAATCCTTTGCTTCGGCGCTACCGCAACAATCATGGGCCAAGGCACCGACAACCAATTCGCTTTTGCGGCAAGCACCACCGACCCGCATGACATTTCGGCTACAACACAAGCCCCTCCAGTGCTGGTAAATGAGCCACCTGCCCAAATCATTTATGCCACCGTAGAGCACATGAAAGTGCTGCCGGGAATGTGGGACCAGTACCTTGCCACGGAAAAAGTCTGGAAGAAAATCCACCAGGGCCGCAAGCAACGGGGCGAAATCATGGACTGGTTCATGTTTCAGACTACCTACCCAAATGGTACGAATGCAACTTGCGACTTCACCACCATCACCTACCAGACTGCCAAACAGCTCGCTAGCACCAGGGACTGGGCTACGATGACGAAGGGCTTGACGAAAGAAGAACTCACCATCGCCAACGATGCCGAGAAGACCCGCAACTTGACTGACCGAAGCCTCTATTCGTTCCTGAACGGCTGCGACCAAGCGGTGTGCAAGCCCGGTAAATATCTCCAGTTATTTTTTACCAATGCAAAAACGGGCAAAGGCGGGGACTATGAAAAATTCCTCATAGACGGCGAACCTCTGCGCTTGGAGGCCATAAAAACGGGCAGGATTCAAGGTTGGTCTGTTTGGGAGAGGCAGTATCCTTCCGGCCCTGAATATGATGGCTATACCACTGTATATGCCTATGAAAGCATGGAAGGGCTGCTGAAAAACTCCCCACCCGATTTTACGGCGGAGCTAAAAAAAACGGGATTGGCCGAGAATCAGTCAGCCTATTTGGTAAAAATGCGGGAACTGCGGGAGTGGCTTGGCTCGCAGGTGTGGGTGCAAGTAGATGCGACAGAGTAAGACGGCCTTGCGGTTGGATTCCTACAGCACCAATTAGCATTCGGGCTGTAGGAATCCTCCGATAACTCAAAACAATCGTATATTGTGCAATTAATCAAAACCAATGAAAATGAAATTACTTTCAACACTTGTAGCAATCCTTCTTACGACCTACTGTTTTGCCCAATATCCGCCTGAATTTAAAGGCAGCAATTATGGCAACAACCCCAAAGCTGGACATTATGCCGACATCCGTGGCTTCAAGATGTATTATGAAATATATGGCAAAGGCGAACCCATGCTTTTTATCCACGGCAATGGCGGGTCCATCAATAATTTCACGGGGCAAATTCCTTTTTTTGCAAAGAACTATCAGGTAATAATGGTGGATAGTCGGGGCGCACGGAAAATCTGTGGATACCGGCGATTCATTGAGCTATGAAATGATGGCAGAAGATTTCAATGCCCTGCTGGATTATTTGAAAATAAAATCCTGCTACGTGGTTGGCTGGAGCGACGGTGGCAATAATGCCTTGCTTTTGGCCATTCATCATTCAGACAAAGTGAAAAAAATGGCTATAACAGGCGCAAATATCTGTATTGATTCTTCTGCAATAGCCCAAGATATTGCCTCGATTGACTTTTTGGGGCCGTTGTATAAATTAGAACAAACGCCCGAAGTGAAAAATACCATAAAGGTCACCAAGCTGTTGTATATGTTGCCCAATATTTCCCTGAAGCAATTAAATGAAATTAATTGCCCGACACTTGTTATTGGTGGCGACCATGATGTAATCCTTCCAAAACATACCTTGCTCATTGCCGAAAATATACCACAATCCAATTTATGGATATTGCCCAATTCGGGGCATTCAACCCTGATAAACTATAAAGACCTATTCAATCAAACATTGCTTGATTTTTTCAAAAAGCCATATAGGCTTATAGAAAGTGGAAATAGACTTGATTAGCGGCTAAACAACCAGCTTATTTCCCCTTTTTCTTCGAAAACAACCAAGCCAAAAAGTCCTTCTCCGCAAAGGCATAATCCCAGCTATTGTGGTCAACGGCGGGGTATTCCACATACTCCACGGGCCAGCCGAGGTTTTTAAGCGTGTCGTACATTTCCCAAGAATATTTCATGTCCACCACCGAGTCGGCAGCACCGTGGAAAATGCGCATCGGCGTCTTGCGGCCCTTGTCGGAGAAACCCCGCACGTCGCCGCCGCCGCAGATGGGCTGGGCTGCCGCAAACAAATCGGGGAAGCGGGAAACCGCCTCGAACGTGCCCATGCCGCCCATGCTCAGGCCAGCGATGTAAACCCGGTCAGGGTCGGCTGCGCCGCTCGTGACGAACGATTTCGTAAGCTCGACCGCCAAGGCCAACGGCTGTTGGATTTCACGGCTATAATCGAAATCCCGCCAGACGGGCTGCTTCGTGCGGTCGGCCTTCATGCTGTTCCAGGAGGCCTCCGCTGGGCATTGCGGGAAAATGACGATGGCCGGGAAATCGTGCCGGACATCCGACCGCAGGAACATTTTCGACCCATGTACGAGCTGCGCCTCGTTGTCGTTGCCCCGCTCGCCAGCGCCGTGGAGGAACAGCAGCACTGGGTATTTTTTCGAGGGGTCGTAGTTTTCGGGGTAAAGAATGCGGTAGTGCAGGGAGTCGCCATTCGAGGTGAAAACCCGCTTTTCAAACTTCGATAAATCGGGCAACGAAGCCGCCTTCCATTTATCCAAAACCCCAAACTCCGCCTGCTCCAGTCCGCTTTGCATTTCTGTTTTCTTCGAAAAAACCAGCGTGTTTGGTGCTTTTGGGTCAAATGCCTCCCATTTCGGCAGGCCCTTCCCGTTCGGGTTGCCAGTGGCGGCGAAATTGGCCCAGTAACTCGACATCTGCTCCGACAACTGCTCGTCCTGCTTCTCCCAAGGCCGCTTCCACATCGGTAGCGAATGCAGGGCGTAGGCGATTTCGGCGGAGTGGAAAGCACCGTGCTCGGCCAAGTCGGGGCGGCCCGGCGGCACCCGGTCGAAGCGGTAGAGGTATGCCTTCGACTTGCCGTGCTCGGTCTGCATTTTCGCCCAAGTGTAGCCCTGCCATGCAAAGGCCATGTCCCTGAAAAAATTCTTTTGCGACTGCTTCGCAACGGCGTCGTCGGTGGCAGGGAAGGCTTGGAGGAATTCCTCAGCCAACGGCCCGTATTGCGTTTTTGCATCCGCTATAAACTGAGCGGCGGTTTTTGGCTCGCCAAATACAAAGCCCTCGTCCCGGTTGTAGCCCGTGAGCAGCGGCACATCGTTTTGTTTTCCTTCGGAAAAAATCGTGTAAACATCCTTCGGCAGCACGTAGCCGTCAATGACGGGCGAG
>Ga0075012_10000392_pt1 | contig 47430 bp, 14 predicted proteins | sample All_14_2_FD_71474 | JGI IMG/M metagenome (GOLD analysis project Ga0075012, IMG submission 71474) | Freshwater microbial communities in response to fracking from Pennsylvania, USA - Allegheny Zone_MetaG_DW_15 | ecosystem: Environmental > Aquatic > Deep subsurface > Groundwater > Drilled...
CACTACCTGAAAACCACAATATGAAAAGATCTCTACTTTTAACAGCAGTAACCTTAATTATTAGTTTATTTTCTTTTTCGCAAGAAAAGGCGGTATATCCACCAAAACCAGTTGTTAAATCTGAAACCGCGGTGGTTACATCCATAAAGCCAGCAGATGCTGCACCAGCAACTTTTGGATCAAAAGAAGAGTTGGAAAAAACTGTTCCAATGAAGATAGCGAAAATCAAAGAAGAAATCAATTCTGGCAAATTGAATGATGTTCAGCTTCAAAGATACCGTGAGGAATTATGGCGATTTGAGAATGCAGTTGTCATTAAAAAATAGCACACACAATATTGAAATAATTGAAGAAGGGTCTTGTTGACCCTTTACATATTTATAATAGCATACTTATGAAAATTAGATTACTTTTTAGTTCAATTGTCGCTGTAGTTCTTTCTGCAGCGGCTTTTGCGCAAACTTACACTTTTACAAATGCTGGGGCAACTGGCCGTTTTGGACCAACTCAGGTGCAATGTGATGCAGCGTATGGTGCTGGTGTGGTTACTGTGACAACACAAGGAATTCAGGAGTGGGTAGTGCCGGTGACTGGAGTTTACAGTATAGAAGTGTCTGGAGCTGCAGGTGGAAGTTCTACCGGTTACGGAAGAGCGGGTGGTTTAGGAGCAAGAGTGATTGGAGAATTTAGTCTGTCTGCTGGTATGGTAGTTAAAATATTAGTTGGACAAGAGGGAGAGACTAATGGATGTACGCCAGGTGGTGGAGGTGGTACCTTTGTCGTTGATATTATGAATAATCCTTTGATTATTGCGGGAGGAGGAGGAGCTGCATCAACTGATATAAACGGTATTGATGGTAATATTTCGTTAAATGGTGGAAACGGATCAGAAAATACTGCTGCTGGTGGTACTGGAGGTATGGGAGGTTCAGTGTGTTTGGATGGGACTTATAGTGGTGCGATTTATAATGGTGCAGGAGGTGCAGGTTTTATTGGCAATGGTCAAGATGTTCCTGGGGTTTTTGGAAGTGGAGGTTTGTCATTTGTTAATGGAGGAATTGGTGGTCAAAATATTGTTTTCGGTGGTTTTGGTGGAGGAGGTTCTTCTGCGTCTTGCACTGTTGGCGGCGGCGGCGGAGGTGGTTATTCAGGAGGAGCCGGTGGAGAACATTATGGAAACTGTAGTTCATCATTACTAAGATCTGCTGGCGGCGGCGGCGGATCTTTCAATTCTGGTTCAAACCAAACGAATATCGCAGGGGCAAATTCAGGAATGGGTTATGTTGTAATTACAAATCTGTGTTCCCCAACAGTCGGTTCTTTAGTTGTGGATAATGCGATTTTACCAACTATTGTTGCTGAGTGTTCAGCTTCGTCAACAGTACCAACAGCAACAAATAGCTGTGGTACAATAAACGGTGTACCAAATGTGACTTTCCCGATTACAACTCAAGGGACTACTGTTGTGACTTGGACATATAATGATGGTACAAATACAATAACACAAACGCAAAATGTGATTATTGATGATGTAACAAATCCTACACTCTCTTGTCCTGCAAATATTAACGTAAATAATAGTGCTGGTAATTGCAGTGCAGTGGTATCTTACACAGCCCCAGTGGGAACAGATAATTGTGCGGGTGTTATAACTACCCAAACTGCAGGTCTTCCTACCGGTTCAACTTTTCCTTTAGGAACAACAACAAATACTTTTCTTGCAACTGATGCAGCTGGTAATACATCATCATGTTCATTCAATGTTGTTGTAACTGACAATGAGTTACCTGTTGCGACTTGTCAAAACGCAATCGTACAGCTTGATGGAACAGGAAATGTTATGTTAAACACAATAGATATTGATGCAGGTTCTTTTGATAACTGCGGTATCGCTTCTCTTTCTTTGTCTCAAATGGATTTTGACTGTTCTGATTTAGGTTCAAATACAGTAACATTGACTGTTTTGGATGTAAATGGAAATTCAAACACTTGTTCAGCAACAGTTACAATTCAAGACTTAATTCCTTTAACTGTAACTTGTCTAACAGATATCACAGTTAACAATGTTCCAAACAATTGCGGTCGTGTAGTTACTTATACTGTTCCTGTTGCAACTGATAATTGCGCAGTGACAGCCACTCAAACGGACGGAACTGGATTTACTTCAGGTGATCTTTTCCCAGTTGGAACAACTATTCAACAATATACATATACGGATGCTGCTGGAAATACAGTAGTTTGTTCATTTAACGTCATTGTTTTGGATGTTCAAAATCCAACAATTACTCCGTTAACATTCTCAAATATTACTGTTAATAATACACTTGGAATGTGTGGTGCGAATGTACCATGGTTAGAGCCAACTGCTTCGGATAATTGTCCAGGAGTTATATTAACTGCCTCAAATACAATGGGTTCTTTCTTCCCAATTGGAACAACAACGGTTACGTATACTGCAACTGATGCATCATTAAATACAACAACTTTATCATTTGATGTTACGGTAATTGACAATGAATTCCCAACAATTACTTGTCCAGCTGACATTGCAGCCAACACTGACGCAGGTCAATGTTATGCTACCGTTTCTTTAGGTACACCAGTTGCTACAGACAATTGCCTTATTACTTCTTTAACGAGTAACGCGCCGGTAACGTTCCCAGTAGGAACTACAACAGTTGTCTGGACAGCCGTTGATAATCAAGGAAATACAGTTACTTGTAACCAACTTGTTACTGTTACTGATATCGAGATGCCAATCGCAGCATGTCAAAATATTTCTATCAATTTAGATGGAACAGGCAATGTAACGATTGTAGCTGCAGATATCGATAATGCTTCTTCTGACGCTTGTGGTGTAACACTTTCTGCTTCTCAAACTGCGTTTACATGTGCTAATGTTGGTGCAAATACTGTTACGTTAACAGTGACAGATGCCAATGGAAATGTTTCAACATGTACTTCAACTGTTACAGTTGTTGATAATATTGCACCAATTGCACTTTGTCAAAATACTACAGTTCAATTAGATGTAACTGGAAATGCTAGCATTACAGGTGCATCTGTTGATAATGGATCAACTGACAATTGCGCTATTGCTTCCATGACTGTTTTACCAAATGCATTTACATGTGCGAATATTGGTGCTAATCCTGTCGTGTTAACTGTTACAGATGTTAACGGTAATGTTTCAACATGTAATGCAACAGTTACAATTGAAGATAATGTGACTCCAGTTGCGCTTTGTCAAAATGTTGATGTTTTCCTTGATGCAACAGGTAATGGTTCAACAACTGCTGCTTTAGTTGACAATGGTTCATCTGATGCATGCGGAATTGCTTCTTTAACATTATCTCAAACAACATTTGATTGCTCAGAAGTTGGATTGAATCCTGTTACATTAACGGTAGTTGATAATAATGGAAATTCTTCTACTTGTACAGCTGACGTAAATGTGATTGATAATATTGCTCCAGTTGCTGTTTGTCAAGACATTACAGTTCAATTAGATGCAAGTGGTGTTGGAACAATCGTTGTGGCTGATATCAACAATGGATCATCTGATGCTTGTGGAATTGCAACAATGACACTTTCGCAATCTTCTTTCTCGTGTACTGAAGTTGGAACAAAATTGGTGACTTTGACAGTAACAGATGTGAATGGTAATAGTTCAACGTGTACTTCAACGCTTACAATTGAAGACAACATCGCTCCAATTGCTGTTTGTCAAGATATTACGGTTCAATTGGATGCTTCAGGAAACGCTGCAATCACTGGAACACAAATTAACAATGGTTCTTCTGACGCTTGTGGAATTGCTACATTATCAGTTTCTCCAAGTACGTTCGATTGTACAAATATTGGTGGAAATGCAGTTGTTTTAACTGTGACTGATGTAAATGGAAATGCTTCTACATGTAACGCAACAGTAACGGTTCAAGACAATGTCGCTCCAACAGCAGTTTGTCAAAATATTACTTTATTCCTAGATGGAACTGGAAATGTTACAATGGTAGCTGCTGATATTGATGGTGGCTCGATTGACGCTTGTGGAATTGCATCTCTTGCAGCTTCTCAAACAGCATTTACATGTGCGAGTATCGGTGCGAACAATGTTGTATTGACTGTAACAGATCTTTATGGAAATACTTCAAACTGTACAGCAGTGGTAACGGTTCTTGAAACTACACCACCAGTTGCGGTTTGTCAAAATATCTCGATTAATTTAAATGCAGCTGGATTAGCTACTATATTACCGATTGATTTGAATAACGGTTCTACAGATAACTGTTCAATTGCGAATTATTCAGCTTCTCAAACAAGTTTTGATTGTACAGATTTAGGTGCAAACACTGTAACACTTACAGTTACTGATGGTAGTGGTAACGCTACAACTTGTTCATCAATTGTAACTGTTTCAGATATCATTCTACCTACGGCAATTTGCCAAGATATTACAGTAAACTTGAATGCTGCAGGTACGGTATCGATAACTCCGAATATGATCAACAACGGGTCTTTCGACAATTGTACAATCGCAACTATTTCGGCTTCACAAACAGCATTTACATGTGCGAATGTGGGACCAAACAACTTGACGTTAACGATTACAGATCAGAGTGGAAACACTTCAACTTGTACTTCAATTGTAACGGTTACTGATAATATTGCTCCAACAGCTATTTGTCAGAATGCTACTGCTAATTTAGATGCTTCAGGAAATGCTACAATTGTCGTTAGTGATATTAATGATGGTTCATTTGATAATTGTGGAATCTTATCTACAGTACTTTCAATGTCCGCATATACATGTGCCAATGTTGGACCGAATCCAGTTACTTTAACAGTGACAGATGTTAACGGAAATGTTTCAACTTGTTCATCTACAGTAACTGTAATTGACGCGATTGATCCAACTGTGATTTGTCAAAATATCTCAGTGAATTTGGATGCTACAGGAAATACATCAATTGTTGCAAATGATCTTAACAACGGTTCATTTGATAATTGTGGAATTGCTTCGTTAAGTGCTTCTCAAGTTAATTTCAATTGTTCGAATGTAGGTGCAAATAACATTATCCTTACTGCAACGGATGTTAATGGTAATACAAACACTTGTACTTCGGTTGTAACAGTAATTGATGCAGTTGCTCCAAATGCACTTTGTCAAAACATCTCAGTCAACTTAGATGCGACAGGAAATGCAACAATCACAGGTGCAATGATTAACAATGGATCTTCTGATGCATGTGGAATCGCTTCTTTGGTAGCTTCTCCAGCAGCATTTACTTGTGCGAATGTTGGACCAAATACTGTTACATTAACTGTATTAGATGTTAATGGAAATTCAAACACATGTATTTCAACTGTCAATGTTATTGACAACATCGCTCCAACTGCACTTTGTCAGAATTTCACGGTGAATTTGGATGCTTCAGGAAATGCATCAATTGCTTCTACTGATGTTGATAACGGTTCTTTTGATAATTGTGGAATTGCAACTTTAGTAGTTTCTCCAAATACATTTACTTGTTCGAATGTAGGAGCAAATCCAGTAGTATTAACAGTAACAGATGTGAATGGTTTAGTTTCTTCTTGTACAGCTTCTGTAACTGTTGTTGACAATACTGCACCAACTGCTATTTGTCAAGATATTACAGTTAACTTAAACTCTGCAGGAAATGCAACAATTACGGGTGCAATGATCAACAATGGTTCATTCGATAATTGTGCTATTGCTTCTCTATCTGTTTCTCCATCTTCGTTCAATTGTGCGAATGTTGGTGCAAATCCAGTTGTATTGACTGTTACAGATGTAAATGGTAATTCTTCAACTTGTTCGGCATCAGTAACTGTAGTTGACAACATGTTACCAACTGCAATTTGCCAAAATCAAACAATCAATTTAGACGCAACAGGTAATGCAGTTATTACTGCAGCTGCAATAAACAATGGTTCATTTGACAATTGTGGAATTGCATCATTAGTTGCTTCTCAAACTGCCTTTACTTGTGCAAATGTTGGCGCAAACACTGTGACTTTAACAGTAACAGATGTTAATGGTAATGTTTCAACGTGCACTTCTACAATTACGGTGATTGATAATTTAGCACCAACTGCTATTTGTCAGAACATCTCCGTGAATCTAGATGTAGTTGGTTCTGCTACGATCACAGCTGCAATGATTGATAATGGTTCAAATGATAATTGTGCAATTGCTTCTTTAGCAGCATCACAAACTTCATTTAACTGTTCTAATGTAGGTTCTAATAATGTTACTTTGACGGTTTTAGATGTGAATGGAAATTCTTCAACTTGTAATTCAATAGTTACAATCGTTGATAATATCGCCCCAACAGCTAATTGTCAAAATATTTCTATAAATCTTAATGCTGCAGGAAATGCAACCATTACTGCTGGAATGATCAACTTAGGATCATCTGACAATTGCGGAATTGCTTCACTTACTGCTTCTCAAACTAATTTCAACTGTTCAAATGTTGGCACAAATAACGTAACATTAACAGTTATGGATGTGAATTTAAATACATCTACTTGTATGTCAGTAGTAACGGTTATTGATAACATTGCTCCAGTGGCGGTTTGTCAGAATATTTCAGTTAACCTTGATGCAACTGGTAACGCTACAATAACAGGTGCAATGGTGAACAATGGTTCAACTGATGCTTGTGGTATCGCTTCATTGGTTGTTTCTCCTAGCGCATTTACGTGTGCGAATGTTGGTGCAAATCCTGTTGTTTTAACAGTAACAGATGTAAATGGTAATTCTTCAACTTGTTCATCTGTAGTTACGGTTATCGATAATATCGCTCCAACTGCTGTTTGTCAAAACATCACAGTTAACCTTGATGCAACTGGAAACGCTGCTATTACTGCTGCAATGATTAACAATGGTTCAACTGATAATTGTTCTGTTGCCTCTATCGCTGCATCAACAACAAGCTTTACATGTGCGAACGTTGGACCAAACACTGTTACTTTAACAGTTACTGATGTGAATGGCAATGTTTCTGCTTGTAATGCAGTTGTGACGGTAGTAGATGTTACAGCTCCTGCAGCACTTTGTCAAAATCAAACGTTGACTTTAGATATTTTTGGTAATGCATCTACAACTGCAGCAGCCTTGAACAATGGTTCTTCAGACGAATGTGGAATCGCATCTGTAGTGGCAGCGCAAACAATATATGATTGCTCTGACCTTGGTGCTAATAATATTACTTTGACTGTAACGGATGTAAATGGAAATATTTCTACTTGTAATTCTGTAGTTACAGTGCAAGATTTGATTGCTCCAACAATCGTAACACAAGATATTACTGTTGCTCTTGATGCATCTGGTTCAGTGACAATCACTGGTGCCATGATCACTGCAGCAGCATTTGATAATTGTGCGATTACTTCTAGTGTTCTTCCTACATCAACATTTGATTGTACGGATATCGGTCCTAATACGGTGACTTTAATCGTTTCAGATGCTAGTGGCAACACTGCTGCAGGAACAGCTGTTGTAACTGTAATAGATAATATGGCTCCAACAGCAATTTGTCAGAATGTTACGATTAACTTAGATGCAACAGGAAATGCTTCAATTACAGAAGCAATGATTAATAATGGTTCAACTGATAACTGCGGAATTGCTACAGTAACAGCTTCACAATTGAATTTCACTTGTGCACATATTGGAAACAACAATGTTACGTTGACTGTTACTGATGTAAACGGAAACGTTGCAACATGCTTAGCTGTAGTGACCGTTCTTGATCCAATTGCTCCAGTAGCAGTTTGTCAGAACGTTACGTTAAACTTGGATGCGAATGGAGATGCATTATTGACTCCTTCAATGGTTGAAAATGGATCTTCTGATAATTGTACAATCGCTTTCACATCAGTTTCACAAGCTAATTTCACATGTGCTAATACAGGTGCAAATAATATTACTTATACGGTAACTGATAATAGTGGTAACTCAGCGACATGTGTTTCTGTGGTAACAATCATTGATAACACTGCTCCAAATGCAATTTGTGAAAACATAACTGTTGTTTTAGATGCAACTGGTAATGCAACAATCACAGCTGCTATGATTAATAATGGTTCTAATGACAATTGTTCAGTAACACTTGGCGCTTCACAAACTGCATTTGCTTGTGCGAATGTTGGAGCAAACAATGTTGTATTGACAGTTACAGACCCAAGTGGTAATGTTTCAACATGTACAGCTATTGTTACGGTTGTAGATAACACTACACCTGTAGCTAACTGTCAGAACATCACAATTAACCTTGATGCAGCTGGTATGGCTACAATTACAGGTGCTATGATTGATAATGGATCAACAGATGCTTGTGGTATTGCTTCAGTTTCAGCATCACAAACAAACTTTACTTGTGCGAATGTAGGACCAAACAATGTGACTTTAACTGTTACAGATGTAAATGGAAATACTTCAACTTGTACTTCTATTGTAACAGTTGTTGATAATATTAATCCAACTGCAATTTGCCAAAATGTTACTATCAGTTTAAATCCTTCAGGAGCTGCTTCAATTACATCAGCAATGATCAATAATGGTTCATTCGATAATTGTGCGGTTGCTTCAATCTCTGCTTCTCAAACGGCATTTGATTGTACAAACCTAGGCGCAAACAACGTAACATTAACGGTAACGGATGTAAATGGAAATGTTGGCACATGTGTCGCTATCGTAACGGTTATTGATGGTATCGCTCCAGTTATAACTTGTCCTTCTAGTGTAACTGTTAATGCTGATGCTGGAATTTGTGGTGCTACTGTGGCTTTAACAAGTCCAATAGCAACTGATAACTGTACTGCAACAATTACAAACAATGCTCCTGTGTTATTCCCATTAGGAACAACGACAGTAATTTGGACGGCTACAGATGCTGCTGGAAATACAGCAACTTGTTCTAATACAGTGACTGTTTTAGATAACCAAGCGCCTACAATTACTTGTCCTGCAAATATTACGGTGAATACAGATGCAAACATTTGTTTTGCAACCGGAGTGAATTTAGGAACGCCTGTTACTGCTGACAACTGCACAGTTGCTTCAGTAACAAATAATGCTCCTTCTGTCTTCCCATTGGGGACAACGACAATTACATGGACAGTTGTAGATCAAGCTGGAAACACTTCAACTTGTACACAAACTGTAACAGTAGTTGATAATCAAGCTCCAGTTGTTGTTTGCACATCTGATATTGTTTTAGAAACGGTAGCAGGTAGCTGTGGTAGAGTTGTGAATTTTGCAACACCATTAGTTGTGGATAACTGCTCAGTAATTAGCATGACACAATCAGATGCTTCTGGATATACTTCTGGTGATATCTTCCCAGTTGGAACTACGGTTATTTCTTACACTGCTGTTGATGGATCAGGAAATACCTACACTTGTAGCTTTAACGTAACAATAGAGGATAATCAACATCCTGTTTTGACTTCATGTCCTGCAGATATTACAGTTTCTTCATCTGAAGGTACTTGTGATGTTGTTGTAAGTTGGGTTAGTCCAACTGCAAACGATAACTGTCCAGGTGTTCAATTAACAACAACACATCCTTCAGGAAGTTTGTTTGGACCAGGAACAACAGTTGTAACATACCAAGCAATGGATAACAGCGGAAACATTACTGCATGTTCATTCAATGTAACTGTATTAGATGGCAATGCGCCAATCGTTCCTGTTCTTGCAGATGTTTACAATAGCTGTCAAGTGAACTCATTGCCTTCGCCAGTTGCGGATGATATTTGTGCAGGTGAAATCACTGGTACAACTACAACAATCTTCCCGATAACAACAGTAGGTATTATACCAGTTGTTTGGACATTCAACGATGGAAATGGTAATATTTCAACAGCAACACAATATGTATACATTGATGGTGACATCGATGCAACAGTTACGATTGTAAATGATGTTACCTTAATGGCTAACAATACAAATGCAACTTACCAATGGATTGATTGTGCTACAGGGAATGCAATTCCAGGAGCAACAAATCAAACATTTGTAGCAACTGTAAATGGCGACTACGCTGTTGTATTAACAGAGAATGGTTGTCCAGCTGAAACGTCAGATTGTATTTCAATCAGAAACGTTGGAATTGAGGATGTAACATTTAGCGAGCTTTCTATCTATCCGAACCCTTCTGTGGGAGGTGTCTTCACAATCAGTTTTGACGGTAAAATCGAAAAAATTGAGGTGGTAGATATGATCGGAAGATTAATTGCGGTTGATACCAACCTTGAAAATGGAACCGTGAATGGATCTGAATTGGCTTCTGGTAAATACTTTGTGAAAGTTTACAGTCAAGGTCAGACCATTGCGAAAGAAGTAATTGTAGTAAATAATTAAAAATAAAAGGGAGATCAAAAGATCTCCCTTAACTAGTTGAATATGTATTCAAGAGCACCAAAACAAACCGGTAGTATGAAATCAAATTTTACCACAAAAATGTTAAAGAATTTCACCCTTGTTTTACTGGCATTATTGTCGGTAAATTTAGGTTTTGCCCAAACAACTTTTAATTATACGGGGGGCATGCAGACGTATACCGTTCCAGTTGGAGTTACATCGATTCAAATCGAAGCTTGGGGTGCTGAAGGTGGGAGTGCGACAAATAATGGTGCACCAAATTTAGGTGGTGATGGTGGTTATAGCATTGGCAATTTATCTGTTAGTCCAGGTCAAGTTTTACATGTTTATGTAGGGGGACAAGGAACTCCAGGCGGACTTGGTGGTTTTAACGGTGGTGGAAATGCAAACAGCGATCCTGGAACACGTGCCTCTGGTGGAGGTGCTTCAGATGTTAGAGTTTTACCTGGTTCTTTGTTCGAAAGAGTTATTGTTGGTGGCGGTGGCGGTGGCGCTGAATGGAATGGCGGCACTGTTTCTGCGAGTAATGGTGGTGGCTTATCAGGCACACCTAATACATATTCACCTGCACAATCTGGACAACCTGGTACACAAATAGCTGGTGGAGCTAATGGAATGGATTTTTGTTCAACTGGAGCTAATTCTGCAGGAGGATTTGGATTCGGTGGAAATGCGGCAGGTTTGCATAGCGGCGGCGGCGGCGGCGGCTGGTATGGTGGCGGTGGCGGTGGTTGTGATGGTCATGGAGGTGGAGGTTCTTCCTATATTGGAGGTGTCACTGTTGGAAACACAATAGCTGGTCTTCGCACTGGTAATGGGCAAGTTATTATTACAGAATTAGTTTCATGTGTTCCAACAATCCTTACACCTAATGTAATTTCTCTTTCAGACGCAACAGGACTTTGTTCTGTTACACCTGCAACACCAACAGCTACTGACGACTGCGGTGCAACGGTAAATGGTGTTCCAAATGTTGTTTTCCCAATTCAAACTCCGGGTACAACTATTGTAACTTGGATGTATACTTCAGGTGCTGCTTCAACCACACAAACACAAAACGTAATTGTTTCTGCACCTTTGAATCAAACAATCATTCCTACGGATGAAGAGATATGTTACAACAGCTCAACTTCTATACAAATTACGGGATCACAAGTAGGAATCAATTATTCGTTAAGAAATGATGTTGGTAATATTTTAGTTGATGGACCAGTTGCAGGAACGGGTGGGGCTTTGTTATTTACAACTCCAGTATTAACCGCAGATGCAACTTTCAATATTTTGGCTTCAGGCAATGCAACTTGCGAGAATGAATTATTGTCCTTAATTAATATTACAATCGATAACGACAACCCAACAGCTACTTGTCAAAATATTACTGTCAATTTATCAGCAGGAGGAACAGCAACGGTTATACCTTCTCAAATTGATAATGGTTCGGCTGATTTCTGTGGGATCACATCATACCAAATCAATGGTTTGGCAAATCAGTCATATACATGCGTTAATGTTGGGGCCAATACTGCAACTTTGACAGTTACAGACGATGCTGGAAATAGTGCAACATGTACATCTACTATAACTGTTGTTGATAATACTGCTCCAATCGCAGTTTGTCAAAATGCAACTGTTGCATTAGATGTAGCTGGCAATGCATCAATTACTGGTGCATTGATTAACAATGGATCTTCTGATGCTTGTGGTATTGCTTCATTAACAGTTTTACCAAATACATTTACGTGTGTTAACCTTGGTGCTAATCCAGTAACGTTAACAGTTCTTGATGTAAATGGAAATTCTTCAACATGTACCGCAACGGTAACTGTTCAAGATAATTTGGCACCTGTTGCAAATACACAAAATATTACAGTTGCTTTAGATGGTTCAGGAAACGCATCTATAACAGCAGCAATGGTAGATAATGTATCCACGGATAACTGCTCCATCGCATCTATGTCTGTTTCTCCAAATACATTCAATTGTTCGAATGTTGGAGCCAATACAGTTACTTTGACAGTAACAGATGTAAACGGAAATACAGCTACCAATACGGCAACTGTTACTATTACTGATGCTCAATCACCACTAGTAACTTGTCCAGGAAATATTACTGAAAACACTGTTTTCAATAACTGTGGAAGAATTGTTACTTATGCTGTTACAGGTACTGATAATTGTGCATTCACAATAACTCAAACTGACGGAACAGGTTATACAGCAGGTGATTTATTCCCAGTAGGTGTCACAACTCAATCATACTTAATTACTGACGCTTCAGGAAATACACATACATGTACCTTCTCTGTTACTGTGGTTGACAATCAAAATCCAACTATTACGGGTTGTCCAACAACAGTTAACGTTAATACATTAGCAAGCGTTTGTAGTGCACCAGCTTCTTGGGTTGCACCAACTGCTTCGGATAATTGTCCAGGTGTTACTCTTTCATCAACGGCTCTACCGGGATCTACTTTCCCTTTGGGAACAACTTTGGTAACTTATACTGCTACTGATGCAAGCGGATTGACTGCTTCATGTGACATCACTGTTATTGTTACAGATAACCAAGCACCTATCTTTACTTTCTGTCCTCCTGCAATTGCAGCAAATACGGATGCTAGTCAGTGCTATGCTACTGTTGCAATCGGTACTGCAACGGCTACTGATAATTGTACTATAGCTTCAGTTGTGAGTGATGCTCCTGCAACATTCCCTGTTGGACCAACAACTGTTACTTGGACAGCAACGGATATTAACGGTTTATCTTCTACTTGTACACAAGTTATTACGGTTACAGATAATCAATTACCAGATGCAATATGTCAGAATATTACAGTTCCATTAGATGGTTCAGGAAATGCTACGATTACTGAAGGTATGATTGACAATGGTTCAACTGATGAGTGTGGTCTTGCATCTGTAGTTGCTTCTCAATTGGCATTTACATGTGCGAATGTTGGACTTAATAACGTGACATTAACTGTTACTGACAACAATGGAAACATTTCAACATGTGTTGCTGTGGTTACAATTTCGGAAGTTGTTCCACCAGTTGTAATATGTCAAAATATAACTGTTCAACTTGATGCTTCGGGTATGGCAGCTATTACAGGTTCTGATATCGATGGAGGTTCTACTGATAATTGCGGTATTGTTTCTTATACAGCTTCACCGAATACTTTTGATTGTACGAATGTTGGAGTAAATAGTGTTACTTTAACTGTAACTGATGCTTATGGAAATTCGTCTAATTGCATCGCAGTTGTTACTATAGAAGACAACGTTGCTCCGAATGCAGTTTGTGCTCCTTATATAGTATCACTTGATGCTACTGGTAACGGTTCATTAGTAGCTGCGAATATTGATGGTGGTTCAAATGATGCGTGTGGAATTGCTTCAATATCGGCTCTTCCTACAACGTTCACTTGTGCAAATGTTGGTTCAAATAATGTGACACTTACTGTAAATGATGTTAATGGAAATTCTTCTACTTGTACAGCGGTTGTAACTGTTGAAGATGTAACTGCTCCTATTGCAATTTGCCAAAATATTACAGTTCAACTTGATGCTGCTGGTGCAGCTTCAATAACAGGAGCGATGATTGATAACTTATCATCGGATGTCTGCGGAATTGCTTCGTTTGTTGCTTCTCCTAATGCATTTACATGTGCGGAAGTTGGACCTAATACAGTTACATTGACTGTTTTTGATGTAAACGGAAACACGTCAACATGTACTTCGACTGTTACGGTTGAGGATAATGTAGCTCCATCTCTTTCTTGTCAAGATATTACCTTGCCTTTAGACGCATCTGGAAATGCTACTATTGTTGCAACCGATGTAATTTCAGCTAGTTCTGGATATATTGTAGATCAGTCAGGAACTTTTGCTCCTGTTGCTGGATCTGGCACACCATTATTCTTAAGCGATGACATGACAACTGGTGCTTTACCAATTGGATTTAATTTTAATTTCTACGGTAATAACTACACTGATTTCTATTTATCGTCCAACGGATTTGTTGCTTTCACACCTGAACCTAATGGATGTTGTTCAGGTCAATTCTTGCCTGATGCAAATCAACCGAATAATTTAATTGCTTTCCATTGGGAAGATATTTACCCGCCTGCAGGTGGTAATATTGATTACTTTACAACGGGAATTGCACCTAATCGTCAATTAGTAGTAAATTTCATTGGTGTTCCTCATTATAGTTCTGGAAATCCAGTTACATCTCAATTGGTACTTAATGAGTCATCAAATATTATCGAAATTCATACTACAGCTATGCCTTCAGATGGTGGTGCTCATACGATGGGTATCGAAGATGCTTTTGGAACACAAGCAGTAACAGTTCCTGGAAGAAATGCAACAAGCTGGTCAGTATTCAATGACTATGTAGCTTTTATACCTCAAGTTTCTCTTTATGACGCATGTGGAATTGCTTCTTTAACTGCTGATGTAACAACTTTCGATTGTACGAATGTTGGACCAAATACAGTTACAGTTACTGCGGTTGACAATAATGGAAATATTTCAACGTGCACATCGACTGTTACAATAACGGATGTAACGGCTCCAACAGCTATTTGTCAAAATATCACAATTCAACTTGACGCTGCAGGATCTGCTGCTATTGTTGCTGCTGATATTGATAATGGTTCATCAGATGTATGTACAGCGGTTTCACTTTCTGCTTCTCAAACATCATTTGACTGTTCAATGGTTGGTGCAAACAATGTTACTTTGACAGTGACTGATGCTTATGGAAATTCATCTACTTGTGTTGCCGTAGTGACAGTTGAAGATAATATTGCACCAACAATTACTTGTCCTGGTGATGTTGCTGTTAATAATGATCCAGGAATTTGTGGAGCTTTGCTTACTTATTCGAATCCATTGGTTACTGATAATTGTTCTTCAACGTCAACTTTAGATTTAATCCAAAATGGAAGTTTTGAAAGTGGTATTGCGAATTGGTCTGTTTTAGGACCTAATATGGGTTTGAGTTCTTGCGGTGATAACTGGATAGTACAATCAAATTCTAATAGTGTATGTTGTTGTGTTCTTGATTTTCCGGCATCCAATGGATCATCTGCCCTTTTCACAGCTTTTGATGGAAATGCAGGAGATTTGTACCAAGTTAATCAGTTAATCACTTTACCAACTGGAATCTCAGCAGCAAATTTAGATTTCAATTATCAAGGTGAATTTTCTTATAGTGGTGCTTCAAGAGTTTTTGATGTACAAATTTGGGACAATACGAATACTCTTTTGCTTGGCACGATATTAACACAGAATATGCCTAACGGTGCAGTGCCACTTACAACTTCCTCTACGAATGTAACAGCTTTGTTGAGTGGACTTTCTGGTTCGACAGTTAATTTGCGTTTTTCTGCTACAATTCCTCAATCATTTACTGGACCGGCTAAATTCATGATTGATAATGTTTCTTTACTTGTAACTAGCGGGGTTGCTGGAGCTACTTTAACTCAAACTGCTGGTTTACCTTCAGGATCTGCATTCCCAGTTGGAACAACAACCAATACTTTTGTTGCGACTGATGCTTCAGGAAATACATCAACTTGTTCATTTGACGTAGTTGTTACTGATGCTGAAGCGCCAATTGCGGTTTGTCAAGATATTTCAATTAACTTGAACGCTGCTGGAAATGCAACAATTACTGTGAGTGACATTAACAATGGATCATCTGATAACTGTGGAATCGCTTCAACAACTATAGATGTAACTTCTTTCAACTGTTCGGATATTGGTGCTAATCCAGTTGTTTTAACAGTGACTGATATTTATGGACTTGTTTCAACTTGCACGGCTAACGTAACAGTAGTTGACAATTTAGCACCAGTTGCTGTTTGTCAAGACATCACTGTTCAATTAGATGCGTCAGGAAATGCTTCAATTAATGCAATTGATGTTGATGGTGGTTCAACTGATAACTGTGCAATTGCAACTTATGCTGTTGTACCAAATACCTTTAATTGTTCTAACGTAGGAGTTAATCCTGTTGTTTTAACGGTGAATGATGTAAATGGTAATACTTCAACTTGTTCTGCAAACGTAACGGTTCAAGACAACATTGCTCCAGTGGCAGTTTGTCAAAACATTACTGTTCAGTTAGACGCTGCAGGTGTTGCCACTATCCTTGATACTGACTTAAACAATGGTTCATCTGATGCATGTGGTATCGCTTCAATTGTAGCATCACAGACTTCATTTGATTGTACTCATGTTGGAACGAATTCAATTACATTAACTGTAACGGATAACAATGGTAATGCATCAACTTGTACTTCAACAGTAACTGTAGAGGATAACGTTTTACCAACTGCAATCTGTCAAAATATTACTATTCAATTGGATGTACTAGGAAATGCTTCTATTACTCCTGCAATGGTTGATAATGGATCAAACGATGCTTGTGGAATTCTTTCATTAGCAGTTTCTCAAACAAACTTCAATTGTGCTGATATCGGAGCTAATACAGTAACCTTAACTGTAACTGATAATAACGGCAATGTTTCAACTTGTACAGCTACTGTAACAGTTGAAGATATGTTCGCACCAATTGTAACATGTCCTTCGAATGTGGTAGTAAGTGCTGACCCTAGTGTTTGTACTGCTAGCTTTGTTGCTTTTGGAATGGCAACAGCAACGGATAACTGTCCTGGTTCTGTTATTATTTCTAATAACGCACCTGCTGTATTCCCACTTGGCGTTACAAACGTTATTTGGTCTGCAATTGATGGATTCGGAAATGTTGGAACTTGTGTTCAAACAGTTACAGTTATCGATTCTGAAAATCCTATAATTACTTGTGCAGCGCCTGCAAGTGTAAGTGCTGATGCTGGTTCATGCGTTGCGACTGGTGCTGTGCTAGTAGCTCCAACAACGACTGATAACTGTGCAGTAGCAACTGTCACAAATGACGCTCCTTTGGCATTCCCATTAGGAACAACTATCGTTACTTGGACAGTAACTGACTTTGAAGGTAATTCAACAATTTGTACACAAGCTGTTACAGTAACTGATGATGAAAATCCTTTGATTACTTGTCCAACTGATGTAACAGTCCCAGCAAACTTGGCGACTTGTACTGCAGTAGGTGTAGTTCTTGGAACTCCAACAACTTCTGATAACTGTTCAATTGCTTCAGTTACGAATAACGGTCCAGTAGTTTACAACTTAGGAACAACAATCGTTAACTGGACAATCACTGATGGTTCATCAAATACAGCAACTTGTACTCAAAACGTAACTGTAATTGATGCGCAAAATCCAACAATCGTTTGTCCTTCAAATATGACTGTAAATACAGATGCTGGAATTTGTGACGCGACAAGTGTTGCTCTTGGAGCATCAGTAACTGCTGATAACTGTTCAATCGCTTCTGTTTCAAACAATGCACCACTTACTTTCCCATTAGGAAATACAATTGTTACTTGGACAGTTGTAGATGGTTCATCAAATACAGCAACTTGTACTCAAACAATTACTGTAATTGACACAGAACTTCCAACAATTACTTGTCCTTCAATAGTGACTGTAAATGCTGACGCAACATTATGTACTGCATCTGGTGTTGCTTTAGGTTCACCAACAACAGGTGATAATTGCTCAGTTGCTTCAACGACAAACAATGCTCCTGCTACTTTCCCATTAGGAAATACAACAGTTACTTGGACAGTCGTTGATGGTTCTGGTAATTCTGCTACTTGTACTCAAACAGTAACTGTAATAGATAATCAACTTCCAACAATTACATGTCCATCAACTGTGATTGTGTCAACTGATCTTGGATCTTGTGATGCGACTGCAGTTGTGCTTGGCACACCAACAACAGCTGATAATTGTTCAGTTGCTTCAGTAACGAACAATGCACCAGCTACATTCCCGCTAGGTAATACAACTGTTACTTGGACTGTTGTAGATGGATCAGGAAATAATGCTACTTGTACTCAAACAGTAACGGTGAATGATACTGAATTCCCAACGATTGTTTGTCCATCGGACGTTACAGTTCCTGCTAACTTTGGTTCTTGTATTGCTTCTGCAGTTGCTTTAGGAACTCCAACATTTGCAGATAATTGCACTGTTGCATCAGTTGTTAATGACGGACCGGCTTCGTTTAACTTAGGCACAACAATCGTAACTTGGACAGTGACAGATAACGCTGGAAATGCAACTACATGTACACAAAATGTTACTGTTGTTGATAATCAAGTTCCAACAATTGCTTGTCCTGCAGCTGTAACAGTGCCTGCTGACTTAGGTCTTTGTTCTGCCTCAGGTGTAACACTTGGCACTCCAGCTACTGCTGATAACTGTTCAATTGCTTCAACAACTAATAATGCTCCTGCAATCTTCCCACTTGGAACAACAATCGTTACTTGGACGGTAGTTGATGGTTCAGGAAATAATGCAACATGTACGCAATTAGTAACTGTAACGGATAATCAATTGCCAACAATCACTTGTCCTGTTGCTGTAACAGTTCCTGCTGATGCTGGAACATGCGTTGCGACTGGTGTTGCACTTGGAACGCCAATGACTGCTGATAACTGTTCAGTTGCTTCAGTTGTAAACAATGCACCAGCTATCTTCCCTCTTGGAAACACAACTGTGATCTGGACGGTAACAGATGGTTCTGGTAACTTTGCTACATGTTCACAACTAGTGACTGTTACAGATACTCAACTTCCAACAATTGCTTGTCCTGCCAATATTACAATTCCTGCCAACGCTGGAACATGTGTTGCAACAGGAGTAGCACTTGGTGCTCCAACAACTGCTGATAACTGTTCTGTTGCTTCGGTAACGAATGATGCTCCGTTCACATTCCCATTAGGAACAACAACGGTGACATGGACAGTAACTGATGGTTCTGCTAATACAGCAAATTGTACACAAACAGTAACGGTTATTGATACACAATTGCCGACAATCACTTGTCCGATTGCTGTAACGGTTCCTGCTGATGCTGGTATATGTACTGCATCTGGTGTAGTTTTAGGTTCGCCAGTTACTGCTGACAACTGTTCAGTTGCTTCTGTAACAAACAACGCACCTGCAATCTTCCCATTAGGAAATACAACTGTTACTTGGACAGTAGTAGATGGATCAGGAAATCTTGTTTCTTGTACTCAATTGGTAACTGTTCTTGATACGCAAGCACCAACAATCACTTGTCCAGCTAACGTTACTGTTAGTGCAGGTGGTGGTTCTTGTACAGCGACTGGTGTTGCATTAGGTACTCCAGTTACTGCTGACAACTGTTCAATTGCGTCTGTAACGAATAATGCTCCTGCAACATTCCCATTAGGAAATACAACTGTTGTTTGGACATTAGTAGATGGTTCTGGAAATACAACTACATGTAATCAAACGATTACAGTTGTAGATACAGAGAATCCAATCATCACATGCTCTGTTCCTGTAACAGTAATTGCTGATCTTGGATCTTGCGCAGCTACAGGTGTTGTATTAGTTCCTGCAACAGGAGCTGATAACTGTTCAGTAGCTTCAATCTCAAATAACGCTCCAGTGGCATTCCCACTTGGAACAACAATAGTAACATGGACAATCACGGATGGCTCTGGAAACACAGCAACATGTGCACAACCTGTTACAGTAATCGACACTCAAACACCTGCAATTGTTTGCCCAGCTCCAATAACATTAATTGCTGACTTCGGTGCATGCTATGCTTCAGGAGCTGTGTTAGGTACGCCAACAACTACTGACAATTGTTCAGTTGCTTCTGTAACTAACAATGAAACAGCAACTTACTCAGTAGGTGTGACACCTGTCATCTGGACGGTTGTTGATGGATCAGGAAATGTGACTACATGTACGCAATTAGTAACTGTTCTTGACACTCAATTACCAGTGATTACTTGTCCTACAAATGTTACAGTACCTGCTGACCTTGGAGCTTGTTTTGCAACTGGTGTTGCTTTAGGAACTCCAGTATCAACTGACAACTGTGCTGTTGCTTCGGTTACAAACAATGCACCGTCTACTTTCCCATTAGGAAATACAACGGTTACTTGGACTGCAACGGATGCTTCAGGAAATATTTCAACATGTACACAAATTGTAACGGTTGTTGATACGCAACTTCCAACAATTACATGTGCTCCTGCAGTAACAGTGAACAACGACCCAGGTCAATGTACAGCTGTTGTTAGCTTAGTAGCTCCTTTAACTGCTGATAACTGCTCTGTTGCTTCTGTAACGAACAATGCTCCAGCTGCGTTCCCTGTTGGAACAACAACTGTAACATGGACAGTAACAGACGGTTCAGGAAATACTGCAACTTGTACTCAATTAGTAAGTGTTATTGATAATGAATTGCCAACAATTTCATGTGTTGCTGACATCACTGTAAATACAGTTCCTGGTAACTGTGGACGTATTGTGAATTATGCAGCGCCAACATATGTTGACAACTGTTTAGTAGCTGTTATGGTTCAATCTGACAATTCAGGATTAACATCAGGAAGCTGGTTCCCAGTTGGAACAACAGTTCAAGAATACACGATGACAGATCAAGCTGGTAACTCAGTAACTTGTAGCTTCACAGTTACAGTTATCGATAACCAAGCACCGATTATAACGAATTGTCCAACAAACATGATGGCATACTCGTCTGATGAAAATTGTAATGCAGTAGCATTCTGGGGTGTTCCAGTTGCAACTGATAACTGTCCTTCTGGATTAACAATGACATCGAACTACGCGCCAGGTGCTGAATTTGCTTTAGGAACTTATGTAGTGACTTATACTGCAATTGATAACTCTGGAAATGCAACAACATGTTCATTTACATTGACAGCAGTAGATACTATTTCTCCAACGCCAATTGAATTGCCGATTGTGAACGGAGGATGTTCAGTAAGCTTAGAAACGCCAAAAACAACAGATAACTGTTCAGGTGTAATTTTCGCAACTACAACAACATCTTTCCCTGTAACTACAGTAGGAATTACGCCTGTTGTTTGGTCATTCACAGATGCAAATGGAAACACAACTAACATTACTCAGTATATTGAAATTGATGGTGTAGTTGATGCAACTGTTAGCTATGTTGATGTGATTACATTGATGGCTAACAATGACAATCCAACTGCAACTTACCAATGGACAAATTGTGAAACAGGTGTAATCATCGGTGGAGCAACAAACCAAACATTCACGCCATTCACAAACGGTATTTATGCTGTTATCGTGACGGAAGAAGGTTGTCCTGAGGCGATGTCTTCTTGTTTCGAAATCGATGCTGTTGGTGTTGAGGATTTAACTTCTGAAGAATTAGTGATTTTCCCTAACCCTTCGGTAGGAGGAATGTTCACAATAAACTACGCTGGTAAGATTGACAAAATCGAAGTAGTAGATATGATTGGTCGAGTAATCGCTGTTGAAACAAACATCGAGAACGGATCCGTGAATGGCTCAGACTTAGCTTCTGGTAAGTATTTCGTAAGAGTGTACTCAGAAGGTCAAGTATTGGCGAAAGAAGTAATTGTTGTTAATAAATAAAATAAAGAGGGCGGTCCTGTGATCGCCCTTTAATACATTGAACTATGTTTTCAAAAACACCAAAACAAAACGGTATGAAATCTATTTTTACCACAAGAATGTTTAAGAATTTATCATTTACCTTATTGGCATTTTTGTCAGTTCTAGTAAGTTCTGCTCAAACGACTTTTAATTACACTGGCGGGATGCAGACTTACACTGTTCCACCTGGGGTTACCTCAATTTCGATTGATGTATTTGGAGCTCAAGGTGGAGCTGGTGGAACGGCTTTAGCTGGTGGTTTAGGTGCAAATATGTATGGTGAATTCATTGTTACACCAGGACAAGTATTGAATATATTAGTAGGGCAACAAGGAGAAGGAACAAATGCTACGGCTGGTGCTGGAGGTGGAGGTGGTTCTTTTGTAACCGATGCTTTGAATAATCCTCTGATAATTGCCGGTGGTGGTGGTGGTGTCCATGGAACATTGATTACGGTGGGAGTTCACGCAAATTCTTCAACAAATGGAAATGATGGATATTCAGATGTGTCATCGCCACCATTTCCTGGATTAGATGGTTTTGGCGGCTCAGGAGGAAATGGAGCTACTGGAAATAATCCACATGCGGGCAATGGTGGAGGATTTTATACATCAGGTGATAATGGTCAATGTGGTGGTCCTGGGCAGTCTTTTTTATTGGGAGGAGCTGGAGGATCTGGTTGTGGAACGTTTGGTGGTTTTGGCGGCGGCGGCGGCGGCGGTAACAATGGCGGCGGCGGCGGCGGTGGTTATTCTGGTGGTGGTGGCTCATATCATACTCCAACGAATGGTGGTGGTGGCGGATCATTTAATTCAGGTGCGAACCAAAACAATCTCGCAGGTGTAAGATCTGGCAATGGTCAAGTAATCATTACTGAATTAGTTTCTTGTGTTCCGACTTTCTTAAATCCAGTTGGTGCTTTACCAGATTTAACTGGAGAATGTTCAGTTGCTGCACCAGTTGCACCAACAACAACAAATGATTGTGGTGATGTAGTTACAGGAACAACAGTAACTTCTTTTCCAATCACAACGCAAGGAACTACAGTTGTAACTTGGAATTTTGATGATGGACAGGGAAATACAGCAACACAAACACAAAATGTTATTGTAGATGATGTTACACCTCCTGTTCCAGGATATGGAACTGGTACTTTAGCTGATCCTTTTACAACAACTTCAGCAAGTGTTTTGGCTGCTTATCCGAGCGGATTATTTTATTTTAATTTGAATGGTACAGCGTTTCTTGCAAATGTTGAAAATACAATTAATGGTGGTGGATGGATTCTCGTATTGAACTATGTTCATCAAGGAGGTACAAATCCTGCATTGAATGTGCGTTCAACAGATTTACCAATACAAACGGGGGCTGCTTTAGGTACCGATGAATCAGGTTCGGCAGCTTGGGGTCATGCAAGTAATGCATTATTGAATACCTTGAATCCAACGGAATTAATGTTTTATGGTCAGACCTCAGCACATGGAAGAATAATTAATTTCACAACTAACCTTGCAAATGGTCTTAGTTATGTGAAAACAGGTGTTGGAGATTTTAATGGGATTAATAATCCTGTAAATCATACTTTACTTGGTGGACATACTGCCTTTATTCCTCAAAATGCAACGAGCACTTGGTCAAACATGGGCGATGGAGCATTAACGGATTTCCCTTATTGGTTAAGTGCAACTTATCACTGGGGTATTCGTGGTGCTGGAAATAGATGGGAAGTCGATGATTTTCCAAATAATGAAGCTAATTCGACAATTCACCGTGTTTGGGGAAGAAACACAAATCCTCCGACAACACAACCAATTCCTACTATTACTGATGTTTGTTCAGTTACACCACCAACACCAACAGCAACTGATAATTGTGCAGGTGTTGTGAATGGTGTTCCAGACGTATCTTTCCCAATTACAGCGCAAGGAACAACAACTATTACTTGGACTTACGATGATGGAAATGGTAATACATCAACACAAACTCAAAACGTTGTTTTATCGGATATTACTGCACCAGTAATCACATGCCCAGCAAATATTTCAGTAAATAATGATGCAGGAGTTTGTGGAGCATTAGTTAATTTCACACTGCCAACTGCTACAGATAATTGTGGTGCTGGTGCAGCAAATATTCTATTTGTTTCTGACAATGGCGACGCAACAGAAATTCCAACTGCTTTAACAAGTGCTGGTTACACTGTAACTTCAGTATTTAATGATTTTGTTGCTGGTAATAATACAGTTTTACAGGGATCACTTGCTGCATATGATTTAATTTATTGGCATGCGTCTGGTGCAAATGGATTTGGTGAAATTCATAATACTGCAACATTTACAAATTTAAATAGTTTTGTTTCTGCAGGTGGTAATGTTTTTGTGACAGGTTATGATGTTATGGTAAGTCCAAATGATCCTGATATGATAACATTTTTAGGAGGAACATTTGGAAATGATATAGGTCCTGGAAATAGTACTTTAATTGGTCCAAATAGTTTAACATCGGGTTTTGCAAACATCGTTGGGATGTCAATTATTGCCCCAAATTTTGATCAAGATAATGTTAATGGTTTATTACCTGGAACTACGATGGTTCTTCAAGGCTCATCAGGTACTGGTTCTGAGTGGAACTTATACTCACCTGGAGGAGGTGAAATTGCTTGGGTTTCTTCAGGACAAATTAACGGAAGTGCTTTCCCGTCATGGACAACGCTTGGCTCAGGATATCATGAAGCACTATTAAATTTTGCTTTTAACTCATCAGGTGCAGGAGCGTTAGTAACGCAAACAGACCTCTCTGGTTTAACTTCTGGTTCGACTTTCCCTGTTGGAACAACAACTTTAGAGTATACTGCAACAGATGGTTCAGGAAATACTGATGTATGTACATTTACTGTTACTGTTACTGACAACCAAGCACCAACGATTACTTGCCCTGCTAATATTTCAGTAAATAACGATCCAACATTATGTTCGGCTGTTGTAACGTATACAGCTCCAATAGGAACAGATAATTGTTCTGGTGCTGCAACAGCTCAAACAGTTGGTTTGGCATCAGGTGCAACCTTCCCTGTTGGTGCAACAACAAATACTTTTGTTGTTACTGCAGCTAACGGTCAAACGGCGAATTGTTCCTTTACAGTTACAGTGACTGATAACGAAGCTCCAAATGCAATTTGTCAAAACGTTACTGTAAATCTTAATGCAGCTGGCAATGGTTCAACAACCGCTGCAGCTGTTAATAATGTTTCAACTGACAATTGTGGTATCGCATCTTTAAGCTTGTCACAAACTGCTTTCACTTGTGCGAATGTCGGTCCAAACACAGTTACTTTAACAGTAACAGATAATGCTTTAATTCCTAATGTTTCAACATGTACGGCAACTGTAACAGTTGTTGATGCAATTGCACCTACCGCTATCTGCCAAAACGTAACTGTTAATCTTGATGCAACAGGCAACGGTTCAACGACTGCAGCAGCAGTTAACAACGCTTCAACTGATGCATGTGGAATTGCTTCATTGTCATTATCACAAACTGCATTTACATGTGCAAATGTTGGTTCTAATACGGTTACTTTAACCGTAACAGATGTTAACACGAATTCAAGTACATGTATAGCAACTGTCAATGTGGTCGATTTAGTTCCTCCAACTGCTATTTGCCAAAATATAAATTCAAATTTAGATGCAAGTGGAAACGTCACTGTTTTAGCTAGTGAAATTAATCTTGGATCAAATGATGCTTGTGGCATTGCTTCTCTTCAAATAAATGGTTCAGCAAGTCAATTATATACTTGTTCAAACATTGGTGCTAATACAGCAACTTTAACAGTTATTGATAATAATAGTAACAGTTCAACATGTACAGCTACAATCACTGTTCAGGACTTGGTTCCACCAACTGCTTTATGTAATACACCATTAACGATTGCTTTAAACCCATCTGGAAATGCTTCAGTTACGGTTTCAGATATTAATAATGGTTCTTTTGACAACTGTGGATTAGCTGGATTGAGTGTTGCTCCAAACAACTTTACTTGTGCGAATATTGGTGCAAATTCAGTTGTATTAACTGTTTTAGATAACAATGGTCTTTCAAGTACGTGTACTTCAACGATTAATATAATAGATAATATAAATCCGGTTGCATTGTGTGCAACACCAGTGAATGTTTCATTGGATGTTACTGGTAATGCTTCAATTACACCAGCAATGGTTAACTTAGGATCTACTGACAATTGTGGAATTTCAACTTTTGCTGTTATACCTAATACATTTACATGTGCAAATACAGGTTTGAACCCTTTAACTTTAACCGTTACAGATGCTTCAGGCAATTCTGCATCATGTGTATCTCAAATTAACATTCAAGACCTAGTTGCTCCAGTGGCAGTTTGTCAACCTGTTACTTTGACATTAGACATTACAGGTAATGCATCACTTTCTGCTCCTGTTGATCTAGATGGTGGGTCAACTGATAACTGTGCCCTTGTACCAGGTCTTTTCACAGCATCTCAATCTGTTTTCAATTGTTCAGACTTAGGTGCGAACAACATTACATTGACAGTATTTGATGTTGCTGGTAATTCTGCAACATGTACATCTGTTGTTACAGTGCAGGATCTTATTGCTCCAATAGCAATTTGTCAGCCCTTTACTGTAGTACTTGATGCTTCAGGTAATGCTTCAATTACTGCTGCAAATATCAATAATGGTTCATCAGATGCGTGTGGTGTAGCGATTTCAGCTTCTCAAACGACATTTACTTGTGCGAATGTTGGATCAAACAATGTTACGTTAACTGCTACAGATCCTTCAGGAAACTCATCAACATGTGTTGCAGTTGTAACAGTTGAAGATAATTCTATTCCAGTGGTTGTTTGTCCTTCAAACATCACGCAAAATGCAATTTTAAATAACTGTGGTAAAATTGTTACTTACTCTGTTGGAGTAACAGACAATTGTGCAACGACTACTCAAACAGATCTTTCTGGTCTTTCATCAGGTTCTTTATTCCCAGTTGGTGTAACGACTCAAACATATGATATCACTGATGCAGGTGGAAACACTGTAACATGTTCTTTCACCGTTACAATCGTTGACATTCAAGATCCTACAATTACAGGTTGTCCTGCAAATATTGTTGTTTCAAATGATCCAAATAATTGTAATGCAAATGTTTTCTGGACTGCTCCAACTGCAAGTGATAACTGTTCAGGTGTTGTTTTAACAACTACTATTTTACCAGGTTCTAATTTCCCTGTGGGAACAACGCCTGTAACGTATACAGCAACTGATGCTTCTGGTAGAACAACTACATGTACATTCTCAGTAACTGTTCAAGACACTCAATTACCAACGATTACTTGTCCTGCAGCAATTGCAGTGAATACTGATCCAGGTGTTTGTTTTGCAACGGTAGCTTCTTTAGGAACTCCGGTTACTGCTGATAACTGTGGTGTATTAAGTGTAACGAATGATGCTCCTTTAACTTTCCCTGTTGGCCCAACAACGGTAACATGGACGGTAACTGATATTCACTCAAATGTTCAAACGTGTACGCAAATTGTAACGGTAACAGATAATGTTAATCCGATTGCTCTTTGTCAAAATGTTACAGTTAATCTAGATGTTACTGGTAACGGTTCAACAACAGCAGCATTGGTTAACAATGGTTCATCTGATGCTTGTGGTATCGCTTCATTGGTTCTTTCAGATACAGACTTTACATGTGCAGATGTTGCAACAAGTCCAAACGTGGTTACTTTGACGGTTACTGATGTGAACGGAAACGTTTCAACATGTACAGCAGATGTAACAGTAATAGACAATATTGCTCCAGTAGCGGTTTGTGTGCCATTTACAGTTTCATTGGATGCTGCAGGTACTGCTTCAATTACGACAGCAAATATCGACGGTGGTTCAGGCGATGCATGTGGAGTGACACTTTCAGCTTCACCAACAGCATTTACATGTGCTAACTTGGGAGCAAACACAGTTACCTTAACAGTGACTGATGCAAATGGCAATGTTTCAACTTGTACTTCAACTGTAACAGTTGTAGATGCAATTGCTCCGATCATTGCTTGTCAAAACATGACAGTTCAGTTGAATGCAGCAGGAACAGCAACAATCACAGCTGGCGATGTAACAGCATCTGCAACTGATAATTGTACGATCACTTCATCTACAATCGATATTTCTACATTCAATTGTACCAATGTTGGAACACCTGTAACAGTAACCTTGACAGTAACAGATCAAAGTTCAAACGCTTCGACATGTACTTCTACAATTACAGTAGAGGACAACGTTGCTCCGGTAGCACTTTGTCAAAATGTTACTGTTAACTTAGATGTAACTGGAAATGGTTCAACAACAGCAGCATTGGTGAACAATGGTTCATCTGATGCTTGTGGTATCGCTTCATTGGTTCTTTCAGATACAGACTTTACATGTGCAGATGTTGCAACAAGTCCAAACACGGTTACTTTGACGGTGACTGATGTGAACGGGAACGTTTCAACGTGTACGGCAGATGTAACAGTTATTGACAATATTGCACCGGTAGCGGTTTGTCAAAATATCTCAATCAATTTAGATGCAACAGGAAATGCAACAATCACAGCTGCGGATATCAATAGTGGTTCGTCTGATGCATGTGGTGTTACACTAGCTGCTTCTCAAACTGCATTTACTTGTGCAAATGTTGGTGCTAATTCAGTAGTATTAACTGTAACTGATCCAAGCGGTAACTTTACTACTTGTACTTCAACGGTTACAGTTGTAGATGTTACTGCTCCAGTAGCAGTTTGTCAAGATATCGTTGTTCAATTAGATGCTACTGGAAATGCAACGGTAACAGGTGCCATGATCAACAATGGTTCATCTGATGCTTGTGGAATTGCTACTTTAGCCGTTCTTCCAAACACATTTACATGTGCTAACATTGGAGCGAATGCAGTAGTTTTAACGGTAACAGATGTTAATGGAAATGCTTCAACATGTAACGCGACTGTAACAATACAAGACAATGTTGCTCCAGTGGCACTTTGTCAAAATGTTACAGTTATTCTTGATGTTGCAGGAAATGGATCTACTTCAGCTGCAGCAGTTGACAATGGATCATCTGATGCATGTGGAATCGCTTCAATAACTTTATCTCAAACAACATTCGATTGTTCAGAGGTTGGAGTAAATACTGTAACATTAACGGTTGTTGATGTAAATGGAAATTCTTCAACATGTACAGCAGATGTAACAGTAATAGACAATATTGCTCCAGTAGCTGTTTGTCAAGATATTACCGTGCAATTAGACGCTGCAGGTCAAGTAACAATTGTTCCTGCTGATATCGACGGTGGAAGTTCTGATGCTTGTACACCAATCGCCTTGTCGTTTGCAAATACAAGTATATTTGGATTTACAGGCATTTTTGATCCATCAAATTGGACATTTAACGCGAACGGTTCAGACGCTACCTATTCTTTTGGTGGAACTACGTCAGTTACAATTACAGGCAGTAATAGCGGAAATGGTGCTAATGCCGCCGTACTTTGTTCGAGTGTACCAGAAAATGGTACTATCATATTTGATTGGTCATTTGTGACTTCTGATACTGATGGTGCATTTTATGATCCTTTTGGTTATAATTTAAATGGTGTATTTAATGTATTAACCAATTCTTCAGGACCAGACTTCCAATCGGGAAGTGCATCTATAGTTGTATCGGCAGGGGATCAGTTTTGTTTTAATCAAAGCAGTACTGATGGTGCTTTCGGTAGTGCAACTACTGTTTCAAGTCTGTTCATATTTACAGCTGATGGAAGTCAAATGACATTTGATTGTTCTGAAGTAGGTGTCAATGTTGTACCATTATATGTGACTGATCCATCAGGAAATGTTTCAACATGTAATGCGAATGTAACAGTTGAAGATAACATCGCACCAATCATTGCATGTCAAGATATCACTGTACAATTGAATGCTTCAGGTAACGTTTCTATCGTTCCAGCTGACATTACTGCTTCAGCAACAGATAACTGTGCAATTGCAACTTCAACAATTGATGTTTCAGCATTTACTTGTGCAAATGTTGGACCTAACACGGTAACGTTAACTGTTACTGATGTAAATGGAAATGTTTCAACTTGTACAGCGAATGTAACGGTTCAAGACAATGTTGCTCCAGTAGCTCTTTGTCAAAACGTAACTGTGACTCTTGATGTTTTAGGAGACGGTTCAACTTCAGCTGCAGCTGTTAACAATAGTTCAACAGATGCATGTGGAATCGCTTCATTGGCATTGTCACAAACAGCATTTGATTGTTCACATGTTGGTGCAAATACTGTAACGTTGACGGTTGTTGATGTAAATGGAAATTCTTCAACATGTTCTGCAGTTGTTACTGTAATTGACAACATTGCTCCAAACGCAGTTTGTCAAAACATCACTGTTTCGTTAGACGGAACTGGAAATGCTTCAATCGTTGCTGCGGATATTGACGGTGGATCAACTGATGCTTGTGGAATAGCAACTTATGTAGCTTCACAAACTGCCTTTACTTGTGCGAACGTTGGACCTAATAACGTAACATTGACCTTAACGGATGTGAATGGAAACATTTCATCTTGTGTTGCAGTAGTTACGGTTATTGATCCTATAGCTCCAGTTATTACTTGTCCAGGAAACGTATTGGTAAGTAACGACCCAGGATTATGTACTGCAAGTAATGTAGCTTATGGAACTGCAACAGCAACAGATAACTGTTCTTCAGTAGTAATTACGAATAACGCACCACTGGTATTCCCATTCGGTGTTACAAATATAACATGGACAGCAACGGATATTTACGGAAATACGGCTGTTTGTATTCAAACAGTGACAGTAGAAGATGTAGAAAATCCAATTGTTACTTGTCCAGCTGATTTAACAGTTAGTGCTGATGCAGGTGTTTGTGATGCAACTGGTGTTGTATTAGGAACAGCAACAGCAACTGATAACTGTACTTTAGCAACTATTTTAAGTGATGCGCCTGCTACCTTCCCATTAGGGACAACAATGGTAACATGGACAGCAACAGATGTTCAAGGGAATTCTTCGAACTGTACTCAATTTGTAACAGTAGTTGATACAGAAGCTCCAGCAATTACTTGTCCAGCTAATATCACTGTACCTGCTTTGTTTGGGTCATGTGAAGCCGTAGGTGTTGTATTGGGTACTCCAACAACAACTGATAACTGTTCTGTTGCCTCAGTAACGAACAACGGATTGGTTAACTATCCATTAGGTACGACAATCGTAACTTGGACAGTAACTGATGCTGCTGGAAATACTTCAACTTGTAATCAAACAGTAACAGTAACAGACACTCAATTGCCAACAATTGCTTGTCCAACGAATGTTACGGTACCAGCTGATTTAACTCTATGCTCTGCAACAGGCGTAGTATTAGGAACTCCTGTTACAACGGATAACTGTTCTATAGCTTCAGTTACGAACAATGCGCCAGCGACATTTGGTTTAGGTAACACAATTGTTACTTGGACTGTAGTTGATGGATCATCGAATACTGCAACATGTACACAAACAATAACGGTTATTGATACTCAATTACCGACAATTGCTTGTCCTACTGCTGTTACAGTTGCTGCAGATCTTGGATCTTGCACTGCAACCGCAGTTCTTTTAGGAACAGCAGCAACGAATGATAATTGTTCGATTGCTTCGACTTCAAACAATGCGCCGTTAGCCTTCCCATTAGGAGCAACAACGGTAACTTGGACGGTTGTTGATGGTTCTGGAAATACTGCTACATGTACACAAACTGTAACAGTAATTGATACTGAATTCCCAACGATTACTTGTCCAACAAACGTAAGTGTTGTTGCTGACTTAGGAATTTGTACGGCATCAAGTGTTGCTCTTGGAACGCCAACAACTGCTGATAACTGTTCAGTAGCTTCAGTTACGAACAATGCACCGGCTACGTTCCCATTAGGAACAACAACGGTAACTTGGACAGTTGTAGATGGTTCTGGAAACACTTCTACATGTACACAAACTGTAACTGTAACAGATACACAATTGCCAACAATCGCTTGTCCTACAAACGTAACGGTACCGGCTGACTTTGGAACATGTACGGCGATTGCGGTGGTTCTTGGAACGCCAACAACAGCTGATAATTGTTCAGTAGCTTCAACAACGAACAACGCACCTGCGATCTTCCCATTAGGAAATACAATGGTAACTTGGACGGTTGTTGATGGATCTGGAAATACTGCAACTTGTATGCAGACAATAACTGTAATTGATACGCAAGTACCAACAATAACTTGTCCGGTTGCAGTTACAGTTCCTGCTGATCTTGGAGTTTGTACTTCAAGTGGAGTAGTGTTAGGATCACCAATTACAAATGATAATTGCTCGGTTGCTTCCGTGACGAACAACGCTCTTGCAACTTATCCTTTAGGAAATACATTAGTAACTTGGACGGTAGTTGATGGTTCTGGAAATGTTTCAACATGTTCACAAACTGTGACAGTTGTTGATACACAGTCTCCAATTGTAACTTGTCCTGCTGCTATTACAGTTCCTGCGGATCTTGGATCATGCACAGCGACTGGGGTTGTTCTTGGAACTCCTTCAGTAGTTGAAAACTGTTCAGTTGCTTCAGTAACGAATAATGCCCCAGCTGTTTATCCTCTTGGAGTAACAACGGTTATTTGGACGGTAGTTGATGGTTCTGGAAATACTACATTCTGTACACAGTTTGTAACAGTTACAGATACTCAAATGCCAACAATCGCATGTGCTGCTGATGTAACGGTTCCAGCTGGAGCAGGAACATGTGTTGCAACAGGGGTTGTTCTTACTGCACCAACAACAGCTGATAACTGTTCGGTTGCAACTGTTACAAACAATGCACCAGCTGTTTATCCTTTAGGAAATACAACAGTGACTTGGACAGTAACAGATGGTTCTGGAAATACAGCAACTTGTACGCAAGTAGTAACAGTAATTGATACTCAATTGCCAACTATCGCTTGTCCTGCAAATGTTGTGATTGCTTCGAATGCAGGAACATGTGTTGCTACTGGAGTTGTTCTTGGAACACCAGTAACAACTGATAACTGCTCAGTAGCTTCAGTTACAAACAATGCTCCTTCAACATTCCCACTTGGAACGACAAACGTTACATGGACAGTTGTTGATGGATCTGGAAATATTCAAACATGTGTTCAAACTGTTACAGTTGAAGATACACAAGCGCCAACAATCGTTTGTCCTTCTGATGTTACAGTAAGCGCTGCTGGTGGAACTTGTTCAGCGACTACAGTTGCTCTTGGAACACCAACAACGGCTGATAATTGTTCAGTAGCTTCGGTTACAAACAACGCACCATCGATCTTCCCATTGGGAGCGACAGTTGTCACTTGGACAGTTGTTGATGGATCAGGAAATCTTTCAACTTGTACTCAAACAGTAACAGTTGTAGATAACCAAAATCCAATTATCGCTTGTCCATTCCCAGTAGCAGTAACAACTGATCTTGGGTCATGTGACGCAACAGGTGTTGCACTAGGAACACCAACAACAGCTGATAACTGCTCTGTTGCTTCAGTTACAAATAATGCTCCAGTAGCATTTGGTATCGGTACAACAACAGTTGTATGGACAGTAACAGACGGTTCAGGAAATACTGCAACTTGTACTCAAACGGTAACTGTAACAGATATCGAGCTTCCAACAATCACTTGTCCAGCGGACGTAACAGTTGCAGCAGCAATAGGTTCATGTTCAGCAACAGGTGTTGTACTTGGTTCTCCAATTACAGCTGATAACTGTACAGTTGCATCTGTTACTAATGATGCTCCTTCAGTTTACGGATTGGGAACAACAACAGTAACTTGGACGGTAGTTGATGGTTCAGGCAATGTTTCAACTTGTACACAAACGGTTACAGTAACTGATACACAGTTGCCAACAATCGCTTGTCCTGCAAACGTAACAGTGGCAGCAGATCTTGGGTCATGTCTAGCGTCAGGTGTTGTTTTAGGTACACCTGCAACAACTGATAACTGTTCAGTAGCTTCTGTAACAAATAATGCTCCTGCATCATATCCTTTAGGTAACACAACAGTTACTTGGACAGTTGTTGATGGATCAGGAAATACTGCAACGTGTACACAAGTTGTTACAGTGATTGATACTCAGTTGCCAACAATTGTTTGTGCTGCACCACTTACGGTGAACACGGATGCTGGAGTTTGTGAAGCGAATTTCACACTTACTGCGCCTGCAACTGCTGATAACTGTTCTGTAGCTTCAGTTACAAGTAATGCACCTGCAACGTTCCCATTAGGAACAACAGTAGTAACTTGGACGGTAGTAGATGGATCAGGAAACACTGCAACATGTACACAAACAGTGACTGTTGAAGATAATGAGCTTCCAACAATCGCTTGTCAGTCTGATATTACGTTAAACAACTTACCTGGATTCTGTGGTAGAAGTGTAAACTATGCAACACCAGTGTTTGGTGATAACTGCACTGTTGCAAGCTTCACACAAACAGATGCTAGTGGTTATGTATCAGGTGATTTATTCCCAATTGGTACAACATACCAAGAGTTTACAGTTGTTGACAACAGTGGAAATACATTTACATGTGGATTCAATATCACAATAGTTGATAATGAGCTTCCAGTTATGAGCAATTGTCCATCTGACATCGTTGCATTCATCAACGAGCCAGGTCTATGTGAACAAAATGTTTCATGGCAAAATCCAACAGCTAGTGATAACTGCCCAGGAATCGATTTAACGCAAAATTATTTCCCTGGAAGTAGTTTCCCTATCGGAACCACAGTTGTAACGTATACAGCTACGGATAATGCTGGAAATAGCGTTTCATGTTCATTCAGTGTAACAGTTATTGATCAAGCTGATCCAATTGTAACGGTTGTTAATGAAACTAAGCTTACTGTAAATGTAAGTGGAGCATCATACCAATGGGTTGATTGTGATAATAACTATGCACCGATTGCTGGAGCAACAACTCAAACATTCTCGCCAACAACAAATGGTAACTATGCTGTAATTGTTAATACAGGTGGATGTCCAGATACTTCTAATTGTGAGACAGTTTCTGTAATAGGAATTGAAGAAATCACATACAGTGAGATTGTTCTTTATCCTAACCCATCGTACAATGGATCATTCATGATTTCATATGACGGAACTATTGAAGCGATTATGGTTTACGATATGACAGGTAGAGAAGTAGGAGTAGATGTTGACTTGAACACGAAGTCAGTAAACGGCTCTGAATTAGCTAGCGGTAAATACATGGTTCGCATCTTGACGGATAATCAACTAATCACAAAAGAATTAGTGGTTGTTAAAGGTGAATAATCTTATAATCTAGATAAAACAAAAGGTCGCTTGAAAGAGCGACCTTTTGTTTTTGTATTAACTTATTTATTGAATTCTATTCATGTGATTTTTTAAGTTTAATTCACAGTGATCTTTCATTTAAAAGTAACTCATCCCAGTAAAGTAAAAGACACATCATAAAACCATTAAAATGGTCACTTTAACCCAATAGTCCAATTATAATTATTGAGATCTAAGTCAAGCGAAAAATGATGAATGAGCGTAAAGCCTTTATGAAAACAATTAGCTTACGATTAATATTATTCTTCCACTAATTTAACCATAGTGAAGACTTTATTGCTTTAAAGACTTATAGAAAGCTCATTAATTGTTGCCATCAATTCCTTTAAAAATTTTTGGTCTTCAATTAAGTCGTCTGTGTTTGCTTTATCTTTTTTTATTTTTAGCTCAAAGAGTTTTTTATCGCCTTTAGCTAAGAGAAACAATCTATTTTCGGTATGTTTCATTTCAATAAATTCGGGTAGTTGTTTTTGCATTGATTCTACCAATTTGTCATCTAATAAATGGTCAAAAATGATTACTGCAATTACCCCATCAAAATGTCGGAATATAATGCCATTTGAGTGCATTTCAGACATTCTAAATTTTACGTCATTTATAGTTCCAACAATTAAGTCATCACCGTAAACAAAAGACACCCATCCTTTTTCTAATTGTAAAAATTTAATGTCCTTATCAGGTAGACTGCCGTTGATTGACATTTGAAAATCAGCATTGTATTTGGATAAAACGGATTCAAAAATGGCATTTTTTAATCCCCAAACATATCGATTCATGAGACGGTCAGATATGAATTTATGGAGTGGCATTAAGATGAAAGGAGTACAAAGTGATATCAACAAAAGGAGCTGCAAGGAATTCCATTCTACCCACGAATATTTATACTTTACTCTGTATCCAATCGTTTGTAAATATTCTGTTCCAAATCCAACGAGTAATAACAGTATAAAAGAAATTTTAGCACCTGTTAAGATGTTTTTATTTGTCGAAATGTAATACTCAATCTCTTGGGTCTGATCTTTAATTTTCTTCATTTAAACTATTAATTCAATTTCAAATCTAGTAAAAAAAGAAACCCTCCTCGTTTCCGAAGAGGGTTTTATATATGGTCGTTCTTACTATCCGAACAAGTCGGGAAGCAAGAGCCGAGAAAGAATCCGCCATTGACGGATTCTATAAGTTTACAAATCCCGAATTCTGAATTTTGAATCCCGAATCGTATTACATCATTCCTGGCATTCCACCTGGCATTCCGCCATGAGCGTGTGCACTTGGTTCTTCTACTTCATCAGCTATGACACATTCTGTAGTCAATAACATCGAAGCAATTGAAGCAGCATTCTCAACAGCGATACGTGTTACTTTCGTTGGATCGATAACACCAGCTTTGTATAATTTTTCGTATGTCTCAGTTCTTGCATTGTATCCGAAGTCATCTTTTCCTTCACGTACTTTTTGAACAATTACTGCACCTTCACCACCTGCATTCGCAATAATTTGACGCAATGGCTCTTCAGCAGCACGCTTTACGATTTGAATACCGGTCATTTCATCTTCATTGTCGCCTTTAAGCTTGTCTAAGCTCTCAATAGCACGAATTAACGCAACACCACCACCTGGAACAATTCCTTCTTCCACAGCTGCTCTTGTCGCTGCTAATGCATCGTCAACACGGTCTTTTTTCTCTTTCATCTCAACTTCTGTCGGCGCACCAACATAAAGCACTGCAACACCACCTGCTAATTTAGCCAAACGCTCTTGCAATTTTTCTTTATCGTAATCTGAAGTTGTCGATTCAATTTGTGCTTTGATTTGTCCAACACGCGCTTGAATGTCAGCTTTCTTACCAGCTCCATTTACAATCGTTGTATTGTCTTTATCAATTTCGATTTTTTCTGCAGTACCCAACATATCCATTGTTGCGTTCTCAAGCGTAAATCCACGTTCTTCAGAAATAACTAATCCTCCAGTTAGGATGGCGATATCTTCTAACATCGCTTTTCTTCTATCACCAAATCCTGGTGCTTTAACAGCAGCAATTTTCAATGAACCTCTCAAACGGTTTACAACCAATGTTGTCAATGCTTCACCATCTACATCTTCAGCAATGATTAACAAAGCTCTTCCTGCCTGAACAACTGGTTCCAATAATGGAAGCAATTCTTTCATGTTAGAAATCTTCTTCTCGTAGATCAAAATCAATGGCTTATCCATTTCAGTGATCATTTTCTCCGTGTTTGTAACGAAGTATGGAGATAGGTAACCACGGTCGAACTGCATTCCTTCAACTGTTTTCATTTCAGTTTCAGTACCTTTTGCCTCTTCAACGGTAATTACACCATCATTTCCAACTACTTTCATCGCTTTGGCAATCAATGCACCTATTGTCTCATCATTGTTTGCTGAAATAGTGGCAATTTGTTTGATTTTATCGTTGTCAGAACCAACTTCTTTTGATAATTTTTTCAAGTTTTTTACAACTTCTGCAACTGCCTTGTCAATTCCTCTTTTTAAATCCATCGGATTCGCTCCCGCTGCCACGTTCTTCATTCCAGCGCTGATAATTGCTTGAGCCAAAACTGTTGCAGTTGTTGTTCCATCACCTGCAATATCAGCAGTTTTCGCAGCAACTTCTTTTACCATTTGAGCACCTAAGTTCTCAATTGGATCTTTTAATTCTATTTCTTTCGCAACTGTAACACCATCTTTCGTGATGTGTGGTGCACCGAATTTTTTTCCAATTACTACATTGCGACCTTTTGGTCCCAAGGTTACTTTTACTGCGTTTGCCAATGCATCAACGCCTCTTTTCAATTTGTCTCTCGCCTCAATGTCGAAAAATATATCCTTTGCCATTTTTTTAAATTTTGTTTGATGTTAAATTAAAATATCCCGTAAATGTCTGCTTCACGCATGATAAGAAATGTCTTACCATCCAATTTGATTTCGGTCCCTGAGTACTGTCCAAATAGAACAGTATCTCCAACCTTTACGGTCATTGGCTCATCGGTCTTACCTTTTCCGGCAGCAATAACAACCCCTTTCAACGGCTTTTCTTTTGCTGTGTCTGGAATAATAATACCACTAATTGTTTTTTGCTCTGCTGGCGCTGGTTCAATAAGAACTCTATCCGCCAAAGGATTAAACTTGATTGACATATTGTAAAACTATTTTAAGTTTGAAATTTTCGCTGCTGGTTGCCCAATTTTGTGCCATTGACGAATGACAGTCATTTTTGCGCTTTATATGACTTTCGGGCAAAAAAAATGTCAGTATGAATGACATACTGACACTAATTAAAATTTTAAAAAATCTTATTTCTGTCCCGCTGGTTTTTGACCGTTTTGACCATTTTGAGCAGGTTGTTGACCACCATTTTGATTTTGTTCTGTTTGTGTAGCTTCGTCCGGTTGAACAGGCGCCGCAGTTTTAGATTGCAATGTCATCACAATACTTAATACCATAATGATTCCAGCTAATGACCATGTTGCTTTATCAATGAAATCATTCGTTTTTTGAACACCGCCAATTTGTTGAGCTCCACCGAAGTCAGAACTTAAACCGCCACCTTTAGGATTTTGAACGTAAACAACAAAAATCAATAGGATGCTAGCAAGAATAATGATAATAGATAATAAAGTACTCATGTTATTCGATATTTAGTTTTTTCTGTAATTCTTCAATTTGGGATGCAAAGAAAACCTTTTTTTCTGGATTTGTCAAGATTAATTGTTCATAAGCGTAAATTGCTTTCGGATAATTGCCCTGAAGTGCAAAAATTTTGGCCAAAGTTTCAGAAACAGGCATACTTTGAACATCTAAACTTGCCTTGGCTTTTTTCGCAGGTGAATAGAATTCCCTCTTCGGTTTTTCTTCTATTTCCTTTGTTTTACTTGGTCGAGTGATAGATGGCTCTTCTTTAATAAATTGGTCAACAATCAATTCAATGCGCGCTCTTTCAAAATCAACCGTCTCAATTTCATTTTCATTTGATCGCAACCAACTTGAAAAAGATTTTTTTCCAATTGGGGCAGTTGAAGGCTCAATTGACGATTTTTCTTCAATTTTTTCTTCCTTGATTTCCTCAGTAGAAACTTCAATATCCTCTAAATGATCCAAATTATAATTTGAAACAATTGCTTCAGATAACAATTCTTTATCAAAACGGTCTGACGCTTCAAGAGTTTCTTGATCAACTGACGTTTCTTCAACTTCAATTTTATCCTCAATTTCTATTATTTCTTCTACTTCGTTTTCCGCCGTTTCAACTTCAATAATTTCAGGCTCAGCCAACACTTCGCTTTCAAGCACAGAATTTACTTCTTCGATTATTGTTGTTTCTACTTCAGGAGTAGTTTCTGTTTGAATTTCAATTTCTGGAACATGAATTTCTTCGACTGGAATCGATTCATGCTGGACTTCAACCACCGGGGTTAAAATTTCTTCTATTACAGGCAATTCAATTTGCTCTTCGACTTTCTCAAGAACCGTTGGCTCAATAATTTTTTCTTCTATCATTTGCTCAGCAACTTGAGTAACAGGTTGATCATTATCTTGAATCAAACGGTATAATTGGGCACGATCAGTGATTCTATAAGCGTGTTTTGAAAGTTCCTCGTCAAATCGGATATCATTGTTGCTTGACAGCGATTTTAGATACAAAATTGAAAAAAGTTGAGAGTAAGGATACTTCTCAGTTAGATTTTGCAAATCAGCAATATCTTCTTTGGAACATCTTTGTGGATGCTCAATACGTTCCGCTATTTGTTCTAGGTTTAACATTACCAGTTCGAAAGTAGTTTATTTATTACATCCTGAACTATTTGCTTGTTAATTTCTTCCAAAAGATTGGCTTCAACAGTTGCTAAATCTGAGTTTGAATCGTAATCAACAAAACGAGTACTCGTCAAGGTCATTTTATCCTCTTTTGGTGCAGAGATAAAAATAGTGAATTGTACTGAAACGGTTAATCTGTTTTTAGCAGCATTGTCCCCTTCTTGCATGGCAACAGGCAAAACACTGTAATTATTTATTGTTCCTTCAATAATTATTTCACCAGCTCCTGACCTAGGGTTCAAAAGTAATCGAGTGTTATTTTGAACACCATCTTTTATCTGCTCACTTAAATTGGCTGAATAACTAATGGGTGTATTGGGAGCATTGTTTGCCAAAGTAGTCACTGAAAAGGTTTTCCATTCCTCGGGCATTCCCCCTGTGTCTGTTAATGAAACACTTGATGGCCAGCAAGAACACAATAAGAAAAGTAATGTCAAAACGATTAGACTTTTCATAAATCAATCAGGTTATATTCTTTGATCTTGCGGTATAATGTTCTTTCAGAAATCCCCAATTCTGCTGCTGCATATTTGCGTTTTCCTCTGTGTTTTTCAAGCGCCTTTTTAATTAACTCCTTCTCACGATCTTCAAGTGATAATGATTCCTCCACTTCTTCATGTGTCTCAAAATCTTCTACTTCAGATGGAGTAGGGAAGGGATTACGCGCTGTTTCAGTAGTTGGAGGCAAGATACGAGATGGATTGTAATTCGGATTCACCTCTTGATAAAAACGGTTCACAACGGCCTCTTGATCATTGGTCAACGAAAAATCGTTTCCTTGTCCAACTAAATCCAATACAATTTTTTTCAAATCAGATAAGTCTTTCTTCATATCGAACAAAAACTTATACATCAATTCTCTTTCAGAAAAATTTTCGGGTCCAGCTTCATTAATTAAGGCAGGTACTTTTTCATTTTCTGCAGGTAAATACGCTGCAAATGTTACCGCATCAATTTCTCGTTTCGTTTCAATCACTGAAATTTGCTCAACAAGATTTTTCAATTGACGAATATTTCCTGGCCAAGAATAATTCATAAGTAACATCACCGCATCCTCCGTTAACTTAAGCGCAGGCATGCGATATTTATCTGCAAAGTCACTCGCAAATTTTCGAAACAATAAATGAATATCTTCTTGACGCGAACGCAATGAAGGCAAAGGAATTGGAACGGTACTCAAACGATAAAATAAATCTTCTCTAAATTTTCCTGAAGAAATAGCGCGTTGCATATTTTCATTCGTTGCCGCAACAACGCGAACATTCGTTTTAATAACTTTAGAAGAACCTACACGGATAAATTCACCCGTTTCCAATACACGTAGCAATCTAACTTGTGTCTGCATTGGTAATTCAGCTACTTCATCTAAGAAGATTGTACCGCCATCAGCTACTTCAAAATAACCTTGACGACTACCGTGTGCACCAGTAAATGATCCTTTTTCATGTCCAAAAAGTTCAGAATCAATCGTTCCTTCCGGAATAGCACCACAATTGACTGCTATATATTCTCCATGTTTGCGTGAACTTAAATGATGTATTACTTGTGGAATGATTTCTTTACCTGTACCACTTTCACCTGTCACCAAAACCGAAATATCCGTTGGAGCAACTTGAATAGCTACCTCTAATGCTCTATTGAGCAAAGGTGCATTTCCAATGATTCCAAAACGTTGTTTTACTTGTTGTAAATTCATTCGTTCTCTTATTAATGTGTGGCGCAAACTTCAACGACCTCACCAAGCAAAGTGGCTGAAGTACAACTCGTAATTTTTACCATTACATATTGTCCTTTATTGAAATCTCCTTTCGGGAAAACAATCATTGAATTCTTTCCATTTCGTCCACACATGTGTTCTTGTGATTTTTTTGAAAACCCTTCAATCAATACTTTCTCAATTTGTCCAACTTGTTTTAAATTGCAGATATGCGCATGTTCTCGCTGCTTCTCAACAATCTCCGCTAAACGTTTCCCTTTAATTTCTTCTGAAATATCATCAGTAAAACGTCTTTCGGCCAAGGTCTTTGGGCGCTCAGAATATTTATACATATAAGCGAAGTCGAATACAACTTCATCTAATAAAGTCAATGTATCATTGTGTTCTTCATCTGTCTCTCCACAAAATCCGCTGATAATATCGGTTGAGATCCCGCAATTTGGAACGATTCTTCTGATTGCCTCAATTCGATTCAAATACCATTCGCGAGAATAACCTCGGTTCATACGTTCCAATACTGCAGAATTACCCGATTGCACTGGTAAATGTATGTTTGAACAAATGTTTTCATATTTCGCCATTACTTCCAATACATCATCCGTCATGTCTTTCGGATGGGAAGTAGAGAAACGAACACGCAACTCTGGAGAAACATGAGCAACCATTTCCATTAGTTCGGCAAAGTTGGTAGTACTTTCTGACGAATCTTTAATTTCGCCTTTCGACGTTAAATTCCATCGGTAACTATCTACATTTTGTCCAAGTAAGGTAACTTCTCTATATCCTTTGTCAAACAAATCTTTACATTCTTGAACAATTGTTTTTGGATCTCTTGAACGCTCGCGTCCACGGGTAAACGGAACTACACAAAACGAACACATGTTATCGCAACCTCTCGTAATTGAAACAAATGCTGAAACTCCACCTTGATCTAAACGAACAGGAGAAATATCTGCATACGTTTCATCTCGTGACAATAAAACGTTGACTGCTTTTTGTCCAGTACCCACTTCCTCTACCAAATTAGGTAAATCGCGGTAGGCATCTGGACCAGCAATTAGATCGACTAATTTCTCTTCATCCAACAATGATTTCTTCAATCGTTCAGCCATACAGCCAAGAATGCCTATGACTAAATCAGGATTGTTTTTTTTCTTTTGTTTTAAATCTCCCAAACGCGTGCGAACTCTGGTTTCAGCATTTTCACGAATAGAGCAAGTATTTATTAAAACAACATCAGCTTCATCAACATTGCGTGTCGTTGAATACCCTTCTTTGGCCATTATAGATGCAACAACTTCACTATCTGAAAAATTCATTGCACAACCATAACTTTCAACATATAGTTTTTTTCCATTCCCGTTTGATGTTCCTTCTAAAAGAACAGCTTCACCCTGCTTTGATTCGTCAATTTCCTTATTGTGTTCTGAAGTCATTTCTATTCTAACCGTTTGTATAATGTGTGCAAAAATAACCAAATTATAGAAGTATGTCAAAATGGCAGTCCAATTTTCAGCGGAAAAATGCCCATAATTTGTTAAAATGAATAAAATTTGAATTTATATTTTTTTGTATTAAAATTTTCTTTAAACTATGTTTAAAAGGAGGGGGAAATATTTCTCTCTATAATATGTAGGTTGCTTATTGAATTGAAATACATTTATTTTGCAAGCGATTTTAGATTATCATTGCACCTAATTATTTAAACATGGCTAAAAATCTCGTTATTGTTGAGTCCCCTGCAAAGGCAAAAACAATTGAAGGTTATCTTGGAAAAGATTTCGTTGTTAAATCAAGTTTTGGACACGTGCGAGACTTAGCTAAAAAAGGGTTAGCGATTGATATTGAAAATAATTTTCATCCCAATTACGAGGTCTCAGCTGACAAGAAACAAATTGTCGCAGAACTCAAGAAATTAGCAAAAGAAGCCGAGACTGTATGGCTAGCGACCGATGAGGACCGCGAAGGAGAAGCGATTTCTTGGCATTTATTTGAAACCTTAGATCTTCAGAAAAAGGACACTAAGCGAATCACTTTTAATGAGATTACGAAATCTGCAATCTTAAAAGCAATCGATAATCCACGTAAAATAAACAAGGAGTTAGTTGATGCGCAACAAGCGCGACGTGTATTGGATAGAATAGTAGGTTTTGAACTTTCACCCGTTTTGTGGAAGAAAGTTAGACCAAGTTTGTCTGCTGGTAGAGTTCAGTCAGTTGCCGTTCGATTAATTGTTGAACGTGAACGCGAAATAGAAAAGCATAAGAGCGAAGGATTTTTCCGTGTAAATGGATTCTTCCACGCGGCAAAAGGTAAGTTAAAAGCAGAATTATCAAAGCAATTAACGAACGTTCAACAAGCAGACGAATTGTTGGAAGCCTGTAAAGGTGCTACGTTCAAAATTGACGACGTTCAACAAAAACCTGCAACCAAATCAGCAGCGGCTCCATTTACAACATCAACTTTACAGCAAGAAGCGAGTTTGAAATTAGGATTCTCTGTTTCGAGAACTATGTCGGTAGCACAGCGTTTATATGAAGCTGGGCGTATTACATATATGAGAACAGACTCGGTAAACTTATCCGATACAGCGATCAATGGTGCAATTGCAGAAATTGAAAGAGCTTACGGAAAAGAATATTCAAAACCGACAAAGTACAAAACGAAGAGTAGCGGTGCACAAGAAGCGCATGAGGCAATTCGTCCAACTGACTTTGGTACGCATTCAATTACCGGAGAAAGAGAAGAAGAACGTTTGTATGATCTGATCTGGAAGCGTGCAATTGCTTCTCAAATGGCGAATGCTCAATTAGAGCGAACAACAATCAAAATCACTACGCCAAATATTCAAGAAGCATTTACAGCTAAAGGAGAAGTAATCAAATTTGATGGTTTCTTGCGTGTATATCTTGAATCAAATGTGGAAGAGGAAGAAGATGAAGAAGCTACTGAAACTGAAGGATTATTGCCAGAAGTAAAAGTAGGGGAGGTTGTTAAAAATGAAGAAATTGTCGCAACTGAACGCTTTTCTCGCCCACCATCACGATATGTGGAAGCTTCTCTAGTGAAGAAATTGGAAGAATTAGGAATTGGTCGACCTTCTACGTATGCTCCAACCATTTCAACGATTCAGAAACGTGGATATGTTGAGAAAAAGGAACGCGACGGTGAAGAACGTAAATACATCGTTAAAAAATTAAAGAACGACACTATTCTTGAAGAAGTTAGAACTGAAACGACAGGAAAAGAAAAAAATAAGTTGTCGCCTTCTGATATTGGAATGGTTGTAACGGATTTCCTAAGCGAACATTTTGATCGAATCATGGATTACCATTTCACAGCGAAAGTGGAACAAGAATTCGATGAAATTGCAAAAGGATTAATTCAATGGACGGACATGATTCATAATTTCTATGATCCTTTCCATAAGAATGTTGAAGATACCTTAGAGAACTCTGAAAGAGCTACAGGTGAAAGAGAATTGGGAATCCACCCAGTAAGTGGAAGAAAAATTATTGCTCGAATTGGCCGTTTTGGTCCAATGATTCAAGTAGGTGATGAACAAGTTGACGGTGAAAAGCCACAGTTTGCATCCTTACAAAAAGATCAATCAATTACCACAATTACGCTTGAAGATGCATTGGAATTATTCAAATTACCAAGAACATTAGGTGAATTTGAAGATTTAGTTGTTAAAGCTAATGTTGGACGTTTTGGTCCTTATATTCAACATGGAAAAATCTTTGTTTCTATTCCAAAAGATGAAAGTCCAATGTCAATCACCTTGGAAAGAGCTATAGAATTGATTCTTGAGAAGAAAGAAATCGAAGCAAATCGATTAATCAAAACCTTTGATGGAAGAGAAGATGTTCAATTGTTGAATGGTCGATATGGTGCTTATTTAAAAATTGGCAAAGACAATTTCAAACTTCCTAAAGGAACAGAACCTACAACTTTGAGTTTGGATGAGTGTTTGGTAATTGCTGAAAATCAACCGACTTCTAAGAAAAAGCCATTCGGAAAAGCGAAAGCAGCAACAAAAGCAGCTCCCAAAGCAAAGGCAGCTCCTAAAAAGAAGGCAGCACCAAAGGCAAAGGCAGCACCGAAAGCAAAAAAGTAAGTAGTTATTCACGACAGAGTATTGAATAGTTTATTCATTCACTTTTTTCAACTAGATGAATTCATTTAGCTTTGAGAAAAAAAAGAATGAAGGATATTTCTATTTACTTTTCTCCAGTTGATATTGAATTAAATGCAGAAGATCAAACAATCGGAAGCACAATCAATTCTTATAAGAATGATTATTTTCCGGAGATTGAGAAGGGTGGAATAGCACTGTTTTTTGTACCTGAGTACAGAGGAAGTAAAAGTCATTCAGCGATTAAGAGACCGGAAAACTTCAGATCATTTCTTTATGAATTATGTCTTGGTTGGGAATGGAAATTTCCAATTTACGATTTAGGGAATATTCTCCCTGGTAAAGAATTAACTGATACTTATTATGCAGTTGGTCAAGTTGTAACAGAACTCGTTAAGAACAATATAATCCCTATAGTTATTGGAGGAAGTCAAGATTTGACAATGTCTTTATATAAAGGATATGAGTCATTAGAGCAAATGGTAAATATTTGTTCGATTGACAATAAGTTGAATCTGGGAAATCCAGATGCAGAATTAAATTCAGAAGGGTATTTAAGTCATTTATTATTACAACGTCCTTGTTATTTATTCAATCATGCCAATATTGGTCTACAAACTTTATTTGCAAAAAAGGCAGAACTTGATTTATTTGAAAAATTATACTTCGATGTTTGTCGATTAGGTGAATTCAACGCGGATTTCAAAAAGGCAGAGCCACATTTAAGAAATAGTGACATTCTTAGTATTGATTTTGAAAGTATTCGAGCTTCTGAATTAAGAACAAATGATTATACTTCTCCAAATGGTTTTTATGCGGATCAAATCTGTCAAATCGCCAAATATGCAGGTATTAGTGATAAGCTAACTTCTGTTGGAGTGTTTAATTATTATCCAGAAGAACAGCCAGGAAGCACGTCTTTTTTATTGGCTCAGATTATATGGTACATGATGGATGGTGTAGCCCAAAGAAAGGGTGATTTTCCTGCTGGCAGTAAAAAGGACTATACAAAGTTTATTGTGCATATAGACGATTTTAAAGAAGAGATTATATTCTATAAAAGTAATAAGTCGGAACGTTGGTGGATGGAAGTGTCTTATCCTGGACAAACTGGTTCGAAATTCGAACGCCACCATATGGTGCCATGCGATAAGGATGACTATGAAAAAGCAATGAAAAATGAAATTCCTGATTTATGGTGGAAAACTTATCAAAAGTTAGTTTAATTCACTTTGAATAAACATTTCAGATATATTATTATGTTAATTTCATAACATTT
>Ga0075012_10000397_pt1 | contig 47214 bp, 33 predicted proteins | sample All_14_2_FD_71474 | JGI IMG/M metagenome (GOLD analysis project Ga0075012, IMG submission 71474) | Freshwater microbial communities in response to fracking from Pennsylvania, USA - Allegheny Zone_MetaG_DW_15 | ecosystem: Environmental > Aquatic > Deep subsurface > Groundwater > Drilled...
AGCCGACGCAGAAGCAGTAGCGGTAGCCTGAGCATGAGATGCAGTTGCAAAACCGATTACAGCAACGAAAGAGAGAGCGAGCGACTTAACGATGTTTTTCATTTTGTTTGTTTTTAAAAGAGTATTGATTGTTTATTGTTTGTTTGACAGGTATATTACCAACTGCGTGCCAGAAACATAACAAATTGAATAACAACTACTTATGGAAATTAAGAGAAAATAAAAATCCATAAAAAGGAATAAAATTCCATAATACGGACTAAGATAAATTGCCCTGTCCCAGATTCACAAAGCAAAGAATCGCTACGTACCTTCGTGACACTCAAAGTATGATGACCCATAATAGCCAATCGGGCAAATACCTTACAGCGGGGATGATTGTTTCCATGTTTTTGTGGGGACTAAGCTGGCCATCAGGCAAAGTACTTTCTGATTACTGCAGTGTTGTCAACTTTACCGTGTACAGGTATCTCATTGTGGTACTTACAACGGCAGCATTATTACCGCTCACAAAAGTACCGTTCCGTATCAAACGGCAGGGAATACCTGTTGTACTTATCTCAGGCGTATTGCTTGCCGTATACTCATTCTTTTTTTTCATGGGGCTGAAAAAAGGAGCTCCGGGAGCGGGGGGAGTACTGGTTACGGTAATGAACCCCATAATGGCCTATACGCTGGGTATAGCTTTAAGCAGAAGGATGCCATCCCGTAATGAAATGACAGGGCTTATGCTGGGTTTAATAGCAGGAATTGTACTGCTGAAACTATGGAGCAGTACTGATGCCTTGTTTGACAGTGGTAACATTTTCTTCTTGCTGGCAGCCTTTACCTGGTCTGTAATGAGTAAGTTCACCTCACAAGGCAGCAGATATGGGGCATCCCTATCATTCAGCTTCTGGCAATATCTGGTAACACTTATCTGCTTCATACCATTTGTCAATACCGCAGAGCTGCAGCAGGCGCTCAGCATTACTGATTTCCGCTTTTGGGGCAATCTTATATTCAGTTCAGCAATTGTCACATCCGGCGCTACCAGTATCTACTTTTATACTACTACACGCCTGGGAGCAGAAAAAGCCAGTAGTTTCATTTTCCTTGTGCCCGCAGCTGCTGCCCTTTCTTCCTGGGCACTGCTGGGAGAAAGATTACAGCTACACACCCTCATAGGTGGTGTCATGGGTATAGCTGCTGTATATATTATGAACAGGAAGCGCAGTAGCTAACTATTATGAACAGACTGCCATGAAAACGGTAAATTTGTTACTCCAAACGATAACAACCTTACCACCTAAACAACGTACTTTCAATGAAAGAAATGCCGGTAACCGTTCGCCGCTCCATAGAAATAATGGGGATATGCACTCTGGGGCTTGTGATAGTAGTGGGGCAAAGTGTTATTATGCCGCTATTACTGGCCGCATTCATATCTGTATTGCTACTCCCGATAATGCGATGGCTTATAGCGCACCGTGTACCTGAGATAATAGCCATTACACTTTCCATAGCCGTACTGATAATAGTAGTAGCCGGCATTGGCACATTCTTATCCTGGCAGATAGCCGGGTTTCTTAGCGATTATGAATCTATAAAGGAAAACCTGCTACTACACTGGAATAAGCTGAGTAGCTGGATTACCGAACAAACCCACCTCACTGTTAATGAACAGATGACGGTAATAAAAAAACAGGGAAAAAACGCTGGCGAAAATGTTACCCATTACTTTTCAGATGCTTTTTCCTCACTCAGTAACCTTTTCGTATTTGCCGGGCTGGTACCTGTATATGTATTTCTTATCCTCTTTTACCGTAATCTGCTTGTACGTTTCATATACCTTTGGTTTGATGAAGAGCAGCACCCACGGGTACGGGAAGCAACCCGTGAAACGGAAGTTATTGTAAAATACTACCTGGTGGCTCTTTTGATACAGATAGCTTACCTTACAATACTACTGGGCGGTATATTGATGGTGCTGGGCATAAAACATGCTATACTCATAGGTATCACCTTTGCTATACTAAACCTCATACCCTACATAGGAGCACTTATTGGCAATATAATAGGGGTGCTGCTTACACTAACCACATCGCAGGATATGTGGCAGATATGGGCTGTACTGGGCACTATAGCCCTGGTACAGTTTCTGGACAATAATATTCTTATGCCACGCATAGTAGGCTCACGTGTGAAGATAAATGCCCTTATGAGCATAGTAGGAATAGTACTGGGCGGTACACTGGCAGGTGTATCGGGTATGTTCCTGAGTATACCTGTGATGGCCGTTCTGAAAATTATGTTTGATAAATCTCCTAACCTGAAACAGTGGGGTTATCTGCTGGGAGATGACAGGCCCGACAAGAGTGTATTCTTTAATACAGCATGGAGGAATAATAATGACATTGCTGATAATGGCAAATAAGCCACTCATACCCGCCAGCTTCACCACACTACATTTATATAATTGTACTTATATGCTGAAACGCATTCCCCTCCATACCGCAAGAAATCTGATAACTATTATCAGCGTAGCAGTAATTCTCTTTCACCTTCTGGTGCTTACCGGCCTTATCCCCTACACTATAGTGTGGGGAGGCCGCCTAAAAACTCAGGAGCAGATGCAGACATCTGAACTGGCATCAATAGTCATAAATGCACTGCTGGTAGCATTACTATGGATGAAGAAAAGCCCCAGGCGCGGAGTAGGCTTTACCCGTATTGTTATGTGGCTGTATGTACTGCTGTTTACACTCAATACTGCCGGAAATCTGATGGCTGCCAGCATATGGGAAAAAGTACTCTTTACGCCGCTTACCTTATTACTGGCTGTATTATGTGCCCGCATAGCTACATATAAACCATATTAACAACCAACACCCAAGCGTACACCTTCTGATATCCACACCCCATACATTCATAACTTTGCAGGAACAATAAAACAAAGAACCTATGTATCAGCTGATTGCATCTGCGGCAGTATGCCTTATGGCACTCGTTAGTTCTCTGCCATCAACCGCGCAGACATCGAAAGGGATAGCGGGTGAAGAAGTTACCTATACCGATACGAAAGGTACTGTGCTGAAAGGCTATGTAGTATGGGATGCTTCCATACAGGGGAAACGCCCTGCAATAGTAGTGGTACCAGAATGGTGGGGTAATAATGAGTATGCCAGAAAGCGTGCCCACATGCTGGCAGAGCTGGGTTACATAGCCATTGCTGCCGATATGTACGGTGACGGCAAAACTGCTGACAATCCTGATAAAGCTAAAGAATATGCCATGCCCTTCTATAAAAATCCGGCACTGGGGCAGGAACGTATAGAGGCAGCTATGAAAAAAATAGCCACCTACAAAGAGACGGATAAAGACAGAATTGCCGCTATAGGATATTGCTTTGGTGGTAGTATGGTGCTGAATGCTGCAAAGATGGGTAGCAACCTGAAAGGAGTTGTCAGCTTTCACGGAGGCCTGGCTACTGCTCCTGCATCTAAAGGTAGTGTGAAAGGAAGCATTCTGGTATGCCATGGCGCGGCAGATAAGTTTGTGCCGGAGGAGGATGTCAACAACTTCAGGAAGAACCTTGATGAGGCAGGTGTAAACTACAGATTCCTTACCTACCCTGATGCGACACATGCCTTTACCAACCCTGATGCGACTGCAACAGGTAAAAAGTTTGGGATGCCAATTTCCTATAACAAGCAGGCCGACGAGCAATCATGGGACGATATGAAGGCCTTCCTGAAATCAGTATTGTAGTGTATGGATATCATCCCACTTATCAGGCTACTGCATCCTCTGGCAACTGAAGCCCTACATCGGCAATGACATCATTCAGCACACTGTTACTAACGCCCTGATGCTGTGCCATAACCGTAAGCAGATTGGTCTGGGTTTCAAGATTGCGACGGATAGCGGCCACATTTTCCCGCTGTGTTGCCGCAATTGATTCTACATCTCCTGCTGCATTCAGCATTAGCTTTATTACCTGTGCCTGTACCAGACAGGCAAGACCAAAGATGGCACAAATAGCCATAAGGGGAATCATGGTGTTCAGTCCGTAATCTGACATCAGGACGAGAATAACACTTAGTCCCATTAATGCCGCACCTACATGATTGAGCGTGATAAGGAGTTGTAGTGTACTGTAATTTCTGTTAGTCATAGTAGTTAAGATTGGCCGTGAAAATATAAAATCCGGGAAATTCTTACAAGCTGTATCGTTCGCCTATCAGACAAAGGGATACGATATTGTCTCTTATACGTATATCACTTTCATACAGTAAGACATCACTATGGCTGTTCTCTAGCTAATAATTGCGCACAAAAAAAGATGGTAATACTATCACCATTGAGTGTATTTATACATTAAATGATATATTTACAACTATATAGCATATCTTTGCTATTACGGAACGGTGATATATGGAATTGCATTTGCAGATTAAGATGAACCCGGCGCTATATGTGCGCGACCCGGATAGTTCTGAGCTAGGCAGGAATATCCTTAAGCATGGTATTGCTCTTATAGAGAGCATAGGGTTTGAAGAGTTTACCTTCAAAAAACTTGCTGCCGACATTGGTACTACAGAGGCAAGTATCTATCGCTATTTTGAGAATAAGCACCGCCTGCTCACCTACCTTACTACGTGGTTCTGGACATGGATGGAGTATCAGGTGATTTTTCACACTAATAATCTTGCAAATGCATCCCTAAAAATTGAGACGATTATTAACATGCTCACTCACGAAGCCAAAGACCAGTTCATCATGGAGCATGTGGACAAGAACGTGCTCAATAAAATAGTCATAGCAGAAGGCAACAAAGCTTACCTGACAAAACATGTGCATGAAGATAACAAGGCAATGATATTCAAGCCGTATAAGGACCTATGCCACCGCATAGCAGAAATATTTCTTGAATACAACCCTGCCTATCCATATCCTCACTCACTGGCCAGTACACTCATTGAAACCGCCCATCACCAATTGTACTTCAGCAAAAACCTGCCCCGCCTTACTGACTTTAGCAGTGATAATCAGCATGACCTCCTTTCGGGTTTTCTGAGTCAACTGATATTCAACTCACTGAATTCAAACCAATCCCATTAATACAAAGAACCTGTGGCCCACAACAGTCCTGCATGATATTTACGCAGTTTTGTCTGCAGGTCATATAACTTAATACTTGCCTCCAGCAGTTTTGTTTCGCGGGAGTTGATGAGGAAAACGGTACTTTCCCCATTATTGAACCGGATCTGCTCCCCATTCAGCATCCTGCGGTAGTTACTGAGCATCTGTCCCGATATCTGAATCTGCCTGCCGGTAGTAATTACATCATTGTATGATGCCTTTACTTTATTAAATATCTGATTTGCTACGAGCGAATATTCATTCTCTGTCTGGTCTATCTTAAAAACAGATGCCCTTAACGCGCCACGTGACTGCCGCAGAAATAATGGCATAGAAAAGTCAAAACCCACTTTGTGATTCTGCTCCATAAAATATGCATCCGGCTGCTTTGACGTACCATAACCTTTGCTCAGTACATTAGCATTAAAACTGAGCTTGGGCAATAGTTCCTGCACCTTCAGCTTTCGCTCTATATTCAGTATGTTTATTTTACGCTGCAGTGCCAGCAACTTAGGGTGGCTTGCTCCGGCCTGTGCCAGCATATCTTCTATGGTAGCTATGTTCATCTCCCGCTCTATAGCATCAGGCGATGGGGTAATGCCGTCATCCCACGGTATGGCATCTCCTTCTTCCAGCCACATATAGGTAGCCAGCAGCAGGCCTGCATTACGATAATCCCGGAGAGCTCCTTCATATTGTAACTGAAATGACTGCAACTGTACCAGCGCCTCAGTAGTATCAATAGCCGGACGCAGGCCCTGCTCATACTCTGTTTTCACCTGCCCCATACGCTGTGTGCTCACAGTAACGATCTCATTATATACGCGGCAGGTATAATATTCCTTTACCCATGACCAGTAAGCCGATATGGCTTCATACATAAGGTCATTGACGGCAAGGTTGCGTTCGGCCTCTGAGAGTGAGAACATCTCCTGGGCCTGCCGCAACTGCGCCCTGCGCTTGTCAAATATCAGTGACGTAGCAGGTAACTTTATACCTGCATAACTGGTTTTGCCCAGGGTAGCCTCACTGGTTACCCTGTCGCCATATACCTCCTCTATACCAGCCTTCAGCTCTACCCCATACCATGTAGGCACATTCACCTCTGTATTGAAATAGCTGTAATAAAGCTTACCGTCAAATGTCTTTTGCCTGCCACCTGATGTGAGCGCAGGGTCAAAAGCGCCACGGGCAGCCTGAACACCGGCTCCAGCTACAGAAACACGCAACCCTGCCTGCCGTACCACCGGATGAAACCTGCGTACGATAGCAGCAAACTCATCGGGGCTGAGACTTTTACTACTGTCAATAACAGGGCTGGCTTGCGCTACTACAGACAGGAGTAATAAAAGCAGCACAATGCTATTTCTTTTTCTTCTTATCATCTCCTTCTTCTGTAGTTTTATAATAATCGGGCGGGAAGCCATTAATATTCCGCCATAGTTCATACCATATCGGCACATTTTTAAGCAGTGCTATGGACCTTGCACCAGCACCCATTTTGAGCTCTACCGGCCAGCGTTTGCCTACGGAGTCTTCACCTACCAGCACACGAAACTTACCGTTGGCACTTACAGAACTCTCTATGGCTACAATATGCCCGCCAAAAGTACCGAATGACGCACTGGGCCAGCCACTAAACACTATGGCAGGGAAACCATCAAATATGAAGCGAACCTTCTGCCCCGGCTCCAGCAATGGCATATCTACCGGACGCACGAACATTTCTACTGCCAGATGTACTTTATCAGGCACTATCTCAGCTATCTTATCGCCCTCCTTAACCATCTCATTGATACCGGCTTTACTGGCCTGAACTACCTGCCCGTCCTGCGGAGCAAGGATGTAGTACTGACTGGCACGTACTATATAATTAGCATACTGATTGGACAGCTTAGCCAGCTCGCCCCTACCTGCCGCAACGTCACTTTCGGCTGATGCTTTATCTCCTACAGACTTATATATCTTCTCTGAATACTCCTGCATTACCTGACTCAACTCCAAACGGGTATTTACGATGTCGGTACGGGTGTTGGTGAGCTTTACTGAAGCGCTTACCTTTTTAGCCTGTGCCATCTGAAAGTTCTGATTGCGCTGCTCCAGCTGCACCAGTGATGCCAGACCACTATCGCGCATAATGCGTTGCCTGCGGTACTGCTCCTCTGCTATACTGAATGCATTTTCTGCCGCTACAAGGTCCATGCTATCGCCCAGCAACTTTAATGACAACTGGCTCAGCTTATTCTGTAATTGCTGCACTTTCAGGTCTCTGGCCAGCTTTAATGCTTCTGCCTGACCAGACATTGCACCTGCTTTTGTATTATAAGCAGTAATAGAGCTCATTTTTGCCAGCATCTGCTCCCTTGTGCGGCTTAGCAGGCCCGTATCTAGATACGCATCTTTTACCTCGGCAAGGGCTACCAGCGTGTCACCTTTCTTTACATAATCGCCTTCCTTTACATACCATTTCACGATACGACCGGGAATGATCGTGTTTAACTCCTGAGGTCTATCCTGCTGGTAGAGTGTAGTTACTGAGCCGGTAGCACGTACATTCTGTGTCCATGGCAGCATAAGCAATACAGTAATAGTAATGAGTATGCCTATCAACCAATGGCGTATGCGGCTGACCTTGCCTATGTAGTACACTGCCTTAAATGCTTTATAAGGTACAGATGCACTATTCTCTTCCATTATCCTTTGTATGTCTCTCATGGCTATTTTCTTTTTCTCTCTGTTATCTGGCTTATAGTACCATTTTCCATAACCACTGTCTTATCGCAGGTAGCAGCATACTCCTCGTCATTAGTGCTGATAATTACTGTCACATCTTTGAGTTCTGTGAAGATGTAATTTTTTATAGCTGCTGCACACTCCTCACTCAACCCCTGCCATGGATTCTCCAGAATGAGCATCCCGGGCTGGCCATAAAGCGCGCGCATAAGCAGTATCTGTTTTACTACCTTACCGGAAAGCCGCTGCCCCATAGGACCAATAAGCCGCTCATAGCCATATGGCGAAGACTCTATAAAAGAGGTAAGCCCCACAAGCCGTGACAGCATATCTAACTGCCTGTAGGAAACCTCTCCTTCATCATGACAGATATTTTCGCGAAGCGTACCCTGAAATAAATCCTGACGGCGCAGCATGATACCTATATTCCTGCGGAGAGAGGCAAGATCATAGTTTCGTAAGGGGATTTCATCCATGAGCAGGTTGCCGGTAAAGGAACCATAGAGACCTGACAGCAACTTAAGCAGGGTAGATTTACCAGCACCGCTGGGCCCGGTAATACATATACGCTGTCCGGGTTCAATATCCAGGGTGATGCCTTTCAACACCTGCTCATTCTCAGTATAACCAAATGTAAGTGAGCGTGTGCGTACTGATATTCCTTTACCTGATGGTACGAACTGAACATCTCCATTGGCTTCCAGCGGCTTTTCAGTAACCTTTGTGAGCTTTTCTACAGAAGTCATCACATCATACACTTTTTCCAGATTCACTATCAGTTTCTCTACAGAGCCTATTACACTGAGTATTACTATCTCTGCTGCAATGAACTGACCAATATTGAGCTGCTGACCCACTAACAGAAAAGCACCTACTATAAGCATTGCAGCTGTTATGAGCGTTTTGAATGCAATCAATGTCCAGTACTGGAACAGCAGTATTCTGAAGTGCGCGGTACGTGCATTGAGATAGCCGGTAACATAGCCATCGGTTTTGACAATATGACGGGTAGTGTTGCCGAGTAACTTAAAGTTTACTATGGCGCGGGCCAGCTCCTCCAGATAACCCATAACCTTATATTTATAGTTGCTCTCTTCAATACTGGTTTGCATACCGCGGTCGGCAGTAGCAATAAGTATCAGCAACAGTACCACCACCAGCGCAACGCTGAAGAATATGAATACCGGATGATAGAACGATAAGAGTATGAGACCGAACAGTATCTGAATAGTAGCGGTAGGCACATCGAGTAACAGCTTGGCGACACTTTTCTGAAGAGATACTGTATCGGAAAACCTATTTACCAACTCAGGCAGATAGTAATTATCAACATACTGGAGGTCAAAGCGGGGAATAGAATATGCATAAAGAAAAGAATAACGCACAAACAGCTGCTGTTGAATCTTTTCAATAAGCTTCATTTGATTAACATTGAGCAGGCCGGCAATAAACACACCCAATATGACCAGTATTATCAATAAGACGAGAGAAGTAGATATAGCTCCTCCCATCATAAAGCTGATGATGGACTGAATACCCAACGGCAGAGAGAGCTGCACGAGTCCACCGAGTATAGCGTAGAAGTATATGGAGACAATGTCCTGTTTCTCTGGCCTTAACACATCCAGAAACTTCCACAATACTCCTTTTTTTTCACCTGCCATTCTGCTGATTTTTTGCCAAAATTACAGCAAAACATACCCTGAAAGATAGTATTACTATTATAACGGGATTAAAATACTATTGTAATTGTAAATCTTAACATTCTCCTCACAACCATAATTACATCAATATGCCCTAAACGATACACCGCACATATAAACAAGTAAAAAATGGCTAACAGAAAAACAATAGCATCTCCCATAAATAAGGCTGCCTCCCATATCTGCTGAGGCAGAAGCGGGAGGCAGCCTATATTAAAAATTGCCTGTTAAATTAGTGAGCTACAACTATCTGCTTAACGATAGTACCTTCTACTGAACCTGTAATAGTAACGAAGTAGTTACCATTTGAGAGTTCAGCTACAGAGAAGTTGCTAAACTGAGTAGCGCCATAAGGAACGCTGATGCTGCGCACTACGCGACCCATAACGTCAGTTACAACGATGGTGCTGCTCTGAGCAGTGTTCCAGTTCAGGTTTACGTTTACTGTGCTTTCAGCAGGAACAGGGAACAATGCGGCAGTACCTGCAGTATTGCTTACATTCTTTACTGAAGCTACATAAGCACCATAATAGTAGTTAGCATGTGTATCACCAAATGAATTGGTCCAGCCAATGCTGATGTCATTGGACTGACGGTTTGATGAAGTCATCTGACCATAGCTGTTGTATGTATAAGTAAACCTGTACATATCGTTCCATGACCCCATACCGGCTGTATCCCATGTCTGATCAATTTCAGTCATTGGATTTGCATCAGTAAAGTCGCTGTACAGCTTCAGTGTGCTGTTTACGAAAGCTGTACCATCATATACCTGATGCAGTTCAGAAGTAGTTCTGTTAGCGGTATCATATGTATGGGTGTACATTTCTGAATTATCCCAGCCAGCACCATTCCAGTTGGCATGAGTAGCAGTCAGCATTTTGTTTGCTGCATTGTACGTGTAGTCAACTTTAGTAGTGAATACAGGCGTAGAAGAAACGAAAGCATTGCTGGTTTCGTTAATAACGTTGCCTGAAGCATCATAATAATATGTAACCTGAGATGCAGGGACATAAGCACTTACACCATCCCATACATGAAACTGGTCGTAAGAAAGCTGATTAGCTGCATTGTATGTGTACACATTCTTAGAATCGGTAATCCATGCAGATGTACCATCCCAGTGCTGTGTAATCATTGTGGCTTTGTGACCAGCGGTGTTATAAGTATAAAGATACCTGAACTGGTTTACCCAGCTGAACGAAACCATACCATCCCATACCTGAGAAACACGGGAAGAGAGGTTGTTGGAAGCATCAAACTCCTGTACCCAACGCATATTATTATTGAGTGTATCCCCGAGGAATGTCCAGTTAACAGCGTTGTCAAACTTCAGCTGATTCTTCAGATCACCACCTCTTACTGAAGAGTAATAAGTGTATTCTGTAGAGTCTGTAGCTTTAAACTCCGCACCATCGTGCGTGCTGTTTGCGGCCGCTGTAAGTCGTGACTGGGCCTGCGTATCCTGAGCCATCAAAACAGGTAATGCAAGAGTTAAGAGTAGCTTTGTTTTGTTCATAAAAGGCAATTTAATATGATTAGTTTTGTTAGAAACTGTAAAAACCCTACAATGATAGTAATTATTTCTGTGAAAATGCAAATACAAGGCAAAAATAGTATGGTTCAGAGCTCCCGCAGGCTTGCACGGAAGTTCATTTATGATACTCAGCTAATGGTGACATTCCCAGATATGGTCCCGAGGCTTGTAATGTGTATTTAAAACAATACTGCGCAGTTATTTTTTTACAACAGGCAACACCGCCCAAAATAGCACACAGGAAATTAAAAATCAACACATTATATTACCTAAAAGACCTGAAACAAAGGTAATTTCTGCTCAAAAAGGTTACAAAAATTGCTCGCGGATATTTTATTATATGAGAGACGGGCCAAGTCATAGGTTACAGTATTTACTTTAAGACATAAAGGTACAATAATTTTCCTTCGTAAGCCGATCGGGCCTGCTACTGATAAGTATAAACGACCATTACAATCACTCTGGCATACCAGCCACTATTACTTCATAAAACATGTGAGAAGCACTGATAAGTCAGAACACCCCAAATCTAAAAAAACATGAAACGAAATAATACCATATTAGTAAATGTGGTGAAACACAAAGTGTTTAAAATGCATGATTAAAAGATTGCGCGCCTTTTTACTAATTTTGCGGCTTTTAACCATAGACACAACTACGCAAATATGTGGCATAAAACCGCCGCGTTTATCATAAAATACAGGGTTGCACTGCTGATAGCACTGCTGGCAGCTACAGGGGTAATGGGGTATTTTGCCAGCCAGGTAGCACTCAGCTATGAATTCACCAGTGCAGTACCTACCGATAATCCCAAGTATATAGAATATCAGGCATTCCGTAAACAGTTTGGCGAGGATGGCAACCTGATGGTAATAGGTGTACAGACAGATAAATTCTTTGAACCGGAGTTTTTCAGTGACTACGCTGTACTGGCAGATGAGATGACTCACATCAGTGCGGTAGAAAACGTACTGAGTATACCGGGTGCTGTGACACTGGTAAAAGACACAGTTACATCAAAACTGAAAGTAAAGCAGATATGCGGTAAGCCACCTTTTACAAATACAGACGCTATAAAAGCTGAGTTTCTGAATCTGCCGGTATATAAAGGCTTTCTGTATAATCCGGAAACCAACGCCTACATGCTGGCTGTGCGCCTGAATAAGGACACGCTTAACTCCAAACACAGGGAGGGCGTAGTGCGCCGCATTATAGAACGTGGTGATGCCTTTGGCAAAAAGCAGGGTGTAGAGATGCACTACTCAGGTCTGCCACTGATACGTACCCAGATGGCAATGAAGGTGCAGAGTGAAATGAAGTTGTTCCTCATCATGTCATTTGTACTGACGGCGGTAATACTGGTACTCTTCTTCAGGGCATTTGTAGCTGTGCTGGCATCTATGCTGGTGGTAGCAATAGGGGTAATATGGAGTGTAGGCACTATCGTGCTGCTGGGCTATAAAATAACACTGCTCACAGCACTGATACCGCCACTGGTGGTGGTAATAGGCATACCGAACTGCGTGTATCTGCTGAACAGATACCACTACGAGTATGCACGAAACCCGAACAAGATGAAGTCGCTGCTGCGGATGGTAGACAGGATGGGTATCGTAACCTTCTTTACCAATCTGACGGCTGCTATAGGGTTTGGTGTATTTTTCTTTACGCGGAGTACGCTTCTGAAAGAGTTTGGACTGGTAGCGGGTATCAATATCATAGCATTGTTTGTGATATCACTGATTTTCATTCCTGCTTTCTTCAGCTTCCTGCCTCCTCCGGCTGTAAAGCACACCAAGTATCTGGAGAGTAAGATCATCAACAGCATTCTCACCAAACTCACAAACTGGGTATTCAGTCACAGAGTGTGGATATATGGTTTTACAATTATCGTATGTGGGCTGTCGATATGGGGAGTGATGCGTCTGAAAAATGACGCACACATAGTAGATGACCTTCCACGGCAGGACAAAGTGTCGATAGACCTGAAGTTTTTTGAAACAAACTTTAAAGGGGTAATGCCACTGGAGATAGTAGTAGATACCCGCAGAAAACGCGGTGTAGTAACCGGACTGAGCGTGATACGCAAGATGGATGAACTGTGCCGTATACTGGAAAGCTACCCTGAAATAGGCAAGCCAATTTCAATAACGAATGGTATCAAATTTGCATCACAGGCCTATTTTGGCGGTGACTCATCATACTTTTCTGTACCCGGCGATTTTGGCGCTGCATTTCTGGCCCCTTACCTTGCTGCAAAAAATGATACAGGTAAGGGCAAAGACCAGATACTGAGTAAGCTGCTGTTTTCATTTATAGACAGTACAAAGCAGAAGGCCCGTATAAGTGTGGGCATGGCTGATGTAGGCTCACATAAACTACCTGCCCTGCTGGACAGCATACGCCCGAAAGTGTATGAGATATTTGATACATCACGCTTTGATGTCACATTCACGGGAACAAGTATCACCTTTCTGGAGGGTAGCAAATTTATTGTGGCCAGCCTGCGCGACAGTCTGATATTTGCATTCCTGATAATATTCGGCTGTATGGTGGCATTATTCCGCTCATGGCGCATACTGCTGATATCTATAATAGTGAATATAGTACCGCTGCTCATCACTGCCGGCCTCATGGGCTGGATGGGTATAAGAATAAAGCCATCAACGGTACTGGTATTTTCTGTAGCGCTGGGTATAACCATAGATGTTACCATACGGTTTCTGGTAAACTTTAAACAGGAACTGGCACAGCATGATGACAGCATAGCAGATACCGTACACAGAACCATGCATGATACGGGGCTGAGCATTATTTATACCTCGCTGATACTTATAGCCGGATTTGGAGTATTCATGCTATCTCAGTTTGACGGTACAAAATCGCTGGGTTACCTGACCTCAATCACACTACTGCTGGCAATGGTTACCAACCTGACCCTGCTGCCTGCATTACTGCTGTGGATGGACCAGGTGATAGAGAAGAAAAATAACTCTGTCACATTCCTGATGGGAGAAGATAAGGATGATGTAATAAAGCTCAACGACTGATTTTCCTAACTTTGTCATAGCACACGCGTCTTCTGCCGTATGTAAGCGGCAGAGGCTGCATTGTATTACGGCAGGCTATGGAAACAGACAAAATACACAACAAAGGACAGGCAAGACTATTTAATAATAGATTTCTGGAAATGATGAGCAGAACCCATCCGCTCATTATATACAGTATCTACTTCCCTATAATAGGTTATCTGCTATGGTATGGCCATACAGTAAAAGGGGTAGCGATCAGCACTGAAGCAATTATGTTTGCCGGTGGGGTAATATTCTGGACACTGTTTGAATATATCATGCACCGCTACCTGTTTCATATGGCTGCAGAAAGCAGAATGGGCAGGCGGATTGTGTATACTATGCATGGTGTGCACCATGAATATCCCCGCGATAAGGGCAGACTGTTTATGCCACCTGTACCCAGCCTTGTAATATCGGGTATGATACTGCTGGTGCTGTATATACTGACGGGCAGCTATTCGTTTTCTTTCTTTCCCGGTTTCATGTTTGGCTACCTGGCATATGCATCCATGCACTATGCCATCCATGCATATGCACCACCCAGATGGCTGAAGGCATTGTGGCGCAATCACCACCTGCACCACTACAAAACGCCGGACAAGGGATTTGGCGTAAGCTCTGTGCTGTGGGATGTGGTATTTGGCACCGTGCCTACTAAAGAGTATAGAGAAGAAACTACCGGTAAACAGCCCGTGCAGGCACACTGATACTGATTAACGCTTACGGACACGGATAATAATATCAGAATATTCATTTGCCCGCTTTACCAGCACAGGGGTACTGTTTTTCTGAGATTCCTCCAGCAGTGATATCCATGAAGGGTTGGCATTACGGGGAAGACGATAAAAACGTGCTGACTCATTGAATGTAACCTCAATGTACTGGTCTGTGGCCGAAGCAGGATGTATAGCCGCTACTGTGAGGGCATATTCTACAGGGTGCTTTCCGTCATTCACTTTTTTCTTTTTAGTACCCATACAGGATGCACATATACTAAGTGCAAACAGCAGGCACAGAACTGGCGTACCTGCAATACGGGAGACAATATTTTTCAACCACATTTGTATCAGGGGCATGTGATAAGCGCCGAGTAATTATTAAGTGTATTGTTAGTAGCACTATATGCAGGGTCTGTGCTGAATACGGTACCGGAAGTACCCATAGGCGCATATGATGAAGTAGGCTGCACATTAATCATAGTAATGTTAGGTGTGAATGAACCGGCACATGCAGGATTTTCCTGGGCATGAAGCCATGTGGAAAGTGGTACAGGCTGATTGAACATTGCAGGGTCAAATACATATGCTTTAGGACCGGTAGGCATCTGTATGGTAACCAAGGGGGCTACATGATACCACCAGCGGATACAGCAACCACCCCACTTCTGCCCCTGTACACATAGCCTATTGGGAGACGGATAAGCGAAGCTGAATATCTTTTTTGTACCATACTTGTACCGGTTATTGATTATCCAGCACATCTTGTGTGCACGTGCATAGCAGCCATCTATACAATACTGGAAAGGAATACAGTAATCAATTGCATATGGTCCAGGTACTGCACAGCACTGACGGGTGATATAGTCGAACATGAGCTGGGCCGTGGTAAAATCAGGTATTACATTATTCAGGCCCGGGTCGGTGGTATTTATAATACCCATTTCTCCGGGATTGTCCAGCACATTATCGCTCATATCAGACAGATTGATAGTGCGGGCTCCGGTACGACCGTTAACCACTCCTCTGCCACTAACCAGTGCTGCCTGTGAGCCTGTAGCATAAGCCGCAGAAACAATTACACCCTGCCAGGGATCGAAAGAAACACTAAGCGGCTTACCGCTCTCCATAGCCTCACGCATGAAGTTTGTGAGGCGTACGCCGGAGGCACGAAGCCCCTGAGCATTTTCATTAAAGAGCACCTCTACATCGGCAGAGCCATCTATGGGCTGTATACCGGCTATAGTGAGCGTACTGCTGAGTACCTGATAGGCTCCATTCCTGCCGGAAGAAGTCTCGGAGGCAACAGGAGTGTCGTAAACTATTGTTGCTTTTGAATCATCTGTACTATCCTTACGGCTGCATGATGACACCAAAAGCAGCATAGCTGAAAGTACTGCTACCGGCAGTAATGCCCATGTACGAATGCTACGGGAGCGGGAAACAAATGAAGCCATAAGAATAAGTTTACATTCCTGCATCAGGAACACATATGTCTAAAGTACAAATCATAATACCAATATCCAAAGATTTATGTGTATTTATTTTTCTATGAAAAATACTGAATGTGTTAATCAGAAAATAACTAACTTTCAATGGCCGTGTGCTTTTTCATATAAACATCTGATTATGTCATACAGACAACTCATTACGATATTAATACTTTTGAATTGCTGCAGCCTGGTAAGCAATGCACAGAAAAAAAATCATCTTCCGGTAACGCAACACAATACTGTAGTATCGCAACTACTGCGGATGAACAGGCAGACGACGGCACAGAAAACCACTGCGGGTATACCTACACAAAGAGTGATAGCGCAAAGCACATGGGACCATACCCTGGGCGACTATGCAGACTCTGTAGAACTGCGCTATACAGGCATGCGGAAATCGAAGTATGACTATAACAACATGATATATGCCTACAACTATCCGTATGGCACAACCCCGATGTTTAACTATGCAGGCATACATACAACACCACAGGTGCAGTATGACACCTTTGTACACTGGACCATCAATCCATTTACCATGCCTGCATTCATGCTGTATGAAGGATGGTTTGCCAACTATGATACGCTGAACAACCTTATCGGGTTCAGACAACTATACGTAGACTCTGTAACGAATGACAACAAAGCCTACCACAATATTTTTACCAGTGGTGACCACAACATAAAAGAGGGCTACTGGTTTAACCTGAATGCAGGAACAGAAGACAGTGCATTCATACAATATTTCCGATACGATACTGCCGGCCTACTGACTGCCGACAGTGTATATGAACTACACCTGGGCGTATGGCGTATAGCTGCCAAAACATACTACGGGCATGATACAAGTGGCAACCTGACTCTGATAGACCATTATGCCAATGTAAGTGATACCTCCTTTCTGCTGCCACTGGTACAGCAATCGAAATATGTAAATACCTATGACACGAGCAACCGTCTTGTATCGGTGTACACCAGCCTGCATAATGGCACGTCATTATTGCCATATGTGAAAGATACATTTGACTACATGGGAACATTGACATTTCATACAGCATGGCGACAGCACCAGATGGACGGTATACATGGCACATGGTGGCCACAATATCGTATGACCAAACATGTAACAGCAGGAATGCCCGATACTATATACCATGACGGATGGGACAGTATAGCCAATGCATGGACACCTATAGCAATGGATGCCGTACACTACAACAGTGATGACGACCCGGACACACTGGACCAGTATTTGTATAACTGGACAGCCTACTCTACCACACCCGATTATACAACAGTATACTATTATGAGACTTTTATGGACACTACCCCAACCCTGAAAGTGACGCTGCCACAAACCGGCAAACTGAATATATACCCTAACCCGGCACACGCTTCCATACATGTGGCGCCGGACAACATGCCAGCAAATCAAAGCTATGCGTTGTATATAATAAATATGACCGGCCAGATAGTACAGCAGGTAAATGTAACCAGCCATGCAGGAAAGGATATAACAGTAGCACACCTGCCCCCGGGCATATATGAGGTGGTACTGAAAAACAATACCGGGCAGGTATATACAGGCAAATTCGTAAGAGAATAGGCTTATAACCAACTAAATGGCATAACGGTGCTTATTTTTGCCACCGGTATATGACTTACACACTGGATTTCCCTACAGGAAAAGTAACATACTATATGAACAGCCCTGCGGCGGGCTTAAGGAAATTATGCCCTCCCGAAAATACTATACTGATAACAGATGAGCATGTACGGGCAGCATGGCCAATGCTTTTTGATGACTACAGAACGATAACCATACCAGCCGGAGAGCATAATAAAACACTGGACACAGTGGGTGATATTATAGCACAACTGGTAACTGCCGGTGCCGACAGAAAATATACAATAGTAGGAATAGGAGGTGGTGTGGTAACGGATATTACCGGACTGGCAGCATCGGTATTTATGCGGGGTGTAAAGTTTGGGTTTGTGCCTGCCAGCCTGCTGGCGATGGTGGATGCGGCAATAGGTGGGAAAAACGGCGTGAACGTGGGTATGTGGAAAAACATGGCAGGGGTAATACAACAACCTGCATTCATATGGTATGATACGGCATTGCTACAGACACTGCCGGAAGCGGAATGGAGTAACGGATTTGCAGAGGTAATAAAATATGGCGCTATATGTGACCCCATGCTGCTGGACGAACTGAGCACCCATGATTTAAAACACTATCAGCAAGACGAGAAGGCCCTGGAAAACCTGATAGCAAGATGCGCCAGCCTGAAAAATGAAATAGTTCTGGCAGATGAGCAGGAAGGCGGACTAAGGAAAATACTGAACTTCGGGCATACGGCGGGGCATGCGCTGGAGCGTATATATGACCTGCCTCACGGGCAGGCCGTGGCTGCCGGCATGGCGATAGCCTGTAATATCTCTGAAAAGAAAACGGGAATGCCACCTGCAGTAACCAGACAGATAACGGACACACTGAAACGGTACGGCCTTAACCAACTGACAGACATAGACACAGACAGGGTAATGGACCTGCTGAAAGCAGATAAAAAAAAGAACGGAACAACGATAGACTATATACTCCTGAGCGCTAAGGGTGAGGCAAAAATAGTACCTATGCCCCCCGACGAAATAGCTCAGGCACTGAGAAACTATGAGAGCACATTTAGCACCCGGTAATATAGACGGAACCATATGGGTACCCCCATCAAAAAGTATGACACAACGGGCGTATGCGGCAGCCCTATTGTTTGCCTCACGCACACGGGTACATAATGCAGGCACATCGGCCGATGAGCTAGCGGCCCTGAACATTATAAAAAGCATGGGGGCGAAGGTGGATGGCAACTGTATTACAGCCCCCCAAAACAGGGAAATGTGGAGCAGTATAGATGCCGGCGAAAGCGGACTGAGCGCACGACTGTTTGCCCCCATAGCCGGCCTGGCAGGCCGGCCGGTGACACTGACAGGGCATGGCTCTCTACTGAACAGGCGTATGGAAGGTCTGGCCGAAGTACTACCCGGGCTGGGGATAAGCATTGAAAACTTCAACGGCTACCTGCCTGCTACTATATGTGGTCCTATAAAAGCAGTGGATACGGAACTATACACATCGGGCAGCTCGCAACTGGTAAGCGGCATACTGTATGCATTATGCGCCAGCGCCACACAACCGGTGACGCTAACCGTGAAAGGGCTGAAAAGCAAACCATACATAGATATGACACTGGACGTACTGGCTCACTTCGGGCGGCCAGTACTTAATGAAGGATATACAAAATTTACGATAGACCCTGCAAAATTTGAATACAGGGATGAAAGGGAAATAACCATAGAGGGTGACTGGAGCGCGGCATCGTGCCTGCTGGTAGCGGGCGCTATAGCAGGCAGGGTACATATACCTAACCTAAGACCAGACTCACGACAGGCAGACAGTATATTACCTGCTATACTGGAAGATGCCGGGGCCATAGTAACAACTGACGGGCAAGGCATTACCGTGAGCAAGGGGGAGTTGCGGGAATTTGAGACCGATGTAACCGATGCTCCTGACCTTTTTCCTGCACTGGCTGCACTGGCTGCATTCTGCAGGGGTGGCAGCAGCATCAAAGGGCTGCACCGGCTTTTTGATAAAGAAAGCAACCGGGTAGAAAGCATTACTGAAATGCTGTGGCGATATGGTATACCATTCTCTGCTGAGGACGACGTACTATACATAGAAGGGCGGGAAAGAGCCAGATATACATACATAGACGGGTATCATGACCACCGTATAGTGATGGCGGCGGCAGTATGCGCACTACGGGCCCGCGGCAATGTAACTATAACTCATGCACAGGCTGTAAACAAGTCCTACCCTCAGTTTTTTGAACATCTGTATGCCTGCGGTGTAAACTGTGAAGTATCGGAATAAGACAAACAGCAGGCCTACACATCTATTATCTTTGCAGGTATGAATACACTGGGTCGCGTTTTTCGTGTTAGTATTTTCGGGGAGTCGCACGGCAGTTATGTAGGTGTGACTATAGATGGCTGCCCTGCGGGTATAGCGCTCACTGCTGAAGATATGGAATATGACCTAAGCAGGCGCAGGGCAGGCGCAAAGGGGACCACACCTCGTACAGAGGCAGATATTCCTGTACTGGCATCGGGTGTATTCAATAATTATACAACAGGGGCACCCATTACCATTCTATTTGCCAATAACAATACCCGCTCTACAGATTATGAAGCACTGCGCAATACTCCCCGGCCGGGGCATGCAGACTTTGTACTACATGAGAAGTATGCCGGATATAATGACTATCGCGGCGGCGGGCACTCATCGGGGAGGCTGACACTGGGGCTGGTAGCAGCGGGAGTAATAGCCAAGAAAGTACTGGGGGGTATAACTATACAGGCGACACTGACAGAGGCAGGCGGAAATACTGATATAGATGCTGCCATAGAAAAAGCAATAGCAGAGCAGGACAGCATAGGCGGTATAGTAACATGCAGTGTGCAGGGGCTGCCCGTAGGTGCCGGAGAGCCGTTCTTTGACTCACTGGAATCTGTGATAAGTCATGCTGTTTTTTCAATACCGGCTATAAAAGGTATTGCATTCGGTGCGGGCTTTGCAGCTGCCCGCATGACGGGCAGTGAGCATAATGATGCCATCATGGATGCCAGTGGCAAAACAGCTACGAATAATGCCGGAGGCATCAACGGAGGAATATCGAACGGTAACGAGCTGACCTTCACTATAGCGGTAAAGCCTCCCAGCAGCACACCACGCCAACAACATACCTGGAATAAAGCAACCAATACAATGGAAGCATTTACCGTAAGGGGACGACATGACTTATGCATTGCACTGCGGGTGCCGGTAGTAACAGAAGCCGCCACAGCTATAGCAATAGCAGACGCAATACTAATCAAGAGTAAATAAAAGAAAAGCTAATGAAGTTTTAACACCGGCCGTAGCTGGTGTGGCACTATATTTGCAGCCCCATAATGAATCTTTAACCTAAACAAACTAAAAAGCAAGAAAAATGAAAAAAATGCTACTTGTTGCTGCGGCAGCAGTCTTTTCAACCCTGTCGTATGCCCAAAACACAAATTTCATTGCTACGCAAAAAACACAGCCAGTAAATGCCGTAAACTATGGCAAAACGCTTGCTGAAGGTTTTGCAGCAAAAACAACGGCTGTAGGTGATACAGTAAGGCTGACACACATTGAAACCCCGGCTGACACTAACAGCTTCTATTCTTATGTAAATGATACGGGAGCTTTCTTTGGTATTAACGCATTTGAATACAAAGGATTTGCTGAGCGTTATGATTTTGATCCATCAGCAGTTACCTATAAAGTAATAGGTGTTGCTTACCTGTTTGGCGGAACAGTGCAGCCTACATCGACCAAAACAGTGACCTTCCATGTATGGAGCCAGGGTCCTAAAACAGCGACATCTTCTCCTACCATCTCTCACAATGGCTTCCCTGCTACATCACTTGCTGCAGGCAGCATGAACATTACAAACCTTGGTATAGGTATGGCAGGTGCGCCAGACACAATGAGTGCCGTACTGTTCCCAACCGCTACAGGCTACCTTACTGACAGCTTCTTTATAGGTTATAACATTACCTATACATGGGCTGCCGCTGCCGGAGACACAATAGGCCTGTACAGCAACCTTGATGGTGAGCGTACTGAGTGGGTTGTAGATCCTACACCTGGCGATACTGTTATCAACAACGTATCTGTATCACAGAATGCAGCAGGTAACTGGGTAGACAATGCTATAAGCCGTGGTATCTTTAACAATCAGGCAATATTCCCTGTTGTTATCATAGGTCCTGGTACTGCGTCTACTTCAGGTCTTACTCATAAAGGTTTCACTTTCTACGGCACTTTCCCTAACCCTGCATCTAACAGCACTAATGTAAAGATTGGTCTGGACCGTGGCGCTGATGTTACTGTAAGCATCATGGATATGGCTGGCAGGCAGATACGCACTATCAGTGCAAACGGCCTTGCTGCAGGTGACAACTCTATAGCTATCAATACCGCTGATCTTGCTGCAGGCCAGTACATAGTACTGGTACGCACCAGCACAGGAAATGGTATAGCTACACAGATAACTGTGATAAAATAATCTACCTTACTTAAGGTTATCCGAAAAGCGCTCTGCATCTGCAGGGCGCTTTTTTACGTCAATTAACGCCACTTTATGAGCGAATAGTGACCTGTGAACCGTATTTTTACGCCCGTTCAAAAGACAGAAATGACCAAAACCATACTATCTGTAGCATTATCTATGATATCACTGTGCAGTTATGCGCAGAAAAATGTACACGGGTACAGAACTGTACAACCTGCAATTGAGCTGCAGGAACGCACAACTGCCACCGGCGATACGGTGACTATGAACAATATTCCTGCATCTGCTACCGACAGGATATTATATGGAATAGGAGTAGCTGACAGCGGCTATACATCCGGTACCAATGTGTATAATGACCGTGGATTTGCAGAGCGGTACAGCTTTGGTATTTATGACAGTTCGGTAAGAGTGATAGGTGTGATGACACTTTTTGGCGGACATGTTAACGCCGGCAGTGATAAAACCATAACACTGAAACTGTGGCAGCAGGGTGTGCCACGTATGATAGCTCCCAATCTGTATTATGAAGGTTTTCCTGATGAAGTCATGGATAGCCTCGTGGTGCCGGTTACCAATCTGGGTATAGGTGCCGGTACAGATACATTAAAGACCTACTACTTCCCTGAAGGCACTACCTATCTGAGGGGGCCGTTTTTTGCTGGCTACACTATGCATTATAACTTCAGTGCTACAGGGGCTGATACAGTAGCACTGATGATGTCCAAAGACGGAACGAGAAACACACCTGACTACACACTGCGATATAATACCAATACGGAAGGGGACACAACATCGACCGATACCCTGCTGAATGTACAGAATGCCACACTGTGGAGTGACAACATATGGCATGACAACTATACTGATAACGACTATCTGTATAACCACCTGGCTATATTCCCGGTTGTTATCACCGGCACAGCCCTTAGCGCGCCAGTAGTACACAATAATATGAATCTGTATGGCGTGTACCCCAACCCGGCTGGCAGTACTGCACATATAGACATATCACTGAGTACAGGAACTGAACTATATATAACGCTCACAGACATGACAGGAAGAGTAATGTACAATAACAATGTATCTGTAAAAAGTACCGGAAGACATACTATAGATGTACCTACAGGCACACTACCTGCAGGAAACTATCTGGTACTGGTGCGCACAGAAGCCAATAGCGGAATAGCCGTAAAACTATCTGTGCAGCGCTAAAACGGCTCATTTCCCTTTTACATAATTAGTCACTACTTTTGCGATAATACATCTGAACATGAAGCGTATCAATATTAATATTCTTATAGCAGTTTTTCTGATAATGATTGTAGCCGGGGCACGCCTGGTGAATGCCAGCCTGGGGCTGCATAACTTAGTACCTATTGCAGCAGTAAGCCTTTTCAGTGGTTATGTACTCAAAAACAACCGTGCGCTGGCATTTCTGGTACCAATACTGGGCCAGTTTATTGCAGATGTACTCTTTCAGTTCTATACCTATATACCGGGCTTTTACTGGGCTACAGACATGTTGTTTAACTATGCAGCTATTATAGGTGCTACTGCGCTGGGCATGGGCATGAAGAATATGAAGCCTTTATCCATAGCAGGCTTTACAATAGGTGCATCTCTTACTTTCTTTCTCGTGTCTAACTTTGGATACTTTGCGCATGGATGGAATGGCTACAGTTTTGCCGGTCTTACAAAGACATATGTAGATGCAATACCTTTCTACCAGAATTCATTTATGGCAGATATTGTTGGCGCCATTCTTTTCTTTGGCGGTTATAGCCTGACTCAAAGGGCACTGGAAGCAAAAACAAGCAAAATCAAAGCCTGATTATTAAAATAACCAAAGTAGAAAATATTTTTTCGTCCCGGCTGTATTTCATCAGCCGGGACATTTTTTTACAACAAATTGGTTTTCGACACCAATAAATATTGTTTATATAATTATATTTTTGCGCAACAAAAAATTGTTAAGCTTTTGAAAAAAAGTCATTAAATTACAATCAGTAATACCGTAAAGAATACCGTTCCGGCGTAACTGATCCACCACCCACCATGTACTAAAAACGGACAATTTGCCGGAACAGAAGATACTATACTGGTTTGCACAATTTTGAGAACCCGAAAAAGAGCGAGCGAATGGACTTCAAAAAGTTAGTATCCCTGAACATCGCCATTGTAGGCGAAACAGAGGCAGCAGAAATGTATGCCAGAGCTTTTACAAGTGCTGGTCATGTAGTACACATGGCATGTAGTGAAGATGAAACCCGGCTTCAGAAAGCTGTTCCGGACATCTACGGTAACATCAATTACACCACGATCTCTGAAGCAGCCAGTATGTCTGACTTCATATTACTGGCGACTACACCCAAAGATGTACGTGAAGCATCATACTGGCTGGGAGATGTGCGCCGTAAAGTAATAGTGGATGTAACAGCAAATGTTCACGCTCCGGATAGCGAACAAGTGCGAACGGTGTGCGCCATAAAGGCGATAACGGGTTCTGAACATGTGATAAAAGTATTTCACACCAGCGGGTATGAAAGCATACTGCAACCACTGTTTAATGGTGCCAGGGTAGATATGCTGCTGCTGAGTGATAGTAAAAAAGCCAAAGAGATAACACGTATTATGGCTATAGAAATAGGCGCCAAGTACTTCTATGATTTTGGAGGCAGTGAGAACATACCTCTTTTCAACGAGATGACAAGAGTGTGGCGCAAACTGTATATAGCACAGCATCCACAACGGGTGCAGACTAATGACAACAATATTGCCCGGATGTAAGGCGTTATGAAATTTGTACACAAATGCAAACCCGTTTCATATATGAAGCGGGTTTGCCATTAAAAAAATACAAAGCCTGCCATCTGTAACAGCTATGAGTAAAAACAATAAAGGCACTCCTTTTACAGAGTGCCTTTATGCTATAAATACCTGCTTACTTATTTTAAAAACTTAACCTGAGCAGATTGCATCACCTGCTGATTAGTGCTATTTGTTATCCACGCTACTATGCGGCTGTCTGCCGGTACAAATGGTGGCATTTTCTCTGCTGCATAGGCTCTTTCATTGATCTTCTTAGTATCCAGTATATACACCTTTACTATTACCCTTCCAGGCTCCTTAGCTGGCATAGAGGTAAGTATGGGGTCTCCCAAAGGAATGGTAGTAGCCATAGACCTGATGATGTTTGTAAAGTCATACTCCTCATCGGAGCCTGGGTGTACAGGGTCGTTAGTAGGGTATTCCTGTACATCTACGACATTATCCTGAACGAGCGCTACATGAAGGTTGTGACCAAAAGTAATGGCATAAGGATAACTCATGGTGCATATGATGGTATCTTCCTGAGTATCGGAATTATAACCACTATATACAGTAAGATTAATAGAGTCTGGCACAGCCAGTGCACTCTGTATCGCTGCTCCCCATGCACCACGGTCCAGTTTCACAGCACCGGCAACCGGCCTACGGTCTACACCGGCAGTAGGTAGCTGATTGACACCGCCGAAGATAGCGTCAGATATAACTTTTGTGTCCTGGTGGCGGAAGTCGTATTTCGCACCATGCGGTGGTGTTGTCTGAATAGGGCCTTTAATGTATAAAGCCAGCACATTCAGCCGTCCCGGATTGTCTTTTTCCCTCTGTTCCAGCTCCTCATGGGCCGCAGGGCAGTTGGTACAACTGGCACCGGTAAACTCCTCGATGAGTACATTCCTGGCCTGTGGCGCAGGTACATCGCCTACATATGTAGTATCGGCAATCGTCACCGCAGTTTCGGTAAGTTTAATTATTGGTGGCTTTTCCTTACAGGCCGCGAACAGGGACACTATACCTGCTACAATAAGAAATTGTTTCTTCATTATTAACCAGAATGAAACACGAATTTAGGAAAATATCAGAAAATAAATGTTACAACAGCAATAGTGACAGTAGTAAGACATAATGTTTTAGTACGTGATATATGTTATAATATTGCCAATATCCGCACCCATCACCGTCTTTTCGTTATTTTGCACATATTTTCCTTTGATTATGGCTATATCCAAAGAAGTGAAGACAGGAATGCTGGTGGCATCTGCCATTGTCATTTTCTTTACTGGTTTCTACTTTCTGAGAGGTTCGGATATTTTTTCTAACGATAAAGAATATTACTGCTACTACAAAAGTGCCGGTGGGCTGCAGGGGTCTTCTTCGGTACAGATAAGGGGCATCAATGTAGGGCATGTAGTAAGCATGGAGCTGGCAGGTGAGAAAGGAATAAAGGTAACCTTTGCTATAAAAGGTAAGGTAGCCGTACCTAAAGGAACTATAGCCAGCCTGGCATCGGCAGACCTGCTGGGTACAAAGGTAATAACCCTGGACCTGGGTTCAGGACCGGGAGAAGAGCCGGCAGGCGCTACCCTGGAATCAGCCAAAAGCTCAGACGTTGTAGATCAGGTATCGGGCTCTCTGACACCAAGACTGGAAGAGCTGAAGGAAACAATAGCTTCATTTAATGTGACGCTGGCACGCGTAAACTCATTACTGAATGAGGATAATAAAAATGCAATAACGGGTACACTGCAGTCACTAAAAACAACCTCAGACAATCTGGCGAAACTTACAAATGAAAATGGCCAGCTGAACAGTATCATCCGTAATACCAACAGTATCACGGCCAACCTGGCTAAGAGTAATGACACCATCCGCAGTATTCTGAACAATACCAACAAGCTATCGGCACAGCTGGCTAATGCGCCCATTCAGAAAACTATAGCCGACCTGGAAAAAGTGGCCGGAGAGCTGCACACCATTATGAGCAAGATAAATGATGGTAAGGGTACCATGGGTATGCTGGTAAACGATAAAGAGCTGTACAACAACCTCAACAGCTCACTGAAATCCATAAACAATCTTACTGACGACCTTAAAGCCCGCCCCGGCAGGTATATCAGTTTCAGCGTATTCGGGGGTAAGAAAAAGGACTGATACCGGCAAGAATGAGGTCGTTATTCTCCGCATTTAGATGGATTACCGCAATGGTAATAGCTCAGGTACTGCTTGTGCAGTATGGTTATGCACAGAAGCCAACAGCAGATACCGCCAATAAAATACGCATAGTAATAGCCAATACCGGTGCTATAGAACATTATACCACAGACAGTGGCTCTTTTAATAAATTCATAGATGATGTAGTAGTATATCAGGGTACTGATACGTTATACTGCGACAGCCTGTATCAGTTTGTAGAGCAGAAGAAGCTGGAAGCATTCAGCAATGTGCGTATAGCGCAGCAGGGCGGCACAGAGGGGGTGTGCGACTATCTCAGATATGCATCGGACAAGCGTATTGCCTACATGACCGGACAGGTAATATTAACTGACGGTAAAAATAAACTGTGGTGTGAAGAGCTGACCTATGACCTTACCTCAAAAACGGGTATCTATAACAGGAGCGGCACACTACAGAGCGACAGTACACTTGTGACCAGCAACTATGGCGTATATAATGTACGCTCGCACGATGCACGCTTTACCGGTAATGTGCTGGTACTGGACCCACAATATAAGATAGCATCCAAAGACATGGGATACAATACCGAAAGCCGGGTGGAAACATTCTACGACTATTCGGTAGTGACCAGCGACAGCGGAAGATCAGTACTGACGGCATGGAATGGCACCTATGACAGTAAAAATGTGATAGCAAAGTTCAGCGGGCACTCCTCTATATGGAATGACGGACAATACATAGAGGCGGACTCACTGCATTATGACAAAGCATCGGGCTACGGATTTGCGATAGGTAACGTAATATCTACTGACACCGCACAGCATGCCACCATCTACTGCGGCAGGGCTGATTACTTCAGAAAACAACGCATACTGTGGGCTACCATAAAGCCGGTGATGGAACTGGCAAACGGGAAGGATACCTTTTATATGCGTGCAGATACATTTTATGCCGCACCAATGGTAAAGGTAAAGGGGCACACCTTTCAGATGCCGCAGGATACCCCGGATGTAGTACACAATGCGACTGCCGACAGCATAAAGGCCGCTACAGGTAGTGGCAGTAAACCCATGGATGATACCATAAAGCGGAAGATAAACAAGCCATTTAAACCTGTAGCTGCACCCACTGCTGCCGTAAGTATGGCCATAGATACAATACCTGCAAAACCTGACAGTACATGGATAATACCACCCTATAAAAGGTATGTAACCGACCTGCTAAGGGATACTGTAAAAATGAAAACCACAACAAACACTGCCGAAGTAACAGGCGGGAAACATAAAAAAAGGAAACGGGAAACAGCCGACACGCCCCAAACAGGGTATGACAACTCAGCTGCTGACACTACAGCACCGGTATTCTTTACCGGATACCACCATGTGCTTATATTCTCGGACTCCATGCAGGCCAAATGCGACAGCATTACCTATACCAGAGCCGACTCAATAGTACGCATGATGTATAATCCTGTGGCATGGGCGCGAGGCAGCCAGATAACAGGAGATACAATAATGATGCTGATGGACAGTGGTGGGGTGAAAAGTATGTATATACCCAATAACTCTCTCATGGTATCACGGTCTGGCCCGGAACAGGCAGAGCTCTTTGACCAGATACAGGGAAAATCGCTTACCGCTTTCTTTAAAGACAATGCTATACGCAAGATGATAGTAAACCCCGATGCACAATGCATATACTATACAAAGGATGATGACGGTGCCTATATAGGGGTCAATGATGCATCGAGTGTACTGATGCGGATATACTTTGGCGCACAGCAGATTAATAAGATACGTTTTGAGCAGGACATACACCAGCAGCAGACGCCCATGGACAAAGCAGACCTGCCAAACGAGCGGCTGAGCAGATTTCACTGGAGATATGAGGAAAGGCCGAAAGACAAACATGTGCTATTTGAATAACTTACGGAGAAGGGGGACAGAAATATTTTAAGAAACCTTTGATACGTACATAACTGACTGACGGTTAATTTTGGGCTGAGACAAAGACATTTTATATATTTGCACCCCGGCATGAGTAAACGGTTTATTAATTTATTTTATTTATTGGCGATATGCGTTGGCATTTCGTCCTGTGGGGGATTTGAAAAAATCCGTAAAAGCAGTGACGTAAACTATAAGCTGACCAAGGCTAATGAATACTACGATAAGAAAGATTACGGTCATGCCAGCATGCTGTACAAGGAGCTGATGCCTATCATGAAAAGTACCCGTAACTATGAAAACCTGTTTTACAGGTATTCATATACGTACTACTACATGAAGGACTATGTGATGGCATCCTACTACTTCAAGGATTTTACCGATTACTTCCCTACCAGTACACTGGCAGAGGAATGCGAATTTATGAGTGCTGTATGCCTGTTCAAATTTTCACCGAAATATTCACTGGACCAGAGCAATACGGTAAAAGCTGCTGATGCGCTGAGAAACTTCATAAGGAAGCATCCGAACTCTACCCGCATGGATGAGGCGAAACGTTATGTGGCAGAATCGCAGGAAAAGCTGGAGCGGAAGCAGGCTGATGCGGCTAAACTGTACTTTAACATAAGCCAGTATGAAGCAGCAAGCGTTACTTACAAATCAGTAATGCGTAACTTTCCTGAATCGCAGCATCACGACCAGTACCTGTTCATGATTATGAAATCTATGTACAAATATGCAAAAGCAAGTATACCTACCAAACAGGAGGAGCGCTATGCCAGTGCATTGAGTGCGTACAGAGAATTAAAAGATACATATCCTAACTCGACCTACATGGCCGAGGCTGAAAAAATATACGCCGAAACAGACAATAACATTAAAAAAATACGAAATGAGCACCAATAGAAAGTCACTGAACTCAGTGAACCCGCTCGTGGAAACACGTGACGTGATAGCACTGAAAGAAAAAACAGGCAACCTGTATGAATCGATAGCTGTTGTGAGCCGCCGTGCTAACCAGATATCTGTGACCATGAAGGAGGAGCTGCACAGAAAACTGGACGAGTTTACCGTGCATGGTGACAACCTGGAAGAAGTGCATGAAAACAAGGAGCAGATAGAAATATCGCGCATCTACGAGCGTATGGCAAATGCGCCGCTTCAGGCTCTTTCTGAGTTTAACGACGAGCAGATATACTACCGTAAGAAGTAGGATATTGCCTGTTATACAAAAGCATTTAAGCTGTGTCGGCAGACACGGCTTTTTGTGTTTTTGATACACCGGCATTATGTACCCAATCAATAAATGTAAATGCATACAGGTAATGCTCAGATAAAATACTGAGTGACCTATTTCCCGTAAATTGCAATCAGGATGAGCAGCAAAGAGCAAGGGCATATAGTGGTACAGGGAGCACGTGTCCACAACCTGAAGAACATAGATGTAAGCATTCCCAAAAACAAACTGGTGGTAATAACCGGTATCAGTGGCAGTGGCAAGTCGTCTCTGGCATTTGATACCATCTTTGCAGAGGGACAGCGCAGGTATATGGAGAGTTTTTCGGCCTACGCACGCCAGTTTACCGGAGATATGGACCGCCCTGATGTGGACAAGATAACCGGACTTTCACCAGTAATATCCATAGAGCAGAAAACCACCAACCGCAATCCACGATCAACTGTGGGTACTGTAACAGAGGTATATGACTTCATGCGCCTGCTGTATGCCCGTATAGGAGAAGCATACTCCTACAACACGGGTAAGAAAATGGTGAAGTTCAGCGAAGAGGAGATAGTGGCACATGTAAAGCAGCACTTTGCCGGTAAACGCATCATGCTGCTGGCGCCTGTGGTACGTGGCCGTAAGGGACATTACAGAGAGCTGTTTGAGCAACTGAGAAAACAGGGGTATCTTAAAGTACGTGTAGATGGAGAAGTGAAAGACCTGAAAGAAAAAATGCAGGTAGACCGCTACAAGATACACGACATAGAACTGGTAGTGGACCGGCTGGCGGTACATGCCGATGGTGAGAGCGCCACACGCCTGAGCCAGAGTGTGCAGAAAAGTCTGCAGATGGGCAAAGACCTGATGTTTGTAGCTGACGTGGATAAGGATAGCATACATCAGTACAGCAAACAGCTGATGTGTGTGGATACCGGCATATCCTATGAAGAGCCGTCGCCCAATACATTCTCTTTCAACTCGCCCTATGGCGCATGCCCCCGATGTAAGGGGCTGGGGCAGATATATGCTGTAAACATGCAGCAGGTACTGCCTGACACGGATAAGAGCATCAAAGACGGTGCTATAGCCCCACTGGGTGGTGAGCGGGATACATGGTCGTTTCAAATGGCGACGGTAATAGCCAAAAAGAACAAAATACCACTGGATAAGCCAGTAAAAGATATACCACAGAAACAACTGAACATACTACTTTATGGCAATGAAGACGGTATAATAACCTATGACAATGACAGTGCAGACGGATATACAGACCAGGTAGCAAAGCAGAACTATGAGGGTGTAGTGAATATGGTGCTGCGCTGGTTTGCCGAAAGCTCATCGGAAGCGGTGCGCTCATGGGCAGAGAGCTTTATGGAGCTCAACACCTGTACAGAATGTGAGGGCGCCAGACTGAAAAAAGATAGCCTGTACTTTAAAGTAGCAGAGAAAAACATAGCAGAGCTGTGCGAACTGTCGCTACAACAGCTGCAGGACTGGTTTGCCGATATAGAGGAGCAACTGAGTAATAAACAGAATACCATAGCGCGCGACATACTCAAAGAAATACGGGACCGCCTGCGCTTTCTGCTGGAGGTGGGACTTCACTACCTGACTCTGAACAGAGCCACACGTACACTGAGCGGAGGCGAGTCGCAGCGTATACGCCTGGCTACGCAGATAGGCTCACAGCTTACGGGCATTACCTACATACTGGATGAGCCCAGTATAGGCCTGCACCAGCGCGACAATATGCGGCTTATCAATGCACTGAAAAGCCTGCGCGACAGTGGCAACTCCGTACTGGTGGTAGAGCATGACAAAGACATTATGCTGGCATCGGACCACCTGATAGATATAGGGCCGGCAGCGGGTATGCATGGTGGCAGAATAGTGAGCGCCGGTACACCGGAGCAGGTACTGAAAGAAAAAACAACCACATCGGGCTATCTGAATCATACACTGGCTATAGAAGTGCCGGCAGAGCGGCGTAAGGGCAACGGAAAAAAACTGACCATAGAAGGTGCTACAGGCAATAACCTGAAAAATGTAACACTAAAACTACCGCTGGGCACCTTTATATGTGTAAGTGGCGTATCGGGCAGTGGTAAGAGTACCCTTATCAATGAAACACTCTACCCTATTCTGGCACGCCACTGCTACCCTAAGTTTAAACAGCAGCCGATGCCCTACCGCAAAGTGCGCGGTCTGGAGCATGTGGACAAAGTAATAGAAATAGACCAGAGCCCTATAGGACGTACACCACGCAGCAACCCGGCTACGTACTGTGGCTTCTTCAATGAGATACGCCAACTGTTTGCCCAGATACCGGAGGCAAAAATACGTGGCTATAATGCAGGGCGTTTCTCCTTTAATGTGAAAGGAGGCCGGTGTGAGGAGTGCCAGGGAGGTGGTATGCGTACCATAGAAATGAATTTTCTGCCGGATGTATATGTGCAATGCGAAAAATGTATAGGCAGGCGCTATAACCGCGAAACACTGGAAATACGCTACAAGGGAAAGTCCATATCGGATGTGCTGAACATGACTGTAGATGAGGCAGTGGAGTTTTTTGTGAACGTATCATTCCTGCACAGGAAAATAAAGACGCTACAGGATGTGGGCCTGGGTTATGTGACACTGGGGCAAAGCGCCGTGACACTGAGCGGCGGAGAGGCACAACGTGTGAAGCTGGCTACAGAACTCTCAAAACGTGATACCGGACAGACTATATACATACTGGATGAACCGACTACGGGTCTTCATTTTGAAGATATAAAACACCTGCTGGCAGTACTGAACCGACTGGTGGACAGGGGGAATACCGTGCTGGTGATAGAGCACAACCTGGATGTAGTAAAGGTGGCAGACTATGTAGTGGATATGGGACCGGAAGGTGGTAACGGTGGTGGACAGGTAGTAGGAACCGGCACACCTGAAGACATAGCGCAGATAACAGAAAGCCATACAGGAATATTCCTGAAAGCAGAGCTGGCACAAAGCTGATACCCGGTAGCTAATGTTGAATGCTATATTTCTCTTACTGCCATAAGCTGACAGTAAGCCTTGATAAATATGACACCAAGGTTGCGATGCGGTGGGACATAGTCTTTGTAACGCTCATTCAGCTCAGGGCGACGGGAGAAGTATTCATCCAGCTCTGACCATAATGTAATCCAGTTTATGTCCTTCCCCTCCTGAAGCCGAGTATTGATGGCACGGGTCATGGGTTCATTGATAGCACCTACTCCCGTTTGCCGGGAAGCGATGATATGAGCATCGGGAGATGATTTTAGCACTTTTGCTACATTCTGATACCCACCACAGGAGCCCAGCACTACAATACGGGCATTACTGTCTATACGCTTCAGGGTGGACTTCACATGATAGCTGTGGCCACGGTGAATAATAAAGCGCGGCTTTATACCCATAGCTGCAAGATACGTATCCAGTGAGTCTATTGCCTTCTCATCATCAGGTGCAGTAAGGGGGACATTGGCATACATGGTAACCCGGTGACCACCCGTAGCGGTGATAGTAGCCCAGTACTGGTTAGAATCGATCTTCCATGCAGGATTCTTTTTATAGTCGTCAATAAAACCACGGTATGCGGTCTGTCCGTCATCATCGCCATAGAAGAACACACGTTCATCTACAGTGCCTGTATCATTAGCTATACGCGTATAAGGCAGGATGTTGACAGGCTGTATGTGCAGCTTTCGTGATACCTGCGCAGCGGCAGTATCTGTAACGGTACCTATACTACTCTCTGCCAGCATACCCAGCAGCTGGTAAACCGCCATCCCCTTGCGGCTCTCTTTCTTTCTGCATACCTCATAATTCTCAGCTATGCGCTGGCGGAGGAATACCAGTAGCGCACTGTCTGTAATACTCCCCATAGCATCTGCAACATTCACCGCATCTTCCAGGTCATTTTCCCGGCCGTGTTCCAGCCCTCCTGCAAAGCGGGACATCACGTTATTTCGTGCAGTATCGTCCATAGTAGCCAGAAACGCTGACAGTGTATTGTATCCTGCGCAGAGGCGAATGAAAGAACGGAAATGGTCGTAATGCAATGAATCAAGAAACTGATTGCCACGAATGCTGCCCATACGCTCTGTCATGCGGCGGAAAGTCCCAAGAAAACTACTGGTGTATATTTCCTCCCGCCCATAAACCATGATGTAAAACAGGGACATGGCAGATAAGCTGTCAATACAACGGAAACGCACAACGTCGGTAGTATCGTGCATCTCATTCATAGTACGTACAAAATCGGTAAGGGTACGGTACTCCATGGCATCTGTATACAGCTGGCGCGAGTCAGGTTCGTTACTGCGGCGCAGGTGGGTAAGTGCGTTAAAGCTTTGCACAGGATTGGCAGCAATAGAATCTATCTCTTCAATAGACCTGTTACTGGTATAGAGGTAGGAGATAAACGGCAATGCCCTGAGCGGCGCTTCAGACTCGGCAGATGTACGTACAATGGCCTGCACATAGGGGTCGCGACAGGCATATACTGCCTGCTTCAGCAGCATATTACTGGAGGTGGCATAACTGAATACAATGCCAGGCTCCTTACGTGCTGCAGCACTGATAATACGGGATGCAAATGTATCACGGGCAAACTCCTCCAGCCTGCGCAGCATAAGTACGGGATTTCCTGCAGCGATAGCCTCATAGATAAATGCACGGGCTTCCGGCTTATTATCCAGCAGCACACGGGAGTTATCCAGTGTATAGATATCCGGATTTGCCAGTACATAGTCCAGTGCCTTATTCTCATTTACCGCCACTATGAGGTCGTGCATATTTATGGTAAGGCTGTCATAGAATTCAGGTGTAGGACGAGGATCAGTAGCATACTGACGCAGCAGCTCCCATATGGCACGTAATGCCTGTATCTTTTGCTGCTGTGTGGCTACATCATCCCTATCTACAGCAGGCATATTTTCCACCATTACCTGCAGAGAGTCTACCCTGTTTATAAGTGCATGTGTGTACCGTGCAGTAGCAGCCGACTTACCAGCTACCGATACACGACCATCTGTTTTACCATCAGCAGCATCGGCCTTGCGCTGCTCGTTGTCTATCTTATCATGAAACAATGCACGGGACAGTGGTACCGGCTGTAATAAAGTATCAGTGAGGTAGGGATTAAAACGCTCGTACCACAGCTTTTTGGGAACAACACGAGTTGAATCGGTACGGGTATGCTGCGCCCATGCCGACATCTGAAATAACAGCAGAAACAGCAACAGTAGTACTGACCCGATAAAACCGCGATGGATGCGGGACTTCATGTTAGCTCAAATATAGGTCTGAAAATGTAAACAAAACCCCAATAATAGCGCATCAGAAAGGATAGCCAATGCCTATATTGAATATGAGATTCTTCTTTTTCCATGCAGGGTCGGCCAGGCGCACTTCATCCAGTGTCCAGCGGTCACCGTCTGGTAACCACGGCTTGCGCACCGGCATACCCATATCGAACCGGAGGACAAGAATAGAAAAATCGAACCGGAGGCCTAAACCCACATCCGCTGCAAGCTCTTTATAAAAGTTGCTACTGAATGCACCGCCGGGGAAGTTTGCATCGGGCCGAGCCAGCCATATATTGCCCGCCTCGGCAAACACACCCAGATTAATAAACTTATACAGGTTCTGCCGCAGCTCTACGTTCATTTCCAGTTTCACATCACCCAGCGCCTGTACATAACGGCGCGAGGTAGCAGAATCGTATTCATTGAACGTACCCGGCCCCACCAGGCGTGATGGAAAACCACGAAGGTCACTGTTACCACCGGCCCAGAACTGCTTAATGTTGGGCAGCGAACCAGAGTTACCATAGGGCATACCGATACCAGCCTGTACCCTTGAGGCTATCATTGCGGTGCGCGAAAGACGCAGATAATACCGGAAATCGGGCTGCAGCTTTACATACTGGGCAAATGTAGAGCCAAACAACAGCTGTGGATTCTTCTCATAATCGGCCTTATTGGCCAGTCCCAGAATATTGCCGGACAGATCTACACGACCATTAAAATAAAATGTGTGCTTTCGTGCATAGCCTGCCTGAGAGTTGTAGGTGTATTCATAAGTAGGCCCAATGATAATGCCATTAAATACCAGATTTCCGTAGAGTACGCCTGAAGCCTCGGGGCTACCTATGGTATCGGTACGAACGTAGGTAAAGTTGAACGGGAAGAGCTGATGTTCTTTTTTTTCATCCTCACGCCAGGTGTAACCCAGAGAGGCATTATAAGAGCTTATATTAATCAACCTGGCCGATGCCTCGTAATTATACCGGAGTTTAATAACAGAGCGTGGCACAAACCTGCCGGGTGGCTCAATGTTCACAAACGGAACGACAAACCTGGGGAAAGACAGATTTGCCTCGCCTCCGAAATTGTAAATGGTGGGCTGGCGCACGGGGCCACTATACTGCGCTTCAAAACCGCCATTGATACGGAACATTAACTCCTCTGCCCCACGGAATGCATTGCGGTGCCGCCAGCTGATGCTACCTTTTGTACCGGCACGGTTATCATTCTGGGTATGTGCACCTGCCTCAAACCGGAACGATTTTGCAGCCTGTGGCGTGAGGTAATAATACACATCCAGCATAGAGTCCCCTACTTCTTCAAATCTGTTTCTTACAAAGCGGAAGGTACCTATGTTCACCAACCGGCTAAGGGATGTATTCTGCCTTTCCAGGCTGTATATGTCCCCCTTTGAAAAGGCCATGGCACGGGTAAGCACTGATGGCCTGAATGTGCTGCGTGTATCAATGATATTATATCCCTCTACCAGCTGCGCTTTCTCCTTTTCATCAGTGGCTGCGTCCCCATCCCGCAGGCGATGACTGGCATTGATATATATATCCCTTATAGTGTAGCGACGATAAGCTTCCTGAGGAATCTCGCGATGCTTGAGCCGTACATACATATTTACCTTATGATCTCCTATAGAACTGTCTGCCACTACAAGCATATAGTCTGGTCTGAAATAATAGTAGCCTGCGTCTTTCAGCAGGCGGTCTATACGCACACGCTCGGCCTTAATCACATCAAGATTATAGGGCTGGCCTTTACGCAGCATAGTATTGTGAAAGCCGGTATCAATGTCATACCATACCTGAGAACTGTCAGGAACGAGGATAACATTATTGATGGTGTACTGCCGCCCTGTAGCAACGAAAAAAAGTGCGGTTGTCTTCTTTTTGTTTCCAGAGTCATAAACAGCGTATACATTGCTATAGAAATAACCCCGGTTTTCCAGGTAGTTCTTCATTAGCTCACTGTTATTGTCCAGACTCACCTCTCCTGTGTGCACTGGGGCTTCGCCCCATTTATGGCGCATCCATGCCCTTATGCCCCGCTTACGCTTTGTATCTCCGGCAAAAGTATATGCACGCAATTTCAGCCTCATACCCAGAAACTTGCTGTTGGGGCGCGGACGCACCAGTCCTGTAAGGTCTTCTTTCAGAATGTCCCGCTCCTTTTTGCCAGCCTCATCGTCGGTAATAAATACTTTACTGCCCCTGAAGAGGCGCTCACCACGAGGCAGGTGCCGGGTATTGCTACATGCCGACAGTAACAATACTGCCAGTACCATACAACTTGCCGCTATGTAGCTTATTCCCTTCATTTATCGTTTCCTGAATCGTTGTTATTATCCTGTTCTGTCTTCCCTCTGCTGCGGTGCTTATTACCCCTTATTGCCCGGCTGAAATTGTTATAGTCCAGACTCACAATGAAGTTAACACCTGCCTCTGTAACAAACCCCTGCAATACCCCGACATCGTAAGCCTGACGATATGCTCTTATTGTGTACTTACCATCGGGTGTAAGCATATAGTCGGCTGCAAGGTTGGAAGGTATATAGCCGGCCTGGCTGTTGTTGCTACTACTGCCCTGAGGCCCTTCCAGCTCAAAGTTATTGCCAAGGGTAATCTTCAGCCTGTCATCCAGCAGTTTTTTTGACGCTGCCAGATTAAGGTCGGTACGCTGACGCAGACTGCCGGAGGTATAATCTTCGGTAGTGGCAAGATCAACCGAGAAGTCGACTCCTTTTATAAACCTGTCTGCAGCACGGTTCAACTGGTCGCCCAGAAATGTACTGACACTCTGCATGGCTGCAAATGAAGCACCGCCACCTGAAGGCGACTGCGTATTGAACGGGTCATCTGACACAAACCTGTTAAGCACCAGCACTGCAAACACCTGTTTATTAAGCTCAGACGTATCGGTACGTATCTGCGACAATTTACTCTGTACAACAGTCTGCTGATCGCTGGTCATCTTCAGTGACTTACTCCCTGGCAGCAGTATATCAAAAGACAGATAAGGCTTCAATACCGGCCCTGTCATATACATAGCTATATTAAATGGTAACCGCTGGCGATAATAAGTAAGCTGAGTAGGGTCTACCTCCCGCTGCACAAGGTCGTAGGGGGCTACCTGCGCCTCATACAGTGCCGTGATGTTCATAGCCGAGTTGGCCACAGGGTCTCCTGAAAATGTAATACTGCTTCCTTTTGCAATGCGGAAACGTCTCTTTACCACACTGCTGTAATTGAGCTGGTATGCGCCATCCTCCAAAAGGTAAGAACCTGTGAGACTGATGGCACCACCCGGGGTGAGGGACATAGCTACATTGGCACTACCCTGTACAGAAAGGTAGTCTTTCTTTCCATGCTCGGGAAAGAGTGTAAACTTAGCTTCCTTATCGGCAATAAGTGTGATGTTTATATCAGGCTGTTTCACAGTAGCCTTCACCATGCCGGTGTCAGACCTTTTTCTGCTACGCGACCTTAATGCCGTATCTTTCATATTCCTAAACACTACAATCCCCTTACGGCTTTCCAGCTGTGGATCGCTATCCGGGTTAACGATAGTAACATCAGTACCTTTCAGTAAGCGGAGCGTACCGTTTACTGCGGGGGCCTCAGCTAACCCACTTATATTGAGTGATGCTGAGAGCAGTGCTCTACCATAGAGTAATTTATTGTCCTGTGCAGTTGCCTGCAGGGCAGTCCACTTGTCGGCATTTACTTTCAGCGCCAGTCTGGGAAGTGCCGGCTGACGGATATCAACTGTCCCTGCAATAGTTGCCCGGTTATTATTTTTGTCCAGAATATTAAAGCTATTGAGCACAATATCACTCCCTTTAAATACAATATGTTCATCGGGCATGCTGAATGGGGTATTGAGTTGTGCAACAGTAGTGCGTAAATTATCTGTTCTCAGTTCTCCGTCAATAAGTGGTGCTGCTACAGTACCATGCAGTACGATGTTGCCCCGCAGGTAACCGCTCATATCTTTCATCTGCCCCTTTGCCATATTACTGAAGGACGATGCGGCCAGTGCGCGTACGTTTGCCGTAAGGCGAAAATCTTCTCCGGCAACAGGGGTGGTGTAATAAGCTCCGTTCACCGCCACATCATTGCCATGCCCCTGTAAAGTAAGCATAGAGCTGATGCGGCCATCCTGCTGGTTGTGTGCAGTAAGATGCACATTGCCCAGAGAGTCGCCCATAACACAGATACGGTCAATAGTCATATCTCCGGTTACCACAGGAGTAGGGCTGAACTGCTCTACAACCACCTTACCAGACAGCACACCACCGGCAAGCAGTGTATCGGAAGCGCTGAATGCACGGGTAATATTGCCAACGCTGAAATTTTTTATATCTACACTAAGCGGAGCTCCGGGCTGAGACCTGCTGCTGACTGCCCGTATATACTGTACCCCATTTGCAATATTGAGATTGCTGATGTACATGCCGGCAGGCTTCATTACTACGGCATTGGGCTGTGCTACCGTCCATTTTTCATAATCAAGCACCAGGCCCGGACTGAGAGAAACCGTCTGTGAGTCGCCAGCCTGGCGTAGTGTGCCTGCCAGAGCAAAGCGCTCCCTGCCATCTGCATCCTGTACAGACAGCATAGTACTAACCGTATTATTATGCACACGACCACTTATCTCAGTGTGCCCCACCTGCATGCGCTCCTGCCCAATGCGCCCTGCGGTAATACGGTACTGCAATGCACTATCGGCACTACCTATCTTTATCTGCAATGCGTCTACTGCTGTACCTGCATAAGTAAACCCTTTAGTCTCTGCATGAAACTGTAACAACTGCGGAGACATCTCCCCGGACAGATGCAGTGGCTGATAGGCTTTTAGGTCAGGTACTATATCGTGCAACAGACGTGTATTGGGCACATCGGCTGCAAACTGTAATGAATAATTGTCAGTGTAAGCAACAGTGGTGGGCTGTAAAGTCTTACCGGTATCAGCCACAGTTATTACATAATGTTTTGCTATCTGCTGCTGTATAATAGCAGGTATGGCTGATAGTGGCACCTTTCCCCTGACTGATGCGGTAATGATACCTAAGTCAACGGCCAGATTCTGACCGGATGATTTATCGGCCCGGGAACTAACTATAAGGCTGTCATGACTAATGTGGCGACCGTCTATATGCACATCGGGCTGCCATATGACTACACTACCACGTGGATAATCAGGATCCGTAACCGGCATATCGGCATGCAGTGTAGCAGCCAGCCGCATATCGCCCTCATACAGCCCCAGCGCATGCAGGTTTACACTGTCTATCCTGAGGTCGGCAATGATACCGGGATATTCTTTCGTCAGGTCGGCCTTTGCCTTTAGCAGCAGGTGTGCATTACGGTCATTACTCAGCAGGTTTACATCGGCATGGCGGTGGGCAATGCTACCGGTGAGCCTTATATCGCGATAAGTATACCCCATAGCTTCTGCGGCGGTAATGCCTCCATCCAGCTGTGCCTGTGCCGCTTCGGGAGTGAGGCCGGTACCATCTGCAACAAAAGCCGCTGTAACCGGACCAATGATAGAATCAGCACCAATAAATGCGCCAATGTTCAACCTATCGGCAGATAATGAGAGGCGATAACGCTCCTTACCCTCGCCCGGTGATGTATGCAGAAAGCCCCTGACTGCGACATTACCCTCTGATGTGACAAGACTAAGGTCGGCATTGTAGTCCTTAACCGTACCTGCCACCTGACCCGACAGTTTTAACTGCTGTGGAAGATGCAGCGACTGCTGCAATGAATCTGGCAGAAACAGCGATGCATCCTGCGGTGTCGTATGTATATCCTCTATGCCGAGATCATACACCAGATTACCGGCATCGGGCAGGCCAGTGAGTTTACCACTGAGACTGACACCGGTACCTGATAATGCTGCTATACTAAGCGTGGTAACCGTTAGTGCTGACAATGTGCCATTGATACGGGCATCTATATATACTGAGCTATCGGCAAGGGCATGTACCAGCGCCTGACTATCCAGAGATGGCACAAAGAGCAATACATCCCGCATGCCTATATGGCTTTTCTCCAAAGCAACGTTTAACTGCATGGCCCCCATCTGCGACTGTAAGGCACTTAAAGACGGATAATGAACTTCCAGATGATGCTGCAACAGCGTACGTGATGTGCTCAGGAGAAAATTACTAAGTACGGCACCTTTGTCATCATAACGGGCTGTAGCTTTCAGCTCACGCAGATGGAGACCACTGCGCTCATTCAGTGCCAGGTGATTAATACGGGCCGCAATACTATCGGCACTGTAAGAGACATTATTTATGTCAGTCCCTACCTCTGTAAGATACAGGTGAGCATAGTCTATACCCAATGGCTGATGCGGCTGATTATCATCATCCATACGGAAACTCACTTCGTCCAGCGCCAGCTTACCAGCCCTTACCTTCCAGGCATTTGCGGATGGTTGCTCTTCCTGCACGGTGCCGGAGTCTGCTACCGCTACAGGAGCAGAATGCTGCTTTGTTTCCATAACAATGCCGGTGCGGCGTACATCCAGCTCAGCCACATCTACCAGAGACTGCAGGAGATCAAAACGATTAAGCCGCAGTATGAGGTCGCCCACACTGGCAGCAAATACCTGCCCGGCCTGCCTGTTATTGTAACGGAATGCGGTCTTGCTTATCTGTACTTTATCGGCAGCCAGTACCAGCGGGATGGCGCTACCGGAAGTATCGGGAGGGGGAGGTGGCAACCGGGATGTATCCTGAACAAAAACAACTTCCGTACCATCCAGCAGCAAATTGCCAATATGGAAATCCATGGCTGCCAGATTTGTATGTTTCATTTCCAGCTCCAGCCTGTTCAGCCCCAGAGAGAGGAGTGTACCACCGGGATAGTCGTCATAACGCAGATGAATATTGCTAAGCACTATGCTACCCACAGTAACATCGGGAGGGGTGGACGATGCCGTATCGGCTGGCTGTTGTTTTTTCTTATCGCTACCGGCAAATGCACGTATGATAAAGTCATAATTAAATGCGGTATCGTACAGCCCACGATATACATGACTGTGCAGCCCATCTACTACTATCTGCTCCACATTAATCCTGCTACGCAGCAGGGCCGTCATATTCATGTTCACCTTCAGCTCCTGTAACGATAGCAGTGTATCCTGCTGCTGGTCTCTGAGCAGCACATTGCGTACTATGATATACTTAGGAAAACTGACACCCAGAAATCCCAGCCGCACTTCTGTGCCCAATTTGGCAGCCAGATATTTTTCCGCTTTTGCCCTTACAATGTTCTGTCCCCAGCGGGAATTAAGGAAAGCGGCAGCAAACACCAGCAGGGTAAGTAAACCTGCTATAGTCCATGCTGTAATTTTCAGTGCTTTCCGCATATGTTATGTACGTGCCGGTTCATTGCCTCTTCCTCCACTCTTCACCACACTGGCCATATTGCCTCCAAAATACAACAAAGACCGCGCAGGGACTTTATATAAATCATACATAGACAAAGGTTTAACAAACAACAGACCCGATAAAAAACAATAACCTGTCATACAGAAACTGCATGGCAGGTTATACCAGGTTATCAGGTTACCTGTTACATATTCCTCCTGTACTGACCACCTACTTCAAAGAGCGCTTTGGTAATCTGGCCCAGTGAGCAGTATTTTACTACTTCCATCAGCGCCTCAAATATGTTGCCATTGCGGATGGCGGTCTGCTGCAGGGAGCGCAGCATCTCTGCACTCTTATCGCCGCTGCGCTGCCACAGGTTCTGTACGGTAGCTATCTGGAATTCTTTCTCCTCGGTAGTAGAGCGTATTACCTCGGCAGGGATAACCGTAGGTGAGCCTTTGGAACTGAGGAAGGTGTTCACACCTATGATGGGGAACTCTCCGGTATGTTTCAGCGTTTCATAATACAGGCTTTCCTCCTGTATCTTGCCACGCTGGTACATGGTTTCCATAGCTCCCAGCACACCGCCACGCTCTGTGATACGGTCGAACTCGGTAAGCACTGCTTCCTCCACCAGGTCTGTAAGCTCTTCTATGATAAATGAGCCCTGAAGGGGGTTCTCATTCTTAGCCAGCCCCAACTCTTTATTGATGATGAGCTGGATGGCCATAGCCCTGCGCACACTCTCCTCGGTAGGCGTAGTTATAGCCTCATCGTAAGCATTGGTATGCAGTGAGTTACAGTTGTCATATATGGCATACAATGCCTGCAGTGTGGTGCGGATATCGTTAAAGTCTATCTCCTGTGCGTGCAGTGAGCGGCCCGATGTCTGAATGTGGTATTTAAGCATCTGAGAGCGCTCATTACCGCCATATTTAAGCTTCATAGCCTTGGCCCATATACGGCGGGCTACACGGCCTATAACGCTGTACTCAGGGTCTATACCATTACTGAAGAAGAAGGACAGGTTAGGTGCAAAGTCATCTATATGCATACCCCGGCTCAGGTAGTACTCTACAAAGGTGAAGCCATTAGAGAGCGTAAATGCCAGCTGCGATATAGGATTGGCTCCAGCCTCAGCTATGTGGTAACCACTGATGGAGACCGAATAGAAGTTACGCACTTTTTTGTCTATGAAATACTGCTGCACGTCGCCCATCACCCGCAGGGAGAACTCTGTAGAGAAGATGCAGGTATTCTGTGCCTGGTCTTCCTTCAGTATATCGGCCTGTACGGTGCCGCGTACCGCACTCAGTGTCTTTGCTTTGATGTCGGCATATACATCCGCAGGTAGTACCTGATCGCCGGTTACACCCAGCAGCATAAGGCCCAGGCCATCGTTACCATCAGGCAGTTTGCCATTATTAGCATCGGTATTGTAATAAGGACGGTCCAGTCCTTTTTCTTCATAGATGGCTTCTATTTTAGCATTCACCTCTGCCTCCAGCCCATGCTCTTTTATATACTTCTCGCACTGCTGGTCTATTGCTGCATTCATGAAGAAAGCCGCTATGGTAGGTGCAGGACCATTGATGGTCATAGACACTGACGTTTTAGGATCGGCCAGGTCAAAACCACTGTACAGCTTTTTAGCATCGTCCAGGCAGCACACACTTACGCCGGAGTTACCCACCTTGCCATATATATCAGGGCGATGGTCCGGGTCCTGACCATAAAGCGTAACACTATCGAAGGCTGTACTCAACCTCTTTGCCGGCATACCTGCCGATACATAGTGAAAGCGTTTATTGGTACGCTCAGGGCCACCCTCACCGGCAAACATACGGGCCGGGTCCTCACCTACCCTCTTGAACGGATAGATACCTGCTGCATACGGGAACTCGCCAGGGAAATTCTCTGACAGCGCCCATTTCAGTATCTCTCCCCATGCTTCAAAACGGGGCACGGCTACCTTAGGTATCTGCAGGTGAGAGAGTGACTCAGAATGTGTCTTTACCTTCACTTCCTTATCGCGCACTTTGAATACATAGTACTCGTCGGTATAGTTCTTTTTCTTCTCCTCCCAGTGCTCCAGCAGGTGCTTGTTTTTAGGGTCCAGGTCCAGCGCGGTTTTTGCATATACCTCTTCCAGCACCTTTATCAGCCTGTCCTTATCATCGGCATCCATGCCGCGTATGGTCTCAATGGTTTTAGTGATACCAAAGAGCTTCTGCGCTACTGCCGACTGGTCGTTAACCCAGTTGTCATAACCACGGTTATTATCGGCTATCTCGCTCAGATAGCGGGTACGATGTGGCGGGATGATGAATATCTTCTCGCTCATCTCATCAGAGATGCTGAACTGAGACTTAAGCGAGGCACCTGTTTTTGCAACAATGGTATCCATCAGGCTGCGATACATAGTATTAGTACCGGGATCGTTGAATTGTGATGCAATCGTGCCAAACACAGGCATATCGTCCACTTTAGCCTCAAACAACTTATGATTGCGCTGATACTGCTTTTTCACATCACGCAGGGCATCCATAGCGCCACGCTTGTCGAACTTATTGATGACAACAATATCGGCAAAGTCCAGCATATCTATCTTCTCCAGCTGCGTGGCTGCACCATATTCCGGTGTCATCACATACAGGCTCATATCACAATGGTCTGTGATCTGCGTATCGCTCTGGCCTATACCCGATGTTTCCAGTATGATGAGGTCATAACTGGCGGCCTTCAGTATATCTACCGCATCATGAATGTGCTTAGATACAGCAAGATTGCTCTGGCGGGTAGCCATTGAGCGCATATATACCCGCTTATTGCGGATGGCATTCATACGGATACGGTCGCCCAGCAGAGCACCACCGGTTTTACGCTTGGAGGGGTCAACAGAAATGATGCCTATGTGTTTATCAGGAAAATCGAGCAGGAAACGGCGCACCACCTCATCTACCAGCGAGCTTTTACCTGCACCACCGGTACCTGTAATACCCAGCACAGGAGTTTTTGATACTTCTGCCTGTGCTTTTACTTTCTTCAGTGCAGCCTGCGTCTCCGGCATATCGTGATAGTTCTCTGCAGCAGATATAAGGCGGGCTATAGATTTTACATCACGCTCCTTCAAATGACCGGGTTCACCGTTCAGCTGGTTGCCCGTAGGGAAATCGCACTTCTGCAGTAAGTCGTCTATCATTCCCTGCAGGCCCATAGCACGGCCATCATCGGGAGAGTAGATACGGGTAATGCCGTAGGCTTCCAGCTCCTTTATCTCATCGGGCAGGATAACACCACCGCCACCACCAAATAATTTTATATGTCCGCAGCCGGCTTCCTGCAGCAGGTCGTACATATACTTAAAATATTCTACGTGCCCTCCCTGATAAGAGGTAATGGCAATACCATTGGCATCTTCCTGAATGGCACAATCAACCACATCCTGCACACTACGGTCATGCCCCAGGTGAATGACCTCTGCGCCGCTGGACTGCATAATGCGCCGCATGATATTTATAGATGCATCATGACCATCGAACAACGAAGCTGCGGTAACTATCCTTATCTTATTGGTAGGAGTATATGCCATATAATAATATTTCTATATTAATTTCGGACTGCAAAGGTACGGATTTGGGACTTTACGATATGCGCACCATTCTTTGTATTTACTACCGGAAACCGTGTATCACAATAATAAAAACAGAGCCTTCAATATGAAAAAATGATGCACTATATACATCTACACATGGCAGAAGGAAACCGAAGGGGTGTATAT